>Ga0307373_10006023_pt1 | contig 19505 bp, 20 predicted proteins | sample OX2MG_FD_202534 | JGI IMG/M metagenome (GOLD analysis project Ga0307373, IMG submission 202534) | Soil microbial communities from Risofladan, Vaasa, Finland - OX-2 | ecosystem: Environmental > Terrestrial > Soil > Coastal area > Acid sulfate soil | place: Finland: Risofladan, Vaasa | collected...
CCGCTGCAGGACGGGAAGGCGAGCGTCTCCTCCTCAAGCGGGGTCATCCAGACCAGCCAGGAGGGCGGCTCTCTCTTCGTTCTCGCGTCGCAGTATCCGGTCCACCTCAACTACTCCCTGGATATCGGTGGGGTGGTCGACCTCGCCCAGGCCTCGGTGACCATTGACGGGAGCTATTCGACCCAGAACGTCGAGGTGAGCTCGGCAGAGCTTACCGTGCACGTTCTCAGCGACCAGAGCCCGCCGATCACTCTTGCGGTGACAGGCTCCCAGGGGGCGAACATCGCGCCCAGCCCCGTCCAGGGCGGCCAGACGGCGTCCCTCTTCCTCCCGACGGGCTCCTACACCGTCACAGGCCTGCAGGCGGGCGAGTCGGAGAGCGCGAAGGTCGGCTTGACCGACGGTCTCGCGACTTCTGTCACGCTCAACTTCAACGCGATCCCGAGCCTCGAGATCATCCTGGTGGTCACGGCCGCCATCGCCGCGGTCGCGAACGTCTTGATATGGACCTTGCGCTCCAGAAGCCTGAGGTCACGGATGGCGGGCGCCTCGAAGAGAGGCTAGATCGGGAGCCCACGCTTAGCCTTAAATCGTGGGCTCAGGCAGAACCGAGTTGAAAATGCAAGGGGCCAGAAAGCCCAACCGGCTCATCAACGAAAAGAGTCCCTACCTGCTTGAGCACGCCTACAACCCAGTTGATTGGTATTCGTGGGGGGAAGAAGCATTCACCAAAGCGAGAAGCGGCGAGAAGCCGATCTTCCTAAGCATAGGATATTCTACCTGTCATTGGTGCCACGTGATGGCACATGAGTCATTCGAGGACGAGAAGACCGCAGCCATCCTCAACGAGAAGTTTGTGCCGATAAAGGTCGACAGGGAGGAGAGGCCCGACCTCGACGAGGTCTACATGAAGGCAGTCACGACGCTCACGGGCCACGGAGGCTGGCCCCTCTCCGTCTTCCTCACGCCGGACCTAAAGCCATTCTACGGGGGGACGTACTTCCCGCCCGTCTCGAGGCACGGCCTGCCGGGTTTCCCGGATGTCTTGAACTTCATAGCAGACACCTGGAAGACCAAGAGGCAGGAGGTCGTCCAGAGCTCGGAGGAGATAACCAAGGCGATCAGCGACGGCTACGTGCACAAGGAAGGGACCCTCTCGAAGCTCCTGCTGGACAACGCCTACGCGGTCGTGATGTCGGCGCACGACGCGCAGTTCGGGGGGTTCGGCCGCCCGCCGAAGTTCCCGCTCCCGAGCTACCTCGGGTTCCTCCTGCGCTACAACGCCCGGACCGGCAAGGGCTCCGCGCTCACCCCAGTCATGAAGACGCTGGATGCGATGGCGGGGGGAGGCATCCACGACCACCTCGCCGGGGGCTTCCACAGGTACTCGACCGACCGATACTGGCTCGTCCCCCATTTCGAGAAGATGCTATACGACAACGCGCTGCTCGCGAGGGTGTACGCAGACGCCTACCGCGCGACCGGCACGAGGAGATACGCCGCGACCGCGAGGGACACCCTCGATTGGATCCTCGAAGAGATGACGTCCCCCGAGGGCGGCTTCTTCTCCGCGCAGGACGCGGACACCGCCGAGGGCGAGGGCTACTACTACACCTGGACCCCTTCAGAGGTATCCGAGATCCTAGGAAAGGAGGACGGCGCGATCTTCTGCGAGTACTACGGCGTCTCGCCCGACGGGAACTTCGAGGGAGGCAGGTCCATCATCAACGTCGCGACGACCGCCGAGAAGGCAGCCAGCAAGCTGGGGCTGACCGTGGAGCAGGTCGAGAAGGCCCTTGAGAGGGGCAGGAGCTCCCTGCTCAAGGCGAGGAGGGAGAGGGACCGCCCGCGTGTCGACGACAAGATACTTGCGTCCTGGAACGGGCTCGCAATCTCTGGCTTTGCCTGCGCGTACCAGGCGCTCCAGGACGAGAGGTATCTCTCGGCGGCGACCAGGAGCGCGGACTTCATCCTTACGAAGCTGGTCAAGAGGGGCACGAGCCCGATGCTCAGCAGGAGATACAGGGACGGGGATGTCGCGATCGAGGGAAACCTGGAGGACTACTCTTTCCTGATCGCAGGCCTCCTCGACCTCTACGAGGCCTCGTTCGACAAGCGGTGGATGTCTGCCGCCATCCTGCTGGCGGAGGAGATGGCCAGCGTCTTCTGGGACGCCGAGCAAGGGGGCTTCTTCCTGAAGCCTCCCAGCGGCCAGCTCGTCGCGATCAAGGAAGGCTACGACGGGCCTACCCCGTCGGGGAACTCAGTCGCCGCCCTCGGCCTCCTCCGTCTGGCTGAGTTCACGGGCAACCAGGATTTCAGGGAGATGGCAGAGACGACCCTGAAGCTCTTCGCGGACGCGATGGAGTCGATGCCCACCGGCTACCTGGAGATGCTCGCGGCCGTCGACTTCTCCTTCGGCTCAAAGGAGGTCGTGGTCGCTAGCGGCTGGAAGCCCGACCAGCTCGACGCGATGGTCAGAGAGATACGGATGCGCTACCTCCCGACGAAGGTGCTCGCCCTGGCGGACGGCGACCCCGCCTTGGCGCAGCTGACCGAAGGCAAGGGCAGCATCAAGGGCATGCCGACCGTCTACGTCTGCGAGAACTTCGCCTGCAAGGCCCCGGTCACAGACGTCGAGGCGCTGAAGCAGCAGCTCGACGCCGTGCCCCCCGAGGGAGGCACATAGGGCCTTGAAGGCGACGGTCCTCGTAGATTCCGAGAGGCCCAAGGTGAGCGAGAGCGAGGTCGTCTCCATCCTAAAAAAGTCGGGCATAGGACATTCCATGGTCAACCCATCCTTCGGCGTGGTCGTCGGCGGCGACGGGCTCTTCAGCTACCAGGGCAGACAGCTCGGCATCCCGTTGCTCTTCGTGGGCACCAAGTCCCGCAGACCCACCGACTCCAAGGCCCGCATCGCCGAGGTCTACCTGACAGGCCTGGAGGCGGCGCTCCGTGAGGTGAAGGCGGGCAGGTACACCGTCGTGAAGCACAGACGGCTCGGGGTCTCGATCAACGGCGGGGAGTTCAGGGGCGAGATCTTCACCGATGTCTCTCTCGAGAAGGGGGCCGACAGCAACTGCATCCGCTACACCGTGAACGTGCGCGGAAGAGAGTTCGAGTTCACCGACGCGGCGGTCTCAAACGGGATAGTAATCACAACTGCGGCTGGATCGACCGGATACTACTCCTACCTAGACAAGCTCGACCGCGGTGACCGGCTCGAGCCGGAGAAGTTCAAGGTGATCGGGCAGAACGAGGTCGGTGTCTGCCACGTCGCCCCAACCTACACCTCGAGGGAGGGGGCGAGCCTCCACCCGCTCCGCTACACCGTCCCGTGGGGCTCCAGCTTCCAGATCAGCCTGATGCGCGACGCCGACGCGCACCTCTTCGGGGTAACCAGGTCCAGGAAGGGACTCAGAATCACCACGGAAGACACGGTCGAGGTCGGCCCGAGCAAGAACACCACGAACGTGATCCGGCTGGCCTCGCGCCACCGTCCGCACGGCTCGCCGCTAGAGTGACTCGGAGGATCTTTGAGGGTGCGCCAGGATGCCGACGGCGAGAATCAACGACATCGACGTTCATTACGAGATCCATGGGGAAGGCAGGCCCCTCCCGCTCATCGCAGGGCTCGGGTCAGGAGTCTCTCTTTTTGCGAGGTCGATCCCGATCTTCTCAAAGGATCGCCAGGTCATAGCCTTCGACAACTGAGGGGCAGGCCGCACTGACAAGCCTGACATCACCTACACGATAGAGATGATGGCGGACGATGCTGCGGGTCTGCTGACGGCCATGGACATCAAGCAGGCCGATGTGCTCGGAGTGTCGATGGGCGGGCGAATCGCGATGGACCTCGCGATGAGGTATCCAGGATGGTCAGGAGCCTGATACTCGTATCCACGACGGCGCGCCTGACAAATCAGACCAGGTCCTCCTTCGGGTTGAGGCTCGGCAAGCTGACCAAGATGATAACGGGTAGCGGAGCATTCGGAAGGTCCACGCAGCCCTACCACGCGTTCATCCACCAGCTCGAGGCCTCGGCAAAGTTCGACTGCGCGGGCCGCCTCGGCGGAATATGCGCTCCGACCCTCATCATGCGCGGAGACAAGACACGCTCGCTCCCAAGGATCTCGTGGAGGAGGTCCATTCAGGGATCAAGGGGTCGAGGCTGATCGAATTCAAGGGAGGCCACATCTTCTTCCTCTGGGAGAACAAGGGGTTCACAGACGCCGTGTCCGAGTTCCTTCAGGGCTTTGGCAGGCCGGCCTACGCCGTCTTGGCCAAGAGGCCGACCATCTGCTCCGGGCTCGCGACCAACGGCGTCGAGTCCAGCTGGACCTTCACGCTCTCTTGGTCCTTCAGGCCGTTGCCGGTGCAGACGCAGACCACCGTCGCGTCCTTCTCGATCTTGCCCGTCAGCTTCTTCACCGCCGCAATCGGGACCGCGCTCGCCGGCTCCACGAATATCCCCTCGCTCGAGGCGAGGTCCATCCTCGCCGCTATGGTCTCTTCGTCCGTAACGGCCAGCGCCGTCCCATTGGAGTCCCTGATGGCCGCGAGGGCCTTCTTCCAAGAGGCGGGGTTGCCTATGTTTATCGCGGACGCGATGGTCTTCGGCTGGACGGCTATTACGGAGTCGCGGCCGCTCTGGAACGCCTCGACTATGGGCTGGGCGCCGGCCGCCTGCACGGCGACCATCTTAGGGAGGGAGCTGGAGATCCCCCACTCCTTGAGCTCCTTGAAGCCCTTCCAGATCGCGCTGATGTTGCCCGCGTTCCCCACGGGGAGGACGACGTAGTCGGGGACCTTGAACCCCAGCTGCTCGAATATCTCGTAGGCGTTGGTCTTCTGCCCCTCTATCCTGTAGGGGTTCACCGAGTTCATGACCGAGAGCTCCTTGATCTCGGCGGCCACCTTCAAGGTGATGGAGAGCGCCGCGTCGAAGTCCCCCTCGACACGGATTATCTTGGCCCCGTACGCATAAACCTGGGCGAGCTTGCCCGACGCGACCTTCCCAGCCGGCACGGTCACCATCGCGGTGACCCCCGCCCTCGCGGCGTAGGCCGCCATCGACGCGGCGGTGTTTCCCGTCGAGGCGCATATCAGGAGCTTGGACCCTCCCTGCACCGCGCGGGTGACGGCCACGGTCATCCCCCTGTCCTTGAAGGAGCCCGAGGGGTTCTGGCCCTCGTTCTTGACGTGCAGCCCCTTTAGCCCGAACTTCGCCCCGATCCTGCCCACCAAGACGAGGGGCGTGTGCCCCTCCGAGAGGGAGACCGCCTTCACGTCAGGCTCGATCGGGAGGGCCTCCCTGTATCCCCAGATGCCGGGCTGCGTGTACTCGCCGTAGAGACTTGTCCTCGAGACCGGGCTGTCCTTGACCAGTTCGAGAAGGTTTGAGCACCGAGTGCAGACGTAGCTTCTCACGTCGTTCTCGTAGACCATTCCGCACCCGACGCACCTCTGCGTCCACCCGTCAGCTACTCTTGACAACCCTCGCTCCCCTCCCAATGCGCGTGACGTAGCCGCTCGACTTTGCCCCCTCCCGCCCGAAGACCGCTAGCATGGCCTCCAGGACCTTCTTGGGCTGGGCGCGCCTCCTGTCCACAATCGCCAGCATGGAGGGCCCCGCGCCGCTGATGCAGGCGCCCTCCGCCCCCGCCCCCATCGCCCTGGACTTGACGCGGTCGTAGCCCGGGATCATCGACTTCCTCGCCTGCTCCACTGCCCTGTCGGTCATGCCCTTGCCTATCAGCTTGATATCCTTCTTGGCGAAGCCCGAGACCATCAGGCTCGCGTTCGCCACGTTCTCGACCAGCGTCTCGAGAGGGACGGACTCCGGCAGCAGGGACCGCGCGTACTCAGTCTTCCTGCGGGGGAGGCTCACGACGGGCGTCGCGACGCAGACCGCAAGACCCGCCGGAGGGTCGAACCTGACCGCGGTCGGCCTCTCCCCTCCCCCTCCCCTCACGACCACGAACCCCCCGAGGATGGACGCAGACACGTTGTCATAGTGCGGGGAGCCGGACGTGACCGCCTCCCCTTTGCCCGCGTAGAAGATCAGCTCGTCCGAGGAGAGCCCCAGCCCCAGGAGCTCGTTCATCGCGACCGCGGCCGCCGCTGCCGACGCCCCGCTGCTCCCCATGCCCAGCCCGATGGGGACCCTCTTTTCTAGCTCCACCACGATCTCCTTCCTGACTCCCAGCTGCTTGGCCATCTCCAGGCACACGACGCATGCCCCGTTCTCCACCTCTGACCTTGGGACCTCGAGCCCGGTCACGCGCGCCATCTTGACCGAGGGCGAACGCGCCCCGGTGCCGCTTCCGAGCCGAAGGCGGACGCTGTCTCTGGGGCTGTCGAGGGCGAGTGCGAAGACGTCGAAGCCCGGGCCGAGGTTGGCCGAGGAGGCGGGGGCTTCGACCCTAATCTGGTCCAAGTCTGGTTGATTCAGAGGCTGGACCGTTGATTATATGAAGTGTGTTTCTTCGCGGGCCTCCGCTGAGCTCGTCCGGATCCGCGAGGAATATTGTGCTCACATAGATTACAAGTCCACACATAGACGACATATTCCATGTGAGAACGGGAAAAATACACCAACATCAGATTCCGCTCCCATGAGTCTTCCGCGTCAAGGCAAGAGTCTAGGTCGCGCTTGCATGGTCATCGTCCTCCTTGTTTCCTCGATCGGCTTCGCGATTCTGCCGAGCGTCGCGGCGTCTTCCTCTTCGAGCGGCTCCGGCGGCCCGAGCACCCTCCCAGTCACCACGCTGGTGTCGGCGCCACCGACGGGCGGCAAGGGGCCTGACGACATAGCCGTGATGGCCGTCCGCGGGCTCGACGGAGGAAAGGCGCTTGTCTGGACGGCATTCCAGAACGGAATCAACCCTGACGGCACTCCTGGCACGCCGGGCGGCCCGACGCAGAGCACGGTCGCCGGGTACGACCCCTCCACCGGCGCTCTCGTGCGGGTCATCCAAGTGACCGGAAAGGTCGACGGCCTGACAGCTTTCCCGAGGGTGGGCGCCCTGATTGCCACTGTCAACGAGGATGACCATTCAGCGTTCAACCTGGTCTTCCCCGCGATAGGCGCCGTGACGACCTTTGCCTACTCTCCAGACCCGGCGGTGAGCGGGAATGGCGGGACGGACAGCATCGCGCTAGTGGGCGGCAGCATCTACGTCGCCCACTCCAACCCCAGCGACGTCATGCAGCCTACCGATTACCTGGTCTCGCTCCAGAGGTCGACGCCCACCCTCACGGCCAACCTGTCACCGGTCTTCTATGACAACAGCATGGCGACCAACGCCCTGACCGGCGCCGCCGTGCAGCTGGCACTTACCGACCCAGACACCAACTTCGCCATGCCCAAGCAGAGCCCCGTGTTCGCCGGCGACCTCGCCACGGTCAGCCAGGCAGACGGCGAGATCGTGTTCGCCTCGCATCTGGGGCACAACCCGCAACTTACGGTCCTTCCATTGACCGACAACATAGCAGGCAATGTGCCCCCGATTGACGGTCTGGCCGTGGCCACCTCGAACAGCGGGACGCTCTACGTGGTCGACGCCGCGGCCGGCACGATCCAGGCCCTCGACACGACCGGGTGGGCCGCGGGGACCGTCTTCGTCGGCGAGCCTAGCGACAACGGAAATCCGATCGTCGGGACCCTCAACCTCTCCACCGGAGTGATCACTCCTCTGGGCAACACCTTCCAGAGTCCAAAGGGGCTATTCTTCGTCCCCTCTGCTGGCTCGATTGGGGATAGCGGCGGCCTGGCGCCGTAGCCGGTCCCAGGCACCGTCCTTGCGCCGAGGGGCATCTAGGGGGAACGGCTCGAAAACGGCGGTTTGCTTGGGCAATACTTTTGTATCAATCTCGGAGCGAAGCTCCTGTCCTTTTAATGCTCCCAAGCTCCCTCAAGCCCAGAGAGTATCAGCAGAAGATAGCCGAGGCCGCCTCGCAGGCGAACACCCTCGTCGTCCTGCCGACCGGGCTGGGGAAGACGCTGATCGCGCTGCTCGTCGCGAGGCTCAGGCTCGAGAAGTTCCCGAAGGGGAAGGTGGTCGTCCTCGCCCCGACGAAGCCGCTCGTCCTCCAGCACTACAACTCGTTCAAGGAGATCCTCTCCCTCGAGCCGAAGGACATCGCGCTCCTGACGGGTGAGAACCCTCCCGAGGAGCGGAGCTACCTGTGGAGGAGGTCGAGGTTCGTCTTCGCGACGCCCCAGACCGTGAGGAACGACATGCGCCACGGGCGCGTCGACCTCAACGACGTCGTGCTGCTGGTGTTCGACGAGGCCCACCGCTCGGTCAAGGACTACTCCTATACCGAGGTCGCCAAGGTCTACAAGGAGACCGCCTGGACGCCGTTGATCCTCGGCCTTACGGCGTCTCCTGGGGGCTCGCGGGAGAAGATCAACGAGATCACCCAGACCCTCTTCATCGAACACGTGGAGGCGAGGAGCGAGGAGGACGAGGACGTCAAGGGATACGTCGAGGAGACGGAGTTCGAGGGGAGGAAGGTCTCGCTCCCGAAGGAGTACAACCCGCTCCTTAGCATCCTCCGGGACATCTACAACGAGAAGGTGAATCGGCTGATGGAGTCGGGGTTCGTGCCCCGGACCAGGCTCTCGAAGAAGATCCTCCTGCAAGCGAGGGTCACCATGTCGGCGAGGCTCAAGTCAGGCGGCAACAAGGGCTACATCTACGCGGCCCTCGTCGTCCAGGCCCAGGCGATAATGATACTCCACGCCCTCGAGCTGGCCGAGACGCAGGGCGTCGACGTCCTGCTGAAGTACCTCAAGCGCATGAGGGAGAAGCCCGAGCAGGGCAAATCTGCGATCGCGCTCCAAAAGGACCCAAGGTGGCTCATGCTGGAGGACGAGGCCAACCGAGTGAAGGCCATCGAGTACCCCAAGCTCACCGAGCTCAGGTCGATAGTGAAGGGCCAGTTTGCGAGCAAGGCGGACTCCAAGATAATCGTTTTCACGCAGTACCGGGACACCATCGAGTCGATAGTCGAGACGCTCGCGAAGGACGGCGTGGTCGCCCAGAGGTTCGTCGGGCAGGCGAACAAGGCCGACAGCGAGGGTATGGACCAGAAGAAGCAGACGGACGTCCTCGAGAGGTTCACCAAGGGCGAGTTCAAGGTCCTCGTAAGCAGCAGCATCGGCGAGGAGGGCCTGCACGTCCCTGACGTCGACCTCGTGGTATTCTACGAGGCCGTCCCGTCCGAGATCAGGGCGATACAGAGGAAGGGCCGCACCGGCAGGACCATGCGTGGTAGGGTCGTCGTCCTGCTCGCGGATGGGACCGTCGACGAGGCCTACTTCTACAGCAGCCTGCGCAGGGAGAGGTTCATGAAGAGCATGGTCTCCGCGCCTAAGAACGAGGCGAAGCCCGCTCGGAAGGAGCCAAAGAAGCCCACTACCCTCCTCGAGTACATGGACTAGGGCCTTCCCAAAAGTATGTCTCACACCGGAATCACATCTAGAGGGGGGAAAAAGTCGGCATGCCGAAGAAGGAGACGTTCGTCTTGGTCCCAGGCGCCTGGCTCGGGGCGTGGGCGTGGCGGCGCGTCGTCCCGCTGCTCGAGGGCGGCGGAAACGCGGCCTATCCCCTGACGCTCACCGGGATGGGTGACCGAGTCCATCTGGCGTCCCCGCACGTCGGGATAGAGACAGCGATACAGGACGTCGTCAACTCGATCGTCTACGAGGGGCTCGAGGACGTGGTTCTGGTCGGGCACAGCTTCGCGGGCAAGGTCGTCGCCGCAGTCGCGGACAGGATGCCGGAGCGCATAGCAACCCTGCTCTTCCTCGACGCGGCCAGGCCCGCCAAGGTGCGGACTCCTCAGGGCGCAATGGCGGACGATTACGTGATGGAGGAAGTGAGGCGCAAAGGCGACGGCTGGAGATTTCTCATCACCGACGAGGTCATGGACAGCATCGGGTCGGATCTGGTCGGGGAGGATAGAGGTTGGTTCCTTTCGAAGACGACGCCGTGGCCGCTCAGGTTGATCCAGGACACGGTCACGCTAAGCGAGAAGTACGACGCGGTGAGGAAGGCCTACATCTTCTGCACGCGTGGGGGGGACAACGTCGAAGAGATCCTGAAAGAGAAGCTGGATGGGCCGCACAGAGTCCTCGAATCAGGCCACTGGCCGATGATCACGAAGCCGGCCGAGCTGGCGCGGGCGATGCTGGAGCTCGCTTGACCGCTACTTGTAGGCCTCGAACTCCCTTCCAAGGACCGTCGAGGCTATCTTGAGCTCCATGATCTCGTCGGTGCCCTCGTAGATCCTCGCGACCCGGGTGTCCAGAAGGTGCTTGGTCACCGGCGCGAGGATCGAGTACCCGAACCCGCCGAAGCACTGGACTGCGGCGTCGGCAGTGCTGTAGGCTGCCCTGGAGGCGACGTACTTGGCGACCGCGCTCACCCTGTCGACCTCCGTCCTCATCTCGAGGTTCCCACGGTTGTTGTCGTACTCCTCCTTCTTGACCGCGACCTGGTAGACGAGCCAGCGCGACGACTCCAGGTTGGCGACCATGGTGGCGATGTGCCTCTGGATGAGCTGGTGCTTCCCGATGGGCTTGCCGAACTGTGTCCTCGAAGTCACCCGCTCCTGCACCTGGTTGACGCAGTCCTCCATCACCCCCAGGCAGCCCGAGGCGATGCCGACCCTCCCGTTGAGGAGGGCGGAGTACGCGACCGCCAGCCCCCTCCCCTCCTCCCCGAGGACGTCCTCCTTCGGGACCTTCACGCCGTCTAGCGTCAGGAGGGAGGTGTCCGAGGTGAACAGGCCCATCTTCTCCTCCATCCTCATCTCCACGGAGAAGCCTGCTGCCTTGCTGTCGACAAGGAACGCCGTCATCCCCTTCGTCTGGCCCTCGGGATAGGCGAAGACTATCAGCTTGTTCGCGATCGACCCATTCGAGATGAGGTACTTGGACCCGCTCACGTAGTAGTCGTTCCCATCTTTCTTGAAGCTCGACTTCAGCGACACCGGGTCGCTCCCGGCCTCAGGCTCCGTGAGCGCATAGGCGAATGTGACCTCGCCGGTCGAGGCCTTCGTGAGGTACCTCTGCTTCTGCTCCTCGTTCCCCCAGTCCTGGACTGTCAGGCTTCCGAGGGATTGGTGGACGTCGACGAACGTGATCACCCCGAGGCCGAGCTGCCCGAACCGCTCGAAAGCGAGCGCGTGGACGAGGGGCCTCGAGCCCTCTCCCCCGTACTTCTTCGCTATCGGGATGCCCATGAGACGGTGCTTCTTGACCACCTCGGGAATCTTCTCGTTGAACTTCCTCTCGACGTACCTCTCGAACTCGGGCAGGACGAGTTCGTCACACGCCGCCTCCACCCTCTCGAAGAGCTTGTGGTCGTCCTCCGTCAGGTCGACGAGCTTCTTCGCATCCTCCACCGACCTCGCGAATAGTTTCTCCATGTCTGTCTGGCGGACGGGCGAACCGAAGTGGGGTTTAAACCATAGCGGTCCCTTCGGAGCAACCCGTTCGAGCCGGCTTGATCATGCCCGACTTGCGCGCGTCGTATCTCGTTTTAATCACGTCACCGCTTTCCGGTCACCAATCTCACAACACTCGTGTAACTTATGCCGTAAGATTTCGCTACCTCGCCGATAGGTTTCTTGTTGATTAGGACATCATTCCTGATTTGTTCGATTTGATTCTCGTCAAATCTGAATCGGAGCTTGAATCTCTGCTTGGATGCCACATAAGCCGCTGCTTTCCGTGACCCCTCACTTCTACTGTAGGGAATGGAAGAGCCCTTTGGCAGGAAGGGCGGCCTCGGGGCCCGCATCTTCTTTTGCTCAACCGCGACGTTGATTCTGTCGATGAATTCGTCTCCGGTAATCCTGTCTTCAAGATAGTCAATCGCAGCTCTTACCTGGCTCCACTTCTTGTCAACAAATGGCAGCATTCCCTTCAGGACTGCCAAAGCACCGCCGTCTACGGAAACGGCCAGGTTGTAGGCGTCGTTAGACTTGCCTTTGCCTCGTCTCAAATACGGCCCCTCGGATCGTATTCCCTTGCTCGTTAGGAAATCGGCAACATGTTGAATCTGCTCCAAATCTGTGTCAGACCACAGAACTAGAATTTGGATTGTGAACATGCCTACGCCGATTCTTATTCCACCATCGCCATCGAAGTAGCCCGAGACTTGCTCCCATGTAGAATAACCATTGGAAACGGAGATCCCATCGAGATGTTTCTGGGCGCCGACGCCACCGCCACGAGCCAATGGCGGTCAAGACGAAATACTCATTTAACCGCCCACGCATCTACGTATTACCGTTGAAGGCAATGCGCATATCCAAGGCGGATATTTCGTAACTGAGGAGTTAGCCATGGATATTGACGTATCGCCGCTTTTCCTAACCTATTTCATGATGAACTGGGAGACTGTCTCGCAGGCGCCCTCCGCGACCAAGTGCCTCTCCTGCGGCGGGGCGATGATGAGCGTAGAACCAGCCCGAGACAAGAAGGGAGTCGTATTCGACGGAATCGTCTGCCACAAGTGCAAGACGCTGCTCTGGACAAGAAAGACCGTGTAGGGAGCGGTGCCGAGGACCAAGGCCTTCCTGCCCTGCTAGAGCCCGAGGACCTTGCCGAGGACCGCGATCAGCGAAATCGCGTACACGGAGTTCCTGTACAGCCTGAGCAGGTAGAGCGCATCCTTCCATCCGGGCGATTCCCTGCTCATGATCGCCAGGTGGTGCATCATCACGACACTGATCCCCACGAAGGCGGAGACGGCGAGAGCCAACAGGCTGACCGCCCCGCTCTGGATGAAGTACGCAGCCAGAAACGGTATCGTCCCCCACGTGAGCCCGAAGCCCAGGTATGAGTGGACCATCCTGGGCCTCTCGCTCGGGTAGGCGTACGCTGCGAAGCCCTCTATCGCGACAAACAGCAGGAAGAGGAGGTTCCACCTCAGCGCCATGAAGACGCCGACAACCCCGCCTGCGACCACGGCCAGGATCCCGATCCAGACCATCGAGGCCGGGATGCCGGGGAAGAAAGGCGAGAACTTCTCGCGGCTCGCCCCGATGTCGATGTAGTGCGCCCCCACCACAAGCCCGAGGAAGACCGCGAGGAGGCTGTAGAGGTAGATCTCCAGGCTGAACTTGGGGGAGAGCACTTCGGCGAAGGTCATCCACCCGATGAAGACCAGGCTGAAGGGGACCCTCAGCCCGTAGAGCCAGACGTTTCGTCTCCACGGCGCGATAAGGTCAGGTTCGACCGGCGGCGTCTCCAACGTGGCAATAATCTCCCCATTCATTAATAACCGTTCGAGCGCTGACAGGCGACGAGTCGAGTGGTCGCACAGAACGAGCTTGCCCGCAGCATCTTCGGCGGCCTCTCATCTTCATACGACTCCGTCCTGGATTGGATGACGCTCTATCAGGACAGGACGTGGAAGCGCAGGATGCTCCAGAGGCTGGAGCTGGTCGAAGGCGCGCGGATCCTCGATATCGGATGCGGCACGTGCGTCCTCGAGGAGAGACATCCGCTCGGGGCCTCCCAGGTCGTCGGGATAGACATCACCAGCGGGATGATCCGGCTCGCGCAACAAAAGGGCCTTAGCTCCGTCTCGATGCTCGGCCTCGCGGACGCGGAGCACCTCCCCTTCAGAGACAGGTCCTTCGACCTCGTGCTCTCGTGCTATGTCCCGAAATACTGCGAGACGCGGAGGTTCGTCGAGGAGTCGGCGCGAGTGCTGAAGCCGGGAGGAAGGATGGCAGTCTACGACTTCACGAGGCCACGCGGACTCCTCGCTCCCTTGCTCAATCTCTACGTGTACGGGTTCATGCCCGCCCTCGGAAGGCTCGTCGCCCCCCTTGACGCTTCGCTCGCGTTCACTTGCGCAGCCCTCCCTGGGCTGATCAGGTCTACCACCTGGGACACGGATATCGGTGGGGCCCTCGAGGAGAACGGCCTCTCGGGGGAAGGTCGCGAGGCGATGACGGGAGGCGTGGTCACCGTGTTCTGGGCTTCCAAGAACTGACCGCTGCAGGCGTGCCGGGGATTCGCTTTTATCCGCGGGCAGAGTCCTGACCGACGCTGTGTCAGTCCTGAGCGGCAAGGAGGTAGCAAGATCGTGCTCCTCCTACAGGAAGGTCAACCCGAACGGCGTCGACCTCTCCCCCAAGGAGGTCAAGCTCGTCCCCCGCGGCTTCAAGATCTACCTCCACGGCGAGGAGAGGGGTTACATCGCGCTGTCCGCGACACGAGGAAGGAAGGCCCAGAAGCCGGAGGTGAGGGACGTGAAGGAGCTCGTGACCCCGGACGAGGAGGGCTTCTACGACTTCCTCAGGGGGAACCTCTACGAGCTCCGGTTCCCCAAGGTGACCATCCCCGCGGACTGCACCGGTTTCGCCTTCCCCCGCTCCACCGTCAACAGGCTCGGCATAATCAAGCTCGAGAGCGCTGTCTTCGACAGCGGCTACTCTGGCGAGCCCACGCAGACGATATTCACGCCGCTCGACGCCAGGGTCCATAAGGACGAGGCGCTCATACAGCTCGTCTTCATCAGGAACGAGTCGCCCGCGCAGGATCTCTACAACGGCAGGTACCAGAACGAGGCCTCTAGCGAGGGCGCGCGAGCCTGAGCTGCTGCTTCGGCCTGACGACCTCCCGATAGTATTTGCACCGCGCCCTGAGAGTGCACTCCCCGCACCTTGGCCCGATAGGCTTGCAAGTGGTCTGCCCGAACCGGACGAAGAGGTCGTTGACCTCCAGCCAATACCGCCTTGGGACGGTCTTGACGAGCTGCGCCTCGGTCTGCTCAGGGGTCTTGGTGTCCACTAGCCCGAGCCTGTTGGAGATGCGGTGCACGTGCGTGTCCACGGGGATGGCGGGCTCGTCGAATCCATATACCAGGACGCAGTTCGCGGTCTTCCGGCCCACCGACGGGAGCGACATCAGCGACTCCACGTCCGACGGGACTTCGCCCGCGAACTCCTCTTCGATCTTCTTGGCGACCTTGATCACGCTCTTGGCCTTCATGTTGTAGAAGCCCACCGGCCTGATCAACTCCCTTACCTCCGCCTCGTCCGCACGGGCAAGGTCTTGGGGGCCCTTGAACCTCGCGAAGAGCCTCTCGGTGGCGAGGGTCGTCTTCTCGTCGCGCGTGCGCTGAGAGAGTATCGTCCCGATGAGTATCCTGAAGGGGTTGCCCTCCTCCGCGTCCTTGAGCTTGGCGAGCGCGGTAGCCCTAGGGTCCTTGCTCTCGCGAACCATTTTCGCGATTTCGCGCAGGATCAGGCCTATGTCCGTTCGTTTTCGGTCAGCCATGGCTCCTTCCCGTGCCACTCGGCTATCGTTGCGCTCGTCCTCTGGAGGTCGTAGTCGGGGGAGTACGAGATGGCGCCCCAAGAATCCTGCTTCTCGAGGAGCATCCCCGCCCTGACCTGGCTCGCGGTGTACGGCGGCAGAGCCGTCTTGGCGAAGAGGCCCTCCCGCTTGACCTGGACGTCCTTCCCGCACGCTGTCACTATGCCCCTGGCAAGCTCCTCCGCAGTTGCGTCGAAGGACTTCACCTGGTATACCTTGCCGGACTCGCCCGCCGTCGCGACCCTGAAGAGGGCCTTCGCCACGTCCTTGGGGTGGGTGAAGGACATCGGCGAATCGCTCCCAGACGGGAGGACGACGCTGCCGCCCTCCATCATCCTCAGCAAGGGCAGCGCGAGCGTGGTGTCCCGGGGGCCTGTCGCCCTTGCCGCCCTGACCGCCTTGAGGCGCATCTCGCCGCCCTTCTTCGAGAACTCTTGAATCTCCATCTCGGCCTGGAGCTTTGCCTTCTGGTAGGGGTGCGACGGTGACCCTTTCGCCGCCTCCTCGCCCGCGCCCACCCTCTTCTTCTTGAAGCCGAAGACGTCGAGTGTGCTGAGGTGGACGAAGTCCTGCACCCCGTGCTCCTCCGCCTCCTCCAGGAGGTTGCGGAGCCCCCGCGTGTTCGGCTCGAGGTAGTCGCCCTGCCCCTCGTGGTCCGGGGTCGGGGACGCCAGGTTGTAGATCACGTTCACCCCGTCCACAGCCTCGTGAAGAGAGTCCCTCTCGAGCAGGTCCGCCTCGAGGATCTGTATGCCGCACTGGTCCATGATCTTGAGGTGCGAGCCCTTGCGGAAAATCCCCTTCGATATCTCCCCCTCCTGGAAGAAGTACTCGGCAAGGTGCCCGCCGATGAATCCCGTCCCGCCGACTATGAGGTTCAAGCTCTCAGCTCGTCCCCGACGCAAACGGCTTCGGCGTTGGCATGAAAACCAAGAGTTTCACTAGTGCGTGTGGCGATGCTCTTGCTCTTCCTTCTTCTTTGAGGCTGCCGCTGCGACCGGGTCGACCTCGAAGTCTCCTCTGACAAGCTTCTGCTGGAGGTCCTCTTCGAATTTCGAGACGTCTCCGAAGACCGCCTTGACCCTCCTCTTCGATATCGGGGAGAGCCTCGGGGCGACGTTCTGCCCGCCGTAGCGCCCGTACGCGATGCCCTTGAACCTAATCTTCTCACCGTTGATCTCGATGTATCCCCTGATGATGTTGGCGATCTCTCCCCCGGTCACATCGTCGACCACGACCTGGTAGGTGGGGAGACTGGGATTCTCTCTTTGCAATTCATGCTTTCACGACAGGCCTAGTATTTGAATTGTCGGGGCTTGATCTTGCACGGCCTGTCGCGTGCTTCGAGCGTTGCACAAACGGCGGTATCTGCCAGGGCGTGCCCTTGGCGATGCACATCAGCTGCAACTGGTGGGTCCGAAGGCGCACACGACGTAGTAGTGGACGTATTCATCCTCCATCCAAACGCCTCCTGCGCCGAGGGCGAGGTACGTGACCGACCCGAATTCAGGCGCTGTGCAAGGCTCGAACGGTTCTGGTTCTGCCTGCACGGATTCCTGGGAAGAGGCCGAGCTGCAAGACTGGGACCGGGCTTGATATTGTGGAACGCCGAACACCGGGACGAAGAAGAGGAATCCAAATGCCACGGCAGCCACGACTATGAAATCGGCATTCCTTCGTCTCATCGACAGCCAGGTATCCCAACGAGGATATCTGCGCATCGGTAATCGACCGACCGACCGGCGGCATTCCCTTTAGCGTTTAGATTTATATAATCGTTTAATCTGTCCTAACCATTACTATGGTCAGGGCCGCAATCAGGGTAATCTCGGATCAGAAGATGGCGAAGCATCTTGTGGATCCCGTCAAGAGGCAGATCCTGAGGCACCTCGCGGAAGCGGAGCTCACCCAGAAGATGCTCGCGGAGCGGCTGGGGATCGCCGACCCCTCCGTCTATTATCACCTCAAGGAGCTCAAAGCAGCGGGGCTGGTCACCGTGGCCAGGAGCGAGCCTGAGAAGCACGGCATCATCCAGAAGTTCTATACGGCCGACGCGCTCTACTTCATCGCAGACTACGCCAAGGTGCCTCTCGAGCTTCGAGCATACTTCCTTGCGGTCAACCTCGAGAGGCTGCGAGGCATCTTCGCGATCCTCAAGGCGCTCAGAGGAATCACGATAACCCTGTCGAGCAACGAGATGGAGAAGCTCGCCGACCGCGTCGCCCGCTCTCTCGCCGAGGTTGCCAAAGAGCACGAGGACCGGCCATTCAGCGGAGGGAGGGAGTCGCTCATCATAACCCTCTACGGCGAGGCGCTGCAGCGCGTGATCGAAGGGGACCCCGGAAGCGTAGCCCCCCTGAGCTCGCAGCTCTCGAGCCTCGGGTTGGTCGGGGCGCATCGCTGACCGCTGGGCTCGGTGCGACCTTGGACCCTTTGGAGTTCTTCCTCCTGGTATTGGCCACGGCGTTTGTAGCCGGGATTCTCGGATCGCTCCTAGGCCTCGGAGGAGGGGTGATCATGGTGCCCTTCCTGACGATATTCCTAGGCGTCCCGCCCCTGTCCGCCATCGGCGCGAGCATCGTCTCCGTCATAGCGACCTCCAGCGGCGCCGGGTCGGCCTACGTCAAGGACGGGATCACCAACCTTCGGATAGGGATGTTCCTCGAGCTCGCGACCACCACGGGGGCCGTGATGGGCGCCGTGCTGACGATAGCCCTGGCGCGAGCGAACCTCGAGTGGGTGGTCTACGTCACCTTCGGGATCGTGCTGCTGCTGTCCGTCGTACCCCTCATGAGAAGGATCGGCGAGGAGCTGCCCGTGGGCGTCACTCCTGACGCGATCAGCAGGAGGCTGGAGCTGAATGGGGGATACTACGACCAAGCGCTAAAGACGCGGATCGACTACCAGGCGACGCGTTCGCCCCTGGGGCTAGTCATAATGTATGCGGCCGGCCTGATCTCGGGCCTCCTTGGCATCGGGAGCGGGGCGTTGAAGGTGCTCGCCCTCGATGTGGGGATGAAGCTCCCGATGAAGGTCTCCTCGACCACGAGCAACTTCATGATAGGGGTCACGGCCGCTGCCAGCACCGGGATCTTCTATCTGGCCGGATACGTCAATCCGTTCGTCGCCGCGCCCGTGATGATGGGCGTCTTGCTGGGGTCGGTGCCTGGCACGAGGATCCTGGTAAGGACGAAGAACTCCTCGATAAGGAAGCTGTTCATCCCGGTCATCGTGATTCTTGCCGTCGAGATGCTCATCCATGGAGCGTAGAGGCAAGTGACCGACTTCAGATCGGCGATAGGCCTCATGCTGCGCTGCGGCGTCGTCGCCTCATTCATCGTGGTCGCCATCGGTTCGGTCCTTCTGTTTCTCGAGGGCCAGACGGGATACTCCCCGATGGGGAGCGCGGAGCAGCTGTTTGACTCGCAGAACAGGTCCCTAATCGGGCTCGCGCCCCTGATTCAAGGCGTCGCATCGGCCAAGCCCTACGCGGTCATCGACCTCGGGCTGGGCGTGCTCCTGGCGACTCCCGTGGCGAGGGTGGTCATATCGGTATTCCTCTTCATGGATGAAAAGAGATACGCCTTCGTGGCGATTACAGCGACGGTCCTGGCCATCCTCCTGCTGAGCATGTTCGTTGTGGCGCCTCTCGTAAGCCCTTGAATGGGCGCCGCGACTCCTCGCAGCAGACTCCTCTGCGGCCGCTGGCATTGAGGGTCAGTCGAGGATGAAAGGGCTTCGGAAGTCTTCCTTGGTGGTGTTGAGCACTACGTGGGTGTTGGTCCTCTCGACGTGCGGCAGCGCGAGCACCTCCTTGGCGAAGTTGCTCAACTCCTCCCGGTTCTTGAACTTGGAGATGACTATGCTGTCCTCCTCTCCGGTCACGTCGTAGACCGCGCAGACGTGTCCGAGCTTCGCGATGTCCTTCTCCACCTCGAGCACCTTACCCTTGGAGACGGTCACCTCGGTCACGGTGGTTATCTCGTACCCGAGCATTTCTGAGCTCACCTGGACGGAGTATCCCTTTATCACGCCGGCCTTCTCCATCTTCCTCACCCGCTGCGCGACCGTGACCACGGAGGCGTGGGCCTTCTTCGAGAGGTCCCGGAAGGACTGCCTCGCGTCCAACATTAGCTCCTTCAAGATGACCTTG
>Ga0307373_10006024_pt1 | contig 19502 bp, 19 predicted proteins | sample OX2MG_FD_202534 | JGI IMG/M metagenome (GOLD analysis project Ga0307373, IMG submission 202534) | Soil microbial communities from Risofladan, Vaasa, Finland - OX-2 | ecosystem: Environmental > Terrestrial > Soil > Coastal area > Acid sulfate soil | place: Finland: Risofladan, Vaasa | collected...
GCGCAGTCCGCTCGAGAAGCGCCTAAGTGAGCGGCGGCAGCCCGAGCCTGCGCTCGGTGGCGCTGCCGCTCGGCGCGACCTTCGCGGTGCAGACCCTGGTGGCGCTGGGCGTGTACTGTGCTCCGGTGATGGCGCCGGTGGCGGCGCGCGAGCTGGGAGTGCCGGCGGCCGCGATCGGCTACTTCATCTCGACGGCATACCTGGGCAGCATGGTCGGGTCGGTGACCGCCGGCGGCTGGGTGGCGCGCTTCGGCGCGATCCGCGTGAGCCAGGTCGGACTGGTGCTCGCGCTCCTCGGGCTGGCGCTCGCTTCCACGGCCAGGCTGCCTCTCATGGTGCTTGGCGCGTTCGTCATCGGCCTGGGCTACGGCCCGGCCACTCCAGCCAGCTCGCACATTCTGGCGCGCGCGGCGCCGCCCAGGCTGGTCGCGCTCACCTTCTCGATCAAGCAGACGGGCGTGCCGGCCGGCGGAGCGATCGCGGGCGCGCTCGTTCCGGTACTGATTCTTGCGGTCGGCTGGCGCGAGTCCGCTCTGCTGATCGGCGCGCTGTGCCTGCTGCTTGCGCTCGCCATCGAGCCGGCGCGTGCACGCTATGACCGCGGCCTCAACCGCACGGCACCGATTTCGTTCGCCGCCGCCTTCCAGCCGGTGTTCCTGGTGCTGCGCTCGCCGCGCCTGCGCGAAATGGCGCTCACATCGTTCATCTTCGGCGGCGTGCAGATCACTCTGGTCACCTATCTGGTGACCTTCCTCACCGAGAGCTTCGCGCTGTCGCTGGTGCTGGCGGGTTTCGTCATGGCGGTTTCCCAGCTCGCCAGCGTGATCGGACGCATCGCGTGGGGCCTGGTCGCCGACCGCACGTTCTCGCGCCGCGCAGTGCTCGGCGCGCTCGGCCTGGGCATGGGGCTGTCGGCGATGGCCATGCTCGCCGCGGGCCCGCATTGGCCAACCTGGCTGTTGTTCGGTTATGCGGCGGTGTTCGGGGCAACCGCCGTGGGATGGAACGGCGTGTACCTGGCGGAGGTGGCGCGGCTCGCGCCCGCGGGCCAGACCAGCCAGGCGACCGGCGGTTGCCTGTTCTTTACCTTCCTCGGCGTGGTCGTGAGCCCGCCGCTGTTCAATTTCGTTCTCGCGCTTGGCGGCAGCTATGCGGCCGCGTACGCGCTGTTCGGCGTGCCGGCGCTCGCGATCGGGGCGCGCCTGCTGCGCGGGCACCGCAGGCTAGAATCGCGCCGATGAGCGACATTCCCGAGGGCTACCGTACGATCGAGCGCGCGAGTCCTTTCGTGGAGCTGATCGGCCCGGTCTACGAGCGGCGCCGCGGCGAGCGGGTCTCGATCGGGCTGCGCATCGAGCGCAAGCACACCAACCGGCGCGGGGTGTGCCACGGCGGCGTGCTCGCCACGCTGGCCGACATCGCGCTCGGCTACGCCATGCTCGGCCAGGCCGGCGCCAAGGGCGGCTTCGTGACCGCCAACCTCGCGATCGATTATGCCGGTGCAGCGAAGCTCGGCGACTGGCTGCATTCGGAGGTGGAGGTCCAGCGCATGGGCTCGCGGCTCGCGTTCGCCAACGGCTATCTCGTTCGCGGCGAGACGCGCATCGTGCGCGCGAGCGCCATCTTCGCGCTGCCCGGCCGCCCGGCCGGATGAGCGGCGTGCGCGATGCGATCCTGGTGCACGGTCTGTGGATGCCGGGCCTTGCCATGACCGCGCTCGCCGCACGCCTCGCGCGGACCGGCCTGCGCTGCCACGTGTTCTCCTACGCGGGACGCGCGCGCCCGCTCGAGGCGCACGCGGAGCGCCTCGAGCGCTTCGCGCGCGAGCGTGCGCCGGACGGGGCGCACTTCGTCGCCCACAGCCTCGGCGGCCTGGTGGTGCTGCATGCGCTCCATGCCGACCGCGGCCTTTGCGTCGGCCGCGTAGTGCTGCTCGGCACGCCGGCGCAGGGCTGTCTCGCCGGCCAGCGTCTGGCGCGCTTTCGCATCGGCCGCTGGCTGCTTGGCGCGAGCGAGCCGCTGTGGCGCGACCCCGCGCTTTCGTCGGAGAGTGGCGCGCGCTGGCAGCGCCCGGAGGCGCTCGGAATCATCGCGGGGACGCTGCCGCTCGGGCTGGGCTGGGTGATCGCGCGGCAGCAAGGCCCCGGCGACGGCGTGGTGCGCGTGGAGGAAACGAGCGTGCCGGGCATGACCGAGCGCATCGTGCTTCCGGTCAACCACAGCGGCATGCTCGTGTCCGCACGCGTGGCCGCCCAAGTGGTCGCGTTCCTGCGCACTGCCCGGTTCGTACCAGATGCGAAACGGCACTGAGGCGCCATTGCGGGCCGCCCGGAAAGCGCTCAGGGCGATCGCTGCGCTGTGCGCCGTGCTCGCACTCGGAGGTTGCGGAACCCTCTCGTACTACGCGCAGGCGGTCCACGGAGAGCTCTCGCTGCTCGCGCGCGCCGAGCCGGTGCACACGCTGCTCGCCGATCCCTCGACCCCCGAGGCGCTGCGCGCGCGGCTGAGGGCCGCCGAGTCGATCCGGGACTTCGCCTCGCGCGAGCTCAAGCTACCCGACAACGACAGCTACCGGCGCTATTCGGACCTCGGCCGGCCGTACGCGGTCTGGAATGTCGTCGCGACGCCGGAGTTTTCGTTGAAGCCGCTGCGGTCCTGTTTCCCGGTGGCCGGGTGCGTGAGCTATCGGGGCTTTTTCGCCCAGCGCGACGCCGAAGTCTATGGCGCACGGCTGCGCGCGCGCGGCGACGATGTCATCGTATACGGCGTGCCGGCGTACTCGACGCTCGGCTGGTTCGACGACCCGTTGCTCTCGACCTTCATCCGCTTTCCCGAGACCGAGCTCGCGCACCTGGTGTTTCACGAGCTCACGCACCAGCTCATCTACGTCAAAGGCGACTCGACGTTCGACGAATCCCTGGCCGAGACCGTGGCGCACGTCGGCGTGAGGCGCTGGCTGGCGGCGAGCGGCCGCGAGGCGGAACTGGCTTCGTACACCACGGCGCAGCGTCGGATACGCCAGTTCGCGGCGCTGCTTTCGCAGACCCGCGGCGAGCTGGAGCGAATCTACGCCGAGCCGATCCCCGCGCAGTCGATGCGCGAGCGTAAGCGAGCAGTGCTCGCGCGGCTGTTGCGGCGCTACACGGCGCTGAAAGACAGCTGGGGTGGATTCTCCGGCTACGACCGCCTCTTCGCGGGCGGTCCGAACAACGCGCTGCTCGCCTCGTTCACGACCTACACGGAGTATGTGCCGGCGTTCGAGCGCCTGCTCGAGCAGGCGGGCGGCAACCTGGAGCAGTTCTACGCCAGGGTGCGCGCGCTGGCGGCGCTGCCCAAGGCCGAGCGCGACCGGGAGCTGGAGGGGCTGGTGACGCCGGGATGAGAATCGCCCGACCCCCGCACCCCCGAAGTAACGCGGGGATGAGAATCGCTCGACCCCCGCACCCCCCTTAGCGCGCGGTCCAGCCCAGGTCCATCGTGAGGGCGGCGCCGGTGATCACGCCCGCCGGGTCACTGCACAGGTAGGCGACGAAGTCCGCGACCTCGCGCGGCTCGATCAGGCGCTTGATCGCCGCCGGCGCGAGCATGATCTTCTGCACCACTTCCTCGGGCGAAAGGGCGTTTGCCTTCGCCTGGTCGGCGATCTGGCTGTCCACCAGCGGAGTGCGCACGTAGGCCGGGCAGATCGCGTTCGCGGTGATGCCGAACTCGCCGCCCTCGAGCGCCGCGGTGCGCGTCAAGCCGACCAGCCCGTGCTTGGCCGAGATGTACGCCGCCTTGAACGGCGAGGCCACCAAGGCGTGGATCGAGGCAATGTTGATCAGTCGCCCCCACTTCTGGCGCTTCATCGTCGGCCAACAATAGCGCGTGAGCAGGAATGGCGCGGTGAGCATGAGCGAGAGCATGCGGTCCCACTGGTCCTCGGGAAACTCCTCGATCGGCGCGACGTGCTGGTAGCCGGCGTTGTTGACCAGCACGTGCACCGTGCCGTGCGCCGCGAGCGCGGCCTCGACCAGCGCGCGGCATCCGGCGCGCCGGCTCAGGTCGGCGGCCACGAAGGTCGCGCCGATGCGCCGCGCCTGCTCGCTGCCGGCGTTCTCGTTCACGTCGGCGAGCACCACGCGCGCACCGTCGGCAGCGAGGCGCTCGGCGCAGGCGAGGCCGATGCCGCTCGCCGCTCCCGTGACGATCGCGACCTTGCCGGTAAGCGGTCCCGCGCTCATGTCCGGGATCTCAGCTCTGCGTCACCGCGATCCATTTCCGGTAGCCGGGGCGCTCGAGCAGGCGCTGGTACCAGGCGGCGACGTTGGGCAGCGCCGGGCGCTCGATCGCCAGCGTCAAGTACGGATGCACGAAGCAGCCGAGCGGAATGTCGCCCATGGTGAGCTGCTCGCCGGCGAGGAACGAACGCCTGGCGAGCACCGCGTCCACTATGCCGAGCAGCTCGCCGCATTTCGTTGCGCCCTCCTCGATCGCCTTCGTGTCGCGCTTCTCCGGCGGCGTGCGCACCAGGCCCCAGAACACCGGTCGGTAGGGCACGGAGAAGGTCGAGGTGGTCCAGTCCATCCAGCGGTCCGCGTCCGCGCGCACGCGCACGTCCGCCGGCCAGAGCGTGCCGGCGCCGAGCTTGGCCGAGAGATAGCGCACGATCGCGTGCGACTCCCACAGCACGAAGCCGTCGTCCTCGATGGTCGGCACCAGCCCGTTCGGGTTGAGCTTGCGGTACTCGGGCGTGTTGACCACGCCGTACTGCATGCCGGCATCGATGCGCTCGTATTGCAGGCCGAGCTCCGCGCAGCACCACAGTACTTTCTTCACGTTGACCGAGTTGAGGCGCCCCCATATTTTCAGCATGTCGAAGTCCTTTTGCGTGGATGCGGGCCGTCAGAAGCCGGCCGCCTGTCCGTCGCGGCGCGGATCGCTGGCGGCGAGGTACCCGCCGTCGAGCTTCCAGGCCATCTGCGCGCTGCCGAACTGGTTGTAGTCGTCGACCGTGACGATGCGGTGGCCGCGGCGCTTGAGCTCCTCGAGAGTGGCACTCGAAAACCCGCCCTCCACGCTCACGTCCAGGCCCTGCACCCAGCGAAAGCGCGGGCCGTCGCTCGCGGCCTGCGGGTTCTGGCCGTAATCGGCGATGCGCACCATGACCTGGGCGTGCCCCTGCGGCTGCATGGTGCCGCCCATCACGCCGAAGCTCATCACCGGCCGGCCGTCCCGGGTGACAAATCCCGGGATGATCGTCTGGTAGGGGCGTTTGCGCGGGCCGACACGGTTCGGGTGGCCTTCGGTGAGCACGAAGGTGGCGCCACGGTTCTGCAGCGAGATGCCGGTGCCTGGCACCACCACTCCGGAGCCGAAGCCCATGTAGTTCGACTGGATCATCGACACCATCATGCCGGAGGCGTCCGCCGCGGTGAGGTAGACCGTCCCGCCCTTGGGCGGGGTGCCGGCGGCGAAGGGCTGCGCCTTCTTCATGTCGATCAGCTTTGCGCGCGCCTTGAGGTAACCCTTGTCGAGGAGCCGTGCCGGGGCAAACGGCATGTGATCGATGTCGGCAACGTAGGCGAAGGCGTCGGCGAAGGCCAGCTTCAGGGTTTCGATCTGCAGGTGCACGCTGTCGGCCGAGTCTACCGGGTAGCTGGCGATGTCGAAGCTCTCCAGAATTCCGAGCGCGATCAGCGCGACGATGCCCTGGCCGTTGGGCGGCAGCTCGTGCAGCGTGTAGCCGCGGTAGTCCATGGCCAGCGTGTCGACCCAGTCCGGGCGGTGCGCCGCGAGGTCCGCAACCTGCATTACCCCGCCGTTGGCCTTGGCGTGGGCCTCGAGCTTCTCGGCCAGCTCGCCCCGGTAGAAGGCCTCGCCCTTGGTGGCGGCGATCTTCTCTAGCGTCGCGGCGTGCTCGGGAAAGCGGAACCGTTCGCCCGGCGCGGGCGCGCGGCCCCCGGGCAGGAAGGCCGCGGCGAAGCCGGGCTGCGACTTGAGCTCCGCGACTTGCGCCGCCCACTGCCCGGCGATCGTGGGCGAGACCAGGAAGCCGTCGCGCCCGTAGCCGATCGCGGGCTCGAAGAGCTTCTCGAACGGCAGCTTGCCGAAACGCGCACTCAGCTCGCGCCACGCCGACACGCAGCCCGGCACGCTGACGCTGTTCCAGCCGCGCGTCGGCATGGTCCTGCCGCCGGCGAAGAACTCAGGCGTCCACCCGGCAGGCGAGCGACCCGAGGCATTCAGGCCGTGGAGCCGGTTGCCGTCCCAGACGATGGCGTACGCATCCGAGCCGATGCCGTTGGAGACCGGCTCGACCAGAGTGAGCGTGATCGCGGTGGCGAGGATCGCGTCGACCGCGTTGCCGCCAGCAAGCAGCATGCGCAGGCCCGCCTGCGAGGCGAGCGGCTGCGAGGTGGCGACCACGTTCGCCGCGAGCAGCGGCTTGCGCGGCCAAGCGTAGGGTAAATCCCAGGAGAAGTCGGGCATCGGTGCTTCGGATGTCGAGGTCGCGCTATTCTACGGCCGGTGGCACAGTCGACCGCCCTCAGGCGGACACGGTTTCGAAGTCGAGCACGACGCGGCCGAGGATCTTGCCGGACTTCAGCTCCTCGAGGGTGCGGTTCACCTCGTCCGCCGGGCGCGTCTCGATCGGGGCGGGCCGGAGCTTGTTCTTCTTGGCCAGCGCCACCACCGCCTTCAGCTCGTGCAGGTCGCCGACGAAGGAGCCGATGATGCCGATGGCGCGCTGGGCGATCGGCGGCAGCGGGTGCACCAGCTCGCCCCCGTACAGCCCGCACAGCACGTAGCGCCCGCCTTTCCTGAGCGCGGCAATGCCCAGGGCCGCGGTGGCTGGCATGCCGACGAAGTCGATCACGCCCGCGATGTTGCCGCCCGCGAGCGAGGCGAGCATCTGCGCGGGATCCGCGACGCGCGTGTCCAGGGTGTGCCTGGCCCCGAGCTTCTTCGCCGCCGCGAGCTTGGTCTCGTCGACGTCGCAGGCGACGATGTTCTTCACCCCGCGGGCGCGCAGGATCGACAGCGCGATCAGGCCCAGCCCGCCGCAGCCGAGTACGCCCACCCAGTCCCTGGTTCCGAGCTCGGGCAGTTTGTTGATCGCGCTGTAGGCGGTGAGCGCCGAACAGGCGAGGGTCGCGGCGAAGGAATCGTCGATGCCGCCCACGTCGAGCAGGTAGCGCGGATGCGGCACCAGCAAGTGCGTGGCGTAGGCGCCGGCGCGGTTGACCCCGAGATAGCGCGTCCCCGAGACGCAATAGTTGTCCTTGCCGGCCTTGCACACCGGGCACTTGCCGCAGCCGATCCACGGGTACACCAGGCGCTTCTGGCCGACGCGCACGCCTTCGGCGCGCGGGCCGAGTGCTTCGACCACACCCAGCGGCTCGTGCCCGAGGGTGAATGGCGGCACGCAGCCGCGCTCCTTGACGTAGAAGCGCTTGCCGCCGCCCCAGTCGAAAAAGCCGTCCCAGATGTGCAGGTCGGAGTGGCACACCCCGGCGCGCGTGACGCGCACCAGTACCTCGCTGCCGGTCGGCTTGGGCGTCTCGCGCAGCGCCTTCTGCAGCGGCTTGCCGTGTTCGATGATGTCCCAGCTGAGCATGGATCCTCCCTCAGAGAATTGGTCCCAAAGCGCGCGCTTTATGCAGCGTGCTTTTTGACTTTCCGCGATCTCCGGTTATTGAAGAGGTCGTTTTCTGACCTCTTCAATAACCGGAGAAGTGGGTGAAAGTCGAAACCTTCATTCACCGGCTCTAGCAGCTCTAGCATGATCGCCGTCGCGCGGGTTTGGCGTTGTCGTGGCTCCCGTTTTGGAAGGGGTCAAACAACGACCCCTTCCAAAACAGGAAATCGGGGAAAGTCAAAATCGTCGCGCGGGCGGCGCCTACTCCTTCGCCGCCTTCTGCAGCGCCTGATCGATGTCCCACAGGATGTCGTCGAGCGACTCGATGCCGACCGACATGCGAACCATGTCCGGCAGCACGCCCGCCTTCAGCTGCTCCTCCCCGCTCATCTGGCGATGGGTGGTCGAGGCGGGGTGGATGATCAGCGTCTTGGCGTCGCCGATGTTGGCGAGGTGGCTCATGAACTGCGCCGCCTCGATGAAGCGCTCGCCCGCCCCGGCGCCGCCCCTGACCCCGAAGTTGAGCAGTCCGGAGGCTCCCTTGGGCAGGTATTTCTGCGCTAGCGCGTGGTACTTGCTCCCCGGCAGCCCGGGGTAGTTCACCCACGCCACCTGTGCGTGGCCTTGCAGGAATTGCGCCACTGCGAGCGCGTTGGCGCAGTGCCGGTCCATTCTCACCGGGAGCGTCTCGATGCCCTGCAGCAGTAGCCAAGCGTTGAGCGGCGAAAGCGCGGGCCCGAAGGTGCGCATGACTTCCATGCGCGCCTTCATGGTGTAGCCGAAGTCGCCGAAGGTCTCGTAGAAGCGCACGCCGTGGTAGCCGGGGGAGGGCTCGACCATCTCCGGAAATTTGCCGTTGTCCCAGGGAAACTTGCCCGATTCCACGATCGCGCCGCCCATGGTCGTGCCGTGGCCTCCGAGGTACTTGGTCGCCGAGTGCACGACGATGTCCGCGCCCCAGTCGAACGGCCGGCACAGGTAGGGCGAGGGCACGGTGTTGTCGATCACGAGCGGGATGCCTGCTTCGTGCGCGATCGCGGCCAGCGCCTCGATGTCGACGATGTTGATGAGCGGGTTGCCGAGGGTCTCGGCGTACAGCAACTTGGTGTTTGGGCGCAGCGCGCGACGCAAGTTCTCCGGGTCGTCCGGGTCGACGAAGGTGGTCTCGACCCCGAGCTTCTTCAGGTTGACGCCGAGTAGCGTGTGCGTGCCGCCGTACAGCGTCGAGGCGGAGACGATGTGGTCTCCCGCCTGGACGAGGGTCAGGAGCGCGACCACCTCCGCCGCCTGGCCGGTGGCGGCGGCGAGCGCCGCGCGGCCGCCCTCCAACGCCGCCATCCGCTCCTCGAATACCGCCACCGTCGGGTTGGAGATGCGCGAGTAGACGTTGCCGAAGGTCTGCAGGTTGAAAAGGCTCGCGGCGTGGTCGGCCGAGTCGAACACGAACGAGGTGGTCTGGTAGATCGGCGCGGCCCGGGCCCCGGTGGCCGCGTCCGGGATCTGCCCGGCATGCAGGCACAGCGTCTCGATGCCGAATTTGCGGTCGGTCATGCGCGGATTCTAAAGCACGCGGTGTAACGCACCGCTCGCCGCGGCTGCCGCATGCTCAGCCGGTACGCGCCGGCTACTTCTCGAGCTTGGGCTCGTCGTCCCCCGGGGGCTCAGGCTGGGGTTCAGCTTTGGCCGAGGTCGCGCGGCGGTACTCCGACGGCGGGATCCCGACCTGATGCAGGAAGAAGCGCGTGAAGTTGCTCTGCGCCGAAAAGCCGAGCTCGGCCGAGACCTCGGCGATCTTGCCGCGGCCCGAGGAGAGCTTCTCGATCGCCGTCTCGACGCACAGCATGTCGAGGTAGGCCCGCGGCGAGAGCCCGGTGCAGACCTGGAACAGGTCGTAGAAGCGCGAGCGCGACAGTCCGACCTGGCTGGCGAGCTCGTCGATATTTACTTCCTTGTTGGGGCGGGCGCGCAGCAGCTCGAGCGCGCGCCGGATGCGCGAGTCGGAAAAGCGCGAGCCGCGCCACAGCGCGGCGGCCGCGCGACGCCGCGCGAGGTAGGTGTCGACGATCGAGAGCACCAGCTCGAGCACCATGAACTCCAGGCGCTCGGCGGACAGGAACTGGTCATTGACGACCTCGATCGCCAAGGTATCGGCCAGGCGCCGGATGCGCGGCGTGATGGCTTCGCGGGGCCGCGGGAAGGGGTGCGTTTCCCGCACGCCGAACACGGCCGGGAAGCTCTCGCGCAGCCATTCACCCGAGGCCTGCAGCGCGATCAGGCGCGTCGGCCGGGTGCCCGGCAGGCGCAGATCCTGGTGCGTCTCCCCGGGGTTCAGGAACAGGATGTCATCGCGCGTGAGCGCGACGCGGTGGCCGCCGACCAGGTAATCGCCGTCTCCGCCGTCGTGCTTGACCAAGATGTGCGGCTCGGGATGCGCATGCGGCTCGCTGGGCGCCGATGCTTCGGCGAGCATCACGCGTCCGAAACGACCTTCGAAGATGCGGACCGGCCTGAGCATACGCCGACAAGCATAAAGGCCCGGCCGCCAAGACGCTAGGGGGTTGCTGCGGCCCCCGGCCGCCCCGGGGGCGTCGCCGGGGGGCCGGCCTCATCCGGCAAATACACCCCCTAGTACGCCAGCCAGCGGGGCCGCTTGGCCGAGATGACCCGGGTATTCACTCCGGCCCAGTTCAGCCCGCCGAACAGGCGGGCGTGCTCGATCTTGACGCAGCGGTCCATCACCGTGTCGAGGCCGGCGGCCGCGGCCCTGGCCGCAGCGGCCTCGTTCTTGACGCCGATCTGCTGCCAAAGCACCTTGGCGCCGATCGTGATCGCGTCCTCGCAGATCGGCATGATCTCTTCGGTCCGGCGGAAGCAATCGACGATGCCCACGTTTTCCGGGATGTCGCGAAGCGACGGGTAGCACTTCTGTCCGAGGATCTCGCGCTCGTGCGGATTGACCGGGATGACACGATAGCCGTGCTCCAGCATGTACTTCGCCGCGAAATAGCTGGGCCGGTACCAGCTCGCGGACAGTCCGACCACCGCGATGACGCGGTTCTCTCCCAGGATGCCTCGCAAGGTGCTGATGTCGTCCATCGATGGCGCTCGGCCGGTGGCGAACACACTATACCCGAGGGTCCGCGGCGGCGCGAAACGCCTCCCGGAGTAGCGAGTCCGTTCCCCTATAATCGCTGCGTCCGCGGGAGGGGCCATGTACGTCGACGAACGCGTTGTGCCGTGCCTGAAGATGCCCCGGAGCCGCCGCCGGCTCGCTGCGGGCGCGAGCAATGACGGCTGGGAGGCTGCGGCATGAGCCTCAATCCGCAGGTCGCGGCGCTGCTCGAGCGCGCGGCGCGCTCGCCGCTGCCGCTGTACCACACGGTCCCGCCGTTCGTCGCGCGGCGGCTGTATCGCCACACGCGCGGCGCGGTCTCGCCCAAGGCGCCGGAGGTGGCCGAGACACGGCTGCTGCTCGCGCCCGGTCCGGGAGGGCCGGTCGCCATGCGTGGCTATCGCCCCTCAGGCGCCTCGGCACAGGAGATCCTGCCGGCGCTGGTCTACTTCCACGGCGGCGGCTGGGTCATCGGCGATCTCGATACGCACGACGTGCTGTGCCGTCAGCTCGCGAACGGTGCGCGCTGCGCGGTGTTCTCGGTCGACTACCGGCTCGCTCCCGAGTCGCCGTTTCCGGCCGCGGTGGACGACTGCATTGCCGCGACGCACTACGTCGCCGCAGGAGCTCGCGCGCTTGGCATCGATCCTGCGCGGATCGCGGTGGGGGGCGACAGCGCGGGCGGCAATCTCGCGGCCGTGGTCTCGATCGACGCACGTGATCGCGCCGGCCCGGCGATCGCGTTCCAGCTCCTGATCTATCCGGCGACCGATCAGCGCTGCGCCTTTCCCTCGCACGAGCGCAACGGCGAGGGCTACTTCCTCACCAGGCATTCGATCGAGTATTTTCGCGGCTTTTACCTGCCGCGCAAGGCCGACTGGGACGATTGGCGTGCCTCGCCGCTGCTTGCGCAGACCCTTGCGGGATTGCCGCCGGCGTTCGTGCTGACCGCCGGCTACGACCCGTTGATCGACGAGGGCAACGCCTTCGCCGAACGGCTCGCGCGCGAGGGCGCGTCGGTGACCTACCGCGAGTATTCCGACATGGTGCACGGCTTCATTCTGATGGGCGGGGCGCTGGAGCGCGCGAACGTCGCGCTCGAAGACTGCTGCGCCGCGCTGCGCGACGCGTTCCGGGGCGAGCCCTGATGCGCGCGGAGGCCAAAGTGCGCCACGGCGGCAAGATCCTCGCCGACGCGCTCGTAGGCCATGGCGTGAAGCTCGCGTTCGGAGTGCCGGGGGAGAGCTATCTACCGGTGCTCGACGGTTTCTACGACTTGCGCGAGCGGCTCAAGTTTGTCGTGTGCCGGCAGGAAGGTGGCGCCTCGTACATGGCCGAGGCATACGGCAAGCTCGCCGGTGAGCCCGGGGTGCTGTTGGTCACGCGCGGTCCGGGAGCAACCAACGGCGCGGTCGGCGTGCACACCGCGTTCCAGGACTCGACGCCGATGGTGGTGTTCGTCGGCCAGGTCGGCAACGACTTCGTTGAGCGTGAGGCGTTCCAGGAAATCGATTACCGGCGCATGTACGGGCCGATCACCAAGTGGGTCGGGCAGATCGATCGGGCCGAGCGCATCCCCGAGTACGTGAGCCACGCCTTCCACACGGCGATGGCGGGCCGTCCGGGGCCGGTGCTGCTCGCATTGCCCGAGGACATGCTGTTCTCCAAGGCTGCGGTGGCGGACGCGCCGCATTACAAGGTTGTGCGCCCGGCGCCCGCACCGGGGGACATGCGCGAGCTCGAGCGCCTGCTGGCGGGGGCTGCGCGGCCCTTCGTGCTGATCGGCGGGGGCGGCTGGTCGCGCGCCGCCTGCGACGCACTGCGCCGGTGGGTCGAGGCGAGCGGTCTGCCCGCCGGCACTTCGTTTCGCTGCCAGGACCTGTTCGACAACCGCAGCCCGAGCTACGCGGGCGACGTCGGCATCGGCATCAACCCGAAGCTCGCGCAGCGCCTCAAGGATGCCGACGTGCTGCTGGTAATCGGCGCGCGCCTGGGCGAGATGACCACCGGCGCGTATTCGCTCCTCGAGGTGCCGGTTCCCAGGCAGACGCTGATCCACGTGCACGCCGGTGCCGAGGAGCTCGGACGCGTGTACTACGCCGCGCTGCCGATCAACTCGGGCCCCGCGCAGTTCGTCGAGGCGCTTGCCGGAGTGACGCTCCCTGGCGCGAAGTGGCGCGAGGCGACGCGCGCTGCGCGCGCCGAGTACGAGGCGTGGACGCAACCGCAGCCGATTCCCGGCAAGCTGCAGTACGCCGAGGTCGTGAAGTGGCTCGGGGCCACGCTCCCCGAAGATGCAATCCTGGCGAGCGGGGCGGGCAACTTCGCCGGCTGGGTGCATCGCTACTTCCGCTACAAGGGTTTTCGCACCCAGCTCGGCCCGACCAACGGCTCGATGGGCTACGGGCTGCCGGCGGCGGTCGCGGCAAAGCTCGCCGCGCCGCAGCGGACCGTGCTGGCGGTGTGCGGCGACGGCGATTTCCTGATGAACGCACAGGAGCTCGCCACGGCGGCCCAATACGGCTGCGCGGTGATCGTGCTGGTGGTGAACAACGCGATGTACGGCACCATCCGCATGCACCAGGAGCGGGAGTACCCCGAGCGCATCCTGGGCACCGCGCTGACGAACCCGGATTTCGCCGCCTACGCGCGCGCTTTCGGCGGCCACGGCGAAGTCGTCGAGACGACCGCCGAGTTCGCACCCGCGTTCGAGCGTGCGCGCGCCGCGGGCAAGCCGGCGATCATCGAGTTGCGCATCGACCCCGAGGCGATCACCACCGGCACCACGCTGTCCAACATCCGCGCCCAGGCCCTCGCCGGGGGCAAGTAGTCCCGCGGCACGCCCGGGCTACGCTGGCGATTCGGGGCAGCGGCGCAGCGCGGGAGGGCTGCGCCTCGTTCCCCTGCACTCGACTGTGGCGATATTTCGCGGCGACCTACGTGGTCGCGACGAAGCTTTCGTCCCCCTGCTGCTCGCGCTCGAACTTCAGGAATTCGTAATAGCCGCAGCGCGGGCTGTTCGGGTAATCGCGGCACACCGTCGGGCGAGCCTCGTACACGGTGCAGCGCCGCTGCTCGCGGTCCAGGAACTGGCACACCGAATCGAACACGTCGTCCTTGCGGTGACGCAGGACGCGCGCCTTTTCCGAGGCGTCATACTTGGTGTAGCGCTCCTCGGCCTGCTCGTAGGTCAGTCCGAAGTGGCGCGCGAGGCGCGCGATGTCGCGCTTGCCGATCTCGATCAGGGGGTAGCTGCAGCAATACGCGGGGCACTTCTCGCACACGTATTGCGTGCGCGCGGCCCCGCTCGGGCCGATGGCGTTGCGAATCGGGATGGTGCGGTGCTTTCCGTTCTTCATCTGTGCTGAATGGGAGTGGATTTTTGCGTCATGCGACAAACGAGGCGCGCATTGTACGCGACACGCGCACGCCCCGTTGCTCGGGCTGCTCAGCCGGCGGGTTTCTCGCCGCTCGACTGCAGGAACACGGCGCAGGCATCGAGCTTGCCGAGCGAGGCGCGCCGCGCCGACTGATACTGGCTGCGCACCAAAGCGGCGATCGGCGTCGGCCGGTCCAGCTCCGACGCCATGCTGACGAAATAGCGCAGGTCCTTTTCCATCAGCTGGAGCTGGAATTGCGGCGTGAAGTCGCGCTTGAACATCATCGGCAGTTTGGTCTTGAGCAGGCGCGAGGCCGCCGCGCCTTCGCCGAGAATCTCGAGCGCGGCGTCGCGATCGACCCCCGCCGCCTCCGCCACCTGCGCGGCCTCCGCCACCGCCGCGGTCATGGTTCCGGAGAGCATGTTGTTGACCAGCTTGATCGTGGCGCCGGCCCCCGAGTCCCCGGCGCGCTTGGCCAGGCGACCCATGGCCGCGAACAGCGGCTGCGCCTGCTCGAAGGCAGCCTGCGGGCCGCCGACCATGAATACCAGCTCGCGGCCCTGTGCCTGCTTGATGCTGCCCGAGACCGGCGCGTCCAGGTACGCGCAGCCCTTGGCGAGCGCCGCCTTGGCCACCTCGCGCGCAAGCGTGGGCGAGTTGGTGCTCGAATCGATGATGATCGTGCCCGTCTGCGCGCCGCTCAGGACACCGGAGGCTCCCAGCATCACCTCGCGGCTCGCCTGGTCGTCGGACACGATCGAGACCACGAACTGCGCTCCGCGCGCTGCGGCCGCCGGCGAGTCCGCCACTTCCGCGTCCAGCTCAGCAAGCGCCCGAGTCTTGGCGCGATCGCGGTTGTACACGCGCAGCCGCATTCCGGCCTGCTGCAGGTTCATGGCCATGCGCGAACCCATCGCGCCCAACCCTATGAAAGCAACCGTCGTCATCGCTCAGCCCCTTGGAATGGAAACGATTTACCTGAAAGTCAGGCATTGCAGCGCAACGCTTGGTTTTGCACTGCAATGCAGCGTGGTTCTTCAATGTTGCAGGATCTTCGACAGGAATAGTTGCGCGCGCTCGGAGCGTGGTGCCGCAAAGAACTCCTCCTTGTGCGCGTCCTCCACGATTTTGCCACCGTCCATGAAGACGATGCGGTCAGCCACTTTGCGCGCGAAGCCCATCTCGTGAGTCACCACCATCATGGTCATCCCTTCCTCGGCAAGCTCGACCATCACGTCGAGCACCTCGTTGATCGTTTCCGGATCGAGCGCCGAGGTGGGCTCGTCGAAGAGCATCGCGATCGGGTCCATCGACAGCGCACGTGCGATGGCCACGCGCTGCTGCTGGCCGCCGGAGAGCTGCTCCGGGTACTTGTCCCGGTGCGCCAGCAGGCCGACGCGCTCGAGCAGCTTGACGCCCTTTTCGAGCGCCGCCGCCGGCGTGCGTCCGAGCACCTTCACCTGCGCCAGCGTCAGGTTCTGCGCGACGCTCATGTGCGGGAACAGCTCGAAATGCTGGAACACCATGCCCACGTGCGCGCGCAGCTTGGGCAAGTCGGTCTTCGGGTCGCCGACTGACACGCCATCGACCAGGATCTCGCCCTCCTGGAACGCCTCGAGCGCGTTGACGCACTTGATGAGGGTCGACTTGCCGCTGCCCGAAGGCCCGCACACCACTACTACCTCGCCCTTGCTCACCTCGGTCGAGCAACCGGTGAGCACCTGGAAGCTGCCATACCACTTGCCGAGGTTGCGGATCGAGATCATGCGAGCGCCCGATTCTCGGCACGGCATACAGGCCTTTGACATCTTCCCCGGCCTAAGGGCCGGAGAATCCTACGGTGTCTGAAACGATGATGCACATCCCAGATCGCTTCGGTGGGTTCCTGTTTCACGGAGCGGCCCGAGTGCACCGGCTCTCCACAGGCTGCAACGCGGTGTCCCCGCGCCAGAATGTTGATCGCGCCAACGACATCGGCGTTGTCCTCGAAGCCGCATTCGACGCAGCGGAATTGCGCCTGCGTAGGCCGGTTGTGCGCCGACACACAGCCACAGGCCGGACATGTCCGGCTCGTGTTCTGCGCCGGCACGGCGATGAGCCAGCCTCCGGCCCACGCCAATTTGTACTCCAACTGGCGGCGAAACTCGAACCAGCCCTGATCGAGGATCGACTTGTTCAGGCCGGATTTGGCCCGAACATTCTCACCCGGCTGCTCGAGAGTGCCTGCCGCCGACCTGGACAGGTTGCGTACCTGCAAATCCTCGAGGACGACCAAAGCGTGGTTCTTGCTGATCGCGGTCGTGGCCTTGTGCAGGTAGTCGCGCCGGGCGTTGCCGATGCGGGCGTGAATGCGCTGGAGGCGCGCTTTCGCCTTCTTCCAGTTGTTGCTGAACTTCACCTTGCGGCTCATCGCCCGCTGGTAGCGGCGCAATCGGGCCTCGTGTTTCTTGAAGCTGTCCAGCGGCGCGAGGAACGTGGCGTCGCTGAACGTGGCAAAGCGCGCCACGCCCATATCGATGCCGATGGCGCTTGTGGCTTGCGCCACCGGCTGATCGAGCTCGCGCTCGGTCTGGATCGACACGAACCACTTGCCCGCGCTCAGGCTCACCGTGGCGTTCCTCACTTCGCCCAGCGCCTGCCGGCTATTGCGGTACCGAATCCAGCCCAGCTTGAGCAGGAACACGCGGCTGTTGGCCTGATCGAGCTTGATCTGCTTCGGGCTCGGGATAGCGCAAGCGCTCGCGCTGCCCCTTCTTCTTGAAGCGCGGCAACGCGGTACGCTTGGCGAAGAAGTTGCCATAGGCCCGTTCCAGGTCCTGCAACGCCTGCTGCAAGGGGTGGACCGGCGCATCGGCCAGCCACGGTGTTCTCGACACCGTTGCGCCAGGCCGTGAGTTCCTTGCACAACCCGGCGTAGCCGAGCTTTTGCTGGCCACGCTCGTAGCGTTCCTTCTGCAACGCCAGCGCCTTGTTGTACACGAACCGGCACGATCCGGCGAAACGGCGCATGCTGCGCTGCTGTTCGCCGCTTGGCATAAGTTCGTATTTGAACGCCTGGAATCGGTGCATGGGCCAATGCTACTCTTGGCCTAAGAGCGAGGACATACGCTATTGGACACCGACGGCATTGCGTCTTCAAGATGCACGCCCATTGGGTCTTTGTGGCGAAGTATCGCCGCAAGGTGTTCGACGCTCCTGCCATCGACGCCCTTCGGGCCATCTTCGCCACGGGCTGCGTCGAGGTCGAGGCCAGCCTGATTGAGATGGACGGCGAGTGAGACGATCGCCTCCACCTGTTGGTACAGTACCCGCCCAAGGTGGCCTTCTCCCATTTGGTGAACAGTTTGAAAGGCGTGTCCAGCCCTCTATTGCGCGAGCAACACCAAGACACATCGGCAAGCGCTACTGCAAAGGCGGTGCTGTGCTCGCCCAGCTACTTCGCCGCGTCCTGCGCCCGAGCGCCTATCAGCATCGTGCGCCAGTACATCGAGCCGCAGCACACTCCCGACTAAAGGACGCCTTCGGCCTCCGCGCTTTCCTTCCCCGCCCTGAAGGGCAGGGCTTGCCGCGCATTCCGGTCAAGGAAACGGCTGCGCGCGGAAGCGCGCCTATAATTGCGCCGCACCGGCCGCTTCGCCGGGCGAACCGCGAGGCCTTGCGATGAGCGCTCCCGCCCCCCTCTGGCAGCCCACCGAGCAGGCGATCGAGGCGGCGCAGATCACGCAGTACGCGCAGTGGGTCGTGCGCCGCTTCAAGCTCGAGCTCAACACCTATACCGAGTTCTACCGCTGGACGGTGGACAACCCCGAGGATTTCTGGGGATCGGTGTGGGACTGGTGCCGGGCGATCGCCGCCAAGAAGGGCGCGCGCGTGCTGAGCGACGGCGACAAGATGCCCGGCGCGAAGTGGTTCCCCGAGGCGCGACTCAACTTCGCCGAGAACCTGCTGCGCCGCGGCGACCGCGGCGACGCCGTGGTGTTCTGGGACGAGACCGGGTTCCGTCGCCGGCTGAGCTACGCCGAGCTGTACAGCGACGTCTCGCGCGCGGCGCAGGGGCTTACTGCCCTGGGCATCCGGCCGGGCGACCGCGTCGCCGCGTTCATACCGAACATCCCCGAGACGATGGTGTTCGCGCTGGCCGCGATCTCCCTCGGAGCGGTGTGGTCTTCGTGCTCGCCCGACTTCGGCATCGACGGGGTACTCGATCGCTTCGGGCAGATCGAGCCCAAGGTGCTGTTCTGCGCCGACGGTTACCTGTACAACGGCACTCCGCACGACTGCCTGGAGCGGGTGGCGAGCATCGCGCAGCAGCTGCCGAGCCTGAGAAAGGTGGTGGTGGTGCCGCATCTGGACGCGAGGGCGGACGTGTCCGGGATCCCGAACGCGGTGCGGGTGGACGACTGGCTCACACGTTACGCGCCCGGAGAGATGCGGTACGTGCACCTGCCCTTCGATCACCCGCTGTACATCCTGTTCACCTCCGGGACCACCGGCAAGCCGAAGTGCATCGTGCATGGTGCCGGCGGCGCGCTGCTCGCCGGACTCAAGATGTACAAGCTGCAGATGGACGTGCGCCCCGGCGATCGCTTCTTCTACTACACGACCTGCAACTGGGTGATGTGGAACCTGCTGTTCGCGGGGCTGTGCGCCGAGGCGAGCGTGATGCTGTACGAGGGCTCGCCGTTCGCGCGCGACGGCCGCATCCTGTTCGACTTCGCGGACGCCGAGCGCTTCACCCACTTCGGCACGTCGGCCAAGTTCATTGAAGCGATCGCCAAGCGCGGCCTGAAGCCGCGCGCCACGCACAAGCTTGAGGACGTGCGCATGATTGTCTCGACCGGCTCGCCACTCGTGCCCGAGAGCTACGACTACGTGTACCGCGACGTCAAGGCGGACGTCTGCCTGTCTTCGATTTCGGGCGGCACCGACATCCTGGCCGCGTTCGCCGACGCCAACCCGGTGCTGCCGGTGTACCGTGGCGAGCTGCAGTGCCGCTCCCTCGGGCTGGCGGTCGAGGTGTTCGACGAGCAGGGCAACTCGGTGCTCGGCCAGAAGGGCGAGCTGGTCTGCACCAGGCCGTTTCCGTCCATGCCGCTGGGCTTCTGGAACGACCGCCGCGGCGAGAAGTACCACGCGGCGTATTTCGCGCGCTTCCCGAACGTGTGGTGCCACGGAGACTGGTGCGAGCTGACCGAGCGCGGCACGATGATCGTGTACGGGCGCTCGGACGCCACGCTCAACCCGGGCGGGGTGCGCATCGGCACCGCCGAGCTCTATCGCCAGGTGGAGAAAATCGACGCGGTAGAGGAGTCGGTAGCGATCGGCCAGTTGTGGCCGCCGGAGCAGCCCGCCGACACGCGCGTGGTGCTGTTCGTGAAGCTGCGCGACG
>Ga0307373_10006026_pt1 | contig 19497 bp, 17 predicted proteins | sample OX2MG_FD_202534 | JGI IMG/M metagenome (GOLD analysis project Ga0307373, IMG submission 202534) | Soil microbial communities from Risofladan, Vaasa, Finland - OX-2 | ecosystem: Environmental > Terrestrial > Soil > Coastal area > Acid sulfate soil | place: Finland: Risofladan, Vaasa | collected...
GCTCGGCCCCTGGCGGGGTTTGGGGCAGTGCCCCAACCTTACTTTGCTACATCGGTCAATGGTTCGGGGGCCGGGTATAACTCACCCCGCAGCACCAATCCCGCGAAGCGGGTTCGTGCTTGGGTGGCGAGCGGACCCAGGCGGCTGCCGGGCGCAGTCCGCTTCGCGCGCACAGCGGAGGTTCAGCGGATATCTCAACCCGCCCCGACAGCGGCCATAGCCTCTGCGATAAACCTTCGTTTCAGAGGGCTCAGCGCGGACCATGAAGGGAGCGTGGGCACGCCCATGAGCTAGCCCACGGCAATGTACGGAGGTGTGCTACGCGGTTATGTTCCGCCGCGCCGGGTTCAACCGCAAGAAACAGATGGCTATGTGGTGTGGGAGTCGGCATTGCGGATGCCTCGTCGACATCAGGATGGCAGACAACCATGACCACCGCGCTTGATGAGGCTTACAGGGCCGCGAATTCTTGGCTCGAGGGTTTGGATGATCGCCCGGTTGGGGCTACGGCGTCTCTTTGCGATCTGCGGCGCGATTTCGGAGGCGCTCTGCCGGAGCAGGGGAAGGCGGCGGAGGTCGTGATACGGGAACTAGCTGAAAAGGCAGCTTCCGGATTGCTCGGCAGCGCAGGCGGGCGGTTCTTCGCCTGGGTGATTGGAGGCGGCTTGCAGGCGGCGTTGGCCGCCGACTGGCTCGTCTCCACCTGGGACCAGAATGCGGCGCTTTTCGCTTGCAGTCCTGCGGCCGCAGTGATCGAGCAGACGGCCGGCGAATGGCTCAAGGAACTGCTCGACCTTCCGCGCCAAGCGTCTTTTGCCTTCACGACAGGTTGCCAGCTTGCGCATATGACCGGGCTCGCCGCAGCGCGCCACGCGCTCCTGAAGCGCACGGGCTGGGATGTCGAGGAGAACGGCCTTTGCGGCGCACCGAAAATCCGCATGCTCACCAGCGAGCAGAGGCACGGGTCAGTGGAGCGTGCCGTGCGCTATCTGGGGTTTGGGCGCAAAACGATCGAGCCACTCGAAACCGATGCCGACGGCAGGATAACGCCTGCGGTACTCCGCAACGCACTGGCACGCGGGGAAGGCCCTGTTCTGCTCGTGCTGAACGCCGCCGACCTCAACATCGGCGCCTGCGATCCGTTCCGGGAACTCATCCCGATAGCACACGAGGCGGAGGCCTGGGTGCATATCGACGGCGCGTTCGGCCTTTTCGCCCGGGCAAGCAGGGCCCATCGTCACCTGCTCGACGGCGTGGAGCTTGCCGATAGCTGGGCGACGGACGGGCACAAGTGGCTGAACGTCCCTTTCGACTGCGGAATTTCCATTGTCCGCGAGCGGGATGCGCATCGAGCCGCCATGACGCTGAGTGCCTCCTATATCATGCCGGAGACCTCGGCTCGCGACCAGATCGACTGGAACCCCGAATGGTCGCGTCGCGCGCGGGGCATCCCGGTCTATGCCGCACTCATGGAACTCGGCCGCGAAGGGGTCGAAGCCATGATCGACCGCAGTTGCGCCCAATGCCGTGCCATCGTTGAAGGAATCGGCGCGCTCGACGGTGCGCAAATTCTGGCAAAGCCAGCGCTCAACCAGGGCTTGTTGCGCTTCGTCCGGCCGGGTGGGTCCGAGGAAGCCAATGACGGATTTACGGACGAGATCATCGCCAAGATCAACGCCACGGGCGAGGCTTTCTTTTCCGGCACGACTTGGCGCGGTCGGCGCGCCATGCGGGTCAGTGTCGTCAATTGGCGGACGAACGAACGGGACGTGAAGCGCGCGATCGGAGCGGCCGCCTCAGTGCTCGCCCGCGAAATAGCGGTTGATGACTGGGTGATCTAGTGGGTGCAATGAGAGCCGAGCTAGACCGAAAGCCGCCTGTCCATTCTCGGCCAATTCCGGTCGTCTGTGTGCTTCCCGTCAGGGTCCGCTCCGGGTCGAGCGGTGACGTTCAAACTGACCCACCACGAAATTCCTTGACTCCGGCCGCATTTCATGTTCTTGTTCTGTTCATGCCGAGCCCGCCACAAGCCGCCGCCCAAACCAACCTCCCCGAACCCCACCAGGATCGGGCGGCCGCCGGCGCGGACGCACCCAGCCGCACCGGGCGCCTCCTCGGCCTCGTCCGCAAGCTCATCGACTGCGGCAAGGAACTCGCCAGCACGCTGCAACAGCGCACCGCCGCCACCAATCTCGCCACCATCACACGAAACTTCGGCACCTTCGATATCGCGTCGATCGTCGCGCACATCACCCGCGCCCTGCATCGCGCCGCCGCGCTCGAAATCAGGCTCCTCAGCCGCGTCGCCCGCGGGGATGACGGACCTGCCCTCGCCAGCGCCCCGGCGCATCGCCACCCGCGCGCCGCCCAACCTGCAGCGCAGCGCGCCAGCGGTGCCGAGTCTGGTCTCGCTCACCTGCCCACGCCTCGGGACATCGCGGCCGACGTGCGCCGCCGCCCGGTCGGCGCCGTCATCGCCGATATCTGCCGCGATCTCGGCATCGTCCCAAGCGACCCGTTGTGGCGGGAATTGTCCCTGGCCATCATCGAGAACGGCGGCAACCTCGTCACCCTGTTCGTGGACGCCTCCAAACGGGTTGCTCGTGCCGTCGCCGATCCGTCCTTCGTCGCGCCCCCCGGCGTCACGCCCCCCGGGTGGCCGGCACCGTGCCTGCCGTCGCCTGCGGCTTCCGGCGCCGGCCCGCCCTGAACATGCGGCCCGGACGATCGAGGCGTGATGCACGGGGCCAGCCCACGGTCGGCCCCGCCGTCTTGATTCGGCCTGCCGGCGCTGCGCGACCGACCCACCTCTCCCACCGAAGGCGGGAGAGGTGTATACCGCGATGTCATGGAACCCGAGCTCATCCCCTACTCCCCAATCCTCCACCGCCCGCCCCTGCGCTGGCCGAACGGCGCGCGCGTCGCCTTGTGGATCGTGCCGAACATCGAGCACTACGAGTACCTGCCGAAATTCGTGCGCACCCGCGATCCGTGGCCGCGCTCGCCGCACCCGGACGTGCTGGGCTACGCCGCGCGCGACTACGGCAACCGTGTCGGGCTGTGGCGGCTGTTCCAGCTCACCGACGAGTTCCGCATCCGCTGCACCGTCAGCCTGAACATGTCGGTGATCCAGCACTACCCCGCCATCCTGGAAGCGATGGAGCAGCGCGGCTGGGAGTACATGTCGCACGGCATCTACAACACCCGCTACCACTGGGATTTCTCGGAAGCCGAGGAGCGCGCGGCCATGCTGGAAAGCCGCGCGATCCACCATGCGCTGACCGGGCGCGAGCAACGCGGCTGGTTCAGCCCGGCGATCACCAACACGCTGCGCACGTTCGACCTCGCCGCGGAGTGCGGCTACGACTACACCGCCGACCTGTATCACGACGACCAGCCGTTCCCGCTGCGGGTGACGCGGGGAAAACTGCTGTCGATGCCGTATTCGGTGGACCTGAACGACGTGATCCTGCACCGGCGCGGCGAGGAGGTCGGCGATTTCGTCCAGCAGATTCGCGACTGGTTCGACACCGTCTATGAGGAAGGCGCCGAACAGGGCCGGGTGATGTGCATCGCGCTGCACCCGTACTGGGTCGGCCAGCCGCACCGCATCCGGGTGTTTCGCGCGGCGCTGGAATACATCCTGTCGCATCCTGGCGTTTGGGTGACCACCGGCGCCGAGATCGCCGACTGGTACAACGCCCAGCATTTGCCGGCGATCGAGGCGCATCTCGCGGCACGGGAGGCGGCGAATGGCTGAGTTCGTCCCGGCGAAGACTCCGCCCACCGACGAAATGCGCGCGTCCGGCATGGACCACGCGCATTACAAGTTCCGCACCCTGCCGGACGCGCCGCGCTTCGCTTGGCCGGGCGGCGCGCGCATCGCCGTCACCGTGACGCTGATGCTGGACTATTGGGAGCTGGAACCGCCGATCGGTGCCAGCGCCGACCCTCGGATCGTGTCGCCGCTTGGGAAATTCTCGCCCGACTGGCTGACCTGGAGCCAGCGCGAATACGGCGCCCGGGTCGGCATCTTCCGGGTGCTGGACGTGCTCGACCGGTTCGGCGTGACGCCGAGCGTGGCGCTGGGGTCGGCCGCGGCGCTGCGCTACCCGGAGCTGGTGGACGAGTTGATGCGCCGCAACGCCTGCTTCATGGCGCATGGCAGCCACGCGACCCGGCGCATCACCAGCCGGATGACCGAGGCCGAGGAGCGCGCGTGCATCGCCGCGGCGCGCGACGCCGTGGCGGCGGCGACCGGCGAGGCGCCGCCGGGCTGGTGCGGCCAGGATTTCAACGAATCAGCGCGCACCCCGGCGCTGTTGGCCGAAGCCGGCTTCTCCTACACCACCGACTGGGCGAACGACGACCGTCCCTATCTGCTCGGGCCGTATGACGGGGGGCACCTGCTGGCGCTGCCGCCGCAGCCGGAGTGGAACGACCTGGAATGCATGTGGCTGCGCCGGGTGAGCGCGCCGGTATGGGCCGACGGAATCGCCGAGGCGTTCGCCGTGCTGCACGAGGAGGGCGGCGGGACGTTCAACCTGACGCTGCATCCGTGGATCGCCGGCCAGGCGCACCGTATCCGCTGGCTGCGCGACGCGGTGGGCCGGGTGCTGGGCAAGCCGGCGGTGTGGCGCACGACGACGGGCGAACTGGCGCGGGTGGCACGGGAGCAGATTGACCGGACGGGAGAAAACTCGCCGAACGGTTGAACCACTTGCCGCGACCTGCGGAATCAACAGTTTCCCGAGGACGATGGCGGTGAGCGCCAAATCGACCCCCACCACCCACTTGAGCAGACCCAGGTCGGATTCGATCCTGTCGCCCGGTCCGTCGGTCTGGTATCAGAATTCGATCCGCCAGCGGCGCTCCTCCGCCGCGTCCAGCACGGCGTCAAGCGCCAGGCTCGGCAGGCGGCGCAGCAGCCCGCGGCGGCGCGGTGCGAATCGGCGTGCCACGGCGCGTTCGCCGCCCAGCGCGCGCACCAGTGAATCGATATCGTTCAGTCCGTCGATCAGTCCGACCTGCAACGCTCGCTCGCCCAGCATGAAGCTGCCGTCGAACACTGCCGCCTCGTCGCCCTTCAGGCGGTCGCCACGCCGCGCGCGCACCCAGTCCTTGAACCGCACATGCAGTGCATCCAGCAGGTCCTGCACGAACGCCACGTCCTCCGGGTGCTCCGGGCTGAACGGATCGAGCCGCGCCTTGTTGGCGCCGGCGGTGTAGAGCCGCCGCTCCACGCCGACGCGCGCCAGAAGGCCGGGAAAGCCGAAGCCGCCGCCGCGTACGCCGATGGACCCGACGATGCTCATCGGGTTGGCGTGGATCTCGTCCGCGGCGCAGGCGAGCCAATAGCCGCCCGAGGCGCCGACTTCGCGAATCACCGCCAGCACGCGCACCTTGTATTGCTCCGCGCGACGGCGAATGAGCGCGGCGATCAGATCGGACTGCACCGGCGAACCGCCGGGGCTCTCGATGTCGAGCAGCACCGGCCGGCGACGCGCCGTGCGAAACGCGCGATCGATCAACGGCGCGGCGACCGAGGCCGAGAGCATGCCGGCGCGCGGGGCGATCAGCCCATGCAGCTCCACCACGTTGATACGCGGGCGGCGCCAGAAGAGGATACGGGCGAACATATTTTCTCCAGCCTTGACTGCGTCATGCCGCAGCCTGCGCTTTTCGTCATGGCCGGGTTTGATCACCGGGTCCAGCCCGGGGACCGCCAAGACGGTGTGGAACAATGCCGGCGCACAGGTTATCGCGGCCGAGGGATTTCGTCATGCGACGGCGGCGGCAGGTCCCGACGGGCGCCGCGGCCGTTCGCAACGTGGATGCAAAGTGAATCTCTCCTGCGCGCGGCGCCGGAGAGGTTATCGAAGGCGCAGCTCGGCCGCGTCCTCCAGAGGCAGTGGCACGTGCGTCGCTGCCACCACGATTCCGCCGCGCGCGCGATGCGCCCGCAGCACCGTGCCCACCTGCGCCAGCGACGCCACGTCCAGCCCCACGGTCGGCTCGTCCAGCAGCCACAGCGGCGCGGCGCTCAATCCCAGCCGGGCGAGCGCGAGGCGCCGCTTCTGTCCGGCCGACAGGAACCGCGCCGGCACGTCGGCCAGGTCCGCCAGGCCGAGCGCCTGCAGTGCGTCGCCCACCGCGCCGCTGCCCATCCGGGCGGCAAACCGCATGTTCTCTGCTACCGTCAGGCCGGGCTTCACCGCGTCGAGATGCCCGAGATAGGTCACCCGCGCGGCATGCGACGGCAGGTCGGCCAGCGCGTCCTCGCCGTCCCACAGCAGCCGGCCGGCGATCGGCGGCACCAATCCGGCCAACAGCCGCAGCAGCGTGGATTTCCCCGAGCCGTTGGCGCCGGTCAGCACCAGCGCGCCGCCGGCGGCCACGGTGAAATCCAGGTCGCGGAACACCAGGCGCTCGCCGCGGAAGGCCGCCAGTCCCTCGGCTTGCAGCACGCCTCCCCCCGATCCATGAGCCGGCCACTCTGGCACCCGATGGACGATCCCCGGCCGGTGTGGTTAAAGCCCGGCCATCGGGACCATCGCACAGGCGGCCCGTGCCCTGTATCATGTCGCCGCACCGCACAACAAAGAGGCGTCCTGCGACCCAGGACGGACGCAACCATGACCGCCACCGGACAGGACACATTGAAGACCCGCCGCACCCTGTCGGTGGACGGCAAGAACTACGACTACTACTCGCTGCCGGAAGCGGCGAAGACGCTGGGCGACATTTCCCGCCTGCCGGTCAGTCTGAAAATCCTGCTGGAGAATGTCCTCCGGTTCGAGAACGGCGGCAGCTACAAGGTGGACGACGCCAAGGCGATCGCCGGCTGGCTGGCGGCGGCGCACTCCGAAATGGAGGTGCCATTCAAGCCCGCCCGCATCCTGATGCAGGATTTTACCGGTGTGCCCGCGGTGGTCGATCTGGCGGCGATGCGCGACGGCATCACCCGGCTCGGCGGCAACCCGGAGAAGGTGAACCCGCTGGTGCCGGTCGATCTGGTGATCGACCACTCGGTGATGGTCGATGTGTATGCCCGGCCGGACGCGCTGGCGAAAAACGTCGAGATCGAATTTGAGCGCAACGGCGAGCGGTACCGCTTCCTGCGCTGGGGCCAGGAGGCGTTCGACAATTTCCGCGTCGTGCCGCCGGGCACGGGCATCTGCCACCAGGTCAATCTCGAGTATCTCGGGCAGTGCGTGTGGACCTCCAGCGACGGCGGCACCAGCTTCGCCTATCCCGACACGCTGTACGGGACGGACAGCCATACCACGATGGTGAACGGGCTTGGCATCCTGGGCTGGGGCGTCGGCGGCATCGAGGCGGAGGCGGCGATGCTCGGCCAGCCGATCGCCATGTTGATCCCCGACGTGATCGGTTTTCGTCTCATCGGCAAGCTGCCGGAAGGCGCCACCGCGACCGACCTGGTGCTGACGGTGACGCAGATGCTGCGGCGCAAGGGGGTGGTGGGGAAGTTCGTGGAGTTCTTCGGGCCGGGGCTGGACCAGCTCGGGCTCGCCGATCGCGCCACGGTCGGCAACATGGCGCCCGAATACGGAGCCACCTGCGGCTTCTTCCCGGTCGATAAAGTGGCGCTGGGCTACCTGCACCTGACCGGGCGAGACGAGCACCGCATCAAGCTGGTGGAAGCCTACCTGAAGGCGCAGGGCATGTTCCACGAGCCCGGCGCACCCGAGCCGGTGTTCACCGATACACTGGAGCTGGACCTGGGCAAGGTGGTGCCGAGCATTGCCGGGCCGAAGCGGCCGCAGGACCGCGTGGCGCTGAAGGATGCTTCGGCGGCGTTCAAGGCCGAGCTGACCACGGGCCTCGGCGTGCCGGCCAACGATGTGAACATTTCGGTGAAGGTGGACGGAAAAAATTACGAAATCACCCATGGCGACGTCGTGCTCGCCGCCATCACCTCCTGCACCAACACGTCGAACCCGTCGGTGCTGGTTGCCGCCGGGCTGGTGGCGCGCAAGGCGCATGCCAGGGGATTGCGGCCGAAGCCCTGGGTGAAGACCTCGCTGGCGCCCGGCTCGCAGGTGGTGACCGAGTATCTGGACAAGTCCGGACTCACCGCCGATCTGGACGCCATCGGCTTCAACCTGGTGGGCTACGGCTGCACCACCTGCATCGGCAACTCCGGCCCACTGGAAGATCCGATCGCCGACGCGATCGAGGACCACCGGCTCGTTGCCGTCGCGGTGCTGTCCGGCAACCGCAATTTCGAGGGCCGCGTGCATGCCAACGTGCGCGCCAACTACCTGGCCTCGCCGCCGCTGGTGGTGGCTTACGCGCTGCTGGGCAAGATGACCGAGGACATCACCACCGCGCCGCTCGGCATCGGCAGCGATGGCCAGCCGGTCTATCTGAAGGACGTCTGGCCGACCAACCAGGAGATTGCCGACGTCATCGCCGTGTCGCTGTCGCGCGACCAGTTCCTCAAGCGCTACGGCGAGGTGACCAAGGGGCCGAAGCAGTGGCAGTCGATCGAGGTCGATGCCGACAGCGAGACCTATCGTTGGTCCGACGGCTCCACCTACGTGAAGAACCCGCCCTATTTCGACGGCATCACCATGGAGCCGCCGCCGGTCACTGACGTGCATGGCGCGCGCATCCTGGCGGAGCTGGGTGATTCGATCACCACCGACCACATCAGCCCGGCGGGGTCGATCCGCAAGACCTCGCCCGCCGGCGACTACCTGCTGGAGCGCCAGGTGACGCAGGCGAATTTCAACAGCTACGGCGCGCGCCGCGGCAACCATGAGATCATGATGCGCGGCACCTTCGCCAACATCCGCATCCGCAACGAGATGCTGACCGACGTCGAAGGCGGCATGACCAGGCACCTGCCGTCCGGCGACGTGATGCCGATCTACGACGCGGCGATGCGCTACAAGCAGGAAGGCGTGCCGCTGGTGATTTTCGGCGGCAAGGAATACGGCACCGGCTCGTCGCGCGACTGGGCCGCCAAGGGCACCATGCTGCTGGGTGCGCGGGCGGTGATCGTCGAGAGCTTCGAGCGCATCCACCGCTCCAACCTGGTCGGCATGGGCGTGCTGCCGCTGACCTTCAAGGACGGCATGGACCGCAAGTCGCTGGGCATCACCGGCGAGGAGATCATCGATGTCGTCGGGCTCGACGGGCTGCGGCCCGGCATGGACCTGACGCTGGCGATCCACCGTCCGGACGGCAAGACCGACGAAGTGCCGGTCCGGTGCCGGATCGATACGGCTGACGAGGTGGAGTACTATCGCCACGGCGGCATTCTGCAATACGTGCTGCGCGGGATGGCGAAAGCGGCATAGCGTAGCGCCACGCCTCATCCGTCAAGCGGGGGTCGTTCCTCCTCGGCGACGCCCCGGGATGCGCGCCCGGAATGTGTTCCGGCTTCAGCCGGCAGCATCGGCCGGCTCGTCGATCACGACCTCCGCGATGGCGATGCCGCTTTCGCCGGCCACGGCGTAGAGCAGCCAGATGCGGCCGTTTTCCTCGAAGATCGCGGGATCGCGCAGTTGATTGACTGGCCCGTAAGCCGTGCTGCGAACCGACGGCGTGAGCAGTGCCTCGGCGCCTTCCCAGTGTCTTTCCGGACGCAGGACCTCCATGCACGCGCTGTCTTTCCACTGACGCCAATCGCCGGAAAGCTCGATACTGCTCAACAGGATACGTTCAGGCGCGTCGCCGACCTGGGTCCAGAAGACCCACAATGTGTCGCCACGCTTCAGCAGGGCGGAGTGGCGCATGCCGGGGTTGAATAACATCGTGCCTGGCTCGAACGCACTGAACCCGTCCGTCGAGCGGTAAACTTGTCCAGGCATGGCGATGCCATAGGTCATTCCGGCATGCTGAAACACGCGGAAGTAGGAGCGGCCAAGAATCTCCGGCCGCGCGTCGAACGCGATTCCGTTCCGTGACGTCGCCACCCGTGTGACCTGCACGCCAACATCGTCGAGCCCATGAAAATACATCACGACCTGCCGCCCGATCGGATCAACATGCACGTCCGGCGACGCGATGTGCGGTGTCGTGATTTCCAGGAGCAAATCGTGGGACAGTTGGGTGCCGGCTTGCTTCGCTTTTGCTTCGAACAGATCGAGTTGCTCCGGCGTTACGGCGGGCGGCTCGGTCAAACAGCGCGAGTTGCGAAGATGCAGGCTGCCGGGCGGATAAACCGTCCAGGGACCGGTCAGGCTGTCGGCATAAGCCAGACGGATGTAGCTGCCCTTGTGATCGGCGAAATAGAGATAATAGGCGCCCAACCGCCCCTCGACCCAGTCGGGCACGCGGATCAGCGACGGGCCCTGGATGTTCACGCCGATGCTGGGATGCAGGGTTGGCGAGATGATCGGTCTGTCAAGCAGCCGGGAAACACGAACGCGCATTGGTCACCTTTCGGGGTGCGTCCCGCCATAGTCTCGGCCGGGCGTGCAACGGGGCGTGCAGGGACCACGGGATCATCATGCCGGCGATGCAGCGCAGGTCCCGGCTTTCCACCGGCGAGAGAGCCATTGCGGATTTGTTCCGCATATCGGCGTCAATCGAACAGGGTCGCCAAGCGTTGCTTGATGCTGTCGGCAATGTAGAGCGCCAGCGCCTGGATGGTCGAAGTGGGGTTGACGCCGCCGGACGTGACCCAGATGCTGCCATCGACAATGAACAGGTTCTTCACGTCGTGGCTGCGGCCCCATGCGTTGACCACGGAGCGTTCGGGATCGTTTCCCATCCGCGCGGTGCCGAGCAGGTGTCCGGGGCTGTTGAGGATGGTGCGCGAGGTGTAGAGGTTGGTGGCACCCGCCGCGTTCAGTATGTCCTCCGCCCGAGCGATGCCGTGTTCCATCATGCGCCTTGTGTTCTCGCTGATCGCGTAGTCGATCTTCGGCGCCGGGATGCCATGGCTGTCCTTCAGCACGGGGTCGAGCGTTACCTGGTTGTGTTCCTCCGGCAGGTCCTCGCAGGCGATCCCGATCTGCAGACGATGGTGAACCAGTTGGCGATAGACGCGGTGATGGTCCTTGCCCCAGGGCAGTTGTCCGGCCGCCATGCTGGTGATCGCCTCGTTGACCAAGCCGGTGCCGCGGGCGAACTGTAGCGTGTAGCCGCGGACGAAATCGCGGGATGCGTCGGTCTCGTAGAATTCCTTGCTCCACAGGCTCAGCATGGGCGCGCGATCGCCGTCCACCGTCTCGTCCACATAGCCACGGACCTGCGGCCATGGGTGCAGCATCAGGTTCTTGCCGACCAGCCCGCTGGAATTGGCCAGTCCGTTGGGGAATCGCGAGGAAGCCGAATTCAGCAGCAGGCGCGGCGTGCCGATGCCATTGCAGGCCAGGATGACCACCTCCGCCGGCTGAAATCTTTCCACTCCGTCAGCGTCGTAGTAGAGGGCGCCGGCGGCCATGCCGTGTGCGTTGGTGGTGATTTCGCGCACCCGGCAGCGCGTGCGCAGTTCGACCCCGGCGCGGATGGCAAGCGGCCAGTAGGTGATGTCGGTGCTCGCCTTCGCGCCCTGGGCGCAGCCGGGGGTGCAATGCCCGAGATTGATGCAGGGCGCCCGCCCGTCATATTCAGTGGTGGCGATCGTGCTGTCCGACGGCCACCAGTGCCAGCCGAGCTTGTTCATTGCCTTGGCGTAGCGCGTGCCGGTCTTGCCGAGCGGCAGCGGCGGCATCGGCGGCTGCCTGGGCGGATAGGCCGGATCGCCGGCGAGGCCGGAAACGCCCATCATGCGGTCGTTTTCAGCGAAGAACGGTTCCAGCGTCGGGTAATCGACCGGCCAGTCGTCGGCGACACCATCGAGCGAGCGCACCCGGAAATCCGACGGGTGCATGCGCGGGAAATGCGCCGTGTACATGATGGTGCCGCCGCCGACGCCGTTGAAGTTGGCCACCTTCATCGGCGAGTTGTCGTCGTTGACCGGATAATCCGTGGGCCGCGCCCGCCGGTTCGGGCTGATGTCGAAATCGGCGTATCGTCGTGCTTCCCAGTCGCGCCCGTTGCTTGGGAAATCGGTTTGCTTCATCCAATCTCCCTGTTCGAGGCAGAGGATTTTCATCCGCGTGTCGGCCAGGCTCCAGGCCACCGCCGCGCCGGAGGCACCAGAGCCGATGATCAGGACGTCGACGATTTCGTTGGTGGGCCGGCTGCCACCATTCGCCGTATCGGACACAGGCATCCTAAACCCTCCGGACATTGCAGGAATCAACCCGCGTACGTCTCACGGTGCGTCGCGCCACATCTTTGGCCGGGCGCGCACCGGATCGAGGAGGGACCAGTCACCCTGTTCCAGCGTGTGCCCTTTCGGGAAGGGCGGTCGCGGCTCAAGTCCCAGAGAGCGCACCACGCGGTCGTCGCGGTAGTAGCATTGCAGAATGACGCGGCCAAGCGCTACGGACGAGGCGCCGCCGATGGCGCGAAACTCGTCCGCGACTGCCGCACGGCGCGCGGCGCCGAGATCGGCGAAAGTGCCCCCGGCGAGCCGCTGGAGCACGGCCAGTGCGTGGCGCACATCGCCAAGGTCGCGGCCGAGGCTGGCCAGGATGTCGGCGAAGATGACGTCATCATCGGCGCCGGGTACGCGATACTCGACGCTGGCCGGGATCATCACGGCGGCGACGCAGCGAAGATCGCGGATCTCGGCCGGCGAGAGGGGCGTTGTGGGATCTGGCTGCATTGCTACCTCAATCGAACAGGGTCGCCAGGCGCTGCTTGATGCTGTCGGCGACGTAGAGCGCCAGCGCCTGGATGGTCGAAGTCGGATTCACGCCGCCGGACGTGACGAATATGCTGCCGTCCACGATGAACAGATTCTTCACGTCGTGACACCGCCCCCATTCATTCACCACCGAGCGTTGCGCATCGGTCCCCATGCGGGCGGTACCGAGCAAATGCCAACCACCGTAAAGGATGGGGCTGTTCACGCAGATATCGGTCGCACCGGCTTCCGTCAGGATATCCTTCGCGCGGGCGATGCCGTGGTCCATCATGCGCCGCGTGTTTTCGCCTACGGTATAGTCGATTTTCGGTGCTGGGATGCCGTGCCCGTCCTTCAGGATCGGGTCGAGCGTCACCCGGTTATGCGCCTCCGGCAGGTCCTCGCAGATCGCCGACATGCCGATACGGCGTCCGACCAGTCGGCGAAACGCGTGGTGGTGGCCGTCGCCCCAGGGCAGAAGTCCATAGGCGGCGCTGGTGATCGCCTCGGTGACCGGACCGACGCCGCGGCCGAACTGGAAGGTGTAGCCGCGGAGAAACCCGCGCGCGGGATCGGTCTCGTAAAACTCCTTGCTCCACAAGCAGAGCGGCGGGGCACGATTGCTGTCCAGCGGCTCCTCGACATAGCCGTAAACCTGAGCATAGGGATGGAACATCAGGTTCTTGCCGACAAGGCCGCTGGAATTGGCCAATCCGTCGGGGAATTGTTTCGATACAGAATTTAGCAGCAGGCGCGGCGTGCCGACGCCGTTGCAGGCCAGGATGACGATTTCGGCCGGCTGGAATTGCTCAATCCCGCCGGCATCGTGATAGATCACGCCCGAGGCCATGCCGCGCTCGTTGGTGACGATCTCGCGCACCCGGCAGCGCGTGCGCAGTTCCACTCCGGCGCGGATCGCCGCCGGCCAATAGGTGATGTCCGTGCTGGCCTTCGCTCCCTGTGTGCAGGCTGGGGTGCAATGGCCGAGGTTGATGCAGGGCGCCCGCCCCTCGTACTCCGTGGTGGCCAGCGCGGTGTCCGACGGCCACCAGTGCCAGCCGAGCCGGTTCATCGCCTGGGCGAACCGCGCGCCGGATTTGCCGAGCGGCAGCGGCGGCATGGGCGGTTGCCTGGGGGGACTGGCGGGATCGCCGGTGAGGCCCGAGACGCCCGTCATGCGGTCGTTTTCGGTGAAGTATGGCTCCAGGGTCGCATAATCGATCGGCCAGTCATCGGCGACGCCGTCGAGCGAGTGGACCCGGAAATCCGAGGGATGCAGACGGGGGTAGTGTCCCGTATACATGATCGTGCTGCCGCCCACGCCGTTGAAGTTCACCACCTTGATCGGCGAATTATCGTCGTTGATCGGGTAGTCCGTCGGCCGCGCCCGCACATTCGGGCTGGTCGCGAAATCGCCGAACACCCTGGCCTCCCAGTCCCGCCGGTTGCTCGGGTAGTCCGACTGTTTCATCCAATCGCCTTGCTCGAGGCAGAGGATTTTCATCCGCGTATCGGCCAGGCTCCATGCCACCGCCGCGCCGGACGCGCCGGAGCCAATGATCAGCACGTCCACCATTTCGTTCATGCGACGTCCCCAGTCCCGGTGAGCGGTTACGCGCAGGAAAATGCCTTAAGTGTCCCGGAACGTCGAGTGGGCGATCGTTGGCGCGCGCCGCTGGTGCGGGTCCGGGATAATGACATCTGGCTTATCCTTTCTGTTCACCATAGTGTGCGGATGATCGCCGTCGCGGCGTCGATCCGCCAACCACCGGCGCACGAGGAAACACAGCGATGACCGAGACCAGACTCGCGCCCAACCTGCCGCAATGGATGAAGGAGCATGTGGATCGCTACCTGTCCAGCGGCGGCACCGACGGTCACATGTACACAATTTCCCGCCCCGGCGTACCGGAGAAACCCGTTTCGTCTCTGCTGTTGACCACGACCGGACGCAAGTCGGGGCAGCGCTACCTGTTCCCGCTGTTCTACGGGCGCGCCGGCGGCAGCTATTTCGTGATCGCGTCAAAAGGCGGCGCGCCGGAGCACCCCGGCTGGTACCGTAACATCCTCGCCAGTCCGGCGGTCGATATCCAGGTCGGAACCGCGAAGATGCAGGCGCGGGCACGAACCGCCGCCGGCGAGGAACGGACGCGGCTGTGGGAGCAGGCGGTTGAAATCTGGCCGCCCTTCGCCGACTACCAGCGCAAGTCCGGGGGGCGCGAGATCCCCGTGGTCGTGTTGGATCCCGTGGTTCGGGGTGCTGGCCCGATCGAGTCCGCCGTTTGACGATCAATGCCGGAATGACCGCGGCGCCGGCCGAGCCCGTGTAGCGGCCCGCGTGGTCAGGGACGGACGGCGGGGGATGCGTCGCTACGCCGCCAGCATGCGTCCCCGGTTGCGTTCCGCCAGCAGCGGCCGCACCCAGCGCGCGAAGCGCGCCGCTTCCGTATCATGCAGATAGCCGGACAGGCAGAAGGACGTGCACCCCAGATCGATGAATTGCTGCAGCGTGGCGGCGCATTGATGCGGGTTGCCCACCACCACGATCCCGGCGCCCGGGCGCACGCGCGTCACGCCGGTCCACAGATGCGGGCCGATCAGGTCGCCATGCTCCCTGGCGAGTTGCTGCACGCGCTGGTTGGCGACGGAACCGGCGTAATGGGTGCGGATGAAGCGAGTCTGGGCCTCGGTCACGTCGCGCACCAGTTCATGCGCCGCGTCCCAGGCATCGGCCTCGGTCTCGCGGCAGAGAATCTGCAGCCGCATGCCGAAGCCGATCGTCTCCGCCCTGCCATACCGTGCCGCCATGCCGCGGATGGTGGAAATGTTCTCGGCAATGCGCTCCGGCGTGTCGCCCCAGAACAAGTGGATGTCGGCATGCTTTGCCGAGACCTCCCAGGCTTCGGCGGAGCCGCCGCCGAGGTAGAAGCGCGGATGTGGCTGTTGCAGCGGCTGTGGCGAGATGCGGGCGCCCTTCAAGGTGTGGAAGCGGCCCGCGAAGTCCACCGGGCCGTTTGCGGTCCACAACGCCTTCATGATGGAGACGTCCTGGTCCATCAGGGCGTAGCGGTCCTTCTTGGCGAGCGTGATGCCCTCGGCCCGTGCCTCGGCGTCGCTCTGGCCGGCGATAAGGTTTACCGCCAGGCGGCCGCCCGAAAGCTGGTCGAACGTGGCGCCCATCTTGGCGAGTTGCACCGGGCTGATGTAGCCGGGTCGCGCGGCGACCAGCGCCTTGATGCGCTTCGTCCTGGCAATCGCCATCGCGCTGCTGATCCAGGCTTCCCAGCAGGTAGCGGCGACCGGGACCAGGAAATACTCGAAGCCGGCGGCCTCGGCGGCCAGTACCACGCGGTCGAACAGCTCGGCCGACGGTTGGATGAACCTGCGCGGGTCACCATAGCAGGTCGTGTCGCCGGAAGTCGGCAGGAACCATCCGAATTCGAGCTGCGGCTGCATGGCGGCGCTTCCTTTGCTGCGGCCGACTTCCGGCGCGGCCTGTCCGTCACGCCGCCGCCGCCAGCACCATCCGGGAGGCCTTCTCGCCAATCATGATGGACGGCGCATTGGTGTTGCCCGAGGTGAGCGTGGGCATGATCGACGCATCGGCGACGCGCAACCCTTCCATGCCATGCACGCGGAGCTGGTTGTCAACCACCGCCATCGGGTCCGATCCCATCTTGCAGGTGCCGACCGGATGGTATGTGGTTTCGGCATTTTTCTTTATCCAGTCGAGCAATTCGTCGTCGGCCTGGATATTCATGCCGGGCGCGATTTCGTCGGTGGCAATGCCTCGCATGGCGGGTGCGGTCATGATCCGCCGGGTGATGCGCATCGCTTCCAGCGTTACCTCGCGATCCAATTGGGCGCTCATGAAGTTGAAGCGAATTGCCGGCGGGGTGTTCGGCGCCTTCGAGGACACATGAATGCAGCCGGTGCTTTCCGAGCGCAGGATGTTCATGATCGCGGTAATGCCGGATTGTTTTGCCATCCTGTAATTCGTTCCGGCCAGGAAGGGAATCCAGGAGATCGCGGCATCCGGCGCGTCCAGACCGGCGCGGGTGCGAATATAGGCGCGGATCGGCGACGCTGGCAGGCCGAGCAGCCCCTTGTTGGTGAGCGCGTATTTCAGCGCCTGCCAGACCAGGCCGAGGCCGCGGCTCTTGTCGTTGTAAGTGATGCCGAGCGAGGGTGGCACCGTCCATTTCATGCGCGGCGAATAATGATCGCGCAGATTTTCGCCGACGCCCTTCAGCGCGTGGCGTACCTCGATGCCGAGATTTTGCAGCAGTTCCGGCTGGCCGATACCGGACAATTCGAGAAGCTGCGGCGAATTGATCGAACCGCCGCAGACGAGGACTTCTCTGGCGGCGCGGGCTTCGTGTCGCTGTCCATTCATGGTGTATCGCACGCCGACGCAGCGCTTGCCTTCGATCAGCAGGCACTCGGTCAGCGCATTGGCCTGGATCGTCAGGTTCGGCCGGCCACGCGCCGGATCGAGATAGCAGAAGGCGGTGCTCATCCGGCGGCCCTTGCGGATCGTCGCCTGGGTCATGCCGATACCGTCCTGCGTTGCGCCGTTATAGTCCTTGGTGTATCCGATGCCGACTTCGCCGGCTGCCTTGATCAGCGCGTCGTAGATCGCTCCGCTCTCGTTGCTTTCGCTGACCTTCAGCGGGCCGCCGCGGCCGCGGAATTCGTCATCCGCATCGCCCTGGTAGCTCTCCATGTCGCGGAAAACCGGCAGGACCTCCCGGTAACTCCAGCCGCGATTGCCGAGTTGCGCCCAGGTATCGTAGTCCTGCGATTGGCCACGCACGAAGACCATGCCGTTGATGGAGGACGAACCGCCGAGCAGCTTGCCGCGCGGGATTGGAATGCGGCGCTGCCCGGTGCCCTCGTCGGGCTCCGACGAATACAGCCAGTTCGCGGCGGGGTTCTCGATCAGCTTGGCAAATCCAACCGGGATCCGCGACCAGGGATGGCTTTCCCGCCCAGCTTCCAGCACCAGCACCTTGTATTTTGGATCGGCGCTCAGCCGGTTAGCAAGCACCGATCCGGCCGATCCGGCGCCCACCACAATATAATCAAAAGTCCGGTTTTCCATTCTTCTTGTCCCTCCCCAAAGGCAGCGACGCCGTGCGCCTGCATTCCCACCGTGCCGCGACCGCCGTCACACGCCCAGTGGTGCCTCTATCCCGACCACGCGCTGATAGGCCGACCTGACGTCGTCAGAGACGCTTTGCGTATCCTCCCTGAGGTTGCGAGGCGTGATCGCGATGAAAGCGATTTCCCAGTTTTCGGGGATCGGCTTTCCCACTTTCGGCAGGAACGCATGTGGCGCGCCCGGCGAATTGTGGAAATGGTCACCGCCGGTCACCTTGGTCAGGACGGGCCGTCCATCCTCGCCGATGGAAAACGCATCCGCCTCGCCGACAACATACATGGGAAACTGGTCGGTCCGGCTTTTCGCGTGTTTATGCAGTTCCACTCTTGGCAGGAAGACCGCGGCAACGCCACGGCCATGACGGTTCTGGCCAAGTCGCCAGGGACCTGGTCCCGACAGGTCCGCCTGGGCCGCGAGGCGGTGCTCTTCCCGGCCGAGGACTTCCCGCAGTGCTGCCTTCGGGTCGAACGCTTCATCGCGGCCGGCGAACGCAGCGCGGATTTTGCCGAAATCTTCATAGACGGCCTTCATCCACGCCAGTTCGTCCTCCGCCAGTTCATGATTCAGCAGCGTGATGCTTGATTCTCCGGACATCGATGGCTCCTTCGTGCTTGACTGTGGCAATGGGTTTTCTCCGGGCGGCACTGAACCGGCACTGCGCGGATCGCTGATGCCTATCCCTCCGCCGCCGGGGACGCCAGACCATCGGGCGGCCAGAGCATGATTCCGTCCGCCAACGGAATGCGCAGGTTACGGAACAACAGGGAAAACGCCATCCAGTTGCCCATGGCGATGACGAATTCCACCTGCTGACCCGGGTCAGTGACATGCGTCGTGACATCGGCCCAAGCCGCGTCGGAGATCGATTTGCCGGCGAGACACTCATCGGTGGCGCGCAGGATGGCCTTGTCCGCCGCCGTCAACTGCCCGGAATTCCGCCAGTCGCGCACCGCTAGAATATCCTCGGGCGGCATCCCTGCCGCGGTCGCCACGCGCCAGTGCTGCGTCCACTCGTAAGCCGAGCCGGTGACCCAGCCGATCCGCATGATCATCAGTTCGCGCAGCCGCGTGTCGAACTTGTTGTTCTCCAGCAACTGCATCAACTGGCTGAACGCCACCCTGGCCACACCGGGATTATTGGCCACGACGCGAAATGCCTCGCTCTGGGTACGCCGCGCGGGCATTCCCATCGCATCGCCGAGTTCACGGGCATGCTCCAGCGATACCATTGGCACACGTGAGGTCATCATCACTCCCCCTTGTCGCTTCGCTGATCGTCCTTCGCCCGGCGCCTGGCTGCAATCCCCCGCCGGGAGGGAAGCAGGGCGCCCGGGGTTGCCAGAAACCCGGCCGCGCATGACCATCCGGCGAACGGCAGGACGGGCGGGGTGGACGGATGCAATACGACCTTTTGCTGACCGGCGGCGAGGTGATCGATCCCGCGGCCGGGCTCGGCGGCGTTATGGATGTCGGCATCGCCGGCGGCAAGATCGTGGCGGTTGCACCGTCATGTCAACCCAAAGTAGAAATGTCCCCTTATCCTCCCAAGTAGGAATGTCCCCTTTCGGGAAGCGACGCTGCGGCCGGCGCCAGCCGCAGCGTCGCCCGGACCAGGAGA
>Ga0307373_10006028_pt1 | contig 19493 bp, 15 predicted proteins | sample OX2MG_FD_202534 | JGI IMG/M metagenome (GOLD analysis project Ga0307373, IMG submission 202534) | Soil microbial communities from Risofladan, Vaasa, Finland - OX-2 | ecosystem: Environmental > Terrestrial > Soil > Coastal area > Acid sulfate soil | place: Finland: Risofladan, Vaasa | collected...
CGGGCTCCCGCCGAACGGTTGGTTTACCTACCAGACGGCCGAGAGGCTCGCCCCCTATTTGCCAAACCAGAAGGATTGACCGGGCGGCGACTTCCGGGGGAGTTCAGGCTGGGAAAGTGACGCCGTTCGTAATTCGGTTTTTAGCTGCCGGCTTCGGCGACCGAGGCTTCCGGGGCCGTTTCCGCGGGGGGTTCCTTGGGGGCGGGCTTTTCGACGAAGTAAAGGATGCGGGTGCAGGTCTCGCAGTGGAAGACTTCGCCGCTGCCCGATTGGCGAAGCAGTTGCATCACGTGGGGCCGGATGCGCACGCTGCACATCGAGCAGGCCTCGTCGCTGACCGCGGCCAGGGCAATGCCCCCGTGGCGCCGCGCGATCCGGTGATAGTGGTCGACGATATCGTCGGGCAGGTCGGCGAGCAGGACTTTCGAGGCCGCATCCGCCTCGGCGTATTCCTTCTCGACCCCGGCCTTGCTGGCCAGCAGGCTTTCCCGTTCGGCGCGGGCCGCCCCTTCCACTTCGGCGAGCGCCTTCTCGGCCCGCTTGACCTCGCCTTCGGCCTCTTCGCCGCCGACCATCTCCTCGAGCAGCCGGTCTTCGGCGCGAGTCATTTCGGTTTCGGCGCCGCGAATCTCCTCTTGCAGGGCTTTATAGGCGTCGTTGGTCTTCACCTGATACAGCTGATCCTTGTACTTGCGGATCTTGCCGCGCCAGTCCTCGACGTCGAGTTCCAGCTTTTTGCGGTCTTTGTGGAGGTCGGCCACGCGCTGCCTGGCTTGGGCAACAGCGCCTTTGGCTGTCTGGATGGTCTGTTCGATTCGACCGAGGCTTCCCGGGAAGGCGTCGATTTTCTGCTGAAGCTCCGCTTTTCGTGAATCGACGTTCTGCAGCTCGATCAACTTCTGGATGAGCGCATTCATTCGCTCGACAATTCTAGCACAGGACTCAGCGAAGCTGCGGGCCGAGGGCGCGCCGGCATGGCTTGCCTTCGCCCAGCCCTGGAATCCATTGACGGAATCCCGGGCGGCACCTAGCATTAACGGAATTATCCACCCGGAAGTAGCAGGAAGCGGGAGGCTGACCTTGTTGAACCGTCTGGGGCTCGTTCGTGGGCCGCGATTTCACGTCTCAACCCGATTCGGCGCGCGCAGGATCGAAGCGGGGGCGGACAGGGCTGTTTGGAGTCTTCGCGGTTGGATTTCGCGCGGCACGGGCGTTTTCCTTCCGTGGGTTCTCCGAGGGGTGCTCCTGGGAGCTCTGCTGAGCGGCTGCGCCGCCGTAGCGGCTCCCCGGCGTTCGCGCCCGCAAGCCCGGCCGGCCCCGCCCAAGCGCATGGCCCCGGCGGTATTCACGGCGCGGGCCACGCCCACGCGTCTGGCTCACGGACGCTACCTGGTGGAAAACGTCGCCAGCTGCTTCGATTGCCATTCCCCGCATGAGTACGTGAACGGAGAGTGGCTGGGCAAGAAGGGAATGAAGGGCGCAGGCCAGATTTTCCCGTCAGGTCTCATCCATCTTCCACCGGGGTCGGAAGTTGTCGCCCCCAATATCACTCCCGACCGGGAAACCGGCATCGGCTCCTGGACAGACGCGGAAATCGAAGAAGCGATTCGCGGCGGCGTGGCCAAAGGCGGCCGGCCGCTCTTCGATCTGATGCCCTACTGGCAGTTCCGCGTTCTGAGCAACGAAGACGTGAAATCAATGATCGTTTATCTGCGTTCGCTTCCGCCCGTGCACAACGCCCTGCCAACGACCAAACTGCCGTTCCCGATTCATGTGGACATGCATGACGCCATCGTGCCCCCGCTCGCCCGGGACGCCTCGGCCGAGCTTCGCCGTGGATGGTATCTGGTGCGCATTGCAGGCTGCGAGGATTGTCATACGCCCGTTCTGCCCAATGGCAAGCGTCTGCCATCGCAGATGTTTGGCGGCGGCATGGAATTTAGCGGTCCCTTCGGCGTCGCCGTCAGCCTCAATATCACGCCGAGCGCCGAGGGCATCGGTTCCTGGACCGAGGCCATGTTTTCCCGCACGCTCCGCACCGGGCGCGTGGATGGCACGGGACGCAAGCTCAGTCCCATCATGCCCTTCCACTCCTATAAGAATCTGAAGGAGGCGGATATTCGAGCCATCTACGCCTACCTGCGCACCGTTCCGCCCATTGCGAGCAAGTGACAGCATCTGTTTAGCCGCCCGCGGCATCTGCCCGCGAAACCAGGCGCGAGCGGCCGGAGAACTTTTCGAATGCGCGCCTGCTTGAGCAATTCGTTGAAAAGCCGGTTCCCGGCCTTTGCCGGCAAAGCCGCCCTCGCCGCGCTAACCCTCGCCTTGCTTGTGGCAAAGCCTCATCCGGCCTTGGCGCAGACGCGGCCTGTGCCACCGGCGCTCGCCAGGGGCCGCCGCGCTATCGAGGCCGCCGCCCGGGCCGCGGGCGGTTCGACCATCGCCGAGGTGAAGACCCTCCGCGTGGCCGAAACCAGCCAGGTCATTTCGCCGAGCGGGTCGATCACCTACGAGGAAACCTATCTGATTGCCTATCCGAGCCGCATCCATGCGGATTTGACCATCCTGAAACAGCATCTCCGGCAGGTCTATGACGGCAGGAATGGCTGGATGGCGTCGGCCAAGGCGGTCGAGCTGTTGCCGGCCAGGCTCGTTCAGAACGTCCGCCGCCGCATCCTCGTGAATGAAGGAATCGGCATCTATCGGGCCGTCCTGCGCGGCGGCGAGTCGGCCGAATGGGTCGGCGAGGAGACGGTCGAGAGCCGCCAATTTGTCGCGCTCGAATGGAAGAGCGAGATTGGCCCGATACGTCTCTACATCGATCCGCAAACCCGTATGCTCGCGGGCGCTCGCTACACCGCTACGACGGACGCCGGCTCGATCGACACCGTCGAAATCTGGAACGATTTCCGGCCGGTAGCGGGCCTCAAACTGCCCTTCCACGTTGTCACCTATCAGCGAAAACAGAAGGTAATGGATGTCGCCGTCCGGGACATCCGGGTAAACGTCGCGCCCGACCCGAAATCCTTCGCCAAGCCCAAGCCCGTCCGCCTGCCGCGGCAATCGTCACAAAAATAGCGAAAACGATGGACCGCCGGGGACGGGATGCGGCTAGCGGGACAGGCCGGGCAGGCCGTCGATGCTCTGCCGGTTGTTCTTTTCCTGATAGTCGTTGAGGCCCTGCTCGCCGAGCTTGCCCGCCCAGGCAAAGTATTGATCCCGTTCCCCCTCGTAGCGGAATAGCGGAACGCCGTAGCCGCAGGAATCGGAGATGTCGTCCACCTCGACGAGGACGATCGCCCTCGCGCCGGCGATTTCCGGAAAGTGGGATCGGAGACGGGCGAATTCGGGGCCGGGCGGCTCGATGGCGCGTCCGCGGCCGCGCAAGCGCAGGATTTTCGGCGGGCCTTGCAGGGCGCAGAACATCAGGGTGATCCGGCCGTTTTCCTTCAGGTGCGCAACGGTTTCGGCGCCGCTGCCGGTCAGGTCGAGATAGGCAACGCTCTTCGGTCCCAGGATGCGGAACGTGTCGAGCCCTTTCGGCGAGATGTTCACGCTTCCTTGCGGATCGAGCGGCGCCGTGGCGACGAAAAACATCTTCTGCCGCTCGATGAACTCCCGGATCGGTCCTTCTATCGCCGGGTGCTTTTTCCCCATGCCATCCCCCCATCGGAATCCCGTTATGGTTTCGCCCTTCGGGCGGCCGCTCAGAGGGGCCGCTCGATCGCGGGAAAACTCTGCCACACCTTGATTCCGCAAAAATGGGAGCCCTCGGTGCAGATGGGCGTGGTGACCGCTGCGCGCAGATAGCAGGGCGGCCCGAGGTAGCGGCCGAGCGCGGGATAGTGTTCGCGCACCTGCTCGACTTCCTGAATGGAGGCGTCGTAGATCTCTTCCTGGGCGTTGAAGCAGGTGCGCATCGTCCATTTGTGGAGCAGGTGGAGCAGGGAACCGGATTCCACGATGCGGATGGCCGTCGCGTTGGGCAACAGGTAAAGCGCCAGCTCGCGCGGCACGCCGCGATCGATCAGCTCATTCTTGGCCGTCCAGGCCTCTTCCATCGCTTGCCGGTAAAGCGCCAGCGCCTGGGGATTGCCGGCGATCAGACGAGGCGTGACGTAATCGGGCGATCTCCCCGCGGTCAGCGTGAGCAGGGGCCGCGAGCCGGGCACCATGCGATGCCGCTGGTCCTGGCTGTCGGCGGTGTGGCTGATGCGCTTGGCGAAGGTGAAATGGGCGTGATCGAGGGCACGCATCATCGGCGAATGAACCCCGACATTGAGCGTTTCCAGGCGATAGGGATTCCGCGCGGGATTCAGCAGGCGATCGATCGCTTCGGCGTCCGGGCAGGCGCAGGCGGGCAGGCCGACCGTGGCGCGGTAGGCGGCGGCCACCGTTTGGATTGCCTGCGGCGAGAAATCGATCAGCCGGGAGACGCGGCCGGCGAGCCGGCCGTCGAATTCCCGGATGAAGTCCTCCCCGCCCGCCGCCGATGCGCCGGGGAAATTCCATTCGGGAAGATTTTCGAGCGGCTCGCTTTCAAAGCGATCGAAAAACTGGGGATCGACCTCGTGGACCCGTTCGACCATCGCGCCGATCACCTCGCGTCCTTCGGCGGGCGTGTCGGAGGCCAGGGCCATGCGCCAGAGCCGGTGCAGCACGATCCCGGAAAGCGTGTGAACCATCGTGGTGAAGGCGGCGACCGGCAAAACGTAGCGCGCCACCTCGATGGCCCGTTTTTCCGCCTGCCGTTCCACTTTTTGCGTCCGCTTCGGATGCGACATATCGCCGACGTGCCAGATTTCGCCCAGGATGCGCCGGGCATCGGGCTTGAGCATCTCGGTGAGCTGCCGATAATGCTCCCAGGCGCGGGCGACGGCGCGCTCGTAAATTTCGCGCTCGGCGGGGCCAAAGGCTTCATTCGCTTCGGGAACATAGGCCTGGGCGCGATCGAGCCGCACATAGCGCTGGCTCTGCTGCTCGGAATTGTAGAAAGGGTGCGCGTGCAGAAACGACCAGACGAATTGCCGGCTCACGTTTTCCAGGCCGAATTCGAAATGGGCGTGCTGAAATACGGTGTGATGGCCGCCGTAGAACGTCCCGGCGCCGATGGTCAGGCGCTGTTTATCGGTGACCTCTTCCGGCTGGACCAGGCGCGGCGAATAGCATGTGCGGGCCGCGGCAATGGCCGAATCGTAGGGGTGCTGGAACCAGTTGCGCAGGCTGACGCGCGGCCGGGCGGTATCGACCAGGGGAGCGATAGCGGAGGAGGGTTCACTCGTCATCTACGAGCGATTCTACACTGCCGCCCGGGGGCGTCAACGGGCCGGAAACATCCCGACCATTCCGGGGTTCGTCCCGCGCGCGTTCATTTTGGATTCGCCCGCGCATGGCCGGTGATCGAGCCGCCGGACGTCGCTGCGGCGCTTGCGCCGGCCTGCGCGGCCGCCCCCGGCATTCAACGGGAATGAATCTAATTAAAGCGGCGGAAGAGTTGACCGGCGACGATCATGCTTGCGATCCCAATCACGGCGAGCGGCCACAATTGCGCCCATAAGAGCGATATCCCGGCGCCCTCGAGGAAGGTGGCGCGGAGCACGATCAGAAAATAGCGAAGCGGATCGAGCAAGGTGATGTATTGCACGGCCGGCGGCATGTTGGCGATAGGCGTGGCGAAGCCGGACAGAACGATCGCCGGCACCATGAAGAGAAAGACGCCCAGGAGCCCTTGCTGCTGCGTCATCGCCAGCGAAGAGAGCATGAGCCCGATTCCGACCGTTGCGAGCAGGAAGCAAAACATGCCCAAAAACAGCGCCAGAAAGCTGCCGGTGAAGGGCACATGAAACCAGAGAATGGCAACCAGAATAATCAGCGATCCTTCTGCCGCGCCGATCAGAAAGCCAGGCAGCGCCTTTCCGATGAGGATCTCCGTTGGGCCCATGGGAGTCACCAGCAGCTGGTCGAACGTGCCCATCTCGCGTTCTCGGGCGACCGAGAGTCCGGCGGCGAGCATGCTTTCGAGAAGGGTCAGGATGCCGCAAATGCCCGGGATGATGAACCAGTGGGAATCGAGATTGGGATTGAACCAGGCGCGATCCACCAGCACGGCCGGGGGTGGTATTCCGTTGTGCTCGGCGGTTTCCGACTCATTGAACGCGGTTACGATGGATTGGGCGTACCCGATGGCCAACCCCGCCGTATTCGAATCTCTTCCGTCGAGGACGATCTGGACGTGGGTGGTTCTTCCGCGCTGCAGATCGGAGGTGAAGTTGGGCCCGATGTCCATCGCCATGAGTGCGTCCTTGTCGTCGATCGCCCGCTGCAGGGCTCTCTGACTATGAACGGGGCGCAAAAGCGCGAAGCTGGGCGAGCCGGCAAAGCGTGCGATGAAGTCACGGGACAATTGTCCCTGGTCCTGGTTATAGACGACGAACGGAACATGCGACAGGTCGAAGGTGGCCGCATAGCCAAATACCAGGAGTTGGATGATGGGCGGACCGATCAAAACGGCCCGGCTGGCGGCATCGCGCAACAAGGCGAGAAGTTCCTTGATGCTCAGGGCGAACACGCGCTGGAGGGTCAAACGCATCAATCGAGCCTCTTGCGAAAACGTAGGAGCGCGATGCCGAGAAAAAACATGCAGAGAACCGCCAAGCCCATGGCATTGCGCAAGATCACCGGCCAGACATCGCCGGCCAGAAAGATGCTTTGCAACATGGCCACGAAGTAGCGCGCCGCGACCACGTGGGTCAGAAGCTGAATGACCCGGGGCATGGAACGGATATCGAACAGAAAGCCGGACAAAATGAATGCCGGCAGAAAAGTCGTAACGATCGCCAACATCGCGGCGACAAACTGGCTGCGCGCGAGAACGGAAATCACAAGTCCCATGCCCAGGGCCGTGAGCAGGAAGAGCGCCGCTGCGCCAAGCAGTACCCATAGAGACCCTCGCAGGGGGACGTCGAACAGGAAGACGGCCATGGCGGTGGAGAGGATCATTCCGCCCATTCCCATGACAAAGTAGGGGACCAGCTTGCCCAACAGGATTTCCGCCCTGTTAACCGGCGTGACCATGATGCCTTCCATGGTTCCTCGCTCCCATTCCCGCGCGACAACCAGGGCGGTCAACAATGCTCCGATGAGCGTCATGATGATGGCAATCAGCCCGGGGATCAGATAGTCGCGGCTCCGCAGCGCAGGATTGAACCAGACGCGCGTGTTGGCGACGACGGGTACGGCCAACGGCGCGCCTTTCCGGATCGCTTCTTCTTGCAACCAGGCCAGCCATGTCCCATTCACGTAATTCTTGATGATGCGCGCCTGATTCGCATCGACGCCGTTCACGACGAGACCGATCGGGGCACCGCCGGAGTAGGAAAGACGCGTGAAATCACTCCGCAGCCATAGGATCGCATCGGCGCGCCCATCGAGTAGCGCCTGTTCGGCCGAAGCCGGGTCGGGATATACGGTCGGGTGAAACCACGCAGAGCGTTCGAGTTCGGCCAGATAGGACGCGGTCAGTTGGGAGGGATGATCGACGACCTCCGCCACGGGGATGCGCCGGGCGTCAAGCGACACTCCATATCCGAAGATCAGAAGAAGCGCAAGCGGCAGCACGAACGCGATGGCGATGCTCGACGGGTCGCGGAGAATCTCATACGTCTCTTTCCGGACCAGGCCGCGCAGGCGCATCCCATTCACGATGCTCTCCGGGCACTCTGCTCGCGCCCTTCGATCAGCGAGATGAAGGCATCTTCCATCGTCGGCTGGGGCAGGCCGGGCCGGCGGGCTTTATCCTTGATCTCCATGGGCGTTCCCTGCGCCAGGATCTCGCCAAGTGACATCAGCACGAGTCGGTCGCAATATTCGGCCTCTTCCATGAAATGCGTCGTGACAAGACAGGTCGTGCCCCCGTCCGCCAGCGCGTTGAGCCGCGCCCAGAATTGCCGCCGGGCCAAAGGGTCTACGCCGGAAGTGGGTTCATCGAGAAACAGAATGGCAGGTTCGTGCATCAGCGCACAGGCTAGAGCGAGGCGTTGCTTGTATCCGAGGGGCAGTTCTGCCGCATTCATGGCGACGTAGTTTTTCAGCTCGAGTTCTTCGAGCGCCCATGCCATCCGATCCTTCTTGCGACGGCCCTGCAAGCCGTAAGAAGCCGCGAAGAACGACAAATTTTGATGGACGCTCAACGACCCATACAGGGAGAACTTTTGTGACACATATCCGATGCGGGCTCGGGCTGCCGCGGCCGCGGTACGTAAATCGACCCCGGCGACCCTCAGCGTTCCGGAAGAGGAAGACAGCAATCCGCAGAGCATCCGGAAGGTCGTCGTCTTACCCGCTCCGTTGGCCCCCAGGAGTCCAAAGATTTCGCCCGGACGGACCGAAAAGCTCACATTTTTCACCGCTGCGAAATCCCCGAAGAAGCGGTAGAGGTTCTTGACCTCAACGACTTCGCGATTCCCGTTCGTTCGCTCGCGCTCGGGCGGCAGCGGAATGGAATCGTGTGGAGTCCGGCCAAAGAGAAGACTGACAAAGGCGTCTTCCAGACGCGCCGGAACAGGCCTGGGCGTTCCGCCGGCAGCGAGGTCGCCGGGCAAGGCTGGCGGTGCGGACTGTTCCATTACGATTCGCAGTCCATCGCTCTGAACGACCGTATCGACCACCCCGCTCAGTTGGGCAATGTGGCGCTGTAAGCTGTGCCGCGCCGTGGGAATGTTTTCCAGGAGAAACGCATGACCCTCCCACTGGGCGGCGAGTTGCGTTGGATTTCCCTGCGCAAGAATTTCTCCTTCGTGCAGCAGGATGACGTGATCGCAGCGTTCGGCCTCGTCCATATAGGCCGTACTCAGCAGAACGGTCACCTTCCGAGTGATGACCTGCTGCCGGATGATGCTCCACAGTTCGCGCCGTGAAATCGGGTCGACGCCGACACTGGCTTCATCCAATAACAGCAGTTGGGGAGGATGGATCAAGGTGCATGCCAGTCCGAGTTTCTGTTTCATGCCGCCGGAAAGCCGCCCCGCCTGCCGTTTGCGAAACGGACCGAGCGCCGTCATGGCCAGCAACTCTGCGAAGATGTTTTCCCGCAGCTTGTGCGGCATGCTGTGCAGGTCGGCGAACAGTTGAAGATTTTCTTCTACCGTCAGATCCTCATACAGGCCAAACCGCTGCGGCATATAGGCAATCTGGCGTTGCAATGCCAATGCTTGCTCCGGCAAGCGATATCCGAGAACGTGAATCTCTCCCGCCGCCGGTGTGAGGATGCCGGCCAGAAGGCGCAGAAGCGTGGTCTTGCCGGCGCCGTCTGGACCAATGAGGGCTGACATGCTCCCTGTGGGAATTCTTAAGGAAACGTCCTTGAGCGCATCCCTTCGCGCGTGTCGCTTTCCGAAGGACATGCGCAGGTTCTGGACGACAATGGCATCCATTTAACTCGCCCCACACGGGCGGGCAGGAATTGCATGCGGAGGATTGTTGTGGAGCGGAATGAGCACCGTGGCCGGCATGCCCAGGCGCAACCGATGATCCGGGTTGCACGCATAAACACGCACGCGATAGACAAGCTGCGAGCGCAACTGCGTCGTTTCAACGTTCTTCGGCGTAAACTCCGACACCGGAGAAATGTAGCCGACCCATCCTGGAAAACGCTGCCCTGGGAAACTGTCCGATTCAATCCACGCGCGCATGCCGAGCGCGACCTTCCCCATTTCCGGCTCCGGCAGATAGGCACGCACCCAGAGCGGATTGTCCAGGGCGAGAGTGAACACGGGTTTCTGCGGATCGGCCATATCGCCCGGCTCGAGAATCCTGTCCTGAATGACCCCGCCTGCCGGAGCGTAGAGCCGCGTATCAGCCAGGTTTCTTTGGGCTAAAGACAATGCAGCCTCGTCCCCCTGGAGCGTGGCCCGGGCTGCGGCAATATCTTCCTTGCGTGGACCGATGACGGCTAGTCGCAAGGACTGTTGCCTGGCCGCCAGCGTCTGCTGCTTGGCCGCCAAGGCGGCCTGCGCTGCCAGATAGGAGCGCTCGGCATCATCGCGGATCTGCAAGGAAACGTACTGCTGCTTTGCCAGAGTGTCCTGGCGACGATAGAGCAAGCGGGCGTTGGTGAGATTGGCTTCCGCTGCATCGACATCCGCTTGGGCGGCGGCAACCTCGGCCCGGGCTTCCGCGATCTCCTCCGGGCGGCTCCCGGCCAAGAGCCGCGCGACGGATTGCTGCTGCGCCGCCACTTTTGCCTCCTCCTGCGCCACTTTGTCGAGGAATCGCTGCTGAACCAGTTGCCCGACAAGCTCTCCGGCATGGACCGCCTTTCCTTCCTCCACCATCAACTTGGCAATGCGGTCGCTGTCGTTGAAGGCCAGCTGCACTTGGCGGATGTCGACGTTGCCGTAGAGGGTCAGCATGTCGCTCGGAGCCCGCTTTGGGAACAACCGGCGACGCCCGAAGAAAATCGCAGCGGCGATCAGAGCCAAGACGGTCAAAATGAAAGCCCTTTTTTTGGCTGAAGCCATCCTGTTCCCCCCAACCTGTGGCTTACTGGGAAGGCCTTGTTTGCAACAGGTCATTGATGGCCCGTATGTCCATGGGCGTGAGTATCCCCGCTGCGGCCTTGAGCTGAGTCCGGTCCACAATTTGCGTGTAAAGAGCAAGATCGTAATTGCGTTGCGCGGCGGCGTAGTTCGTCGTGGCCGTCAGCAGGTCAATGATGGATCGGGTCCCGATTTCATATCCCTTACGCGTAGCTTCCCAAGAGACCTTCGCGGAGGTGACCGCTTGTTGCTCCGCCTGAAATTGGGCGACGCTGTCTTGCAGGTCGTAGAACGCGGTTTGTGTGTCGAGAGTGATCTGATCCTGAAGATTGGCGAGGCTTGCCTGGTTCGCTTTGGAAAGGGACTCGGCCTGATGAATTTTTGCCGCCGTGCTTCCCCCTTCGTAAATCGGTACCGACAGGTTGAGTGAAGCGCCTGCCTGATTCACTGCCAAAGGCGGGATCAGCGTGCCCGTAGCGTGCTGGCCGATGCCGCTCAGGGTCAGGGTGGGCCAGCGCGCCCGTTTTGCAAACTGCACTTGCTCTTCCGACACCTTCAAGGTCGCCTTGGCTTGCTGCAGAAGCGGCTGGTTCTTGAGCGCGGTCGCCAGCCAGGGACCGACGACGGCCGGCCGTGGGCCAATGGCCTGCAAGGTTGTCACGTCCGCCAGCGTCCCCGTGGGATGGTGCGTCAGGCGTTCCAACTGGTTCTTGGCTATGGTGACAGCGTTATTGGCGCGAATCAGATCGGCCTTCGCGGCATCGAACTGCGCTCGCACTTCCCGCACCGAGATAATATCCCCGGTGCCCACGCGCAGGCTCGTTTTCGTCTGCTTCTCGATGTTCTCCAGCAGGTTGGTCTGCCGCTGCGCCACGCTCCGGTCGGCTTGCGCCTGGAGGACGCCAAAATACGCCTGCGTGACTTCCAATGCGACAATCTGGCGCGCATACGCCAGCGCCGCTTCGCCCGCTTGAACGCGGCTGTCGGATTGCTTTACGGCAGTAAACGCCTGACCGTTGAAGAGGGATTCCGTCAGACTGACGCTGAAAAGATCGGAATGATACCCGGTGGAGATCGGCTGCGCGCCGAAGCCGGTCACGCGAGCTGTGTTCATTCCTCCGCTGGCGCCTGCGTCGACATGGGGAAGCAGCGCCGCTCGAGCCAATGGTCTGCCGGCCAAATCGGCATGCAACTGCGCACGCGCTTGCGCAATGAGGGGTGAGGTCGAAGCGGCTTGCCGGTAGGCCGTTTGCAAGTCTTGGGCCATGGAGGGAACGCTTAGGAGGGTCATACATCCCCAAAGCAGTGGTCGGGATATGGCGCGGGCCAAGAAGCGGCGCTTGAGCCGATTGGCCAGTCTTCTTTTCATCCGGCGATCAGGCCATCGCTCCGTCGGCGGCATTTTCGTTTTGTCCCGAAATGTCATCCTGGGTTTGGGACCGAATGAAAACATACGCTTGATTGCTTCCCAACGCGATAGCCGATCGGCTCTGATCGATGAGGTTTCTGAAGGATACCGTTTTCTCCTCACCCTGTCACCACCGGGGTTGACCTCCTTGTTTCCCTTGGCACGGCACCGTTGCGTATCGTTCTTCCCGGTGGTGTATAGCAGCCCGGTTGCCGACGGCGAACCACGGGGAAAAGGGGAAGCGAACCTATGCGGACTAAATCAGTTGCGGGAAAAACGGCCGAGCGCGGGCGTCGCCCGTTCTGCCTGTATGGATAGGGAAATTGACGCAGACTGGCGTCGAATGACCCGGCGAGACAACACATTCGGCGCAAGATTGGAAGACGACGGGGAATACAGGCGCCATCATTGCTACGGTTAGCGGTCAGTCCTCTGAATTCCCAGGAGGCGGCTGAGTTTCCGGAGAGGAGCCTGGCTAATTTTTTTAGTGGCCTTTGGGTGCTTTCGCTGAAGCGGCAGTGGCCGTGCGTGCCTGGGTTATTGCCGCCGCTGCCCGTATATAATGAAGCGCATCCGTATGCTTGGACTCCGGTTCTGTCAGGACATCGTCTCTCTGCACGGCAAGCCTTTCCGGTCGCGCTATTTCATTTTTCTGCGTGACAAAACAAGACCCGTGGCCCCGGAAAAGGCCGGTCTGCGGCGGGCAGCGCGGGTGCTCGCTTTGGTGGCAGCCGCCTTGCTTTCATGGCCCGCCTGGATCTCGCCGACCCGCGCGCAAGGAGCCTCTGCGGGAGCGATCGCCGGCACGGTTACGGCAAAGCCCAAGGGAGCTGTGCCGGGCGCGCGCGTCTCGATCGAGGAACCGGCGACGGGGCTGGCCAGAACGGCCACGACCAACGGCAACGGGCTGTTCGCAGTTCAGGATCTGCCGGCTGGAACCTACCGGATGACGGTTTCCATGGCGGGATATGCAACGCAAGTATGGTCGCAGATCGTTGTCACCGCAGGGGCTGGGCGGGTTCTCAACGTCGTCATGCGGCCGGGAGATCCCCGGCGGGTTATCAGGGTGACGGCCCCTCCCGCTCTTGTCAGTGAACCGTGTCCCACGGTGTGCGGAACGGCCAGCTCTTCAACTGCCAGCAACGTGCCGCTCAATGGGCGCGACTGGGCCGCCCTGGCCACTCTGCAGGCCGGCGTGACGGGCGTGCAAACGGGATCGGCGACCGGAGCCGGCAACACGGACATCGGATTCGGCGCGCCGATCAGCGTTTCCGGCGCGCGGCCCGACCAAAACGATTACCGGCTGGATGGAATCAGCATCAGCGACTACGCCAACGGCGCGCCGGGCAGCGTGCTCGGCGACAACCTCGGCATTGATGCGGTGCAGCAGGTGTCCGTGCTCGGAAGCAATTATCCGGCCGAATATGGCCGGACATCCGGGGGCGTGATCAACGTCGTCACCCGCTCCGGTACGAACTCGTTTCACGGGTCGGTGTACGAATTCCTGCGCAACAGCGCCCTGGACGCCCGCAATTTCTTCGACGGTTCCAGAATTCCGCCGTTCAAGCGCAATCAGTTCGGGGCTTCGGCGGGACTGCCCATCCAAAAAAACCTCACATTCCTGTTTGGCGACTACGAAGGGCTGCGGCAGTCGCTGGGCGTAACCACGGTCAACACGGTGCCTTCGGCAAACGCCCGGCTCGGCATCGTGCACGATGCCAGTGGAAACCTGCTCGGCCCCGGTGGAAGCCCGGTGAGCGCTCCCTGGAGCGGCCCGTGCCCGAATCCCTCGACGCAAACCAATCTGGCTCCCGGCCAGGCGGGTTTTTGCGTCGACAATTTCATCGCGGCCGGGACGCCGCAGCATCCCCCGTTCCTCGGCGCCTTCTTCCCGTCGACCAACGGGCCGCTGATCGGAAACGGAGATACGGGGATTTTTTCCTTCGCCGCGCAGGAAATCACCACGGAGAATTATTTCACGCTGCGACTGGACCACAAATTCACGGGCGCCGATAGCATCCATGCCACCTATATGCGCGACTACTCCACGACGGTAGAGCCCGGCACCTTCGGCGAACTGTCTTTCGATGTCGTGTCGAACCGTCAGGCGGCCACGCTTCACGAGGAGCATATTTTCAGCGCCAATCTGCTGAACTCGGCGCGAATCGGGTTCAACCGGGCCGTCGGAATCAGCGGAAAGGTGGACCGGATTCTGAATCCGTTGCTGTCCGATTCGTATTACGCATTCGTGCCGGGAGGTTTCGCCGGCAATATCCAGAGCATTCCGGGAATCACCAGCTTTTCAGGCGCTCCGACCGCCGATGGATACCTCCCCTCCAGCGACGCGTTCTACTGGAATTCGTATCAAGCCGGGGACGACGCCGTACTCACGCGTGGAATGCATTCCATAAAATTCGGCGGCGAAGTGGAGTTCATGCAGGACAACATGGATCAGTCCGGCAATATCAATGGGGCGTTCCGCTTCGATTCTTTGACCCAGTTTCTGACGAACAGTCCCTCCTTCTTTTCGAGTGCCGGTTTGTCTTCGCCGTCGCGCACGGGAACCCGTGAGACGCGCTTCGCCGCTTACGCGCAGGACGACATACGGGCGCTCAAAACGCTGACCGTGAACGGGGGCTTGCGCTATGAGATGGTGACCGTGCCGACCGAGGCTCACGGCCTGACCGCCGTGCTGCGCAATCTGACCGATCCGCTGCCGGTCTGCGGAATCGCCGCTCCTGGTTGCGCCGGCGTCGGTCCCTTGTTCTCCAATCCCACGCTGCGGAATTTCGAGCCGCGGCTGGGGTTTGCCTGGAACCCGGGCGGCGGAAAAAACATCGTCCGGGGCGGGTTCGGCATCTTTGACGTGCTTCCTTTGCCCTACGAGTTCACCCTGTCCTTTCAACACGCGGCCCCGTTTTATCGAACGGTCGTCGGCAGCAACCCCACGCAAGGCTCGCTGCCGATGGGCGCCTACCAGGAGTTCATCAATCAATCCAACACGAATCTGGCGTACTACGCCCAGCCCCATCCCAAGCGGAATTACGTGTTGCAGTGGAATCTGAGCGTGGCGCGCGAGCTGAGCTCCACGCTCGCGCTGACGATTGGATACGTCGGTTCACGTGGAATCCATCAGCCCTATCGCGTCGACAACATCGATATGGTGCTTCCGACTCTGACTCCCGCGGGCTATCTCTGGCCGAAGCCCAATACCGCCCCTCTCGCGACGCCCACCACCTGCCCGGACGGGTCGGCGCCGACGCCGACCGGCTGCCCCTGGCCCAGGCTCAACCCCAATTTCGGCCGGATTAATGCCACGCTTTGGCAGGCCAGCTCCTTTTATGACGCGCTGCAGGTGGATCTTTTGAAACGGGTGGGCCACGGGGTCCAGTTCCATGCGGCCTACACGTGGGGGAAAAGCATCGATACCCTGTCGGCCACGGTGGCCAACGATGCCTACCCCAATGGACTGTTCAATCAGCTCTTCTTCGACCAGCGAACGACGCGCGGTCTATCGGACTTCAACGTGGCGCAGACGCTCGTCCTGACCGGGACCTGGGAGATTCCGTCTCCTCGCAAAACCTCGATCCTCCCCGAATGGGCGCTGGGCGGATGGCAACTGGTCGCCTTGTACAAGGCGAGCACCGGGCAGCCTTTTACGCCGATTCTCGGCGGCGATCCGCAAGGAACCCGGCTCGACGAAACCGGCGAAGTGCCCAGCATCATCCCGGGCTGCAACCCGGTGAACGCAAACTACAGAAAGAACCCGGGCGGGCCTTTCTACCTGAACCGCTCCTGCTTCATCCTGCCGCAAGCGACCGCGGCGATCGCCGCGCAGTGTCAGCCCTTCGGCTTCCAGCCCGCCTCTTCGAGCGGTTCGGGAAATTCCGGCATTCCGGGCACCTGCGCGAATCTCCGCGGCAATCTCGGACGCAACGCCATCATCGGTCCCGGACTTTCGAAGCTGGATTTTTCCGTTTTCAAGAACAACTACATCAAGCGAATCTCGGAAACCTTCAACGTCCAATTCCGCGTCGAAATTTTTAATATTTTCAACCGCACGAATTACGCCTCTCCGACCAGCCGTCTGACGATGTTCGACCAGAACGGCCAGCCGATCCAGAGCGCGGGACTCGTCGATTCCACGCAGACGACCTCCCGCCAGATTCAGTTCGCCATCAAATTCCTCTGGTGAGCAGGCAGGGGGCGGGCGCGGGATCTTTGCCCGCGCGCTGTTGGGCGAGGGAGACCGGGTACTCCGGGGCACAGGCCATCCGCCGGAAACCGCCTCCGGCGAAAGGATTGGTTTTCTAGGAATTCTTCTTGGCGGCGGTCTTCTGGTATTTCCGCTGAAATCGTTCGATTCGGCCGGCGGTATCCACCAGTTTCTGCTTCCCCGTGTAAAACGGATGGCAGTTCGAGCAGATTTCCACGCGCAGCAACGGACCATTGAAGGTCGAGCGCGTTTTGAAGGTGCTGCCGCAAGCGCAGTGCACGGTCACTTCGTGGTAATCGGGGTGAATCCCTTCTTTCATGGAAATCCTCTTTGCTCCTTGGAATCGGGCCGGCGAGCGAAAAGCTCGAACCTGGCAAAACAGCCGTGCGCAAACAGCAATCATAACTGCGGCTTGCCTCCTCTGCCAAGCCGGACCCCTGGCCGCCCCGAGGAATCGGGCAAGTCCGGCCATGCCGGGGCGCGGCGCAATGCGCGATTTCAGCCGTCGCCGGAGGAGATTCGGCGCCAGCCATTCGGTACTCTGGTTATAGGACCAAGGCGCCCATTCCCGCAGGCCATTGTTCCGTAAATTAACCGGAGTAGAATCAGGTAGATATGATGCTTCGTCTGACCGACCCTCGAAAAGTGAAGATTGCAGGGGTGTGTTAACGGGGAACGAAAACGGTACTAGACCGGAATTTCCATTATGGGCTCCGGCCCGACCGGCAACATACACCGGGCCGCCCCGGAACGCAATCGCCAGCCGAGTTTTCAGAGTTCGGAGCCTCCAGCGCCGACCGAAGGGGCCACTCTTGCCGCCCCGGAGAATGCCAAAGTCCGAAACGGCCTCTCTCTCGACCGATTGCTTCGACACGTCTCCTCCCGCTGCCTGCTCCTGGCATGAAATCCAATTCGGTCGGCAGTTCGCTACCCCGCCGGGGACGAAAGGGCCTCGATCCTGCCCAGCATGGCTCCGAACAGCCGCCGCGTCAGATGACTCTCCGCCAAAAGCAGCCAATAATACCGGGCATGTTTCACCAACCGTCCGCCGGTTTTCACCAGCCGTTGCTGCAAGCTGGTCAAGGACCAGCTGCCGATCCTCCGGGGCATCGCCAGCCGCCGCCACAAATTCCCGAGGTTATAGGCGATCACGCTCAGCCACAGCCGCACCTCGTTGGACCGAAAGCGATGGCAACTCAGCCGCGTCATCTTCACCGCTTGCTTGCCCTCCTTGATCCACTGCTCCGCCGTGCCGCGCTTATTGTAGAAGCGCACCATCGCCCGGCTCGGCAGGGTCAGGTTGGTCACGATAAAGCCCACGCGCGGGAACAACTCCCCGGCATGATGCTCGACCTTCGCCACCACCCGCCGCGCCGTCTTCCAGCTCCCCGCTTGATACAGAAAGCCCTTGTACCAGACCACCGGCTTCTGGCCCGGCCTGCCCCCCGGGCGCGTTAGCAGCTCCGCGATGTCCCGCATCAGGTTGTCGTTCGCGGGAATGCGGATGACATACTTCACCCCGCGCGCCTCCAACGCTTCGTAGACCTCCGGCTTGGCAAAGGCGGCGTCGGCCCGAAAGGCGACTTCCTTTCCCATCTCCTGCTGCCGCTCGATCTCGGGCAGCAGAATCTCTTCCCAGCCGTCAGCGCTGTGGACGTTGCCAGGCCGGAGCTTGGCCGCCAGACAGTCGCCCTCCCGGTTGAACAGCAGCAGTGGGTGATAGCAGACAGACTCAAAATGCCCGTTGTAATCGCTCCGCTCCTGCTCCCCGTACACCGGGATCTCGGTCGAATCCAGATCCAAAACCGTCCGCGAACCCGAATCCATCGCTTCCACTCTCCCGATCAATGCCCGATTCAGCTTGGCGAGTCCCGCAAAATTTCCCTCTTCGGCCAGCATCTCGGTCTCGAAGGACTGCAACCGGGACGTCAGAGCGACACCCCGATCCCAAACCTTTTCGGCACCAATGAGCCGGAAGGTCGGGTCCTGGCAGAGCCTCTGGGCGTCGTTGAGGTCTTCATAACCCGCCAGCCGACTGTAGACTGACTGCCGCAGCAGGTCGGCGAACGCAAACTGGGTATTCTTTCCCCGGCGCGAGTCGGTCAGATGCTGCTCGATCAATTCTCCGAACCCGAGTCGCTCGTCGAGTTCCCGCACGAGGATCAAGCCGCCGTCCGAGGTGACGCGCGAACCTTGGAAATCGACCTTGAGCGAGGCGTTGAAAGAGAGTTGAAATGGACCATTTTCTGTTTCACCCATGGGGTATTGACCTCCGGAGCGCCTTCATCGCATTCAGACCCGCATGAATATTGATGATGGCGAACATCGGAAGATTCATTCTTAGGGTTCAAATCGGAAATGTGGGCTAGATAAGCTATTGACACTGTGAGAAACAACGTCCATCTTGTTGATTGGGTTGAGTGCCCCATGACCACAGAGCGAAGAAATTTCCGGCGCTACGACCTTTCCCTTCCCGTTACGGTGCGCCGAGCCGATACAGGTAGAACTTCCGAAGGACACACGCGCGACATTTCATCCCGAGGCATCTATTTCCTGGTGCCGAGCGACTTCGCGTCGGGATGCCGGATCGACATGACCGTTTCGCTCGCGCGCGCCGGAATGGGCGAGGCGGGATCGTTTGTGACTGCTCGCGGGCGCGTGGTGAGGGTCGAGCCCCGGTCGCACAACGGCGATGAGCCGGTGGTGGGTGTTGCCGCGGTGATCGAAAGTTACGACCTGATCCGCAGCGCGCAGGTGGCGGGCTGATCCGGCAGGAAGAACAGGGAAAGCGAAGTAGAGCAGGTTTGTTGATTGATTCGGCCGGCGCCGCCGGCCCCGTGGTCAACGTCAACCGCCCTTTCCGGTAGCCGCCAGCGCCAGCAGCACAATTGCCGCGATGCTCAGCCCAACAGCCGGCCCCGCGTGTCCGCGCAGGCGGAAATCCTCGACCGCCAGGACGAAAAGCCAGACGCCGAACCCGGCGTACACGATCCGGCGAACAAGTGCCATGGCCATAACCAAGCCATTATAGGTCTTTTGTAGGTCTTCCCGGATGCCCGGTTACGCAAAAAAGGGCGTGCCGGACGGACTGCTATAATCGACCGGGTTTGCCATCCCCGCCATGAACAGCTATTACATGGAAAATTTCGGCTGCCGCGCCACGCAGGCCGATGCCGCCGCCATCGAGCGGCAATTCCTCGACCGCGGTTTCCGCGCGGCCGGGCCCGATGAGGCCGATCTGTTCATCGTCAACACCTGCACGGTAACCGCGTCGGCCGACAGCCGGGCGCGGCAGGCGATCCGGTCGTTTCATCGGCGAAATCCGGCGGCGCGG
>Ga0307373_10006029_pt1 | contig 19492 bp, 33 predicted proteins | sample OX2MG_FD_202534 | JGI IMG/M metagenome (GOLD analysis project Ga0307373, IMG submission 202534) | Soil microbial communities from Risofladan, Vaasa, Finland - OX-2 | ecosystem: Environmental > Terrestrial > Soil > Coastal area > Acid sulfate soil | place: Finland: Risofladan, Vaasa | collected...
TGATACCGGGCGACAACATCGAGATGACGGTAGAGTTGATTCAGCCAGTGGCGATGGAGGAAGGCGTGCGTTTCGCCATTCGCGAGGGCGGGCGTACCGTTGGCGCCGGTATCTGCGTCAAGGTCGTCAGCTAAGTAGGGGCGCGAGAAATCGCGCCCATTTCTATGTCACGCGGCACAAGCATGTCGCCTCGACGTAGCAGGAGAAAAACATGGCAACACCTACGAAACAGCGCATTCGCATTCGCTTGAAGGCATATGACCATCGCATACTCGACCAGTCGGCGATGCAGATTGTCGATACCGCGCAGCAGACCGGCGCGCGTGTCTCCGGGCCGGTGCCTCTGCCGACCGAAATCAATAAGTTCACGGTGATCCGCTCACCGTTCATCGATAAAGACTCGCGTGAGCAGTTCGAGATACGGACGCACAAGCGCCTGATAGATATCATTGAGCCGACGAACAAAACCGTCGAAGCGCTGACACGTTTGAACCTGCCCGCAGGTGTAGATATCGAGATCAAACTGTAGGGGCCGATTTATCGCGCCCAGGCCGAACGGGTGGTAAACGCACGTATCTGGCGCGTAGGAGCGCAATGAATACAGGTCCACAGGTGAGAAGAGAGGATAGATATGCTAAATGCATTGTTGGGCAGGAAAGTCGGCATGACCCAGGTATTTGGGCCGAACGGCTCGGTCGTTCCAGTGACCGTCATTGAAGTCGGCCCATGCACTGTCACGCAGATAAAAACCGCCGCCACGAGGGATAAATACGAGGCGGTGCAGATCGGATTTGAGCCAAAGACGCTCAAGCACACGACGCGCGCTGAGATGGGACATCTTGGGCATAGCCTGGCATTATTAAAGGGGCAGCGCAAGCGATTGCAGACCTACCAGCAGCGTTCTAAATCGAAAGCGGACGAAGGGGCAGCGGCGGATGCCGAAGCCACTCCGAAGAAAAAAGATAAACAGATCGAGAAGCTCCTGAAAGTGCAGGAGAATCGCCAGCGCCGTCCAGGGCCGGAGTTAGGGCCGTTCAAGGTGCTACGCGAGGTATCTCTGCAAGTAGGCGCTGCTCCTGAAAGGTTGGAACTCGGCCAGCAGTTTGATGTGAGCCTGTTCAAAGAAGGTGAGTTGGTGGACATCATCGGCTCTTCGAAAGGAAAAGGCTTCCAGGGCGGCGTGAAGCGGCATGGCTTCCACGGCGGCCCTAAGACGCACGGCCAATCCGACCGCCAGCGCGCGCCCGGTTCAATCGGCTCCGGCACCACGCCTGGACGTGTTCTTAAAGGGACGCGCATGGCCGGTCACATGGGCGCTGAGCGCGTCACGGTGAAGAAGTTGCGAGTCATTCAAGCTGATGCTGAGCGTAATCTGCTCGTGGTGAAAGGGTCGGTTCCTGGAGCCAACGGCGGCTTGCTCACGATCAGGAAGCAAGTGGTGAGGTAGCCAAAATGCCTTCGATTACAGTGTATAACATGGCCGGAGAGGCCGTAGAAGAACTCGAACTGAGCGAGCGGGTGTTTGGGATCGAGCCAAATGTGGCAGTGCTACACCAGGTTGTCACCGCGCAACTGGTCAATCGCCGCCAGGGCAATGCTTCCACTAAGACGCGCGCTGAAGTATCGGGCGGCAATAGCAAGCCTTATCGGCAGAAAGGGACGGGCCGCGCGCGCCAGGGCAGCACCCGTTCGCCGCAGTTCCGGCACGGCGGTACGGTATTTGGCCCCCGGCCACATCCGTATCATCATGATGTGCCGAAAAAGATGCGCCGTCTGGCGATCCGCTCGGCGCTCTCGGATAAAGTTGCCAACCAGCAACTCATTGTGCTGCAAGATCTATCGTTTGAAGCTCCGCGTACCAAAGAGATGCTGGCGCTGCTGGAACGCTTGCCCTTGAATGGCAAGCGCACCTTGATGATGCTGCCGCGGCGCGATGAAAATCTCGTGCTTTCGGCGCGGAACATCGCCACCGCGAAGGTGCAGCATGTCGCTTCGATCAACGTCGTGGAACTGCTGAAGCATGATAATCTCGTGGTGCCGTTGGAGACAGTGCGCTGGATTGAGTTGGTGTTCGGCGAAGGGCTGAGCGCCGAAGATGCCAGCGCGCAGATTGCTGATACGCTCGCCGAGGCACTTGAGCAGGCCGAGGTCGAATCGTCTGGTGAGAGCGACGAGGAAGACTCAGCCTCGACAGACGATGAAGAAATTGAGAATGACGAGGAAGACTCAGCCTCGACAGACGATGAAGAAGTTGAGAGCGACGAGGAAGACTCAGCCTCGGCGGACAGTGAATAAATCCAGGCGAGGAGGAAAAAGCTGTGGAAATCACAGAAGTGTTGCGCCGAGGCATCCTCACTGAAGAATCGGTGAAGCAGCAAAAGCGAAACAAATATACCTTTGAGGTGGCCTTAGTGGCGAATAAGATCGAAATCCGTCAAGCCGTTGAGACGTTGTTTAACGTCAAAGTGGCCGAGGTCAATACGATGCGAATGCCCGGTAAGGTGAAAATGTTCCGACGCCGTGGCTCTGCTCCGCAACGCCAGGAGCCGCGCGAGTGGAAAAAGGCGATAGTGACCCTGAGAGAAGGGTACACCATTGACGTATTGAAGGCGTAAGGGGTAAACGATGCCAATTAGACAGTATCGACCAACATCTCCAGGGCGTCGCGGCATGTCCGTTTCGTCGTTCGAGGAGATTACGAAGACAAAGCCGGAGAAATCGCTGACGACCAGGTTGCAGAAGCACGCTGGCCGCAATAACCAGGGTAAAATCACTGTGCGCCATCGCGGCGGCGGCGAGAAGCGGGCTTATCGCGCAATTGACTTTAAGCGCAAAAAGGTCGGCGTTCCGGCGAAAGTGGCTGCTATCGAATACGATCCGAATCGCTCGGCGCGTATTGCTCTGCTGCACTACGTTGATGGGGAGAAGCGTTATATCATCGCGCCGGTGGGATTAAACGTCGGCGATATGATTTCGGCGGGGCCGGAGGCCGACATCAAGCCGGGGAATGCCTTACCGTTGAAGAATATCCCTGTCGGCACGACCGTCCACTGCATCGAAATGGAGCCGGGCCGGGGCGCGCAATTAGCGCGTGGCGCGGGAACAGGCGCGCAGTTGATGGCGAAAGAGGGCAAGTATGCTCTGCTCCGCTTGCCGTCGGGCGAGCAGCGCCAGGTGCATATTCTGTGCATGGCGACGGTTGGGCAGGTGGGCAATACCGACCACGAGAATATCAGCCTCGGTAAAGCCGGGCGTTCTCGCCACCTTGGTCGGCGTCCTACGGTGCGCGGCTCCGCCATGAACCCGGTCGATCACCCACATGGCGGTGGTGAAGGCCGCTCGCCCATTGGTGGGCAGCCGCAGACGCCGTGGGGCAAACCCGCCCTGGGCTACAGGACGCGCAGGAACAAGCGCAGCGACCGTTTCATTGTGCGGCGTCGCAACGTTGGTAGAAAGAGGTCATAGCCACTATGTCGCGCTCAAGGAAAAAAGGACCATATATTCACGAGTCGCTCAGGAAGAAGGTGCTGGGCATGAGGCGCAGCGGCGACCGCCGCGTGATCAAGACCTGGTCGCGCGCCTCGACAATCTTCCCAGAAATGGTGTCGATGACTATCGGCGTCCACAATGGAAAGACCCATGTGCCGATCTACATCACGGAGAATATGGTCGGCCATAAGCTAGGAGAGTTCGCCCCTACACGTCACTACCGTGGTCATGCCGGGGGTAAGAGTGAAAGGACCACTTCGGTCCGCTAGAGGTAAACAAGATGCAAGTCAGGGCTATTGCAAAAAATGTGGGCATATCTCCGCGTAAGATGCGTCTCGTTACCAACGCGGTGAAGGGCAAATCCGTCACGGATGCGCTGGCGATTCTCCAGTTTGTGCCGAACGCCGCCGCGAAGCCGGCGAGTAAGGTTATAGCGTCGGCGGCAGCCAACGCGGAGAATAACTATAACCTCGATCCAGACGATTTGTACATCTTAAACATTGTGGCGGATGATGGATTCCGCCTCAAGCGTATCCGGGCAAGGTCGCGTGGGCAGGCGGCTCGCATTATCCGGCGGTATTGTCATGTGACGGTCATCGTTTCGGACGATCCGGCAGACGCCCGATAGCAAAGAAGGAGGCCACTTTTGGGACAGAAAGTGCATCCCACAGGGTTCAGGATTGGCGTCATTAAGGGCTGGCAGTCCCGCTGGTTTGCTGAGCGAGATTATAAAAGTATCCTTGCCGAAGATTTCTTGATTCGGCAACTCATCAGCAAGGAATTGGCGAACGCCTCGGTTTCGCGTATCGAGATCGAGCGCGCCGCCGCGAGCCAACTGACCGTGATCATTTTTACCGCGCGGCCGGGCATTGTGATCGGCAAGAGCGGTGAGAAGGTCGATAAGTTGCGTGCGACGCTCGAGGCCAAAACCAAGAAGCGCGTGCGCCTCAATATCATGGAGATTCGCCAGCCGGAGTTAGACGCCTATCTGGTCGCGCGCAGCGTCGCTGAGCAACTGGAGAAGCGCATTTCGTTTCGTCGCGCCATGAAGCAGGCCGCGCAAAAAACGATGCGCGTCAACGCGAAGGGTATTAAAATTATCTGCGGCGGACGCCTGGGGGGCGCGGAAATCGCGCGCTCGGAGAAGGAAGTAGAGGGCAAAGTTCCCCTGCACACACTGCGGGCCGACATCGACTATGGTTTCGCTGAAGCCCATACGACTTTCGGCGTCATTGGCGTCAAAGTGTGGATTTACAAGGGCGACATCCTGCCGCGCAAGCGGCTGGAACCCGGCGAAGCTCAGGCGGAAGCCGCGGCGGCAGCGAATTTTTCCCCGCGCGAGCATGATGCGCGCGACCGGCGCGGCGGCGACCGCAGGCGTTCGGGTGAGCGTGGTTCGCGTCCGCAAGGAGACCAACCACACGGTGGAGAGGGTGGTACGCGACCGGGCGGCGACCGGGCTCCGCGCCCGCAGGGCGAACGTGGTCAGCGTCCGCAAGGAGACCGACCACGAGGGCCGCGCCAACCTCGCCCACAGGGTGAGCAGCAAGGCCAGCCGCGCGCGGATCGTCCGGCGCGTCCGCAGGGCGAACGCGCCCCGCGCCCGCAAGGAGACCGCCCGCAGGGTGATCGTCCACGAGCGCCACGTCCTCCCCGACAGCAGCCCGCGGCTCCAGCGGCCGAGCAAGCGCCAACTGATCAGACGATGCCGTCTGAGCCAGTGGTCCAGCCTGCCACGCAGCCGGAGACGGATAGCGGGGCAACTCAGAGCGAATAGAGGAGAGAGCCATGTTACTGGCACCATCACGTTCAAAGTTTCGTAAACAACATCGCGGGCGCATGAGAGGCAAGGCCCATCGCGGAGCCACGATTGCCTTCGGCGAATATGGCTTGCAGGCGCTTGAGCCGTGCTGGATGGAAGCTCGCCAGATCGAAGCCGCTCGTATCGCGCTGACCCGCTTTATGAAGCGCGGCGGTAAGGTCTGGATCCGCGTTTTCCCGGACAAGCCGATTTCCGGCAAGCCCGCCGAAACCCGTATGGGTAGCGGCAAAGGCGCGCTCGATCATTGGGTTGCTGTGGTTAAGCCTGGTCGGATCATCTTCGAGATCAGCGGCGTCAGCGAAGAGGTGGCGAAAGAAGCCATTCGACTGGCGGGTCATAAGCTCCCGATCGCCTGCCGCTTTGTGAAACGAGAGGAGACCGAGAGTGTCGAAGCTTAATGAGCGTCGCAAACAGATTTTCAATTATTCTGCGGTTGAAGCAGCGAAAGAGTTGAAGGAACTGCGCTTGAAGCTCTTCAATTTGCGCTTACAGCAGCAACGCGGCGAAGTCAAAAACGCCCGTGTCTTTGCGCAAACGCGCAAAGATGTTGCTCGCTTGCAGCACCGCCTGACGCAGTTGGAGAATGAAGAATGACCAAGCAGAGTGCAGCAGTCACGCAGGATGCGCCGCGCGCCGCGCGCCACCAGCAAAAGACTGGCCTGGTGATCAGCAATAAAATGGATAAAACCATCGTTGTCGCGGTGGAAACGATGAAAAAGCATCGTCTGTACAAACGTACTTATAAACAAACGAAGCACTTCTATGCTCACGACGAAGACAATGCCTGCCAGATGGGCGATGTTGTCCGCATCGAGGAGACACGGCCGCTTAGCAAGCTGAAACGCTGGCGTCTCATCGAGATCATGAGAAAAGGCAGTGGCATTGTTCCCGTGGAAGAGGTGTTGGCTGAGGCCGATCCGGATACCTCATCTGCCGGGTCTGAGTCTGCTGAATCTGAGGAAGAACAGGCAGAGGAATAACGAGGGAAAGAGATGATTCAGCCACAAACACGCTTAAAAGTAGCTGATAATACCGGCGCAAAAGAAATCATGTGCATCCGCATCATCAGTGGTTCGGCGAAGCACTACGCCAGAGTTGGGGACATCATCAAAGCCTCCGTCAAGCAGGCTGCCCCCAATAGCCAGGTGAAGAAGGGCGACGTGGTAGACGCGGTCGTCGTGCGTGTGTCGAAGGAATATGCGCGCGCCGATGGCTCGCATATCCGCTTCGATGAGAACGCCGCGGTGATTATTACCGCTGGCAATAACCCACGCGGTACACGTATCTTTGGGCCTGTGGCCCGCGAGTTGCGCGAAAAGAACTTCATGAAGATCATTTCGCTCGCGCCTGAAGTACTCTAACGAGGATAAAGATGGCAACGAAACAGAAAGAAAAAAAGCCGCTCCACCTTGCGAAGATGGATATTAAGAAGGGTGACACCGTCTTGATCATCACTGGCAAAGATCGGGGCAAAGAGGGAACAGTCTCGCGGGCGATGCCTCAAGATAGCAAAGTGATCGTTGAGGGTCTCAATCTCGTGAAGAAGCATGTTCGTCCGCAGGGCCAGAATCGTCAGGGGGGCATCATCGACAAGGCCATGCCGATTCATGTGTCCAATGTGATGCTCAAATGCACCGAGTGCAATCAGCCTACCCGCGTCGGTCATGATCACCGTCCGCTTGGTCTGGACCAGAAGATGCGCAAGGTGCGCGTGTGCAAGAAGTGCGGCAAGATTATTGAAGATCGGGCGAGGAGTGGTTAAACGCTATGGCATCCAGGTTGAAAGCAAAGTATCAACAAGACATCGTGCCAGCCCTGCAAAAGGAGTTTAGCTACAAGAATCCGATGCAGGTTCCGACAGTCAAGAAAGTAGTTGTGAACATCGGTATGGGCGAAGCCATCCAGAACGCGAAAGCGATGGACGCGGCAGTGGGCGACCTTGCCGCCATCACCGGCCAGCGGCCCGTCATCACACGCGCCAAACGCTCCGTCGCCACCTTCAAGTTGCGCGAAGGGATGCAAGTTGGCTGCATGGTCACGCTGCGCGGCGAGCGCATGTTCCAGTTTCTTGATAAGCTGATGAACGTGGCATTGCCCCGCCTGCGCGACTTCCAGGGAGTATCTCCTGAAGCATTCGACGGGCATGGCAACTATACGTTGGGGCTGCGCGAGCAATTGGTCTTCCCCGAAATCGACTATGACAAGGTCGATAAGGTGCGGGGAATGGAAGTGAGCATCGTCACAACGGCTCACACGGACGAAGAGGGGCGACAGTTGCTCAAATTGATGGGTATGCCCTTTAAGAAATAACCCAGGAGGACGAGATGGCAAAAGTCTCAATGATTGTGAAATCGCAGCGCAAGCCCCGTTTCAAAGTTCGCCAGCATAGTCGCTGCATGGTTTGTGGGCGACCGCGCGCCTATATGCGTAAGTTTGGTCTGTGCCGCATTTGTTTCCGCGAGCGGGCATTACGCGGCGAGTTGCCAGGCGTGACTAAGTCGAGCTGGTAGGAGCGAAGATGTACCGGGGCGAGCGAGCCAATGCGCTCCTTCGTTTCGTGATGATGGAGGTTTTCCATGAATATGACAGATCCCATTGCGGATATGCTCACACGCATCCGTAATGCGGCGACTGCAAAGCATACTCGCGTACTCATTCCGGCCTCGAAAATGAAGCTGGCGATCGCGCGTGTGCTCAAAGAAGAAGGTTACGTGAAAGATATTGAGGTCCTGAAGGACACGCCGCAGGGGACGATTCGTCTCACCTTGCGTTATGTTGATAAAAAGCCGGTGGTAACGCAGTTGAAGCGGGTGAGTAAGCCGGGGCTGCGGGTCTATACCAGGAAGGCCGATATTCCCCTTGTCCGGGGTGGGCTGGGTACAGCAATTCTTTCGACGCCACAAGGGCTGATGACGGGCCATCGCGCCTATAAAGAGGGGCTGGGCGGCGAAGTCATCTGCTACGTCTGGTAGCAAAGAAAGGCGGGTTTTAGCATGTCTCGTATTGGACGCGCTCCGATTGTGGTGCCGCCGAAAGTGCAGTTGAGCTGGACCGAGGGCAATTTTGTCACGGTCAAGGGGCCGAAGGGCGAGCTTTCGTATCAAGTTTCTGCTGAACTCTCGTTGCAGCTTGAGAACGGCTCGCTGGTGATTTCGCGGCCTTCGGATAGCAAACAACACAAAGCGCAGCACGGTTTGTATCGCACGCTGGTCAATAATATGGTTGTCGGTGTGACCCAGGGCTATACCAAGCGTCTGGAGATTCACGGCGTCGGCTATCGAGCGGCGAAAGTTGGCGAGAGCCTGGTGATCCAGGTTGGGTATTCGCACCCGGTTGAGGTGCAGCCACCGACGGGCATAAGCTTGAGCGTTGATGGCGTTGATCCGGCGACGAAAGCTACGAAACTTAGCGTCACCGGTATTGATAAGCAGGCTGTCGGCCAGGTTGCCGCCTCGATTCGCAGCATTCGCAAGCCAGAGCCGTATAAAGGCAAGGGCATTCGTTACGCGGGCGAGGCCGTTCGCCGCAAAGCTGGTAAAGCGGGCAAAGTTGGCGGCAAGAAGAAATAAGGGATAGGATATTATGGCAAGTAAGTTTCATGCAAATCAGGCCCGGCTGCGGCGACACCAGCGTATGCGCAATCACCTGTCGGGTACGCCGCTGCGCCCCCGCTTGAACGTATTCCGCAGCGGCCAGCATATCTATGCCCAGGTCATTGATGATACGACAGGGCAAACGTTGGTAGCGGCTTCGACGCTCGAAACGGAGTTGCGCTCGCTGAAGCCAGAGCCGGTGGTTTACGCGCTGGCGGAAAAGAAGGAGAGCGCGGAGGTCGCGACGGAGGCGGCTCCGGTCAAGGGCAAGGGCGCGAAGGCGGAGAAGCCGGCGGCGAAAGCTCCCGGTAAAGGCGGCCCTGCCGCCAAAAACACTGGCAAGCCGGGCCAGCAGGTGAAGACCGTGCTGCCGCAGGCGCAGAGAGGCGAGCGGAAGACGCAGCTAGAGGCGCTGGCTCCCATTGCCAACAACCATAAAGTGGCGCTGGCGCGCGAAGTGGGCAAATTGGTGGCCCGGCGCGCGCAAGAGAAGGGCGTGACCCGCGTGGTGTTTGATCGTGGAGGCTATGCCTACCATGGTCGAGTGGCGGCGCTTGCTCAGGGCGCTCGTGAAGCCGGCCTGGATTTCTAGGCGTGGGGGCGCAATTCATTGCGCCCATTGGGCCGATTTATCGCGCCCGGAAGGAAAAACATGGCAAGAATAGATGCTTCAAAACTCAACCTGGAAGAGACGGTAGTTCAGGTAACTCGTGTTTCCAAAGTAGTCAAAGGTGGCCGTCGCTTTAGCATCCGGGCGCTCGTCGTGGTCGGCGACCACAATGGTCATGTCGGCTTCGGTTTTGGCAAAGCCAGCGAATACAGCGAAGCGATCCGCAAGGGCGGCGAAGAGGCAAAGAAGCGACTGATCGAGGTTTCTCTGGACGGCACGACCGTTCCTTTCAAGGTCAACACGCGCTTCGGGGCTTCAGAAGTAATGCTCAAACCTGCCGCTCCCGGCACCGGCGTGATCGCTGGCGGCGCGGTGCGTGCTGTTGTAGAGTCTGTGGGCATTCGTGATATCCTGACGAAGACGCTGGGCAGTACTAATAAAGCCAATACTGTGCAGGCATGTATGAAGGCGTTGCAGGAGTTGCGCGCCCCGGAAACCGAGGCGGCCTTGCGCGGCAAATCGATTTCCGATATGATCGGGAAGAGGCGCGCGGCCAAACTGGTCGAAGCTCGCGCCACTGCCGCTGAGCAGCAGCTCGCGGCGCAGACTGCTCAAGAGGAATCACGCGATAGAGCGCCGGCGAACCGTCGGGGTTCCGGAGATCGTGATCGCCGCGGCGGCGGCGGCGGCGAGCGGCGTGATCGCCGCGGCGGCGAAGGCCGTCGATAGGAGTAAAACATGGCGAAACTGCGTATTAAATATGTAAAGAGTGCGATTGGTTATGCGAGGAATCAGAAGGATACGATCCGTTCGCTTGGGTTCCGCAAGCTCCAGCAAACGGTTGAGCATGACGATAATCCTGCGATTCGTGGCATGATCCATACGGTGATTCACCTGGTGCAGGTAGAGGAGATTGAGCAGTGAAACTCTCTGATTTGCGACCCGCTCCTGGTTCGCACCATACAGAACGACGTCTGGGCCGCGGGCCTGGCTCCGGTCGCGGCAAAACTTCTGGTCGCGGCACAAAGGGGCAGAAGGCGCGCACCGGCAGCAGCATCCACCGGGCCTTTATCGGAGGGCAATTGCGCCTGTCACGGCGCCAGGCGTTCCTGCGCGGTATTGGCAATAGCAATATCCCGTTCCGTAAAGACTTTGCGACCGTGAACGTATCCGATCTGGCGGTATTTGAGGCCGACAGCTCGGTAACGCCCGAAGTTCTGGCCCAGCAAGATCTGCTCTCGAATACGGAGAGCAAAGGGCTGGTCAAGGTTTTAGGCGATGGAGACATTGACCGCGCCTTAACGGTGCGCGCTCATAAATTCTCGGCCAGCGCGCGCAAGAAGATCGAGGATGCCGGTGGGACTATTGAACTCATCCCGATGAAAGTTACTGAAAAGACGAAACGGCGCAAGGATGAGAACGGCAAGTGGGTTCCGCCTCCCACCGGGGGGTAGGACCGTGTAGGGGCGCAATGATTACCTCTCCTCCGGAGAGGCTGTGCGCCTGCATAGCAAGACTGATCGTTGGTGGGTGCAATGAATTGCGCCCCTACACTGATCCCGCGAAAGGAAAGTATCCATGTGGGAACGACTGCGAAGCATCTGGGCAGCGCCCGATATACGCAATAAGATCCTCTTTACGTTGGGAATCTTATTGATTTATCGCGTCCTCGCTCATATCACCGTTCCTTTGACGTATACAGAGCAGCAAAACCTGATCAAGCTGTTTGGCAGTGGCAGCAGCAGCAACCAGGGCCTGGGCCAGCTGCTGGGGTTGCTGGATGTCTTCTCCGGCGGTTCGCTCAAGACCTTCTCTATCGTTGCCCTGGGCGTCTATCCCTATATCACGGCAACCATCGTGATGCAATTGCTGCAACCGATCATTCCCGCGTTGCAGAATCTGTCGATGGAAGGCGAAGCGGGGCAACTGCGCTTTAGCCAGATCACGCGCTTGATCTCCGTGCCACTGGCGTTCTTGCAGGCGCTTGGGCAATGCGCCATTTATGTGCGTGTCGGTGTTCTCGACTCCACGACCTTCAATTTGTTCGGGCCGAATTGGCTGGAGACGCTTTCGATCCTGATGGCGTTGACGGCTGGCACGATGATCCTGGTCTGGCTTGGTGAGTTGATCACGGAAAAAGGTATTGGCAACGGCATTTCGCTGATTATCTTCGCTGGGATCGTGGCCGGGCTGGCTGGCACGGTGCAATCGGCATACTTGTCCGCGACCTCTACGACTGGTACTGGCGGCGGCGTAATCAGCATTGCTACGATTGTGATCATCGGCCTCATCATCACCATCGGCACGGTCTACATCTACCAGGGCCAGCGCCGCGTTCCCGTGCAATATCCGACCAAACGCATGGTTGGGCGTGGGATGCTGGTGGGTTCGGCGCAGACGACCTACATTCCGATGATGGTCAACAATGCCGGCATGATCCCGCTCATCTTCGCGCAGTCGATGCTGATCTTCCCGGCCGTGCTGGCGCAGTACTTGCAATCCACGCCCGTGAAGTGGCTGGCAAACGTGTCGCAGTGGGTCGGGACCTACCTGGCGAACCCATCGTTGTGGTATTACTGGGTCATTTTCGGCTTACTGTGTTTTCTGTTCACTTACTTCTACGCCTATGTCGTCTGGCAGCAACAAAACATTCCAGACTCGTTGCAGAAACAGGGCGCATTTATTCCAGGATATCGGCCCGGTGAACCCACCAGCCGCTATCTGACGACCATCCTCAATCGGATAACGCTGGGAGGCGCGCTCTTCCTGGGTATCGCGGCGTTCTTGCCGTACTTCACCCAGATCGGCAGCAACCAGCTCGTCAGCGCGGCAGCCATCTTGATCGCCGTCGGCGTGGTGCTTGACACGGTCAGGCAACTCGAATCTCAGATGGTGATGCGTAACTATTCGGGCTTTTTGGCGTAAACATGCGCTTCTATCGAAGGAGATAGGAACCGTGAACAGTATCCTGATTGGCGCCCAGGGATCGGGGAAGGGTACGCAAGCAGTGCGGCTTAGCGAGACCCTTCATATCCCGCATGTTGCTAGTGGCGATCTGTTCCGCAAGGCGTTTGCGGAACACTCTGAACTTGGCATAAAGGCCAAAGTCTACATTGATCGTGGCGAACTGGTCCCGGATGATCTGACCGTCGCCATGATCCTTGGTCGTCTCGCGGAGCCAGACTGCGTCAATGGCGCGTTACTGGATGGCTTCCCGCGCACGATCGCGCAAGCGGAGGCGTTGGATAAAGGAATGGCCCAGTTAGGACACCAGATCGATACGGTTGTGTACCTTGAGGTTCCGCGAGCAGAATTGCTCAAGCGACTGTCGGGCCGTTTTATCTGCCGGGCAAACCAGCATGTGTATAACATCAACTCGAACCCGCCGCGGACGCCGGGGATATGCGATATCGATGGAAGTGAACTGTACCAACGTTCGGATGATACGGGAGAAGCGGTAGAACGGCGGCTGGATATCTTCTTCTCGGAGACAATCCAATTGCTCGATTACTACCGACTGCAAGGCAAACTGCTGACGGTCAATGGCAATCAGAGCATCGAGCAAGTGGAAGCGGATATTCTGAGCAAGCTTCGCTCGTAGGGACGTTTCGCTGTGGCGAAATAGAGAACAAACATGGCAGCGATCTTAAAGTCAAAAGTGGAGCAGGAGCAGATACGTGAGACTGGACGCATCGTCGCGAGCATCCTGGCGGAATTGCGCTCGGCGGTGCGGCCAGGCATCACGACAGGCGACCTGGACGCCGTCGCGGTAGATGCGTTGAAGCGGTACGGGGCGAAATCAAGCTCATTGGGCTATCATCGTTACCCAAAATCCCTTTGTACGTCTGTAAACGATGAAGTGGTACATGGCATCCCAGGAACGCGCGTCTTACATGAGGGAGATATTATCAGTATCGACTTCGCGGCAGTCTACCAGGGCTGGCATGCTGACTCGGCCATTACCGTTCCAGTTGGCTCCGTGGCGCCGGAGGTGAAGAGGCTACTTAAAGTCACTGAAGATGCCCTGTATCGAGGTATCGCGGCAGCGCGCGCGGGTAACCGGGTGCGCGACATTAGCAGAGCGGTGCAAGATTTCGTGGAGGCTGCCGAGCTGATGGTCGTGCGCCACTATGGCGGACATGGCGTCGGGCGTAGTATGCATGAAGACCCACAGGTGCTGAACTATATTGAACCGGGCCAGATCAATCATACCCTCAGAGCGGGAATGGTGATTGCTATCGAGCCAATGGTCAATCTGGGCGGGCCGGAGACGCGCGTACTCGAAGATGACTGGACAGTGGTGACGCTCGATGGTAGCTACTCAGCTCACTTTGAGCATACGATCGCTATTACGGAAGGGGACGCCGAGATTTTGACTCTGTGAACTGGCCCTCTGGACAACTGCACATATTTGTGCTATAATTCGTAGTTGGCTGTAGCAATATCAAGACTTACTAGCCCGATGCATCCCACCTGGGATTGAAATACACAGAACCTTCTCCACGAGAGCGTGTTCGGCTGCCGCGCTGTTGTTGCGAGACAGGTTCGTTACGTAGAAAAAGAAAATGGACACACACGAGAGGGAAAACGTTCTCCTGATCTCTTTGTAAAAGAAAGGATGTTATGCCAAAGAAGGACGAAATTGAGGTTGAAGGCAAAGTTCTTGAGTCTTTGCCGAATGCCATGTTCAAGGTCGAAATCGACGAACAACACCAGGTTCTGGCCGTCCTCTCAGGGAAAATGCGCATGAACTTCATACGCATCGTGCCGGGCGACAAGGTCAAGGTTGTGCTGTCACCTTACGATCTGACGCGCGGGCGCATAACATGGCGTGCGAGGTAGTGGGTAAGGGTGATTTTCCTCATCACTCGTGCCGATCTCTTCTTTTCTTCGAGTTGTGTCCCGGTATCTTCGGTTTTATTGATCAATATATATGTTATGAGGAGGGCCAGCCATGAAGGTGCGTGCCTCAGTGAAGCCACGTTGTGAGCATTGCCGCATCATTCGTCGCAATCGCATTGTGATGGTGATCTGTAGCAAGAATCCGAAACATAAACAGAAGCAAGGCTAAGAAGCCTGGTTCTCTATATCGATGGAGGGAAAAATGGCTAGAATCGCCGGCGTTGACATTCCACGCGACAAGCATGTGGAGATTTCGCTGACGTATATCTACGGGATCGGCCTGACTACCAGCAGGAAGATTCTGGAGCGAACGCGCATTGACCCCACGAAGCGGGTCAAGGATCTGACAGAAGAAGAGGTCAACCGCCTCCGCGAGGTTATCGACCGCGAACACAAAGTCGAGGGTGATCTCCGCCGCGAAGTTGATATGAATATCAAGCGGCTGATAGAAATTAACTGTTATCGTGGAATGCGCCATCGCCGCAATCTGCCGGTGCGCGGCCAGAGGACGCGCACGAACGCGCGGACACGGCGTGGTCCGAGAAAGACGGTCGCCGGCAAGAAGAAAGCCACCGCTAAGAAGTAGCGCCGGAGAGGAATTTCAAGTATGGCACCAGATAAAAAGAAAACGGCAGCCAGGCCGAAGCGGCGTGAACGCAAGTCCGTTCCGCGCGGGCAGGCGCATATTCAGGCAACGTTTAACAACACGATTGTTACCTTGACTGATCCCAACGGCAATGTGATCTCCTGGGGGAGCGCAGGCAGTCAGGGGTTCAAGGGATCGCGCAAAAGTACTCCCTACGCGGCTGGCGTGGCGGCTGAGACGGCTGCCCGCCGGGCGATGGAGCATGGCATGAAGCAGATCGAAGTCTACGTGAAAGGCCCCGGTTCGGGCCGCGAGGCCGCGATCCGCTCCTTGCAACAGGCGGGACTCAACGTTGTTTCTATTACCGATGTGACACCTATTCCGCACAATGGCTGCCGACCGCCCAAGCGGCGGCGCGTGTAATCGCGCTGTGCGTGTGAGGAGGATTTGTATAGATGGCGCGTTATACCGGCCCCGTCTGCCGATTGTGCAGGCGTGAGGGGGTAAAACTCTTTTTGAAAGGCGACAAGTGCATCACCAATTGCACGCTGGAGCGCCGCAATCGTAATACTCGCCCAGGCCAGCATGGCGCTGGCCGTGTCCGCAAACCGTCCGGGTATGCCGCACAATTGCGCGAGAAGCAGAAGGTTCGCCGCACGTATGGCGTGCTGGAACGCCAATTCCGCAAGCATTTCCACTATGCTGCCGGTCGCCCTGGCAAGACCAGTGAGAATCTGTTGCAGGTTTTGGAGATGCGCCTGGATAACCTGGTGTATCGTCTTGGCTTCGCCGACTCGCGCTCGCAGGCACGTCAACTGGTCAATCATGGACATTTCACCGTCAATGGCCGCAAAACGAATATCCCTTCATTTATCGCTAAGCCGAATGATGTCGTGGCCGTGCGCGAACATAGTAAGGGGCTTGAGTACTTCAAGACCCGCCAGTTGTTGTTGGCGCAAAAGGGCGTGCCTACCTGGCTCACTCTGAGTATCAATGAAATGACTGGCAAAGTTGTGTCATTGCCATCGCGCACTGAGCTTGAACTGCCCTTTGAGGAGCAGCTGGTGGTCGAACTGTACCAGCGCTAATGCATGGAGTTGGCGGAAAGGCAGGTTGGAACATTGATTGAAGAAATGAAACTGCCTCGCATTAAAAATACCAGAACTCAGGGTAACTATGCGAGCTATGATATTGAGCCTTTAGAGGCAGGCTATGGCGTGACGCTCGGTACGGCCTTGCGGCGCGTCTTGCTTTCCTCGTTGCCGGGCGCGGCCGTCACTTCTATTCGCATCGAAGGCGTGCAGCACGAGTTCCAGGATATCCCCAACGTGTTAGAGGATGTGACCGATATTGTGCTGAACGTCAAACAACTGCGCCTGCGCTCCTTCTCCGATCACGCGGTTTCTATGCGTCTGGAGGTGAGCGGCGAGCCGGGAGGGCCGCGCGTGGTCACGGCTGCCGATATTGACGCTCCCAGCACCGTAGAAATCGTCAATCCCGATCTCTATCTCGCCACCCTCGACAATGAGAAAGCGCGACTTGAGATGGAGCTGGTGGTTGAGACAGGCCGCGGCTATGTCCCGGCTGACTCCAAAGAGGATCAGCCGATTGGCGTGATCCCCGTCGATGCCATCTATACGCCGGTGCAAAAGGCCAACTATATCGTTGAACACACGCGCGTGGGCCAGATGACCAACTACGATCGCGTCGTTCTGGAGATCACGACCGACGGCACAATCGTACCCGATGATGCTCTGCGCCAGAGTTCGGAAATCCTGGTACGGCATTTTACCCAGCTTGCTAACTTCCGCACCGCGTCGATTGAGCCGGAGCGAGCGCCGCTCAGCAGCGTCCCGATCGCGCAGAAGGTGTATGATACGCCTATCGAAGACCTCGATCTGTCCGTTCGTGCCTATAACTGCCTCAAGCGCAGTAATATCACGAAGGTTGGGCAGGTGCTGACGATGAACGAGGAAGACCTTCTCAGCGTGCGTAACTTCGGCGAGAAGAGTTTGCAAGAACTCTCTGAGCGTCTGAAGGAACATAATTTCTTACCCAATCCGCACCCCAGCCCTGTCGGCGCCGACGTGTACGACGACGACTACGATGAGCGAGGCGATCATCGGGGCAGTTATCAAGGCCGTGACGAGGCCGATGGAGGAAATGAGTGAGACACCGAGTTGCTACCAGTCACCGCATTGGGATGGCAGAGCCGCGCCGTCGCTCTGTGCGCCGCAGCTTGATGGCTGGCCTGATTCGTTACGATAGAATACAGACCACCGAGGCGCGCGCGAAGTCCATTCGCGGCGAAACTGAAAAACTGATCCGCACCGCAATCAAGGGTCGTGAGTCCGCGCAGGCGCACCTGGCTACCGTGGTCAAGGATCAAGAGAAAGCGGCGGATATTCTGGCTTTTGCCCGCAGGGGCCGCTTTTCCTTGCATAAAACCGTGCTATCTAACGAAGAGCGCGCGGAACTGAACAAGCCGCCTCTGACTGCCACGGGGCGCAAGTTCGCGGAAAACAAGCTCAAAACGCGCCGCGAAGAACTGCTGCGCATCATCTCGAACGAAGATGAAGCCGAAGAGGCGCTGCAAGCGGCTTATCGGGCGATGGTCATTGAGCTGCACGCGCGCCGCCAGATTTTGAAGGCGTTGCCGGATGAACTGGTCGTGAAGAAGCTATTCGAGGAGCTGGCTCCGCGTTACGCCAGCCGTCCCGGCGGCTATACGCGCATCACCAAATTGGGACTGCGCCAGGGCGATGCCGCGAAGATGGCGCAGATTTCTCTCGTGTAAAGGTTCGATAGATCGAACCCTTCCGAGGCGTAGGGGCCTGATTGATCGCGCTCCAGGTGTGAATAGATGAATATCGCGTGCGGGATTGAATACGATGGTACCGGGTTTCATGGCTTCCAGCGCCAGCCTGATAACCACGGGCCAACGGTGCAGGGCGCCTTAGAGGCAGCGATTATGCAGGTCTCCGGCGAACGGCTGGCGGTCAATGGCGCAGGCCGTACCGATGTCGGCGTCCATGCTGCCGGGCAGGTGGTCCATTTCCATACGGAGGCACATCTGACTCCTGAGATATGGGAGCGCGCCTTGAACGCTAGCCTGCCCATAACAGTCGCGGTGCGCTGGGCAAAGGCGATGCCCGAACGTTTTCACGCTCGTTTCAGCGCGGTGAGCCGTTCGTATCGTTACACGATCTATGACCATCCCGCGTCATCGCCGCTGCTGGCGCGTTATAGTTATCATCGCCCACGCCCGCTGGACGTGGATGCGATGCACGAGGCGTGCCGGTTCCTGCTGGGACGTAAAGATTTCTCGGCGTTCGGGCGCAGCCCGGACGAGACAAATCCGCGCAAGCCGGGTCCGCATTCTTGCGTGCGCCTCATACACGAGGCACGCTGCACGCGCCAGCGCTCGGATTTCTTCGCGAAGACAACAGAACTTATCGTTTGTGATTTTACTGCGGACGCCTTTTTGACCGGCATGGTGCGCAGGATGGTTGGAACGCTCGTGCTGGTCGGGCAGAAGCGTCTGAGCCTGGACGAATTTGCCGCGATTGTGGAAAAGGCAGAGAAGACGCACCCCGGTGCAGCGGCCCCACCACATGGGCTATGCCTGGTACGGGTTGAGTATCCTGAAGAGTTTGGAGTGATAGCATGAAAAAGACATATAGCGCCAAAGCCGCTGACCTGGACCCCAAATGGTATGTGATCGATGCCGAGGGTCAGATCATGGGCCGCGTGGCTTCGCAGGTCGCGCAGATTTTGCGCGGCAAGCACAAGCCAACCTACACGCCGCACCTGGCTTGTGGCGACTTTGTGATTGTGATCAACGCGGACAAGATCGCTGTGACGGGCAGGCGCCTGGATCAGAAAATCTATTATCACCACAGCCAGTACCCTGGCGGCATGAAGCAGATTACGCTGCGCCATGTTCTCGAAGGCAAGCACCCGGAGCGCGCTTTGCAGCACGCGGTGCGCGGTATGGTGATGCATAATCGCCTGGGCGCCAGGTTGATGTCGCGTTTGAAGATTTACGCTGGCCCGACGCACCCGCACGAGGCCCAGAAGCCAGTACCCTGGCTGGGACCGGAGGCGTTGTTGAAGCAGAAGGCCCCGGCATCCACGGCGCAATAAAGAAGAGGAGTTTCATCGTGGCCGATACCAACAAAGGCGAATATTACTACGGCATGGGACGCCGCAAAACGTCGGTGGCGCGCGTGCGTCTCTATCCCAATGGTGACGGCAGCGTTACCATCAACGGCAAGTCCGCGGAGGCGTATTTTGGCACGCGCCCATCGGTGGCTTCCACTATGAGCGCGCCCTTGCGCCTGTTCGATCTGGACAACGCCTATACCATCACCATTCGCGTGCTTGGCGGCGGCGTCAGCGGTCAGGCTGGCGCCATTCGCCACGCGATGGCCCGCGCGCTGCTCAACGTCAATGCCGAGTGGAGAGGTCAGTTGCGCAAAGCTGGCTAC
>Ga0307373_10006031_pt1 | contig 19488 bp, 19 predicted proteins | sample OX2MG_FD_202534 | JGI IMG/M metagenome (GOLD analysis project Ga0307373, IMG submission 202534) | Soil microbial communities from Risofladan, Vaasa, Finland - OX-2 | ecosystem: Environmental > Terrestrial > Soil > Coastal area > Acid sulfate soil | place: Finland: Risofladan, Vaasa | collected...
AGTCGCGCGCGTCGGGCTACCCGCCCGACTCCCGAGCGAATTTCGGTGCCATGTGGGCATGGCGCCGACATCAGCAGCCGGCGAGTGTGCTGGGGCATCACTCGCCGCCTGCTTTCGCCCCGCGCTCTCCCGCCTCGCTGCCGCTCGCGCGCGAGAGCTTGGGAGCCCGCTCGGGAGTCGGGCGGGGACGCCGACAGGGCCAACGGAAAAGGCGGGAGAGCGCGGGGCGCGACGGAAAGCAGCGCCGACGCGCGCGAGGGTCCGACGGGACCAAATCTGTACGTGGGCTTTCGGCGGGGATAACTCATCCGGTCTACGGAATGAATGATGAATGGCCGGTTCAAACCGAAGCGGCCCTTCGTCGCCACGGAGGTCAACTGCCCCATCGGATGCCGTGCACCCCTTCGCCGGCGACTTCCTCATCGGCCGCAGAGCGCCGAAACGGGACATCAGCCCTGAGAGAGCCGCGCCCGCCGGTCTCGACGCATTTCGGATGGTCCCCGAGCGCCTGGGCACATTATTTCCTTTTGATGCTATATTGAGAACACGCCGCTTAAGACCGTGATTACAGCGTTACCGTGTATCGGAGATCGTGGATAATGCCGTCAGTAGTTTAGAGCGCCTACAAATCCGTTAATGACAGTGCGAGACTACGATGTACATCAACCGCGTTCAGATAAAGAACTTCAGAAACTTCGCGGCACTCGACGTCACTCTGTCTCAAAACACGGTCCTCGTCGGCGAAAACCGTATTGGTAAGAGCAACCTAATTTTTGCTCTTCGACTTGTCCTAGATATCGCATTGCCGGATTCCGTGCGGCAGTTAAAGCTCACGGATATTTGGGATGGCTGCCTGCTCTCCGAGTCTCCTGAAATACGGGTCGATCTGGACTTCGCCGAATTTGATAACGACCCGGGTCTAACCGCGTTGCTTACCGATTACCGGCTCGCGACCGATCACACGCTCGCTCGCCTAACATACGTTTTTCAAAAGAAAGGGGAGGTCACAGGAGCTCCGACATCCGAGGCTGACTATGAGTTCAAAATCTACGGAGGCGACGATCCTGCGCGCGGCGTCCGCCCGGAGACCCGACGCCGTATCTCCATGGAGGTCTTGCACGCGCTTCGCGATGCGGAAGGGGACCTCGGTTCCTGGCGCTCATCACCACTTCGACCGCTCCTGGACGACGCGGTGGGGCGCGTGCCGACGACCGAGCTAGATGCCATAAGCGCGGATATCGCGGCGGCAACGACGAAGCTTGGCGCATTGGAGCCCATTGCGATGCTGGAGACCAACATCCGGACGCATATAGCGGACCTGGCAGGCACCGCTCAGGACATCAAGGCAAAATTCGGCTTCGCGCCGACTGATGCCGTCCGGCTTTTTCGTTCTATCGGCGTTTACATCGATGACGGCAAGCGCGGCATCGCTGACGCGAGCCTGGGCTCCGCAAACCTTGCCCTATTGGCCCTCCGTCTTGTGGAATTCGCCTGGCGCAAGCAGAAGAACGAACGCAACTTCACTCTGGCCTGCATTGAGGAACCCGAAGCGCATTTGCACCCTCATCTGCAGAGGAAGGTGTTCCACAAACTGTTCACGACCCCTACGGAAGAGCCACGCAGCCTTTTTCTCACAACGCATTCCGCCAGCATCGCCAGCGTCTCTCCGCTGCGGTCCCTCGTGCTTTTAAAGGGCATGCCCGACGCTGGCACGAAGGGATACTCGCTTGCGCGTCTGCCTTTGTCGGCCGACGAGCTGGACGATCTCCAAAGGTATATCGGCGGCAATCGAGCCGATATCCTTTTCAGCCGCGGCGTGGCGTTTGTCGAAGGCGACGCCGAAGAGACCTTGCTCCCGATTTTCGCTCAAAGCTGCGGCCACGATCTCGATGATTTGGGGATCGCCGTCTGCAATGTCGGCGGCGTCAACTTTGCTCCCTATGTAAAGCTGGCAACGGCTCTCGACCTACCGATGGTCGTGATCACAGACTGGGACCCAGTGGCCGGGGCAAGTCCGCTTGGCCAGAAGCGAGCTATCGATTTGCTAGATGCAATCCTTGAAGTCCGAGGCCAGCCTCTTCTCCAACAAGCGACCCGGGCGATGCTCGAAGCGGACGACAACCAGCTTCGAGATACTGTCGCCCGTGTAGGGATTTTCCTAAACCAATCTACCCTCGAAACCCAGATAAGCGCGACCCCAACCGTATCAACCGCGATGCTTTCGGTACTGGAAGAGGAGGACTTCGGCGCTGTGCGGCGGGCACGACTTGCTTCGTGGAAGGCGAACACAACGCCCATTAATGCCGAGCAATTGCTTGCAATGATAGCGGACATAGGCAAAGGTCGGTTCGCTGGGCGGCTGGCTGCAAAGGCCGTCGGCCTTCCGCCGCCGACCTATATCGCGAACGCGATCACACAGCTCGTCGCCAATGTCTGACCGGCATCTTCTTGACCATGCCATCGAAGAGCTGAGCTCAAACCCGGAGCAGTACGACGCTGTTCTCGAGCGCCGGAATTGCGTCTTGCTCGCGGGTCCAGGTAGCGGCAAGACAAAGACACTGACCATCGCTATGGCTCGCGCGCTGCTCGAAGATGTAGTGGAGCCGCGCGGCATCGCCTGCATCACGTACAACAACGAATGCGCGCTGGAACTCGAAACGCGCCTCGGGCGCTTGGCGATCGAGCCAAGCCACCGGATATTCATCGGTACCGTCCATAGCTTCGCGCTGTCCGCCGTCATTTCCCCCTACGCCCGATGCGTGCTGCCTGAACTGCCGCCGGATTTCCGTCTCGCGTCACGCGATGAGGCGCAAGCCGCAATCCGGGAGGTTTACCAGAACCTCTTTCACGATGGCGGCAACCCGCTCGCCCGGTGGCGTTTTGCGGAAGAGAAGCGCAAGCGGCAAGTCGATCGCACGGCTCCTGAGTGGCGGGGCCGCAACGTCGAATTGGCCGATTTCATAGAAGCGTACGAAGCCGAACTGCGGCGGCGCGGACTGATCGATTTCGACGATATGCCGCTCTTGGCGTATCGGATGGTTCAAGCCAATCCTTGGATTGGCGCCGCGCTTAAGGCGCGATTTCCGGTCTTATTTGTCGACGAATACCAGGACCTCGGTCACGCCTTGCATCACCTCGTGCTGGGCTTGTGTTTCCAATCCGGTATCAGGCTCTTCGCGGTCGGCGACGCCGATCAGTCGATCTACGGGTTCAACTACGCGAACCCGGACCTGTTGCTCCGCCTATCCGCGCGACCCGACGTTCATCGGATCCGCCTGCGCTACAACTACCGGTGCGGCAAGCAAATCATCGATGTATCAATGGCGGCACTCGGGGAAGAGCGCGGTTACGAAGCGCCCGATGGAGCCCACGAGGGCGAAGTTTTTTTTCAAGCGACCGCCGGCGACCTTAATCTGCAAGCCACCGACATCGTCGAACATCTCTTGCCCGAAATTCGCGGCCGGGAAATCCCCCTGGAAGAAATCGCCATCCTCTACCGGACCGCTAACGAGGGCAGTGCCATAGCGGTCGCTTTGGCGGGGACGGACATTCCATTCGTCCGGGCCGACAACCAAGCCCTCGTCCGCCGCAACTCACGGCTCTCGCGATTTGTTGAGGCCTGCGCGCGGTGGGCGGCTGGCGGCTGGAAGGTCGCGCAGCCGCGCTTTCGTCGATTAACAGACGAGGCCGTCAATCTTGTGTACGGCATTCACAGAAGCTTCGAAGAGGAGCAAGCGATCCAACTGGAGCTCATCTCCTTTTTGAAAAGCTCGATCGATGCAGGCGAGAGTACACGTGACTGGCTTGTGAAATTTCGCGATACGCTGCTCCAATCGTGGAGATTGCATGCTCGCGAAGTCAGCGAAGATTGGGACGTCATTAACCAGATGATCGACCGAACCGATCCGTCCGGCCCCCACGGCGATCTGCCACTGGCTCATTTTGGCGGCTTCTTCGAAGGCAGCGGCAGACTCAATCTCAGCACGCTTCACAGCGCCAAGGGCCGCGAATTCGATTCGGTAATCCTGTTCGCAATGAACAACGACGTGATACCGAGTTGGCGGGATCAGCAACGCGCCGACGATCTGCGGGAAGCCAGGCGCCTCTTCTACGTCGGCGTGACGCGGGCCCGCCATGAATTGCATGTTTGTTTCCGCCGGAAAGCCAACTCTCCGTTCGTCAAGGAACTGTACGACCGACTCAAGCCTAGTCAGTAATGTCATTTTACCGGTTAGCCGGAAAGGGCACCACCGCGGCCAACCGCGGCCCTCGACAGGCATCGGTGCCAAGTTGCCCGATCAAACGTTCTATAGTCGCATCCACCCCGGATGGTCATATCCTGGCCGAACAAGGGCCGGTTCGGGGCGCATGGGCCGCCGTCATCTCCACGGAAGCGATCGGCCTTGGTGGTTCGGTGGTTCGCGCTCGCCCGCGCGATTGCTGTCGGGCGCATGACCGCTCTCCGGTGGGATACGGTCGATCCGACATGGATCTTGACCGGTAAAGTAAATGCAAAATGATCTTGGAATATTGGTCGTTGCGAATTATCAACACCCCACCGTTTGCGATATATTGAAAAAGTGATTTATTTAGTGATGTGAAATCCCGTGAAAATCAGCCGCGGCGCACCCGTTCCAAAAACGACCGTTTGCGGAGTGCCGCGCTTTCCCCACTCGTCGGCTACATGCGGGTATCAAAGGCCGACGGTTCGCAGGTTCTGGACTTGCAGCGCGACGCCTTGCTCGCGGCTGGCGTCCCCGAGCGCAACATTTACAGCGATGCGGCGAGCGGCAAGCAGGACAATCGCCCCGGCCTGGATAGCTGTCTCAAAGCACTCCGAGCCGGCGATACGCTCGTCGTTTGGAAACTCGACCGGCTCGGTCGAAGCCTTCGCCATCTCGTCAACGTCGTGCACGATCTCACGGAGCATGGCATCGGCCTCCGCGTGTTGACCGGCCAGGGTGCCGCGATCGACACCACAACCGCAGCCGGTAAGCTCGTCTTCGGCATTTTTGCTGCGCTCGCCGAATTCGAGCGTGAGCTGATCCGCGAACGCACGATTGCGGGCCTTGCCGCCGCTCGCGCCCGTGGCCGAAAGGGTGGTCGTAAGCCCAAGATGACGCCAGCCAAACTTCGCCTCGCGCAAGCCGCGCTCGGCAAGCGGGGGACCGTCGTCGCCGATCTCTGTCGTGAACTCGGCGTTAGCAGTCAGACGCTGTACCGACACGTCTCCCCAACCGGACAGCTTCGAGCGAGCGGCAAGCAGGTGATCTCCGCATGACGAAAATGGTAGCGCGCCTGCCGCGCCGGTAAAGGCGACCCCTGCGGGGCGGCCTGCGGCCGACCTTGACCGGCGCGGCAGGCACGCTGATGCAGTCGCATGTCGGCTCCGCGGAGAATGCCGCTTTCCGTCCCACCGCAGAGAATTGGTTTCTGACGCCACATCGACCCCAGTGCCCCGGTCAGCCGTCGACGATCTCGATCCATGAGGGGTCGAAGCCGACGAGAGCGAGTACCTGATCGTCCCCGAGAGCGGGCGGCTTCTTGACGAAGAAGCGCAGCCGCGCCTCCGGCACCGGTTCCTTGATCGTGAACTGCGAACCGTGCCGCTGCCAGGTGAAGCGGTGTTCGCCGGTGCGCCTGTCGACCCCCTCGTAATTGCCGTTGGCGTTCTTCCGCCATTCAAAGTCCTCGACCGCGTAGCGGATCGTCTCGAACTCGAACACCGTGAAGGGGCTCCTCTCGCCTGCCAGAGTGGCCGGCTTCAGCAAAACGACGGTGCGCACCTCCTTGAACTTGTCGCGGATCGCGTCGACCCGCGCGTTCCAGATTTGCAAGACCTGTGCGCCGATCCCGTCGTCGCTGTCGGCAATCGTGTCGAAGGAATACTCCGGGTTGTTGCGGCCCGAGATCAGCCGCACGCTCGTCGCCTCGTGCGGTGCGTTGCTCTTGACCGTCTTGGCACCCCAGGCGAAGGCTCCCTTGACGATGTCGTCGAGCCCGACATTCGACGGCTTCCATTCGGCGTCGATCGCCTTCGCGAAAATCCGCTCCCACTCCGGGCCTTCGAGTGCCGGGTGACGGCTCGACGCGAGGAGATAGATGATCTCGCGGCCGACGATATTAACGAACGAATGCGGAAACCGGTTGAGCGGATAGGGCGGGTTGGCCTTGTCCACCGTGCGCAGCCGCGGCTCCCGCATAATTCAGGCGGCGAGCAGCTGCGGAACCTCGATCGGCATTTCCGGCGCGGCCAGGCTGTCGAGCACGCGGCCGAGTACGGCGCGCACGATCGGCACCGGCACCGCGTTGCCTGCCTGCTTGCGGGTCTGCGTCTCGTTGACGATCGTGAAGCTGTCGGGAAAACCCTGGAGGCGCAGCATCTCGCGCGGCGTCAGGCGGCGCTTCCCATCGACCAGCAGATAATTGTACGAAGCCCCGGCGCGCAGCGCGCAGGAGTACGGGTACGAGCTGATGTTCCCTGCTTTGTTCTCATGCCAGATCGCCGGCCGACATGACGCGCGGTGCGCCGCCCGGCGCTTCGCGACAATGGCGTCCGACGCGAAGTATTTGCGCGGCACGCGGGTCTCAAGAATGTCGGCAAGAGACTGCATCGCGACCGGCGGGAAGGTCCAGTTCATCGGTCGCACGGCGTCGCGCAGCCCGACGATGAGTACCCGCTCGCGCTTCTGCGGCAGCCCAAAATTGAGCGCGTTCAAGATCCGCCATTCCGTCCTATAGCCGAGGGCTTCGAGTTCCCGGACGATGCGCTTGATCGTGCGGCCGCGGTCGTGACCGGCGAGCTGCTTGACGTTTTCGAGGACAAAGGCGCGTGGCCGTTTCTCCTTGATGATCGCCGCGACGTTGAAGAACAAGGTGCCGCGCGCGTCGCGAAAGCCCCGTCGCTCGCCGATAATGCTGAAGGGCTGGCACGGGAAGCCGCCGAGCAGTACGTCGTGATCGGGAACGGAGCGCGGATCGATCTTGGTGATGTCCCCAGCTGGCCGCTCGCCGAAATTCGCCTGATAGGCGTCCTGGCAATGCGGGTCGATGTCCGAGGAAAACACGCACTCCATTCCGAAACTGTCCGCGGCAAGGCGGAAGCCGCCGATCCCGCAGAACAGATCGATAAAGCGTAATCGGCTATAGCTCGCCTTCCCCCGATAGTTGGACCCCACACGCGAATCTTACCGCGCGCTTGCAGGTTTCTCCGGACCGGGCTGTGGATAGCCGGCGGCGCCGCCGCTCTCCCCTGCCGCAGTGCCGGTGTTTTCGATGGCGCCGGTTACAATCAACCGAGGCCCCGATCTCGAAAAGATCGTGGCCAGACACGGAGCCGGTAGTGAGCGGGGGGCTCGGCAGCCAAGCCATCAACGCACAATGGCGACGGCGCCCACTAGCCCCGACGCCCCCGAGGGAAACGGGGGCTGTCCGCGTCATTCCACCCTGCGATGCGCACGGCACACCGGCTCCATCCGTCTATGCCACGATCAACCCAACAGCTTCTCCTCGGAATCCGCCGCGCATCCGATGCGGCCGTTACGCTCGACGCCGAAGAGCGGCGCCGCCACCTGTACATCGTCGGCCAGACCGGCACCGGCAAATCGACGCTGCTGTTGAACCTGATCACCCAGGACCTCGCCGCCGGTGAAGGGCTGGCGCTTTTGGACCCGCACGGCGATCTCGCCGAGGCGGTGCTGCTCCATATTCCTCGAGACCGCACCAACGATCTCGTCTACCTGAACCCGGCCGACAGCGACCGGCCGATCGGCTTCAATCCCCTATCGGCGGTGCCCGACGACCTCAAACCGATCGTCGCCGATGGCGTCGTCTCGGCCTTCCGTCACGTCTGGCCGGAGAGCTGGGGCCCGCGGCTCGATTACATCCTGACCAACGCGGTGCGCGCGCTGCTCGACGTGCCCGGCGGCACATTGCTGATGCTCCCCCGCCTGCTGATCGACGAGAGTTTCCGCGTGCCGCTCGTCGACCGCCACGTCGCCGATCCTTACGTGCGCGCCTTCTGGCAGGGCGAGTATGCCGCCTATGGCGACCACTTCCGCACCGAGGCGATCTCCCCGATCCAGAACAAGATCGGCAAGGCGCTGATCGAGCCGCGGCTGCGCAACATGCTCGCCCAACCGAAAAGCACGATCACGCTGCGCCGCCTGATGGACGACGGCGCCATCGTCATCTGCAATCTCGCGAAGGGCCGATTGGGCGAGGGCGTCTCGCATCTGCTCGGCGCGCTGCTGACGACGACGATCGCGCAGGCGGCATTATCGCGCGCCGACCTGCCGGCCGCCGATCGACGGAGCTTCCACCTCTACGCCGACGAGTTCCAATCCTTCGCCACCGACAGCTTCGCGCTGATCCTGTCGGAAGCCCGCAAGTACGGATTGACGCTGACCGTCGCGCACCAGTACCTCGACCAGCTCCCCGACAAACTCCGCGCCGCGGTGTTCGGCAATGTCGGCTCGATGCTCGCCTGCCGCACCGGCGCGAGCGACGCGCCGCTCATCGCCGAGCAGATCGGCCTCGGCGGTGCCGACGCGCTACTCGATTTGCCGAACCACACGGCATGGGCGCGGCTCCTCGCCGGCGGGGTGCCGACCTCGCCACTGCGGGTCAACCTCTACGACGCGCCGCTCCCCCGACGACCCGATGCGCGCCGCCTCGTCGATATCAGCCGGCGCCGTTTCGGCCGCCCGCGAGCCGAAGTCGAAGCGCGCATCGGCCGCTTTCTCGCCGCCTGAATTTCGAGCCGCGGTAATGCCTACACTGATGCCTACGGTGATGCCTACTGTGCTGCCTACGCCTGCCCCAGGGTGCCCCAAAAGATGCCTACACTGCTGCCTACAGGCATGCCTACGCTGATGCCTACCGTAGGCAGCACCTGTAGGCATTCCGTTTTGGCCGCAAGGAGTTGAAATCGCCCGTATTTTCGAGGTATGCCTACAGGATTTCCGGCCGCGACTGGATATGTTTTGGTTGGTTGTTTGTTGCTTTCCGCATAACGCGGTGCGCCTGGCGGCGGGAAGGAAGAAATCTCCTTCGGAGATCGCGGAGACCGCGAGCTTGGCTAGCGCCGCTCGCTCTTCTCCGAACCTCTGGCCTCGGCCCCATCGGCTAAAGCCGAAGGGGCCTCGTTCGCGCCCGTGGTGACCCCAGATACGGCCGTCGACGTGCCGCGCCATGAACAGCGGAGGGAGCCGCCTCGGCCGCAAGCGTCCGAGTCGTCTCCCGCTGATCTGCACCTGCGCAGATAACGAACACGCTTGCGGGCTATCGAACAGCAAAGCTGTCCGATAGTCCTCGCGCGTCCGTTATGCCTGCGGTGCCCGCGTTCGACCGCCTGTCGAAAATTGTGCCCGCCTTCCGGTTCGAGCCCGTGGCGCTGGCAGTGCCGTGGGGCGCGCTCTTCATCCCGCCGTGATGCGATGGGTCGCCGCCTCGCTGAAAATCCGCCCCGCCCGCGGAGCGCCCCACGATCGCGCGCGTGGAAGCCGGATGCCGAGCGCGCTGTCGTGCCGCGCCGACCGCGCGCCGTGTTCCCTCCCGGTACCGCCTGGTGGTGCGAGACGCGACGGGTGCCCCCATCCGCACACCTCGACGTTAGCGGCCGAGCTCCGGCCGTCAAGCCGCAAGGGCTTGACCGCCGTTGCCATGCGGCCGCGAACGAAAGCCCTGTGTGCGGATGGGGGCTCCACACTCCCCCCGCCACTGGTCGAGCTTTATCAGCCCTCACCATTCCCTCCCTATGCCCATCGATCCCGGGCTCGCGCGCATCCGCCAGCTCAACGACGAGGCCCGCATGTGCCTGACCGACGGCAAGGTCATGCTCACCCGCGGCGTCGCTGCCCTGCCCGAAGAGGACCAGGCGGCGATCCTGGACCGGGTATGCACCTTCGACGACTTCGCTCCCGCCAACGATCCCTACGGCGAGCACGATTTCGGCGCCTTCGAGCACAACGGTCATCGCATCTTCTGGAAGGTTGATGCCTACGGCCGCAACGAGCGCTTCGGGTCACCCGATCCTGCTGACCCGCGCGTGACCAAACGGGTCCTAACGATCATGCTTGCCGGCGAGTACTGATCCGCCATCGCCGCCCGTTCCATGCGGGGCGGGCGGCAGTGGCCACAGGTCGAGCTTTATCAACCTCACCACGTTTTCCCTGTATGTCATTCATCCCACCCAAAGAAGGTTACTTTCCGATCACCACCGTTCACCGCGGCGATCTGGAAGCGGCTGGTTTCGACGCAACGGCGGTAGATGACGCCACCATGGCTGACCTCGCGCGCAAGATGGCGGACGCCTATGTCGAAAACGCCTTCTGGATCGATCTTGAAATCATCGCCGAGGCGATCGGCATTCCGAAGCGAGCGGCACCCGGTCGCCAGCAGCGCGGCGTATGAGCATGCCGAGTTGCGGCAGTTGCCTGCACCGGGGCGGAGACCATAACTGGCACGTACCGCCGTGCTTCGAGTGCGACGGTCGGCATGTTGGTTGCGCCAATTGCCGACGCAATCGCGAGCTTCGCCGCCAGCGGGGCGCGTGCCTGGTCTCCCGGTGCATCTGCTCCAAGTATGTGCCGCTGAGCTATCAGCGCAGAGCCGTCAATCCGCTCGTTGGTCGGCTCCGGTTCCGGAAGCGGCGGTAGCTTGCCGCCGGATGCCGGAAGGGCGGGCGCCCTCTTCGCGGCGCCCGCCCGTTATCAGCCCTCACGCATCAGCTTACCATATGCGATCCTGCCGAGCCCGCAGGCCGCCAGTGCGTGAGCGCCTATTGTGGGCCTTCCGTTGCTTGCGTGGTTGGTCGCGCCCGGTCATGGCGATGCACGACAGGCCGCGGCCGGCCCCGGCACAGCCGTGCCGGCCGCGGCTGGGCGCGTGGTAGAATTCCGATATATGGCTATCGCTGCTGTCGTCACGCCGGCGCGGAGACCCCGGTTTCGCCGGGCTGCCGAGCCGCCGCCGTTCCGGCTTACCGACGCCGACGTGGAAATCGTGCGCGTCGTCGCGCGGCATCGGCTGATCAGGTCGACGCACATCGCGGCGCTCGTCGGGCGCTCGCTCGACCGCACCAACGACCGGCTGATGCGCCTCTTCCATGCGGGCTACATCGACCGCCCCCGCGCCCAGCTCGACCGCTTTCCGACTTCGGGATCGGCGCATTACATCTACGCGCTCGCCGATCGGGGGGTGCGTCTCTTAAGGGAAGTAGATGGCGTCGAATTCCGAAACGTTGAGTGGAGCCGGAAGAACCGCGAGGCGGGACGGCCGTTCATCGAGCACCAGATCGAGATCGTCAATTTCCGGGTCGCCTTGGAGCGCGCGGTGCGCGAGCGCAGCGACCTGCGGATCGTCTCTGCCGAGGAGATGATCGCCGCGTCGCCGCGGCCGGTATCGCGAAATCCGTTCATGCTCCGCACGAGACTGTCCGAACGCGGTGTCATGCGCGAGGCCGCGGTCATCCCTGATCTCGTCTTCGGATTGGAACTAGCCGACGGCTCGCGTCGCAATTTCATGGTGGAAATCGATCGCGGCACGATGCCGGTGAGGCGCTCAGATCCCGATCAGACCAGCCTCGCGGGCAAGATGCGCATCTACCTCGCCGCCCACGCTGCCAGGCAACACGAGCGGCAATTCGGTTGGAAGAATTTTCGCGTGCTGGTGGTTACGACGGATCGCCAACGCGTCGGCTCCATGGTCAATGCGTTGCGGCAGCTCCGTGTTCCGCGCAGCGCCGGGCCTTCGCTTTTCCAGTTCGCGACATCCGGCGATCTCCAGGCTCGCGACCCGCTTGCGCACGAATGGCCAAACGGCGACCGCCGGAGCGTTGCCCTGATCTGAGGCGGCGAACTGTGCCCAGCTCCGCCTCGGTCGTTGACCCTTGCGGAATTCAAGACTTTTGAGTCGCGTCAGACGTCCTGTGTTCATTCCTCGCGACTTGCCAAACCTCCCGCGCCGCGTCGGCATTCAAGGCGGCGATACCCAGCCCGACGATCAAATCCGGCCATGCCGAGGCCCACAGGAACGCGGTACCCATTCCCGCCACGATGATGGTGACGTTCGACACGGCGTCATTACGGGCCGAGAGAAAGGCCGCTCTGGTCAGGCTGCCGCTGTGGCGGCGGTAGCACGTCAGCATAAGAGCGCAGGACAAATTGACGGCCAGCGCACCCGCGCCGGTCAAGGAGAGCAGGGCCGGATCAGGAGCCACGGGCAGGTTGAACTTCTCCCACGCCGTCCACAGTGTGGCGAGGCCCGGGACGAGCAGAATGCCGGCCAGCGCCATCCCAACCCGCGCCCGCTTGCCCGCCGTCCAGCCGAGCGCCACCAGAATGAGCAGGTTGACCGACGCATCTTCGAGGAAGTCGATGCTGTCCGCGAACAGCGACACCGAGCCGATGGCGCGAGCGACAGCGAACTCAATCCCAAAATATGCGAGGTTCAGAATGGCGACGAGCCGAACGACCCGCCGTAGATGATCGTCAGTGGTTACGGATGTCATCGAGGCACATCATATACAGGCATCCCCTTCCTGCGCAGCAACGCCGAGCAGCGCAAAAATCAAGAAATATGCGCTGTGTCAGTGGGCGTGCTTGTGGCCATGCCGATGATGGAGGTCGGGATAGTGCGGATGCCGATGCACGAGCGGCTTGTGCTGATGCCAATGACTGTGAGGTTCGCCTAACGGCTCGTCCGGCTCGTGTGCGTGCTGATGGTGCTCGTCGTGCGTGTGCCGGTGCTCGTGCTCCATCGCCTCGTGCGAATGCTCGTGCTCGTGGCGTTCGGTCAGGTGTAGCCACAGGCCGAGCGCCATGAGACCACCCGCCACCACCAGCCGAACCGTTAGCGGCTCGCCGAGCAGCGCCAGCGCAAGCAGCGCGCCGACGAAGGGAGCCAGCGAGAAATAGGCCCCTGTGCGCGCCGTGCCGAGATGACGCAGGCCGAGCACGAACAGCGCGAGGCTCACGCCGTAGCCGAGAAAGCCCACCACCGCGGCCGCGAGGACGGTGCCTGTGTCTGGCAGCGCAGCGCCCTGCGCCAAAGCGAGCATCAGATTGACCGACCCGGCTACCAGCCCCTTGAGCATGGCGATCTGCACCGGATCGGCGGAGGAAAGCTTGCGCGTCAGATTGTTGTCGATGCCCCATGACACGCAGGCGGCGGCGACCAACACCGCACCCCAATCGAGCGAAGCCCCGCCTTCCCACGATAGCAGCACCGCCCCGGACAGAATGGCGAACGCGCCCAGCAGCAGCCGCCGATCCACGTTCTCACGGAAGACCAGCCACGCGATGCTCATCGTGGCCAACCCTTCGAGATTGAGCAGCAGCGATGCCCCGGCTGCATCGGTGCGGGCCAAGCCGAACATCAGGAACAACGGCCCGAGAATGCCGCCCGTCGTGATGACAGCGGCGAGCCACGGCACATCCGAGCGGCGCAGGGGAGCTTCGACAGCAGGAAGGCGCAGGGCACTCCGCGAAAGATGGACGACGGCGAGTCCAAGGCCCGCGCCGAGATAAAGCAGCCCGGCCATCATCCAAGGGCTGACGCCCCCCAGCATCATCTTCGCCAAGGGCGTGCTTGCGCCGAATAGGACGGCGGACAGGAGGGCGAGCAGAATGCCGGTTCGCATGTTGCCCATCCATCTTAGCACGATCAGCCCGCCGCGTCGGGGCGGTGCGAAAGTCAAGAATTTCGCACGAAACCTAAGCCGTTGATAACCTGCCCCTGTTCCCGTGCGGAATACAGGTGCATAATCGCACCATGATCTACGGCTATGCGCGCGTGTCAACCGACGGGCAGAGCGTCGAGGCTCAGGTTGCGGCATTGACCGCCGCCGGGGCCGGCCGCGTCTACCGCGAAGTGGCGAGCGGTGCGAAGACCGACCGCACGCAGCTCCGCCGCGCGCTCTCCCAGCTCGATGCCGGCGACGTGCTGATGGTGACCCGGCTTGACCGCCTGGCGCGCTCGACCCGCGACCTGCTCAACACGCTGGCCTCGATCGCCGGCAAGGAAGCCGGCTTCCGCTCGCTCGGCGACACCTGGGCCGACACGACAACCCCGCACGGCCGGTTGATGCTGACGATCCTTGGCGGCCTCGCCGAGTTCGAGCGCGAGTTGATCCGCGCCCGCACCGGCGAAGGGCGCGCCCGCGCCAAGGCGCGCGGCGTCAGGCTCGGCCGGCGGCCGAAGCTCACGCCGCACCAGAAGCGCGAGGCGATCCGCCGGCGCGACGAGCTGGGCGAGCCGGTGACCGAGATCGCCCGCAGCTACAATGTTTCCCATAGTACGATTTCAAGGCTCGCGGCGTGACGTAGATTTTGTGTCCGAGCGCGCCAAGTAACCGCGCGGTGGCTCAAGTATTCCGCAGCGTCCGGCCGACCTCGAAACGTCGGGACAGACTGCCACTGCCGCAGTTCATCTTTGCGAGCGCAGAGAGCATTTTACAGAGACGTTGCCGGGCTTTTCCAGAATGGCGCTTATGCGGCGGCGATCAGCTTGCGCAATGCGTGAGCCGACACAACATCTAGAAGCTGCTCAGCCGCGAAATCACATGGTCGAGGAGGGGGGATGACGACCGAAGAGTGGCCGCCCGAGCTTGAAGCGGCATTTTCCTCCAGGTGGAATGAGTGGCTACAATCGGAGCTTCAAAAGCAGCAAGGCCACACAACCCCAACCGCACCCTTGTATCACTATACCGGGAGAGACGCGGCGGAAGGCATTCTGCGCAATGAACGGCTTTGGTGTTTCAGTCATCTTCATCAGACCGACCGCACGGAATTTTCTTATTCTCTCGGTGTCGCCCGCGAAATTATAAAAAAGATTTGTCGAAGCGAAGATTGGTTCAAAAAAAATTTTGCTGTATGTCTAGACGATTTATTGGAAAATAATTCGTTCACCGATATATTTGAGTTTTACCTGTTTAGTTTGAGCCGACACCGAGATGATGCTGGGCAGTGGGATGAATACGCGCAGAGCGGAACTGGCTTCGCGATCGGCTTTGCACCATCTTTATTCCAGCCGGATCAGCCCAAGCCGTACGACGAGGCTAATAAAAATATTTGGGTGGCTCGTGTTCAATATGGAAATGATGCGACCGGAAAACTGCACAGGCGAGCGATCGAACGAGCTGCCGTTATCGCCAGCGAATGCGGATACGCAAATGAGGCGGCGATCAGGAAAATAAAACCGTCCGTCTATTTTCCTCGAATAGCCAAAGAAGTGATTGCATCACCCCTGATTTTCAATTGCCTAAGCACCAAGAAGCGAAAATATCATAACGAAAAAGAAGTACGCTATATTAGCCTCAATCTGCGAGCGAAATACGACACAGCCAGAAAGGTGCACGACGGAAGAAATTATATCGAAGTCGAGTTACCGCTTCGAAAACCTGGAAGCGTGACCGAAATCTTAGTCGGTCCTAACGCGCCCGCTGGCACCGGAAACACGCTCAGGGAGTTCCTTAACAGCCAGGGCTATCCCGAAAGCATCCCAATACGTCCTTCCAGGGTTTAGCACGCACCCTGCCAGTTCCAGCCTTGAACGATCCAATCCTTTTGCTCGGGATGAGGCGATTGGGTTCTCGCTCTAAGCGTGACGGTACAAACGCGTTGACCGGGCGGTGCGACGATCAGCGATCCGCCGATGGGGATCACAGCGCCGACCCCTTGCCCTGTGATGACCCAACGAAACGCCTGTTCGGAATCCGACAGCTTTACGCTTGATGTTGGGTCGCCGTGATCCGCGACAAATGCAGCGACGGACTGCCCGACATAGGCGTTGAGGGAGGTTTCCATTCGGTGTTGTTGTCCGTTGCAGCTCGTTAAGAGCAGCACGGCGAGCGCGGCGGCGCGGCCTCTCCATATCGATTTCATCGGCGTTTCTCTGTCCCCACTTGCCGAGAAGTTGACGAAAGCCGCCGCCCGGTGCAAACCGGGGGATGAGCGCGGCGCACCCTAACGCTGTTCGCCTCGACCGTTGCCGAGCATGCCGATTTCAGGGCTTGATGCGGTACTTCGAAATGTTCCCGCTTATGAAATCATCAACGGCATCGCGTGCCTGTACTTTATAATGGCTAAAAGTCCCGTGGTCTGCCCCACATTTAACGCAGATTATTTTTGCATCGTCGGTCCAATCATCATCGTATTGTATTACCTGGCCGCAGCTACACTCTGCTTGAACCCGAACCCTTTTCTTCGCTGTATCAGGTGGAAGGAAAGTCCAGCGTAATTTGGGCGCACGGGCTGAGCCGGTTGCGGCAGCTTTGGGTAACTCGCGGAATTCGGCCATTGCGTTGTCACTCGTTCGGTTCGAGATCGCTGAGAGTTGCGGAGTCCAGGTCTGCCCGCAGGAGCCGCAGTACCAACGGCGATCGTAATCCTTGTTGGCGATCAGCGCGGCAACACCAGTCAGAAGCGGGCATCCGATCACGACCGCGATCGTGCAATATAAGGCCAGACCGAAAGGGTTGCTGGCCTGCCCGATCAAAAAAACAATCGAGAGGATAATAAAGACTCCTACCGCTTCGCTCGGTCCCCACCATACGATCCGCGCTTTGTCAGCCTTTTGCGCCGCGATAGAGGAACTGCGACCGACGCTGCGGGCCTGAAACAAGCCGACCCCCACCCCGGCCCGCCGCCGCCGCCCGCCAAGGCCGAAGCCGATTATCCTTCCGACCGTTCGGTGCGTGGAGTCCCGTGTCCCGCTCTCATAGACTACGGACGCTTTGCGGACGCGGTTTGAGCCGCAATACGGGCAGTTCAATCTTCGCCCTCCTTAGACTGGGCAGCCATGACCCGGCGGATAGGAGTTCGCCTACACCAGCGCCGCCAGCTCGGCAAGGGTAACGAATTTCATCCCAAAGGTTGCGGTGAGCCAAGCCCGATTTGCCAGACTTAAAATCGACCCTCCCCTCTTGTCCTCTGAACAGAACAGATTGATCCCAAACCCATAATGGGCTGCGACACTATCACCATCTCCCCACTCGCGGACCACCTTGGCGACCCTGTTGTGCTCGACCTTACCGCACGCCCGCCCGAGTCCTTGGTGGAACAGTTCCGGCTTAGATACGCCAGCGCGCGCGCTGAATCTTAAGCCAAGCTCAATGGCGACTGCTCGCCCGACGCCGCGCTTGAGTATTTCACGATCCAGGTTCTGGGCGTTCTCCCTGCAACGTTTCAGAGCAAGTATTCCTCCAATCGGTTCGAAAATCGGATAGCTCTCTCTCGAAAGGGGGGACCCCACGCCCATCGTGGAAACTACCTCTAGGACACGCATCCCCAGTGCAATCGCCCCTTCAACTCTCGCAGAGAAGCGGGAATCGGGTTCGGTGCGAAAATGCCGGACGCCCACAGTGATGTTGATGGTGTTTTTGCTAGGTGATGTTGTCTCGGCGACAACCTGAGTTTTGCCGAGAACTTCTGGGCGGTCTTCGTGCCCGATCCCCTCCAGCGTGATGAGGGTCTCGCTGAAAAAGCCGCGAATGCGGCCAGCTTGGATCGCAGCCCGAACGACAGCGCCACTCGTTCCGGTGTCGCGCTGCGCTGCATCGGGCGAAACCACGGAGGCAAGTGTGTTGGTATCAAATGTGACCGTCAGAGGCATCATAGCAGACTCCTGAGAAGGTCAGGGGCCGAATCGGCGTACGGTTTGCTGCCGTATCGATTTGACGAGGGGGGCGCGATGGTTACGGTTTGGGTTCTGTTATTGATGTCGGTCTATCAAGGCGAAGGTGGGCCAACGTTTCTGGCGGCCTATCCTTCGCAACAACAATGCGAGGCAGCGCTTGTCCGCGAGGCTACGAAACGCGCGGGCCTTTCCCATGCGGAGGGTGGCTATGGCTTCTATCAGTGCACAGCATGGAAGCAGGCCAAAGTCGAGTGAGCCATAGGTAGCGCTGATCTGGCCGATTTTCCGTAAGGCCCCTTATGCGATTTTCAGCCGCCCGCTCTCGGCGGTCCGTCCTCCTTCGGGCTGGCTGATCGCTCCCCTCATCGTAGCTGATTGACGAACCCCAACCGCCGCGTACGCTGAACGCAGTCTCCGCCATTCCTTCGAGCCGCATGTCCGCGCTGGCGGGCGCCAGGCACTGCCTGACGCCTGCTCACGCAGGACATCGCAACCAGCTCGACATGGAGAGTACAAATGGCGGAGAGACAGCCAGCCGCACCGACGCACCGCGTCTACACGGTCATTCGCCGCGAGGGCCAGGACGATTACTGGCTCAATATCGGCCTCGCCTTTCCGCACAAGGACGGCAAAGGCTTCAACATCGTGCTGCAGGCCCTGCCGCTCGACGGGAAGATCGTCTGCCGCGAAGTCACCGAGGAGGATCAAACCGAACCGGCCTCGCAACAGCGCGGCCGTCAGGAGACTCCCCGCAGCAGCCAGGGAGGGCGCCGGCGATGAGCCCCGAACTGCGCCGCGCCAAGCTCGCCAAGCTGTGCGAGATCGAGGGCTTCGAGGACGAAACCGACCTGTTTGAGGCGGCGGTCGGCGACAGCGTGTGCCCGGCGATCTGTTGCAATCCGGAGAAACCGGAGTGCGACTACACCGCCGAGATGGAGCCGGATCAGGATCGCGGGTGGTGCGAAATGTGCGAGCGCGGCACCCTCGTGTCCGGGCTCGTGCTTGGGGGCATCATCTGATGTCGGCCGAGAAAATCCGCGCGCTCAACGACGCGTTTCGCACGACGATGACCGGCGGGCGCGTAATGCTCACCGCTGGCGTCGACGCCCTGCCACCGGACGTGAAGGCGGTGGTGATCCGACGCGTGGCAACGTTCTCGGACTTCAACGCCGGCAACGACCCCTACGCCGAGCATGACTTCGGCAGCTTCTCGCTCGCCGGTCGGAGGTTCTTTTTCAAGATCGACGCGTACGACCCCAACATGGAGTTCGGTTCGGAAGACCCGGCCGACCCAGCGAAAACCATCCGCGTCCTGACGATTATGCTCGCAGAAGAGTATTGATCCCTCGCCCCGCCGTGTGCGGGGCGCCTGTTTGGAATCTCCAATGCCACAGCTCCCGCCCCCAAACTCAGTTGCTTTGTTCGGCCGCAAGGCACCGTTGCTTCGGCCCGGCCTGCGGTCAGAAGGGCGCCGCGCGCAACCGCGGTCACGACTGGCCGTAGGCCACCGCCGGAGGCGGCGTGTAGCGGTCTTGACGGCGGCGAGCACGGCGCCATGCTAAATCCGGCCGGGGATAGTCACGCGCAACGAGCGCAAGCACATCGATACCACCCCGGTCGCCAGCTTGCCTCACTGCCCCATCTATGCTCAAACTGGCTTACCGTGACAGCGGCGTACGAATGCGACTAGGGCGAGACTAAGAAGCGGCGAGGCAACCCTAACCCATTGAGTCCCCGTAGCTCAGCCGGATAGAGCATCGGTTTCCTAAACCGGGGGTCACAGGTTCGAGTCCTGTCGGGGACGCCAGTATAAGTTGTCAGTTTCTGCCGATAGCCGGCCACGCTCAGGTA
>Ga0307373_10006032_pt1 | contig 19488 bp, 18 predicted proteins | sample OX2MG_FD_202534 | JGI IMG/M metagenome (GOLD analysis project Ga0307373, IMG submission 202534) | Soil microbial communities from Risofladan, Vaasa, Finland - OX-2 | ecosystem: Environmental > Terrestrial > Soil > Coastal area > Acid sulfate soil | place: Finland: Risofladan, Vaasa | collected...
GCTCTCCTCGCAAGCGTCCCTGGCCGGCTACAAGGGCGTCTTGATGGCCGCGGGCAGACTGGGGAAGTTCTTTCCCATGCTGATGACCGCGGCTGGCACCATCGCACCCGCTCGGGTCCTGATCCTGGGCGCCGGCGTCGCCGGACTGCAGGCCATCGCCACCGCGCGCCGCCTGGGCGCGGTGGTCGAGGCCTATGACGTGAGGCCGGCGGTGAAAGAGGAGGTGCAGTCACTCGGCGCCACCTTCATCGAGCTCGAGCTCGAATCGCAGGCGGGCGAGGGAGGGTACGCCCGCGAGCAGTCGGAGGAGTTCCTGGCCCGGCAGCGCGAGTTGCTGGGCGATCGGGTGGCCGCCGCGGACGTGGTCATCACCACCGCCAACGTGCCCGGCCGCCGGGCCCCGATCCTGCTCACGGCCGAGATGGCGAGTAGGCTGAGAGCGGGATCGGTGGTGATCGATCTGGCCGCCGACAGCGGAGGCAACTGCGAGCTGACCAAGCCCGGAGAGGTGATCGAGGTCGGCGGCGTGACCATCGACGGGACGCGCAACGTGCCCGCCACCGTGCCCCTGCATGCGAGCCAGCTCTACGCCCGGAATCTGGCCAACCTGCTCCTCCATCTGGCCCATGAGGGCCAGGTCACCCTCGACTTCGAAGACGAGATCACGCGCGGCGCCTGCGTCACCCACGGCGGCGAGATCGTGAACGAGCGCGCGCGCCAGATGATGGAGGCCAAGTGATCGCTCAGCTGATCGTCGAGTTCACCTATTTCGTGCTGGCCGTGTTCGTGGGCATCGAGGTCATATCCAAGGTTCCCACCATCCTCCACACCCCGCTCATGTCCGGATCCAACGCCATCCACGGCATCATCCTGGTCGGGGCCCTGGTCATCGCCGCCGACGCCCATGACCCCCTGACCGCGGGGCTCGGCTTCCTCGCCGTGCTCCTGGCCACCACCAACGTGGTGGGAGGATTTGTCGTCACCGACCGCATGCTCGAGATGTTCAAGAGCCGCCGGACGAACGCGGAGGCGCAAAAGCAATGAGCACCTGGACCGCGCTCGTTTACCTGGGCGCAGCGGTCCTCTTCATCCTCGGGCTCAAACTGCTCTCGTCCCCGCGCAGCGCGCGCCGCGGCAACCAGCTGGCGGCGGTCGGCATGATCATCGCCGTGGTCTGGACCGCGGTGGGGCTCTGGGGCCGCTTCACGGCCACTGGCGTCGCGGTCTGCGTGGCCGGTCTGGTCCTGGGGGGAGCGGCGGGAACCATCGGCGCCAGGCGGGTGAAGATGACCGCGATGCCACAGATGGTGGCGCTCTTCAACGGCGTCGGGGGTGGGGCGGCGGCGTTGGTGGCGGTGTCCGAACTCCTGCGTCTGGGTGCGGGTCGGGCAAATCCCGCGACCGGATTCCCGAGCGTCTTCGCCATCGTCGTGGGCGGGGTCTCGTTCGCGGGCTCCGCCATCGCCTTCGCCAAGCTCCAGGAGATGATGACCGGACGCCCCATCACCTATCCCGGCCAGCAGCTGGTGAACGCGGTCATTGCGCTCGTCATCGTGGGCCTGGCCGTGACCATCCTGGCCTTCAGCAACAGCCCCGTGGTATTCACGCTGCTGCTGGCCCTGGCCTTGGTCCTGGGGGTTGCGTTCGTGCTCCCGATCGGGGGTGCCGACATGCCGGTCGTGATCTCGCTCCTCAACGCGTTCACCGGGTTGGCCGTGGCGGCCAGCGGTTTCGTGCTCCACAACTTCGCCCTGATCGTGGCCGGAACCCTGGTCGGGGCGAGCGGCAGCATCCTGACCAAACTCATGGGCGACGCCATGGGCCGCTCCATCGCCAGCGTTCTCTTCGGTGCCTTCGGCAGCGTCCAGGGCGGGGCCCAGGCCCAGGCCGGAGCCGACGGACGCAGCGTCCGCTCCGCTAGCGCCGAGGACATCGGCACCATGCTCGCCTACTCCCGCAACGTCATCGTGGTTCCCGGATACGGCCTCGCCGTGGCCCAGGCCCAGCACGTGGTGCGCGAGCTGGCCGAGCTTCTGGAGAAGAAGGGCGTGGAGGTGCGCTACGCCATCCATCCCGTGGCGGGCAGGATGCCCGGGCACATGAACGTGCTCCTGGCCGAGGCCAACGTGCCCTACGACCAGCTGAAGGAGATGGACGAGATCAACGACGAGTTCCGGCACACCGACGTCGTCCTGGTGGTGGGCGCCAACGACGTCGTCAACCCCGCCGCCCGGACCTCACCCGGCAGTCCCATCTACGGAATGCCGATTCTCAACGTCGATCAGGCCAAGCAGATCGTCTTTCTCAAGCGGTCAATGCGCCCGGGCTTTGCCGGGATCGACAACGAGCTCCTGTACGACCCCAAGACGGTGATGCTGTTCGGCGACGCCAAGGACTCCTTGAGTCAGCTGGTCGCCGCCGTAAAGTCGGCCTGAACCGGGTTCCTAGCCGGCCCGTCCACTCGGGTAGGTGCCGAACACCCTGACCTCGCGGGCACACGATTCGAGGTCGACCAGTGCCGCCTCGCAAAGCCCGGAGTCGTCCACCTGAGCGTCGAGAAAGAACCGATATTCGAAGGGCCGCTCGGCGATGGGCCGGGACTCGAGCCGACTGAGGTTGACGCCGCGCTGGGCGAAGCACTGGAGGGCGGCGACCAGGCTCCCGGGAGCGTGGGCGGCGATGAAGCAGAGCGAGAGCTTGGCCGGACCACCAACTTCAGCCGGCCGCGCCGGAATCCCCGGCTCGAGGAGGAGGAATCGCGTCTGGTTCGAGTCGTCGTCCTGAATTCCGTCGGCGAGCACGGCCAGGCCGTATATGTGGGCCGCCCGCGCCGCGGCGATTGCGCCCAGGCCGGGCGTTGGCTCCAAGGCGAGGTGGCGGACCGCGCCCGCGGTGTCGTGGAAGGGCACGGGCTCGATCGCGTGCGCCTCCAGCCAGAGCCGGGTCTGGGCCAGGGCCTGGGGATGGGAGAGCGCGCGCCGCACCGTGTCCCCCTCAGATCCGATCAGGCAGTGCCGGATGGGATGGGCGTGCTCGGCGGTGATGCGCACGCCCCGCATCTCCCAGAGCAGATCGTTCACCTCCTGCACGATCCCGCCCAGGGTGTTCTCCACCGGGAGCACGGCGGCGCCGCATTCGCCGCTTTGGACCGCGGCCAGGGCGGCGGCGAAGGTGGGGAACCCCTGGGTTGTGCAATCCGGGACCAGGGCCAGCCCCGCCTCCTCCGAATAGGCTCCGGGCTCGCCCTGATATCCGACCTTGATCTCAGTCGTCCTCGGTTCGGGGTTGTAGCCAGGCCATCATGCTCCGCAGGTCCGCCCCCACGGTCTCGATCGGGTGCTGGGCGCGCTCGGCGCGCATGCGCATGAACTCGCTGCTCCCCTTCTCGTTCTCGTCGATCCAGCGCTCCGCGAAGGTGCCGTCCTGGATCTCGGTCAGGACCTGCTTCATCGACTGCTTCACGGTGTCGGTGATGATCCGGTTACCGGACACGTAGTCGCCGTATTCGGCTGTGTCCGAGACCGAATAGCGCATGAATGACAGTCCTCCTCGGTACATGAGGTCCACGATCAGCTTCGTCTCATGCAGGACTTCGAAGTAGGCCATCTCGGGTGGGTACCCGGCCTCGGTCAGGGTCTCAAAGCCGGCCGTGATCAGAGCCGATATGCCACCGCAGAGGACGGCCTGCTCGCCGAAGAGGTCGGTCTCCGTCTCATCTTTGAAGGTGGTCTTAAGGACACCCGCCCGCGCCGCTCCGATGCCTTTGGCGTAGGCCAGGGCGCGCTCCTGGGCGCGTCCGGTGGCATCCTGCTCGATCGCGATCAGGGCGGGCGTCCCGTTGCCCTCGACGTAGGTGCTGCGCACCAGGTGTCCTGGGCCCTTGGGCGCGATCATGGTGACGTCGATTCCGGCGGGAGGGGTTATGGTCCCGAAATGGATGGCGAATCCGTGCGCGAACATGAGCATCATGCCCGGGCGGAGGTTGGGCTCGATCGACTCCCGGTAGACGCGGGCCTGGCCCACGTCGGGGGTGAGGATCATGACCACATCGGCCTCCTTCACCGCGTCGGCCACGTCCAGCACGCGCAGGCCGTGGCGCTCGGCCTTGGCCCGGGACGCAGAGCCGGGATAGAGTCCGACGCGAACGTCGGCACCGCTCTCCTTGAGGTTGCGCGCGTGAGCCTGGCCCTGGGAGCCGTAGCCGAGGATGGCGACCCGCTCGCTGAGTTCGGCCGGGCAGTCGTGTTCATAGAAGATCTTTACGGTCATGGCGCAATCATCCCCGAATTGGCGACTCAAGATGAGCGAGCCTTCCAGCCGGGTTCGCCCGGAGGCCCAAAAACGAGCGGGGCCCCCGTACGTCACGGGGGCCCCGCATCGCGAAGAGGGTACTGTCCGCCGTCAACGCTATACCCCGCCGGTCCCGCCGGGTTAGTGCTTGAGCCACAGGGATGGGCCGGCGCAAATAGTGGGGGGGAACCGTACTCCAGCCCGGGTGACTCGGGCGCCCGCCACTGCCGGGGCTAGACTTGGGGCCCGAGTGAGAACATTCCGGGCTCAGCGGGGCGGGAGTCCCCGGCGCCGGGCTGCTCGGGGGGGTGGGGCATGATCTCGTGGGTCGTCTGGCCGCTGCGGAGCCTCGTCATCGCGCTCCGGAACCTGCGCCGGCGCCTGGGCCGCGCCCCCGACTTCGTACTGATCCTGATCGAGGCTGAGGGCCCCGAGCTCCCCGAGCCCCGGCCGCGGCTCTGGCAGCGCCTGGCCGGGATGCGCCGGCCGGCGTCAATGCTCGAGCTGGGATCTGATCTGCGCCGACTGGCCGCCGATCCCAGGGTCCAGGGCGTCGTCCTCCACCTCCGCCCCCTGGACCTGACTCCGGCGCGCACCGAGACCCTGCGCGGCCTGCTGCTGGGACTGCGCCAGGCCCAGAAGAGGGTCTTGGTGTACTCCTCGGGCTACACCAGCTCGACCTACCGCGTGGCCTGTGCCGCAGATCAGATCCTGCTCCTGCCCGGCGGCGAGGTCGGTCCGCTCGGAGTGAGCCATGAGTACCGCTACCTGGCCGACGGGCTGGCTCGGATCGGGCTTCAGGCCCAGTTCGAGCGCGTCAGTCCGTTCAAGTCGGCGCCCGATCGTCTGGGGCGCTCATCGATGTCGGACGAGGTCAGGGAGATGTCGGGCTGGCTCGCAGACGCCGCCTTCGGCGAGCTCCGGTCGGATCTCGCCTCGGGGCGCGGGCTGGATCAGGATCGGGTGGCGGAGCTGATCGAGCGCTCGCCCTTGACCGATCAGGAGGCGCTTGACCTGGGGGCGGTGGATCACGTCATGAGCGAGGAGCAGATCGCCCGCCACCTGGGTCGGACGATAGTGCCCTGGGCCCGAGCGCGCTCTAGGATCCGGCTCCCCCGCCCGCCGCGCCCGGGGCCGTCGGTGGCCCTGGTTCGGGTGCAGGGGGCGATCGTGGATGGGCGCAGCAGTCGGGCCCCCTTGCGTCCCCCGCTCCAGGTGCCGATGCTGCTGGACGCGCGGGCGGGGGATCTGAGCGTCATCGAGGCGGTGCGGAGGGCGGCCAGATCCCGCCGGGTGGCCGCCTTGGTGCTCTGGGTCGACTCCCCAGGCGGTTCGTCGACCGCGTCGGAGGCGATGGCGAGTGCGCTGGAAGAGCTGGCGCGTAGAAAGCCGCTCGTCGCCGCCGTGGGGGCGATGGCGGCCTCCGGCGGTTACTACGTCATGACCCCGGCCCGCGCCGCCTTCGCTCAGCCCGGCAGCCTGACCGGATCGATCGGGGTCTACAGCGGCAAGATCGTCAACGCGGGCCTCTTCGACCTGCTCTCGGTCGGCCGTGAACTGGTCCAGCGCGGCTCAGGCATGTCGGTGATGACTCCGGCCCGCCCCTGGACGGATTCCGAGCGGGCCCGGGTCCGCTCGGGCATCGATCGCGTCTACGACCTCTTCCTAAACCGGGTGGCCGGCTTCCGTCAGCGCTCCAGGGAGGACATACTGCCCCTGGCCGGGGGCCGGGTGTTCAGCGGGCGTCAGGCACTTGAGCGGGGTCTGATCGATCAATTGGGCGGCCTGGAGCAGGCCATCCAAAAGGCCCGCGAGCTGGCCGGTCTGCGCGCTGACGCACCGGTCCGCGAGATCCATCCCCGGGGAGAGGTCAGCGCTTTAGCGCCGGGGTCCTCAGTCCTCGACCGGCTGCTTCACGCCCTGGAGACGGCGGAGCTCCTGAACCGCGCCGCCTGTCTGACCATGACCGAGCTGCTCTAACCCACGGGCGCGTAACCCCGCCGGGCGTGGCGACGTTTAAACCACGGCGGATCCAACGGATTTCTCCCCCTGTCTGGGCGGCCGGGTGACCGGTCGCCCACCACCCCGCGGGTCTACCAGACCGGGCGGGTGATGGCCCCGTCGGCAGCGGAGGAGACCGAGGCGGCGTATTTGGCCATCACCCCTGTCCGGTAGTGCGGAGGTGGTGCCTGCCAGTCCCGCAGGCGCTCCTTCAGGTCAACCCCCTCGGCCTCGATCGTGCGGCCGGGTACGTCCACGGTCACCAGGTCCCCCTCCCGCAGAGCGGCGATGGGACCTCCCAGGGCCGCCTCGGGGGCCACGTGCCCGACCATCAGGCCCTGGGTGGCGCCGGAAAAGCGGCCGTCGGTGATGAGACAGACGGAGTCGCCCAGGCCCTGGCCCACCAGTGCGGCCGTGACCTGCAGCATCTCCCGCATGCCCGGCCCGCCGCGCGGTCCCTCGTAGCGGATCACGACCACGTCGCCGGCCTTGATCTGGTTGGCCAGCACCGCCTCGAGCGCGTCCTCCTCGCACTCGAAGATGCGGGCCGGGCCGCGGTGCACGCTGGGGGCGTGGTGGGCCACCTTCAGCACCGCTCCCTCGGGGGCGAGGCTGCCGCGCAGAACGACCAGCCCTCCCTCAGGGCTGAAGGGTCGGTCAAGCGGCCTCACAACCTCCTGGCCTGCGGTCTCGACGGCGCTCAGGCACTCCTCACCCAGGGTGCGCCCGGTCACGGTCAGGGCGTCGGGATCGATGAAGCCACCCTCGATCAGGCGCCGGGTGAGGAGCGCGATCCCACCCGCCCGATGCAGCTCGGGGGCGGCGAAGCGGCCGCCCGGCTTGAGGTCACACAGAAGCGGCGTGCGACGCGAGATGCGGTCGATGTCGTCCAGTTCGAGCGGGACCCCGACCTCGCGCGCCAGGGCGATCAGGTGCAGGGCGGCGTTGGTCGAACCACCGGAGGCGGCGGTGGCGGCGATGGCGTTCTCGAACGCCCGCCGGGTGAGGATCTGGGAGGGGCGCCGGTCCGCCTCCAGGACGCGGACCGCCAGCTCGCCCGCCGCACGGGTGGCCTCAGCCTTGGCCGGATCGAGGGCCGGGATGGAGTTGAACCCGACCGGCGAGAGCCCGATCACCTCCATGACCATGGACATCGTGTTGGCCGTGTACTGGCCCCCGCAGGCGCCGGCGCCGGGGCAGACCACCATCTCCAGCTCGCGCAGATCGGCCTCGGACATCTTTCCCGCCGCCACCGCCCCGATCGCCTCGTAGATCTCGCCCACCGCGACCTGGCGGCCGCGCCAGGTGCCGGCCCCGATCGAACCCGAGTAGAGCAGCACGGCCGGACGGTCGAGCCGGGCCATGGCCAGGGCCAGGCCGGGCAGCGTCTTGTCGCAGCCCCCGATGCCGAGCAGGGCGTCGAAGTAGTGCCCCCGGCTCACCAGCTCGACCGAGTCGGCGATCAGCTCACGCGATACGAGCGAGGTCTTCATGCCCTCGGTGCCCATCGAGATGCCGTCCGAGATGGAGATGGTGTTGACCTCCATCGGCGTCGCCCCGGCGGTGCGCACACCGCCCTGGGCGTGCTGCGCCAGCTCGCGGTGGTTGAAGTTGCAGGGCATGGTCCCAACCCAGGCGTGGTGCACGCCCACGATCGGGCGCTCGAGGTCGGCGTGGCTGAAGCCGATGCCGAGCAGGTAGGAGCGGGCGGCGGCCCGGGAGACCCCGTCGTACAGAGTCCGGCTGTAACGTCTGGCTTCGCTCATCGCTTCAAGAACTCCTCATCCCGCGTTGTTCGCCCGTCCTCCCCGCGTCTCGCCAGGGCGGAGTTTAGCTGCTCGACCTTCTCGCCGTGGGCGGCGGCGGGGCCGGAATCAGTCGGGCGTCGGCAGCGGGCTCAAGCGGGCGATGACGCGGCCCACCGCCACGCTCTCGCCCGCTTCGGCCAGCACCTCGGACAGCACGCCGTCAAACGGCGACTCGAGCTCGGAATTCACCTTCTCCGTCTCCACCTCGACCAGCGCGTCGCCGGTCTGCACCACCTCGCCTGGCTGCTTGAGCCAGCGCGTGATCACGGCCTCCCGCTGTCCGGCCGCCAGGCTGGGCAGGGCGAAATCCATCATCCGGACACCTCCTGGCGCGCCGCGCGCCAGTGGGACTCCAGGGCCAGCGCCGCCTCGATCAGGCCTGCCTCGTCGCCGTAGTGGCCGACCAGCTGGACCCCGACGGGAAGACCCCGGACCGGAATCGGAAGGCAGATGGCGGGATGTCCGCTGCAGTTGAAGGGTCGGGTAAAGCCGCTGATGTCGACGCGCTCGTAGGGGGCGCCGATTTTGGGGGGCATGATTCGGGTGGCGGGGACCAGCACCGCGTCCCAGTCCTGCAGCCGGGCCTCGGTCTCCTGGCGCACACCGCTCTGCTCGAACAGTGCCCGTGAGTACTCGCGCCGGCTGATCTTGGCGCCGGCCTCGAGCAACGCCAGGACGTCTGGGCCATAGGCCGAGCGATGGCGCTCGATCCAGCGTCGGTGCTGGGCTGAGGCCTCGACCTGAAGGATGATGGTGGCGGGCGCCGACATCCACTGCGGGGTCGGGAAGTCGACCTCCTCCAGGCCCTCGCTGGCGAAGTCCCAGGCCGATTTGATCTCCGGCACCAGCTCGGCGGCCCAGCTCCGAACGGCTCCGATCCGAAGCCGCTCGAGGGGGCGCATCTGGGGCGGGAGGAGGGAGTCAAGCCCGGCCATCACCTCCAGCGCTCGGGCCGCGCTCGTCACGTCGGGGGCGAGGGGGCCCACGGTGTCCAGGGTCCGGCTGAGCGCGATCACCCCGTCGGTCTCCACCAGGCCCACGCTGGGCTTTAGACCGACCACCCCGCAGTAGGCTGCGGGGACCCGGATCGACCCGCCGGTGTCGGTGCCGAGCGCCCAGTCGCACATGCCCGCGGCGACCGCGGCGGCGGACCCGCCCGAGCTACCCCCGGCCACGCGCTCGCGGTCGTGGGGATTGCGCACAGGGCCGTAATGCGGGTTCTGACTGGTCAGGCCGTAGGCCCATTCGTGCAGGTTGGTCTTGCCGATGATGACCTGCCCGGCGGCGCGAACGCGGGCGACGACCGGAGCGTCCTCGGACTTGGCCACCGAATCGAGGATGGTGCCGCCGCCGGTGGTGACCATGCCCCGGACATCGATCAGGTCCTTGACCCCCACCACCGGTCCATCGCCCTCCTCATCGCTGAGGGCGATGAAGGCGTTGAGATCCGAGCCCGCCTCGATCCGGGCCCGGGCCTGGCTTGAGTTCATCGCCCGAAGAGCTTCTTCACCCGATCCCAGGTGACGGCCCAGATCAGCCCGAATGCGTTCACCGCCACGGTCTCCGGCGGCTTGCTTGGGCTCGCCGGCGGGGTGGACGCCGGGGAGGGGGGCGCGGCGGCAGCGGAGCCGGGCGGGCTCCAGCCGGTGTCCGAGGCCATTTCCGCGGGCTCATCGCGGGGCTGCTCCAAGCGCTGCTTGATGGCCTGCCCCATCTGCCCGACCAGGCGGCGGGAGACGTCTTCCATCATGCCCCGACCGAAGTTGGCGACCTTCCCGGCGACGGTGAAGTCACTCGCCAACCGGACCACCGAGGATGTGCCCTCGGGCGCCACCGACATCGTCACCCGAGCGCGCGCCGACCCCGAGCCGGTGGTCTCCCGGCCCTCGGCCTCGAGCACCGCTCGACGCTCTTCGGGGACCCGCTCGACGATCCGCGCGGTGCCGTTGTAGGCCACCGTGACCGGCCCGACCTTGATCTTGACCCGCCCGTTGAAGGTGTCCGCGTCCACCACCTCGGTCAGCTCTGCTCCCGGCATGCACCCGGCCACGTTGTTGACGTCGAGGAGGAAGGCGTAGACGCGATCGGGATCAGCCGCCACCTCGAACTGATTTTCAATCTGCATCTCTGGCCGCAATATAGCCCCTTGAGTTCGTGGCCGGTCGCCGCTCGCTCCCCGGGGGCGCCGGGGCGGACGTCCCCGGGGGCGCGCAATATACTCAACGTCGCACGCCCGGGGCCGCCCAGGATCCAGGCCGGCCACCGCCGAGGTCTCACATGGAGTCGCGCATGAAGCACAGGGTCAAGGTCAGCATCAACGGCAAGGAGCGGGAGGATGAGGTCGAGGCCCGCCTCCTGTTGGTCCACTATCTACGCGACGTGGCCGGGCTGACGGGCACCCACATCGGTTGCGACACCAGCCAGTGCGGGGCCTGCACCGTGCTTCGCGACGGTGAGGCGATCAAGTCCTGCACCATGTTCGCGGTCCAGGCCGACGGTCGCCAGATCAAGACCATCGAGGGTATGGCGGAGAGCGACGGGACCCTGCATCCAATCCAGCAGGCCTTCTGGGAGGAGCACGGGCTGCAGTGCGGGTACTGCACCCCCGGCTTCATCATGGCCGCGTCCTACCTTCTGGAGCACAACCCCGATCCCAGCGACGACGAGATCCGGATCGGGCTCGAGGGCAACCTCTGCCGCTGCACCGGTTACGTCAACATCATCAACTCCGTGCGAACAGCCGCCCGCATCATGCGCGGCGAGGTCCCGGCGGGGGCGGAGTCTTGATTCCGGCCGCATTCGAATACGCACGTGCGACCTCGGTGGCCGAGGCGGCGAGCCTGCTCCAGCAGCATGGCGAGGACGCCAAGGTCCTGGCCGGGGGACAGAGCCTGATCCCGGTCATGCGCCTGCGCCTGGCCCAGCCCTCGGCCCTGATCGACATCAACCCCATCTCCGAGCTCCGCTATGTCGTCGCCGACGGCGACCGGCTCCGGATCGGAGCCCTGACCCGTCACGTGGAGATTCACTCCCACCCCCTGATCCAACAGAACCTGCCCCTGCTCGCGGCGGTGGCGCTGGAGGTGGGGGACAACCAGGTCCGCAACCTCGGCACCATCGGAGGCGTTATCGCCCACGCCGACTCGGCCGGGGACTACCCCACCCTGGCTCTGATGCTGGACGCCGAGATCGTGACCAACAAGCGCCGCCATCAGGCTCGGGACTTCTTCCAGGATCTGTTCACCACTCCGCTCGAAGCCGACGAGCTGGTCTGCGAGGTCTCCTTCCCAATCTCCCCCGGGGCGCACAAGTACATCAAGTTCCGGCGCCGGCGCTTTGACTGGGCCATCGTCGGGGTGGCCGCGCAGCAGACCGCGCAGGGCTGGCGGGTGGGACTTACCAACGTCGCTCCGACCCCGATGCGCGCGTTCGCGGTGGAGAACGCGCTGGCCTCCGGAGCCAGTTTTGCCGAGGCGGCAGAGTCGGCCGCCGATGGCCTCAATCCGAGCTCGGATATTCGCGCCACACCCGACTACAAGCGTCACCTGGCCCGGGTGCTGACGCGGCGCGCGCTGGAGCAGGCCGAGGCCTAGCCCGGGGCGGCGCCCGGCCGGCGCGATAGGCTTATGGGCTTACAGTGCCAACGCACACCCCGCAGAGCATCGACGAGGTCACCCAGGCCCTGGGGAAGCAGGCATACATTGCCGACCCGGCGCTGGCCACCGCCGTGTTCCTGGCCCTGCGCCTTAAGCGCCCGCTCTTCATCGAGGGCGAGGCGGGAGTGGGGAAGACGGCCGCGGCCACGGCCGTGGCCGCGAGTCTGGGCGCACGCCTGATCCGGCTCCAGTGCTACGAGGGGATCGAGCTCTCCCAGGCCGCATACGAATGGGACTATGCGCGCCAGCTCCTCCACATCCGTCTGGCCGAGTCGGAGAGCGAGCGCAGAGGGATCGAAGAGGAGCTCTACAGTCCGCGCTTCCTACTTCGCCGGCCCCTGCTGGAGGCCATCGACAACGATGACGAGGTGCCGCCGGTGCTGCTCGTGGACGAGATCGACCGCTCCGACGAGGAGTTCGAGGCCTTCCTGCTCGAGATGCTGAGCGACTTCCAGATCTCGATTCCCGAATTGGGCACGATCCGGGCCCGGCGCCCGCCCCTGGTCCTGCTGACCTCGAACCGCACCCGCGAGGTCCACGACGCGCTCAAGCGGCGCTGCCTTTATGCCTGGATCGACTATCCCGACCTCGATAAGGAGGTCGCGATCGTCCGCGCCCGGGCGCCGGAGGCATCGCTGCGCCTGGCCAGGGAGGTCTCGGCCCTGGTCCAATCCCTGCGCGAGATGGACCTCTACAAGCTGCCCGGCGTCTCGGAGACGCTGGACTGGGTGCGGGCTCTGATCTCGCTCGGGGCCGCCGGATTGGACCCGGTGCTGGTCGAGGCCACGCTGGGCGCGGCGGTCAAGTACCAGGAGGATCTGGAGCGGGTGCGCGGCGCCCTGCCCGCCTTGATCCCCCAGGCCTTAGAGCGCGCCGATGGTTGAGCCCGAGACCGATCTGCTGCCTCGCCTGGCCGGCTTCGCCCGCCTCCTGCACGACGTCGGCCTTCGGGCCGGGCAGGATCGCCTGACCAGCGCCGTGCGCGCCCTGGCCGAGATCGAGATCTCCGATCCGGCCGCGTTTCGCGATGCGCTGCGGGCGTGTTTTGTCTCTGCCCGCGAGGAGGCCTGGCTCTTCGAGGCGGCGTTCGACCTCTACTGGCTGGCCGGCTCGCACGACGGCCAGCCGGCGCCGCCCGCCTCGCGCATGCGCAACCTTCCCCTGTCCCCGGAGAGGGCCCGGGCCTGGCTCGAGGAGCTCGGGCTGCGGGCTCCGGTGAGCGAGCTCGAGCGCCCGGCGCCCCCCAGCCAGTGGACCTACAGCGAACGTGAGCTGCTGCGGCACAAGGACTTCGACGAGCTCAGCTATGAGGAGTCGGAGCAGGTCCGGCGGCTGCTTCAACAGGCGCCGTGGCGAGTCGCGCAGCGCCGTGGCCGGCGTCGCCGCCCCGCCCCGCACGGCGAGCTCGATCTGGAACGCAGCAGCCGGGCCTCGATTCGCTCCGGAGGAGAGCTGCTCCGGGTCCTGCACCGCCGGGCCCGCGTCCAGCAGCGGCCTCTGGTCCTGATCTGCGATGTGAGCGGTTCCATGGCCGGCTACACCCGGATGCTGCTCATCTTCGCCCACGCCATCGCCCGCCGGCAGCGGGTGGAGAGCTTCGTCTTCTCCACCCGGTTGACCCGGATCACCCGCAACCTGAAGCTGCGCGACGTCGATCAGGTCCTGACCGACATCGGGCGCTCAGTCCACGATTTCAGCGGAGGCACCCGGATCGGCGCCGCCCTGGGCGACTTCAATCGCCGCTGGTCGCGCCGGGTGCTCGGCCACGGTGCGATCTGCGTGATCGTGAGCGATGGCTGGGATCGGGGCGAGCCGGAGCGGCTGGAGCAGGAGCTGCGCCGGCTTCGGCGCAGCTGCCACCGATTGATCTGGCTCAACCCGCTCCTCGGCTCCAAGGGCTATGAGCCGCTGACCCGGGGCATGGCCGCCGCTCTGCCCCACACCGACGACTTTCTGGCCGCGCACAACCTTCGGGCGCTGGACGAGCTCGGTCGCCTCTTAGGCAGCCTGGGGGGACGGCGCTGATGCGGGAGGTTCAGGCGGAACTTGCAGCCTGGCTCGCCGAGGGAGAGCAGGTGGCCATCGCCACCGTGGTCGAGACCTGGGGCTCAAGTCCGCGCCCGGTGGGCTCGCACATGATCGTCAGCGCCTCCGGGAAGATGGCCGGATCGGTCTCCAACGGCTGCATCGAGGGCGACGTGTTCGTGGCCTCCCAGGAGGTCATAAGCCAGGGGCGGGGGCGCCTGCTTGAGTTCGGAGTGGCGGACGACGTCGCCTTCGGCGCCGGGCTGGCCTGCGGGGGACACATCGAACTCTTCGTGAGCCCGATCGAGGCCGCCCACGTGCGCGCGCTCGAGGTTCTGACCGCAGGTCAGCGGGCCCTATTGCGCACCAACCTCGACTCGGGGGAGGTGGTGCTGGCGGAGCAGGACCCCGGCTTTGAGCTGCCGCGCAGCCTGGATCGGTGGTTTGAGGAGCCCCTGCTACCGCCGGCGCAGATGGTCATCGTGGGCGCCATCCACATCGCGATTCCGCTCCACCACCTGGCCAAGCTCATGGGCTACGGGGTGAGCGTGGTCGACGCCCGGGCCCAGTTCGCCACCGCCGAGCGCTTCCCCGCCGCCGATCGAATCGTGGTGCGCTGGCCGGACGAGGCCCTGGCCGAGATGAGCATCGCCCGCTCGGACGCGGTCGTGATCCTGACACACGACCCCAAGTTCGATCTTCCCGCGCTGCGCTCAGCGCTCGCCACCCAGGTCGGCTACATCGGCGCCATCGGATCGCGCAAGACCAGCGCGAACCGTCTGCGGGCGCTTAAGGCGGAGGGATTTTCGAGCGGGGACCTGGCGCGGATCCACGGGCCCATCGGGCTCGATCTGGGTGGTCGCGACGCCGAGAGCACCGCGCTTGGGATCATGGCGGAGGTCATCGCCGTTCGCTATGGGGGGAGGGCCAAGAGCCTGAGCTCAGCTCCAGGACCGCGCTCCGAGGACGCGGTGGGTTAGAGCGGTTTCAGCGCCCGCCCGGCCAGCCGGGCCAGGATCTCGAGGTTCTCTCGATCCGGACCGGCGCCGGTAAAGCCGGGCACCTCGAGCACGAAGGGGACCTGCTCCAGGCGCGCATCGCCGAGCAGGGTGGCGAATCCCTCTTCTCCGATCTCGCCCTGCCCGATGTTGGCGTGGCGATCCCGGTTGGATCCCAGGGGGAATTGCGAGTCGTTGCAGTGCACCGCCCACAGGCGCTCCAGTCCCACCACCCGGTCCCATTCGTCCAGGGTGGCGGCGGCGGTCTCGTCCGTGCGCAGGTCGTAGCCCGAGGCGAAGGCGTGGCAGGTGTCGAAGCAGACCCCGACCCTGGGGTCGTCGAGCGCATCCAGCATGGCGCGGATCTCCTCGAAGCGCGCCCCCACGCAGCCCCCGGCACCGGCGTTGTTCTCGATCAAAAGGCGGGTGGTGCTGGGCTCGGCCCGCTCCATCACCCGGCGCAGATGGTCGGTGATGATGGGTAGGGTGGCCTCAAAGCCGGCGCCCTTGTGGCTGCCGGTGTGGAAGATCACGCCCGAGATGCCGAGCCGGTCGGCAGCGGCCAGATACCCGGCCAGCGTGCTCTCGGAGCGCTGGCGCAGAGCGGGGTCGGGTCCGGCGAGGTTGATCAGATAGACCGCGTGAAAAAAGAAAGGGGGGTTGCCAGAGGCATCGGCGGCGGCGCGGAAGAGCGCCACGCGCTCGTCGTCAAGCTTGGGAGAGCCCCAGAACCCCGGCGGCGTGGGGTGCACCTGCAGGGCTTCGGCGCCCAGCTCGGCGGCCCGGGCGAACGCGTTGTGCAGGCCGCCGGAGGCTTCAACGTGAGCTCCCAAAGCAGGCATCTAACCAGTTTGCCCGCGGGGGGGGAGAAAATGCCGCAAGCATGGTCTTCTTCATTTCCAACCTTGAGCTGACGCTGCGCGGGCGCACCTACATCGAGCCCGCCTCAGAGCACGCGGCTCTGGCCTCCGGGGCCGATCTCGATCTGGCCCTCGATCACCTCGCCCGCCGCGCTGATTGCCGCGCCCTGGGCGTCATCGGGGCGCTCGCGGATCAGCCGCCGGAGGCGTCTCGACTGGCGGCGCTGGCCGGACGGCGGGTGCTGCTGGCGGACTCCGATCGGGGCCGGGTGCTGGATTACGCCGCCCAGGTTCGCTTGGCGGGGGCGGAGGTCGAGTGGCTGGTCAGCTCCAATCCCACCCCTGAAGAGGTGTCGGCCTGGGCCCTTCCCGTGGTCGCGGTCATCCTGGCGGCCGGGGCCGGAACCCGGATGGGAAGCAACAAGCTGCTCTTGGATCTGGGCGGGGAGCCGCTGGTGACTCACGTCGTGCGCGCGGCGCTCGAGGGCGGCTGCGACCACGCGCTGGTCGTGCACTCGGACCCCGAGGTAGCGGCCGCGGTGCGCTCGCGCGCGCTGACCGTGCACAACCCGGACGCAGCCAGCGGCCAGGCGAGCTCTCTTCGGGCGGGGCTGAAGGCGGCTCCCGCCGATGCCGCGGGCGCGCTGATCATGCTCGGAGACCAGCCTCTGGTCGGAGAGAGGAGCGTGCGCGTCCTGCTCCAGGCCTGGCGCCGGGAGGGGGCTCCGCCCGCGCTGGCGGCCACCTACGGCGGACCTGAGCGCTGGCTGCCTCCGGTTCTGGTCGAGCGCGAGCTCTGGCCCGATCTGATCGAGCTGAGTGGGGACGCCGGTGCCCGCCAGCTCTTCCAGCGCCGACCCGAGCTCCTGGGCACGATCCCTGTCGGTGGCGGTGCCCAGGACGTCGATACGCCCGCTGACTATCGCCGGCTGCTGCGCATCTTCTCTAAGGAGGGTGGCCCGGGCTCCAAGGGCCAATAACTGGTGAGGGCGCCGGCCCCGACCGGCCTAACGGCCGGCCGGGGGGCGCCCCCGGGGTTAAAGTGGCGGTCTTTCTACCAGGTCATGATCGGTAGCTCCGCCTGACTGGCAGAAGGTTTAGATCACGCATGAGGACCACCGTCGAGCGACTTTGGTGAACCCAGCTGTGAGTGCACCGTGAACCCACCGTGCGCGAGCGGTGAGGCCACGTAGATCGGAGCCCCAGTGGGGTAGGTAGCCATCGTGATTGGGATCACGCCCGGCCCTGGGGTGACGCCCGTGTCCTCAAAGCGCACCGCGCTTAGTCGTGGCGTGATCGCCAAGGTGCCGTTGTAATGTGGCGCCTCGACAATCCACTCCGCCGAAGTGCTGTCGCCCCCGAACGCATAGGTGTGGTCAAACCCCACCCCCGTCGACTGGTTCAGAATCTGATATCGCACCTGCGTACTTCCGATTTCGGTCACGCTGACCATCACCCGATTGCCCGGGGTTACCGCCACGGGAGTTTGGTAGACGAAGGCGCCGCTATAACTCAGTCCCTCGACGAAGGTCGAATAGGTCGCCGCCCCATCTGGGCTGACCTGGATGTGGATGCCCGCCTGCACCAGCGCGGTGGTGGCCATTGATGCACCACCGATTCCGTCCCAGACCGATGCGTATTCAGCCTGGCCTGGGTTACGCTGCGTCGCTGAAGGCACGTTGAAAGTGCTGGTCACCGACGTCAACGGGCCGACGGCATTCAGGTAGCCTGCCCAGTTGGCGCTGAGGGCGGTACCGCTACTTCCCCCATCGACCCAGCCATCGACCCATCCGTCGGACCAGCTGGTCGCGGCGGAGCCCGAGAGGCTCAGAAGAGCCAGTATCGCGAGGGCTGTTCGCCCCACTCCTTTTAACATGTGAGCAAATGTAGCCGAGGGTCTGCGTATTTCATCCCTCTTAAGTGAAATTGGTGCGGGTTTTTCCCAAGGTGCGGCGCGAAACCTTGCCCCCGGACCCCCTTGGGATGGCGTTGACCACCATCCACTGCTTGGGAATCTTGAAGTTGGGCAGCCGCTCCCGGCAGAAGGCGCCGAGTTCATCCGGCGTCACCTCTCCCACCACCCAGGCGCCCACGACCTGTCCCCAGAGGGGGTCGTCGATCCCGGCCACCACCGCCTCGCGCACGCCGGGGTGCGAGGAAAGGACCGCTTCCACCTCCTCGGGTCGAACGTTCTCGCCGCCCGTGATGATGGTGTCGTCGGCCCGGCCCAGCACGCTCAAGACGTCCCCGTCCAGGCGTCCAAGGTCCCCGGTGTGAAAGCGCGTCGGGTCGGGCTCCGAATTCAGTTCCGGGTTGACGTAGCCGGCGAAGAGGCTGGGCCCGCTGACCACGATCTCACCGGCCTCGATCTCGACCCGGGCGTGGCTCCCCACCCTTCCGGCTGAACCCGGGTGTTCTAACGCCTCGGTCGGAGAGGCGATCGCGATCTGGGATGCCGTTTCGGTCATCCCGTAGCTGGGGGCGACCTTGAGCCCCAGCTCGATCCACTCGCGCACGCGCTCAGCGGGCGCGGGGGCGCCCCCGATCAATATCACGCGCAGCCGGCGAAGCTCGTCCTCGCCGCCGGCCGCCAGCAGGCGCTCGAGCATGGTCGGCACCAGGGAGATCAGCGTTGCGCCGTGATCGCGGATGGCGCCCAGCACCGCGCCCTCCTCGAACTCGGGCAGCGTGATGCAGCTGGCCATGGCAAGAGAGTTGCGGATGAAGATGGCCAGTCCGCCCACGTGGTGGGGAGATAGGGTCAGGAGCCAGCGGTCGCGCGCGTCCACCCCGAGCGCATCCAGGCAGCCCCGGGCCGAGGCGAGATGGTTTGAGAGCGTGTGGCGCACCCCCTTGGGCGGACCGCTGGTGCCCGAGGTGTAGAGCACGGTCGCGTCCTCGGGATCGCCTGCGGCGGGGTTCTCCAATTCCATCACCTCGGCGTCGCGGATCAGGAAGCGAGGCCGGGCGTCGGCCAGAATTCGGGCCAGGTCCTCGGGGTGGGCGGAGGGCGAGATCGGGACCAGGGCGGCGCTGCAGCGCAGGCAGGCGTGCAGGATCGCCGCGAAGCGGACGCCGGCCGGCTCCTGGAGCGCCACCCGCTGCCCGGGTATCAGCCCCTGGCGGCTAAGACGCTGGCTCCACTGGTGGGCGAGGTCGTCGAGCTGAAACCAGCTCACCCAGTAGTCCTGGCCCAAGTCGATGACAGCCCGCCGGGCCCCCGCCGCCACGGCGGCTGCTCGCAGGGGATCGTCCACGCCCTGATCATGCACCGCGGGTTGCCGGACCTGCCGCCGACGGACCCGGGGCCGGTGGTGGGCTAGCATGAAAACCCCGTCAGCTAGGGCTCAGGAGTGGTGGCTTGGAAGGTTGGATCGGCGGTGGAGACTACGAGGACATCTGGTACCAGACGCTGGACGGGGTGGCCAAGATCACGATCAACCGGCCCGAGGTGCGCAACGCCTTCCGGCCCACCACCCTGTTCGAGCTCAGCCGCGCCTTCGATGTGGCCCGCGACGACTCGGACATTGGAGTCATCATCCTGACCGGGGCGGGCACGGAGGCGTTCTGCTCGGGGGGTGACCAGCGCATTCGCGGCGCCGACGGCTATCGCGACGAGGCCGGGGTGGGACGGCTCAACGTGCTCGACCTGCAGATCCAGATCCGGCGCACCCCCAAGCCCGTGATCGCGATGGTGGCGGGCTACGCCATCGGTGGGGGCCACGTCCTGCACGTGGTGTGCGATCTCACCATCGCCGCTGACAACGCTCGCTTCGGCCAGACCGGGCCTCGGGTGGGAAGCTTCGACGGGGGCTACGGATCAGGCCTTCTGGCCCGCAGTGTGGGTCAG
>Ga0307373_10006033_pt1 | contig 19485 bp, 12 predicted proteins | sample OX2MG_FD_202534 | JGI IMG/M metagenome (GOLD analysis project Ga0307373, IMG submission 202534) | Soil microbial communities from Risofladan, Vaasa, Finland - OX-2 | ecosystem: Environmental > Terrestrial > Soil > Coastal area > Acid sulfate soil | place: Finland: Risofladan, Vaasa | collected...
CCGCCTCGTTCTACGGAGTCAACTACGGGGTCTCGACCAACCCGGTCGACCCGCAGACGGGAATCAAGGTCCCGCCGCCCAACGTCACCTCAGAGGGCAACTCGCTGTCGGCCGATCTCCGCGCCTTTTCGGTCTCGTGGAACCGCCAGCAGTTCAATCAGGGCACCCCTAAACCGGACGGCACATCCCCCGGGAACACCAGGCCGGCCACAGGGACATACGACCCCCGCAGCGGCGCCTACACCTTGCGATGGACCAGCCAGATCATCGGCGGCCCTTTCAACGGCTTCGCCGGGCTGTGGAACCTCGAGGGGCGCTTCATCCCCGCCGGGCACTCCACCGCCTCGGCGCCGACCGGCCCGGCTTCGAACGGAGCCACCGCCGGGTCATCGACGGGGCAAGCATTAGGGACCGGGCCGGCGTCCGGCTCGGGATCAGGCAGCGGTATGACCCAGACCCCGACAGCCGGGAGCGGCGCCGCCTCGGCGCTCTCATCACCGAGGGTCCCCTCCTCGGTCGCCACCGCCACCACCCCGACATCAGCAGTGGCGTCGGCACCGGCGGCCCGAGGTCGGTCGGCGTCACCCGCGCCGAACGGGCGCGGCGGCGGCAGCGGACGCTGGCTGTTGAAGCTGGCGGCAGCCGCAGGGCTGGTCGTCCTGGCCAGTCTGCTCGGACTGGAGCTGTCGCGCCGTAGGCGTTCGCTTTCAAGAGTCGGCTGAACCTCGAGGACCCGACCGAGCGCACCCACCGGCGCCGTAGCCTTCCCGTCCTGGTCGGGTTCGGCCGATCGGATAGGACGGGAGGCGCGACATGGAGACGGCAGCGCTGCGTTCCCTGTCCGAGCGCCTGCCCGAAGGGGCCGGGGCCGATGCCGTCCTGGAGGCATTCCTGGACTGGGTGGCCGATATTGGCATGACCCTGTACCCGGCTCAGGAGGAGGCCCTCCTGGAGGTGGTCGGCGGGGCCAATGTGATCGTGGCCACCCCGACCGGATCGGGCAAGAGCATGGTGGCGGTGGGGGCCCACTTCGCCGCTCTGGCCACCGGCCGGCGCAGCTTCTACACCGCTCCCATCAAGGCCCTGGTGTCAGAAAAGTTCTTCGATCTGTGCCGCATCTTCGGCGCCGATCGGGTCGGGATGATGACGGGCGACAGCTCCATCAATGCCCGGGCGCCGATCGTCTGCGCCACCGCCGAGATCCTGGCCAACATCGCCCTCCGCCAGGGCTCCGACGCGCCGGTCGGCCTGGTGGTGGCGGATGAGTTCCACTTCTACGCCGACCCGGACCGCGGCTGGGCCTGGCAGGTTCCGCTGCTGGAGCTGACCGGCGCCCAGCACGTCCTCATGTCGGCCACCCTGGGCGACGTCCGGCGCTTCGAGACCGACCTGACCGAGCGGACAGGCCGGCTCACGGTCACCATCACCTCGGCCACACGGCCCGTTCCTCTCCACTACTCCTACCGCAACACTCCTCTGCACCGGACCATCGATGACGTCCTGGCCGCCGGCGGAGCGCCCCTCTACGTGGTCTCCTTCACCCAGGCCTCGGCGGTGGAGCTGGCCCAGGCCCTCATGTCGACCAACGTGGCCACCAAAGAGGAGAAGGCGGCCGTAGCCGAGGCCATCGGTGAGTTCCGCTTCGAGGCCGGCTTCGGCCGGGTCCTGTCCCGCTTCCTACGCCACGGGGTCGGCGTCCACCACGCCGGCATGCTGCCCAAGTACCGCCGCCTGGTGGAGAAGCTCACCCAGGACGGCCTGCTCAAGGTGATCTGCGGGACCGACACCCTCGGGGTCGGCATCAACGTCCCCATCCGCACGGTGGTCTTCACCGCCCTGTCCAAATACGACGGCACCACCACCCGGGTCCTGTCGGCCCGGGAGTTCCACCAGATAGCCGGCCGGGCGGGGCGGGCCGGTTACGACACCGAAGGCAACGTGGTGGCTCAGGCTCCCGAACACGTCATCGACAACGAGCTGGCCCTGGCCAAGGCCGGCGAAGATCCCAAGAAGCGCCGCAAGGTGGTGCGCTCCCAGGCCCCCAAGGGCTTCGTAGGTTGGTCGGAGGAGGCCTTCGAGCGCCTGATCGCCTCACCGCCCGAACGCCTGGGGTCGAGCTTTGGCGTCAGCCACTCCATGCTGCTCAACGTCCTCGATCGTCCGGGGGACGGCTGTGCGGCCCTGCGCCGGCTCCTGACCGACAACCACGAGGCTCGGCCGGCCCAGCGCCGACACATCCGCCGGGCCATCTCCATCTACCGGTCCCTGGCCGGCGCCGGGGTGGTTGAGAGGCTCGCCACGCCCGATGAACTGGGCCGCACAACCCGGGTCACGGTGGACCTCCAGGCCGACTTCGCCCTCAACCAGCCCCTCTCCCCTTTCGTGCTGGAGGCCCTGGGTCACCTGGAGCGGGACAGCACCACCTATCCCTTCGACATGCTCAGCGTGATCGAGGCCACCCTGGAGGACCCCGGCACAGTCCTGGCTGCCCAGCTGTCCAAGATCAAAACCGACACCATCAACCGCCTCAAGGCCGAAGGGGTGGAGTACGAGGAGCGCATGGAGGCCCTCGACCAGCTCGAGTACCCCAAGCCCCTGGCCGAGTTCCTCTATGGGACCTTCGACACCTACCGGATCCAGCACCCCTGGGCGGCGGATCACAACATCCGCCCCAAATCGGTCGTTCTGGACATGCTCGAGCGGGCTATGGGCTTCACCGACTACGTCGCCTTCTACGGGCTCAACCGCTCCGAGGGCCTGGTGCTGCGTTATCTGACCGACGCCTACAAGGCGCTGGTCCAGTCGGTGCCCGAGGAGGCCAAGACCGAGGAGCTCGAAGACGTCATCTCCTGGCTGGGCGAGACGGTCCGCCAGACCGACTCCTCTCTCCTCGATGAGTGGGAGTCGCTGCGCCACCCCGAGGACATCCCTCCCCAAAAGCCGGCCCTGCCTCCTGCCCCTCCTCGCCTGACCGCCAATCCCCGGGCCTTCCGCGTCATGGTCCGCAACCAGGCCTTCCGCCGGGTAGGCCTGGCCGGCCGGCGGGACTGGGACGGGTTGGCCTCTCTGGACGCCGGCACCGGGTGGGACCGGGAGCGCTGGCGGGAGGCATTCGAGGATTACTTCGCCGTTCACGACCGCATCCACGATGGCCCTGAGGCCCGCTCGCCCGACCTGTTCCAGGTGACCGAGGGGGTCGAGGCCTGGAGTGTGCGGCAGGTCCTGGACGACCCGGACGGGGACCATGACTGGGCCCTGGTCGGGCGGGTCGATCTGGCCGCCTCGGACGAGGCCGGCCAGGCGGTGTGGGTTCCGCTGGGGGTGGAGCTGCTCTGACCGCCCCGGGGCCGGGGATCCGCTGATCGTCGGTTTTCGACCTTTAGTGGAACCGTCTCTTCAACTGATATGCGTGGAGGACGGCCCGGTCAGGTCGGCCAGCGCCACCCGGGCGGCGCCGTAGCCGCACATGCCGTGTACACCTCCACCCGGGGGCGTCGACGCCGAGCACAGGTAGACACCATCGATCCCCGTCCGGTACGGGTTCCATCGCCGCGTCGGCCGGAAGACCGTCTGGCCCAGAGTCGACAGACCTCCGTTGATGTCCCCACCCACGTAGTTGGGATTGTGCGCCTCGGCCTGGACTGCAGTGGTCGTGACACGGGCCAGGACCAGATCCCGGAACCCCGGGGCGAAGCGCTCGATTTGGGCCTCTATCCGATCGGTCATGTCGAGCCCGGAGCCGGCCGGGACGTGGCAGTAGCCCCAGAGAGTGTGGTCGCCGGCCGGGGCCCGGGTCGGATCGACCACTCCGGGCTGGGCCACCAGGCAAAAGGGCCGCTCCGGGTGTCGCCCAGCGGTGACCTCGGCCTCGCTGCGGGCCACCTCGGGCAGGGTTCCTCCTACGTGAACGGTCCCCGCCTCCCGGCAGACCGGCGCCGCCCACGGCACGGGACCGTCCAGGGCCCAGTCCACTTTGCAGACACCGGGTCCGTAGCGAAACCGCCGCAGAGCCCGCCGATAATGGGAGGAGAGGCGGTCCCCGGCCAGGCCCACCAGGCCCCAGGCCGATACGTCGAGCAGCACGACCCGGGCCCGGGGCAGGTCCTCGAGTCGGCCGATCCAGCGGTCGATGACCAGGCGACCCCCCAGGGACTCGATCTCCTCCACCAAGGCGTCCACTATCCGGCCGCTGCCACCCTCCACCACCGGCCAGCCCAGCCCGTGGCCCAGCATGGCGAAGAGAAGAGCCATGGCCCCGGTCAGCGGAGCGCTCAACGGCAGCATCGAGTGAGCCGCGGCCCCGGCCAGCAGGCCGCGGGCCTCATCGGTCCGAAAACGACGGGCCAGGACGTTCACAGGGAGCAACCCGGGGATCCCGAAGCGGGCCACGGCTAGGGGGTCGGGCGGGAGCGAACGCAGCGGAGCAAGGACAGTGGACATGATCGGCTCCAGGTCCCGGACCAGGCCGGACAGCACCCGCCGGTAGGCGGCGCCGTCTGAGCCGAGCAGGCCGGCCGTCTCGTCCATCGAGTCGGTCACGGCGGCCGCCCGGCCCCCGTCCAGGGGATGGGCGAAAGCCACCCGCGGGGTGCGGAGACGGACCCCTCGGGACGCCAGATCGACACCTCGGAAGAAGGGCGACGCCTGCACCAGGGGATGGACCGCTGAGCAGACGTCGTGCAAGAAGCCGGCCTCGGTCAGCTGACTGGTGCGGCAGCCTCCTCCCAACGTGGACGAGCCTTCGATCACCTCCACCCGCAGGCCGGCCCGAGCCAGGGTGAGGGCGCCGGCCAGTCCATTGGGCCCCGACCCGACCACCACCGCGTCGGGAGCGCTCATGCCGGGATCAATCCACGGTGGCGGCCAGGACCACATCCAGAGCCAGGGTGAGACACCGACACCCCCCGCCCGCCTTCAGGAACTCACTGACCGGGCAGACCATCACCTCGAAACCCCAGGCCTCCAGCTGACGGCCCACCCGCACGGGACAGGAGGGCATGACCACCCGCTGGCCCACCACCACCGAGTTGGCGCAGAAGGCCAGCGCCTCTTCATCCTCCAGGACCAGGGGCTCGGGCACCAGTGCTTCGACCACCCGCCGGCCGTAGCGGTCCCAGCCGAGGGGAGCGACCATGGCCCGGCGCTCGTCCAACGGGCAGAAGGTGAGGTCCAGGTGGTAGAAGCGCTCATCGACCAATTCGACCGAGCGCACCGCCGCTCCGGTCAGGGTGGACAGATAGGCGTGGCTGGCGGCGTCGGAACGGAACCGGTAACCGGCCAGGAGAACGCCCCCGAAGGGCAGGGCGTCCCCGGCCCCTTCCTGGCAGACATCCTCGGGCAGCTCGCTCACCTGGTATCCCCGGGTCCGGAACCAGGCCGAGTCAAGGGCCGTCTCTGCCTGTCGCTCGGGATGGCGGAACCGGCTTGGGACGAACTGGCTGGCGTTGACCACGCCGGCGTTGGCCGTGAAGACCAGGTCGGGCACCTCGGCCGCCGGCTCCAGCACCTCGACCTCGGCCCCGGCCTGGACCAGGGTAGAGCGCAACCCCTCCCACTCGGCCTGGGCGGCGTCGCGCTCCACCGTCACCTCCCGGTGCATCCAGGGGTTGATCTCGTAGAGCACGCCGAAGTAGTTGGGCGGACACATGAGATAATGCCGTCCCCAGCCCAGTCCTTCGCTCACGGGCACAAATCGCCCGCCAGGTCGCGCAGGAACAGCCCGACGTCGGTGACGATGCCGAGGGCCTGGTGGCTTCCCCGGTCGGCCAGCTTGGTGACCACCGCCTGGTTGATGTCGACGCAGTAGGTCTCCACCCCGGCGGGCAGCAGGTTTCCCGTGGCGATGGCGTGCAGGGTGGTGGCCAGCATGAGGGCCACGCTCACTCCCTCCAGATGTGATCGCATGGCGTCGGCCGCTTCCACCATGTCGGTGATCACGTCGGGCAGGGGCCCGTCGTCGCGCACCGAGCCGGCCAGTACGAAGGGAACCTTTCGACGGATGCACTCGTACATCACTCCGGCCGGGATGAAGCCGTCGGCCACGGCCGCGGCTATGGAGCCCCGCCGGCGGACCTCGTTGATCACCCGCAGATGGTTGGCGTGGCCGTGCTCGGTCGGTATGCCCTGCTGCACCGACACCCCGAGGGAGGTGCCCAGCACGTTGGACTCGATGTCGTGGGTGGCGAAGCCGTTACCGGCAAAGAGCACGTCGATCCAGCCCTCCCGCACCAACCTGGCCACGTCCGGCGCCGCTCCGGTGTGCACCACCGCCGGCCCGCACACGGCCAGGATCCGCCCACCCCGGGAGCGCGCCTCCCCGATCCGGCGGGCCACCTCGGCCACCAGCAGGGCCTTGGGCTTTTCCGAGCTGACCTCCGAGGCCATGAACTCGAATGGGGAGGTGCCTCGGGGCCGGGACGGGGCGGCTACCTCGACGCCCTCCATGCCGATCACCACGGCATCTCCAACCTTCACGCGGTGCATGGGCACGGTCCGGGCCCGGTGCTCGGACAGCACCACGGCGCAGTCCATCTCCGGGTTCTCCACCGGAACCCACCCGTCCTCGGTCAGGACGCGCGTGTTCAGGTTGGTGCTGGAGTAGAAGCCGGCCGGCAGCACCCCGTCCTGGTCACAGGGTTCGAGCGACGCCGGCCGCAGTGCCACCCGGTTGGCCCCGTGGACCTGGAGCTGTTCCAACAACCGATCCAGGGACGGCCGGTCCGGGGAGGAGATCTCGACCCGGGCCCGGCTGGGGTCCCGGTTGGCCCGGCCGATCTCCACATCGACCATCCGGTAGTCCGCCCCGGACTCCAGGATCAGGTCGAGGACCTTGGCCAAGATGAGCGAGTCGATGATGTGGCCCGACACCTCGACTATCTCTGTCTCCACCCGGTCCTCCTCATCGCTCGTAGACCACGTTGCCGTACCGGTGCAGGCTCCGGCTGATGGACTGTTCCCGGAGCCAACGGGGCAGCTCGATGCGCCCATGGGAGCACACCGGCTCGTCCAGCGTGGTCAGGCCGGCGGCCGCCGCCGCCGTCAGCACCTCGGGTTCGGACCGGCCCAACAGACGCAAGCGGGGCCGGCCGGTACTCGGGGTCCCGTTCAAACGGCCTAGCCGGTCGGCCAAAGAAGCCCCGCTCTCCTCCACCACCTCGACCGGACCGCCTGGCCCTGCGGCGCCGGATCGGAGCGACCGGACCCAGGAGACGGACCGGCCCGGGGCCACCGACAACCAAACGTCCGTACCGGCTGTGGCCGCCGCAGCCAGCGCCTTGGCCACCTCTTGGTCGGGTTCATCGGGTTCATCGGCACCATCGACGGCGTCGACGCCGTCGACGCCGTCGGCGCCCACCCGGACCCAGACCCCGGGGCGGTAGGGCCGGTAGCGCAGGAGATTCGCCTCCCCCCGGAGGCCGGCCAGCTCCTGGGTCCGTCCGAAGCGGGTCTCCCACCAGTGCCGGTAGGAAGCCTCGGCGTCAGCCACGCCGATGGGGGCCGCATCCCGCCAGCGCCGCAGACCCATCAGGTAGTTGGGCCCGCCCGCTTTGGCGGTGGGACCCAGACTGGACGCCTTCCACCCTCCGAAGGGTTGCCGGCCGACCAGGGCACCGGTGGTCGTCCGGTTCACATAGAGGTTGCCCGCCTCGACGGCGTCGATCCAGCGGGCGTGCTCGGCCGGGTCCAGCGACTGCAGGCCGGCGGTCAGCCCGTAGGCGCCGCCGTTCTGCCAGGCGGTTGCCTCATCGAGGTCACGGGCCCGCATCACCCCGAGCACGGGACCGAACCACTCGGTCAGGTGGGCCCAGGACCCGGGCCGGATACCGATGCGGACCCCCGGAGCCCACAGTCTCCGACCGGCATCAACCAGCTGCGGCTCCACCAGCCAGGACTCCCCCGGATCGAGCTGGGTGAGGGCCCTTTCCAGGGCCGGGGTCAATGGCCCCACCAGAGGTCCCACCTCGCTGGCCGGATCAGAGGCCGGGCCCACCCTCAGGCTGCGAGTGGCGTCGGCCAACTGGCGCAGGAAAGGGCTGTGATCGTGCACTGACGCCTCGACTATGGCCAGGCTGGCCGCCGAGCACTTCTGGCCGGCGTGGCCGAAGGCCGAGCGAACCAGGTCCCGCACGGCCTGGTCGACATCGGCGGTGGCCGTGACCACCATGGCGTTCTTGCCACTGGTCTCGGCCAGGAGCCGCCGGGCCGGATTCCACGCCAGGAACCGGCGGGCCGTTTCCACCGACCCGGTCAAGATGACGCCATCCACGTCGGGGTGCGAGACCAGGTACTGGCTGGACTCCCCATCCTGCATGGCCAGCACCTGAAGGCAATCGGACCCGAGCCCGGCCCGGGCCAACTGCGTCCCCAGTAGGTCCGAGCACCGCGGCGCCTCCGGGCTGGGCTTGAGGATGACGGTGTTTCCGGCAGCCAGGGCGGCCAGGACACCGCCGGCGGGGATGGCATAGGGAAAGTTCCACGGCGGGGACACCACCACCACGCCCAGAGGCCAGCTCTCCACCTCCCCGGCCAGGGACTCCAATTCCTCGATGCCCGCCGCGTACCAGCGCGCGTAGTCGATGGCTTCGGACACCTCCGGGTCGGCCTCGGTAAAGGTCTTGCCCGCCTCCTCGGCCATGACCGAAATGGCCTCGCCCCGGCCACCGACCATCTCCTCGGCGGCCGCCAATAGTGCCGAGCTGCGCTCAGGGGACGGGACGGCGGCCCAGCCCGGAGCCGCCTCCCGCGCCCGGGACAGGACGGCGTCAACCTGGCCGACATCACCGGCGCCGAGCACGGTGCCAGCCGGGGTCGCGCCCCGGGCCCGGCGCAGCGCGCCGGCGGCCCAGCCCCGGTTGGCAGGCACGGTGAGGTCGGTGTCGGGCTCGTTGCCCCAACCTCCGACCCGGATGGGCCCGGCGCGCCGGTCCTGGGTCAGGCGGCTCGAGGTAGTGACGGCGTGGCGCTCCCGGACGGCCGCGGCGAAGCGCTGCGCCTGTTCCTCCCACTCCGGACCGCCCGGACGCAGATCGAAGGCGTGGCGCAGGAACCCGTCCGGGGTGGCGTTCTCGTCCAGGCGACGGGCCAGATAAGCCAGGGCATTGCGGAAATCGGCCCGGGTGGTGGCCGGCAGGTAGAGCAGCAGGCGACCGGTCCGCTCGATCACGGCGGCGGCCTGGGCATCGGCCATGCCGGCCAACATCTCTACGTCGAGGTCCACCCCGGCCACGTCGGCCAGGACCAAGGCGAAGCCGACATCGAAGAGATTGTGAGATGCCACCCCCACCTTGACGATGCCCTCGGCGGCGGCACCGACCAATCTCTCCAGCATGGCCTTGTAGGACGCGTCGGTGGCGGCCTTGTCCGCATAAGTGGGCGCCGGCCAGTCGTGCAGCTCGGCGTCGACTCTCTCCATGGCCAGGTTGGCTCCCTTGACCAGCCGGATGCGCACTGGGGCGCCGCCGGCTCTGCGGCGCTCGACGGCCCAGGCCAGAATGCGCTCCAGCGCTCCGTGGCTGTCCGGGAGGTAGGCCTGCAGGGCGATGCCCGCCGTCAGCTCCTGGAACCGGGCCTCTCCCAGCACCCGGATGAAGACCTCGACGGTCAGGTCGAGATCACGATGCTCCTCCATGTCCAGGTTCACCAGTTTGGGAGGGCTGGACCGGAGGGCGCTTTGGTACAGCCGGCGCATGGGCTCCGCCGCCCTCTCCACCGATCCGTCGAAATCGACCAGAGAGATACCCGCGGCCACCGAGGACACCTTGACCGACACACAGTCGATGTCGGCCCGGGCCAGTAGAGCCTCCACCGCCGTCACCCTCCGGGTGGCCTCCTCGTGACCGAGGATCGCTTCGCCCAGGAGGTTGACATTGGGTCGTCTCCCGGAGGCGGCCAGCCGGGCCAGGCGCCGGCCCAGGGCGCCGGGCTCGGACGGATAGACCAGGCCGGCCGTTTCCCTTCGCAGCCGCGCCGACACCAAGGCGTCCACCGGGCGGGGGGCGATCCGGGCGGACATCCCGGACAGACGGAGGAGAGCCCGGTCGGGCCCGGACACCCCCGGCAGGTCGGAGGCAGCCAGATCGGCCAGGGCCCGGGCGGCCACTTGGGCCGAGACGGGCCGCAGAACCCGATCGGCCAGGGAGAAGACGAGTCGGGTACCGCCTTCGCTGGCGAGGAGACGCTGCAACCGGGCCAGACGTCGGTGCTGGCGGGCGCTGGTCATGGACCGGGCCCGCTCGGTCAGGTCGGCGGCCAGATCCAAGGAGCGGTCGATGAGCTCTTGGTCGGAGAGACTCCCGGTGGACGGCACCGGTCCCATTACAGCGCCGGCAGGCGGCCGGAATGAGGACAGGCCGCCAGCCGGGCCGGTCGCTGGGAGTCGGCCGGGCCGGTCGCTGGGAGTCGGCCGGCCCGGCCCTTAGCGGCGGGGAGTGAGGAGGAAGAGAGGTGGGTCGGCCCGGCGGACCTGGCAGCGCCAGACCTCGCCCCCCAGGCGGATGTCGTAGTCCCGACCCGGCAGCCGCACCGTCACCACCTCGGGGACGATGGGCGTCTCGGGGGTGACGCTTGGGTGGGTGGCGGCCATGGAGCCAGTGTGCAGCAGGGCTGTGACGGTGGGGTGGATGCCGGCTCCGGCGTGGTAATGCCATTGCATTACTGTCCTGCCTGATGTCATCCGGAAGGGCCGGGGCTGACCGGCCGCTGCCGAGTGACGATCGGCCGTACCTCGCCGGACTCGACGTCGAAGATGAGGCCGGCCACCGTGGTCATTAGCGACAGGTAGGGCTGGGCCAGTAGCTGCTCGACGTCCTCCCGGAGGGCGGCCTCATGGTCATCGATCGGCAGGAAGCCCAGGTCGGCGCCGGTGCGGTCCCGGAGCTCCTGGTCGGTGACCCCAGTGAGCCCGCATTTGGTGTGCTGCATCACCACGACCGTGCGCACGCCAAGGACATGGGTGGACAAGGCCAGGCTGCGCAGGACGTCCTCGGTCACCCGACCGCCGGCATTGCGCAGCACATGGGCCTCGCCCAGGTGCAACCCCAACACGGCGAAGACATCGATCCGAGCGTCCATGCACGTGACCACGGCCAGCCGGCGTCGGGGACGAGCGCTGGCGGTGGCCCCGTCATCGGTCCGGGCGGCGGCGTAGGCGGAGTTGGCCTCCAACAGGCGGTCGAGCTCGGTGGCCTCCTCGGGGGGGAGTGACATTCACGAAACCTATAGGTGGGACGGCCGTGCCCCTACCGGGCCGGCGATCGGCGCCGAGTGGGCATTCCCCGCTGGCGGTGGGCCGGGTGGCTAGGAGGCGGGCTTGGCCGCCCGGCGCTGAGGGCGCCGGCGCTTGCTCTTGGGCTGCATGGCGGCCATGAGCAGACCGCCCAGGATGGCGGCGTTCTTGAAGAAATGCGTCCGCTGCTGCCTGGCCTTCTGGGGCTCCTCCTCATCCCAGAACCGGTGCCCACCGATGGTCGTGGGCACGACCGACCCGGCCAGGACCAGGGCCGACAGACGGGGAAGGCGTCCCAGAGCCATCATCGACCCCGCTGCCAGCTGGACCCCGGCATTGAGTTGGACCATCTGGACCCTCTCCAGGGGCAGGGTGTCACTCAGCTTGTCCAGCACCGGCCCGGCCGCTTTGGCTCGGGGCTCAGGGTTGCGCAGGACGTCGATGCCGCTGTAGACGAAAATTGAAGCCAGGAGCGGCCGGCTGAGGGTTCGAACCGTATTCATAATGGGGAACGTACCCCCCGCATGGCCCAGCGTAACGGGCTCTGGACAGCGAGCCACCGGCCGGGAAAGGCCCAGGCGTAGGATGGACGATCGATGACCGCCCCCCAGGTGGCCGGAGTCACAGCCCACCGGGCGCGATCCCGGGTAAGACGGCTGTCGTGAGTCTCCGACCCAGCCGAAGCCGGCGTCCCCGGCACCGCTTGGCGATGGTGGCCCTGAGCATCCAGGATCGGATAGCCGACGGCGCCCCCCTGCTCTGCGACTGCGACGAGCCCGGATGCCCCGCCTGCGATTAGGCCGGCTGCTCGGCCGCCAGTAGGCGGACCATCCTGGGCCCGAGCAGTGCGACCAGAGCTAGCTGCAAGCCCCCTGCCACGAAGAAGGGCAACCGCAGTCCGTAGCGGGAAGCCACCAGACCACCTACCAGCGCGCCCGCCGGTATCGCTCCATAAATCAGCGAACGGGTGACATTGGCCACCCGGCCCAGCATGTCTCTGGGGATGACCATCTGGCGCATGGCTTGGTTGGCGACGCTGCCGGCCGCCACTGCACTCTGCTCGATGAACAGAGCGGCTCCAGCCACGATCGCCATCGAGGTCGAGCCGGCCACCAGGTAAGCGATCGCGGCCACGGCGCCGCTGAACACCAACATCGGTCCGGTGCCCAGTCGGTCGACCGCCCGACCGGACGTCAAGGCCCCCACCACCATCCCGGCCGTCGTCGCCCCCATCAAGAGGCCAAAGCCGGAGCGCGATAGATGGAGCACGTGGAGCGACCAAAGCACCATCACTCCGACCACCAGTGACTGGCAGAAGGCCAGAATCGCAACGTACACGGAGGCGGTCCGAAGCCCGGGGTTCTTAGCGAACCACTCGAGCCCCAAGCGGATACCGGCCAGGAAGTCCTCGTTGTTCGGCCCCGACTCCAGGTCATCCCGCCTTAACGCGGTAGTGACCAACAGCACGGCCGATAAGCCGAAGGTCGCCCCGTCGAAGATGAAGGGCAGCGACAGCGCGACGGCCGCCAGGAGCCCGCCAAGGGCTTGGCCCGCGACCTGCTCGGAGCCGACCTGCAGGGCGAAGAGATAGCCATTGGCTCGGCCCAGCTGGTTGAGCTCCACTACGGCCGTGACCATCCGACCGGTAGCGGCGAAGAAGGCGCTCTCGAAGCTGCCGAGGCCCGCGGCTACAACGAAGACGGCGGCCAGCGGATGGAAGTGGGTCACCACCGCCACGCCAAGCAGTACTACCAGCACCATCCGGGCGACCTCGACCACACTCACGTAGGGGCGGAGCCGGACCCGATCGGCCACGGCTCCGGTGACGACCGAGAAGAGCCAGGGGGCTCGTTGGGCAACCATGACGAGGGCCACGATGACCGGGTTGCGGTCTAGAGATGCCGCCAACAGCGGCAGCCCAACCAGGGCGACCCCGTCACCGAGTCCAGACACGACGGTGGAGGCCGATATTCCGAGCAGATCTCGGCTCCATAGACCGTCGCCCCCCTGAATCCGACCCATATCCTCCCCGACGACGGATGGTCGCCTCCGGCCGGGCCCGGGGTGCACGTGTCTGCAAATATGTAGCAACGGCCGGGCTCCCGAGCTTGAGAAGAAATCCCTCAAGCTTCCGGAAGCGCCGGCCGAAGTTAGTTCACCATGTCAGTTCCGGGTGCTATCCGAAGGCGTTACGGGCCCAGGAGTCGCTCCGGAAGGTTTGCACACTGTTCTCAGCACCACTGTCCGCGAAGGAAACGCATCTGAAAATCACCCCCGATTCTTGAAGGTAAGCCCCGGCACTAACGGGGTCAGAATTCGGATATGGGACACTCCGCCCATTCGGCCCACCGGGCCGAATCCTTAGGACAGCCATGCCTAAAACTGGACAAGCTGACCGGATGTTGCGGACCCAATTATCCATACGGGCTTCGATACGTCAAAGGGTCCGAGGTGACATTTCAACAAATGATGACGTTTAACTACCTAGGTCTGGAAATACGGGCTATCCGTCCGTGACCCGATCGGTCCAATGAGCTCCCCTCATCACCAACCCCATGTCTCGCGAGACGTATACATCTGGGGATTCGTCGCTGTCCTGAGCGCGGCTTGCGTCCTGACCTGGCGCTCTGCCCTGCTGCTGGGGCACCACCCCCTGGGGACCGACCTCCGGATCCCCTGGTTGGCGTTCATGGCGGCATTCGTCGGCACTGACCTGGCTCGCTTCCGGGTGGAGTTGCGTGAGCAGGCCCACGGTCTGGACCTCTTTGAGCTCGCCCTGGTCCCAGCCCTGCTCTTCTGCGCCCCCACCTGGCTCCTGGTCTCCCGACTGCTGGCCAGCGCCATCTCCATCGGGTTGGTGCGACGGGCACCCCCCATCAAACTGATGTTCAATGTGGCCCAATACTGCCTCCGGGTAGGCGTGGCCGTGTTGATCGGTCATGCCGCCGGCATCGGTTCCCACTCCCCCGTCAGTGCGAGGGTCTGGCTAGCCGTTCTGGCGGCCTGCGCCGGCTCCGAGTTGGTCAGTCGTCTGGCGGTGATAACCGTCATCTGGATGGCGGCCGGGCGCCCCCAGGCATCTGAACTTCTCGAACTGGCCATAGCCGGTCCCATCCTCATGGTCACCACAACGACCCTGGGCCTGGTCTGTGCCCTCGTCTTATGGGCAAACCCTTGGGCGGTGTGGATGCTCGCCATCATCGGCGGGATCGCAGCGGCCGTCCACCACGTCCACCACAAACTCCGACAGCGCTACGCCAACCTCCGCATTCTGAGCCGTTTCACCCGCGATGTGTCCGACGCTGGGACCGGCCGGGCCGTGGTGGTCACGGTGCTTGAACAGGCCAGAGCCATCCTCAATGCCGAGTGGGCTGAACTGATGGTGAAGGATGGCGCTGGGATCTCGCGAACTCTCTTGACTCCTCTAGGAGTCAACGAGGTGAGCGAGGCCCTTGACGCCCGGTCGGCCTGGCTCCTCGGGCTCGACGTCGCCGTCCGGGTCGACGTCGGGGACAAGCCCTCGGCCATGACCCGGGCGAGCCGACGCATTCGCATTCGAAGGCAGAGTGCATCGGTGTTAACAGCCCCCCCGGCCGAGGTCCACCTGGACGACGCCCTGGTCTCGCCCCTCCGCGGCCATGAGGGCCTTCCTGACGCCGTGATCGTGGTCGGACACCGCCTCGGGGACGGCGTCCGCTTCGATGATGAAGACCTCGAGCTGGCCAGCACCCTGGCCGGCGCCGCCGGCCTGGCCCTGCGCAACGGCCGCCTGGTGGACGCCCTCCGCAGCCAGGCCGAAGCCAACGAATTCCAGGCCCGTCACGACCCTCTGACCCAGTTGGCCAACCGGTCGATGTTCCTGGCCGAGACGGAAAAGTCCCTGTCGAACCTGAGCCCCGACCACCTCCTGGCCGTCATGCTGGTGGACCTCGATAACTTCAAGGACGTCAACGACACCCTGGGCCACCACTTCGGTGACCGTCTGCTGTGCCGGGTGGCCGAGCGGCTGGTCGAAGCCGTAGGTTCCGAGGGCATCGTCTCCCGGCTGGGTGGCGATGAGTTCGCCATCATGATCCCGGCCATGCGCCACGTGGACCGGGTCGAAGCCATCCAAGCCGGCATCCACGCCTGCCTCGGCCGCCCATTCCTCCTGGAGGAGCTGTCCGTGCAGGTCCGGGCCAGCGTCGGCGTGGCCCTGGCGCCTCAACATGCGCAGGACGCTTCGGGTCTGCTCAAGAGCGCCGACGTGGCCATGTACATGGCCAAAGCGCACCGCAGCGGCACCCAGATATACGAGGCCGAGGCCGACCAGCACTCCCGCCGGCGGCTGGCCTTAGCTGTCGAGTTGTCCGACGCCTTGGCCACTGGGCAGTTCGAGCTCCACTACCAGCCCCAGGCCGACTTCCGCAGCGGGAACATCGTGGCCGTCGAGGCCCTGGTGCGCTGGAACCACCCGCGCTACGGGTTGATCTCTCCTGACGAGTTCATCGGCCTGGCTGAGCAATCCGGCGCCATAGCCGAGCTGACCCGTTGGGTCATGCGCCGGGCCCTGGCCGACATGGCCGCCTGGCGGCAGGTCGGTCACGAGATGCAAGTGTCCATCAACGTCTCCCCTCGGAACCTGCTCGACGCCCACCTCACGGACGACCTGGCCCGCCTCTACGAGGAATACGAGGTGGATCCGGTCAACGTCACCCTGGAGATAACCGAGAGCGGCGTGGTGGCCGACCCCGAGCAGGCCTCCCTCATCCTCGGCCGGCTCGCCTTAGGCGGTACCAGGATTTCCATCGATGACTTCGGGACCGGCCACTCCTCCCTTGCCCGTCTCACCCACCTCCCGGTGAGCGAGATCAAGATCGACCGCAGCTTCGTCGACCGGATGACCACCGACAGCCGGGACCGGGCCATCGTCGAGGCCACTATTCAGCTGTCCAAGACCCTCGGTCTGAGTGTGGTGGCCGAGGGAATCGAGGACCCCTTCACATGGAAGGTGCTGTCCGAACTCGGCTGCGACCTGGCCCAGGGCTATTACCTGGCCAAGCCTCTCAGGCTCCCCGACCTGATGGAGTTCCTGGCCAAGCGGGGCGAAGAAACAGCAATGGCGCGCCGGCCGGTAGCCATGCCATCGTCTGGGAGTGAGCCTGGGGGCTGAAGGGTCGAGGTTGAGGAAGGTTTGCCTGTCGGTGGCGTTCGCCTTGGGCCTGGCCGCCTTGTCCACCGGATCGGGGTTGGCTCCCCCCGGACACAGGTCGATCCGACCCTCGGATCGGGCGGCGGCCATGGGCCGACCGGCGCCCGCCGGGGTCCCTTCGCCCTCCCCGCCGACTGAATCGAAGTGGAGCGGTGGGGCCCCGGGGGAGACGGTGACTTCGCCGGTTGTAGCGCCGAGAAACCCGGCTACCGATTCCACCCAGCCCCGAACCGTCACGACGGTGCGAACCGGTCGAGCTCGATCGGTGACGCCGACCACCGCGCCGTTGGTGGTGGCCCGTTCCGAGCCGGACCGGTCGGCCCCGGCCCAGTCCGCACCCGCCGGGTCCGCGGGCGCCCTGTGGCCGGGCGACTTCCCCGATCCCTCCGTGCTCAGGGTCGGGCCCGTGTACTACGCCTATTCCACCGAGGTGGGCCTGGATGCAGTACCCACCATCCGGTCCGTGGACCTCGTCCATTGGTCCTACGTCGGGGACGCGCTGGCCACCCTGCCGGCCTGGTCCGGGGGCCAGGACGTGTGGGCGCCAAGCGTCGTGACCAGTGGGGTCGGCTACGTCATGTTCTACGCCACCCGTGACGCCCGTACGGGAGACCAGTGCATCTCCCGGGCCGTAAGTACGTCTCCCTCCGGGCCCTTTGTGGACGCTTCGGTGGACCCCTTCGTGTGCCAGTTGGACCAGGGCGGGGACATCGACCCGGATGCTTTCCTGGACGGCAATGGACAGGAGTGGCTCATCTGGAAGAGCCAGGGCACCCAAGAGGGCCAGCCCCCGCGCCTGTGGGCTCAATCAGTCACCAGCGGCTGGACCTCTCTGGCCGGGCGCCCGACGGCCATCCTCGGTCTGAGCCAGCCATGGGAAGGCTCGGTGGTGGAGGCGCCGGCCATGATCAGCCAGGGGGGCCACTACTTCCTCCTCTACTCCGGCAACAACTGGGACTCCGCCTCCTACGCCATCGGCTATGCCGTGTGCCGCTCCGTGGTCGGACCCTGCTCCAAGCCGGACGGGGCGCCGGTCCTCTCCCGTCACGGAACCGAGGCCGGGCCCGGGAGCCCTGGACTCTTCTACGACGGCGCCGGGCAACTGAAGGTCGCCTACCACGCCTGGACCACCGGACACGTGGGCTACCCCAACGGCGCCCGCAGTCTGCACATAGGCAAGGTGGAGATCACCGGTACCCGGTTGTCTATCCAGGGATAGGGACCGCGGGGCGGTCGCTCAGGACCACCGCCAGTGCCGCCAGGACTACGGCCGTGCCCAACACCTGGAGGCCGGTGACCGGCTCGTGAACCATGAGGGCGGCCGACACCATGGCCGCGATCGGCGTCACCAGATTGAACATCGACGCCACCGATAGGCGAATGTGGCGATGGGCGTAATTGACCAGGAAGTGGCCGCCACCGGGGACGGTGGCCAACAGCAGGACCAGGAGCCAGGACCGGGACGTCCCGGTGAGGCCCTGGTGCAGGCCCAGGGCCAGGGGCGTGACCGTCACCGCTGCGACCAGCTGCACCGAGGCCTGGTACTCGAGCGTGCCCAGATGGACGCGGGCCCGCTTGGAGGCGATGAAGTACCACGTCCAGGCCAGGAGGGCGCCAACGGCCAGCAGGTCCCCGGCGCCACCGTGACGGCCGTGGGCACCCGGACCGAGCACGACCAGGGCGGCCCCCCCGAAGGCACCTGCGGCCGACAGCACGACCCGCCGTCCCACTTTTTCCCCGAACGTCCTGCCCACGGTGGCCAACACCAGCAGCGGCTGCAGGGTCACGATCAGAGTGGCATCGGTGACCGAGGTGTACTTGACGGCGGAGAAGAACAGCATGGAGTTGAGGCCCAGGGCGATCCCCCCGGGTAGAGCCAGGCGCACGGCGTGGCGGTCAACCCGGCGCCCGGTCAACCGGACCAGAGCGAAGGCCATGGCCGAGCCCAGCCACAGCCGGTGGAAGGCCAAGGTGGGCCCGGTCAGGGGGATGTACTTGGCCAGGGCATTGCCGAAGCCCCACACCGTGACGGCCACGAAAACGGCCGCCATGCCGACCCGCTCTTGACGGGCCGACCCGATGCGCATCCGTCCAGACTGCCAAATCGGACCAGGCCGGCCTTCGAATTGGGTCAGACAGCCGGCGGCCGCCCACAGGGCCCCGGACCAGGGCCCGCCAGGACCACGTTCTCGACCAGCTCGTGACCAACCACTACATCACCGCCGCCACCGCCAGTGCCGCCAAAGCCCAGGTTCTGCTCTTTCGGGCCCATCCCTAGAACCTGGAGCCGCCCCTCCTACCGGACCGGCCCCGCCACCAGGGTGAGGCTGGCCGATTGACTCTGACCCGACGACGTCACCCAGCCCACCGTCACCGAGCTACCGGGGCCGTGGGTACCCATGAGGGCGGCCAGAGAGTTAGGGGAGGAGACGGAACGGCCGTCGATGGACACGATCACGTCGCCTGGGCTCAGTCCGGCTCCGGCCGCCGGGCCGCCCGGTTCGACGCCCACGACCACGGCTCCTGAGCTGACCGGGGGTGTGTAGGAGCCGAATCCTCCGGCGCCGGACTCCACCGTGGCGACAGTGGACACCTCCACGCCCATGATCCCGGGTTGGCCGATCAGCACCGTGGAGGAGGCCCGGCCGGACTCGATCTGGCGGGCGATGGCCATGGCCGTGTCGATGGGGATGGCAAAGGCGATGTTGGAGGCAGTCTGGGTGGCGCCGCCGGAGGCACCCGCGGTGTTCATGCCGATCACCTGACCGGCCGCATCGACCAGGGGGCCGCCCGAGTTACCCGGATTGATGGGGGCGTCGGTCTGGATCAGGCCGCTCAGCCGTTCCGAGCCCGAATAGGGGTCGGTGGCCGTGATGGAACGGCCCAGGGCCGACACGATTCCGTTGGTCACCGTGGGCGGGCCGGACAAGTTGAGAGCATTGCCGATGGCTACCACCTGGTCACCCACCCCCACGCCGGCCGATCGTCCGAGGGTGACGGTCTTGAGTCCCGTCGCCCCCTGCATCTGGACCAGGGCGACATCGGCGGTGGGGTCGACCCCCAACACCCT
>Ga0307373_10006034_pt1 | contig 19485 bp, 16 predicted proteins | sample OX2MG_FD_202534 | JGI IMG/M metagenome (GOLD analysis project Ga0307373, IMG submission 202534) | Soil microbial communities from Risofladan, Vaasa, Finland - OX-2 | ecosystem: Environmental > Terrestrial > Soil > Coastal area > Acid sulfate soil | place: Finland: Risofladan, Vaasa | collected...
CGAAATTCGAGCGGGCGCGGCACATCCAGGGATACCGGCCGCATGGTGAACGGCTTCATCATCCGATCGATCACGCGCTCCACTTCCGGCACGATCACCGTTACAACCGATGAACGCCATAATTTTACCGTTGGAACGGTGGTGCAGATTTACGGCGTTGCGCCAATGGATTTCGACGGCTGGTACGCAATCGCTTCTGCTGGCACGGACACTTTCACGCTCAACACCGCGTTATTGCCCGCGTCGACCGAAACTGGTTCGCTGCTGCAAGGCTTCGGTGAGAACTGGTCGTGGAACCGCATGGGAGTGGTGGCATGGGAATGGAATATGGTGAGGTGCCCGCGCGGGGCAGGGGCGAATGCGTCGAGGGTCCATCGCTATTATATCTACGCGAATTACGGTTCGGGGTACTCGCTGATCGGGGGCACGCTACCGGCCACTGCGAGCATGAACGACGACGTTTCCAACCAATTTCGCGATTGGGGGCCGATGGCGGAAGCGCGCTACGTGCCGCCGCCAGCCGCGAACGTTCCGGCCGTTCCTCCGACCACCGCGCTAAACGATGAATATGTGGGCAGAATTGTAGCCATCGACGGGAACGTGGTGAGGGTGCGACCGGCGCCGGCCGCATCCGTCAGCGGCGCGAAAGTATTCCACGACAACAGCCTGGCAATTCAAGCCGCGGACAACGCGGCGTGTAAAAATCACGGCGGCGCAGTGTATTTCCCTCCTGGACTCGGCACCTTCGTTTGGAACGCTCCGTTTGATGTAGCGACGGCCAACTATTGCTACTGGACGAAATGGATTTTGACCGCTCCAGTGGTGGCTAATGACACTGCCAACGCCACGCAATCGTTGATTGTGGACAATAGCGAACCGTTTGGCTGGAGCGCCGCACCGCAATTCGCCACCAAGCCATACACGTCCGTTGCCGGGCTGGGGAATCCGCAAATCGAGGAGTCGAATGCAGGCGATCTTGCTCCGCTGATCGTTCGCGGGCTGGCCTTTACGGAGCAGAGCAACGGGCAGACAAATCTATACGACGCGGATGCGTACGGCGACATCGGCGATTCCTCGTTTTGGGCTAATTCCTACGACGCGGCCACCCCGCTGGTCCTCGGAGGCGCGGGATTCAGCATGCACCTGCACGACCTAAACATGCAAGGTGCTCCGTCCATCAGCTTCGGAGGGGCCACTGAACCGGGCCAGCCGAAGAGCATGCTTCCGCTTGGCGCGATCGACATTGTGGACGGATTCAGCGGAATGCAGTCGGTTACTCTGGACGGGCAGAACACTTTTCTCGGGCGTGGCATCGAGCTGGATTCAAGCTTTGGACAGTCGGATATGACGATTCCGCTGGAGTCATTCTCGAACGTGCAGACCTACCAGGCGCCGTGGCAGCCATTTGTGTTTGGGTATTCAGCCAGCGCGAGAGGGCCCTTGGTGTCGTACGGAAAGATCTCCAACATTACTTGTGATTCCAACCTGGTCCCGGCGTTTGCCAATCTTGTGTACACCGGCGGCGGCTATCACAACTTCTCGATCAGCAAGGCACGGTACTGCGCGCCGCTGGTTACCGGGTCGTACATGCCGGGACTGGTGGAGGACAACCCGGGAGCAGGCCAGAACGTAGACGTTGCCAGCTCGCCTGGTTCGGAGTGCTCGCCAGGGCAAGGCGCCTGCGTCCCGCGCTATTACGGCACGAATTACATGGGCCGCAATCTGGCGATGGGCGGTTCTATTTTCTTCCCGCAGCGCGTAACGGGAGTCTCCGCCACAGCGGAAGGAAAAGGAACGTGGGCAGCCGGAAGGCACGCCGTAGATGTGGCGGGAGCTGGATGGGACGGCGGATATGGGCCGTCCAGTCGAGCCATTGTACAAACCAGCGGATCGGACGCAATCAAAGTGCAGTGCACCATTCCGTCCGGATATGCGGGTGTGTGGATTGCGGTGGACACCAGAGGCCAGGGTTCGGCGGGAACTCCGTTCCGCTCCTGTCCGGTGACTTTAACCGGCGATCACTTCACAAACTTTTTCCAATACACGCAGACCGATGGGACGCCCGCTATTTCGTCCAAGGGCATGAAGACGCCATTAATTCGCGTGGTCAACGGTGTCCATAAGATCGATGTGAAAGCTGCGCCGCTGGACGGTGACTACGTCCAGAATCTGCCCGCCGCTTCGGGAACGCTTGGCGTAATGATCGCCACGTCTTTCACAACCACAGCGGCAACCAGCGACGCGGTGGCCATGCCAGGCATGACGCCATCCGGACACTGCTACTTGACCGCCACGAACTCCACGGCGGCGCGATTGACAGGTGTGTACATTTCGGCGAAGGCCAGGAATCAGATCCGAGTGGCGCACTCACCGACCGGAGGAGGGAAATTCGACGTGGTTTGCTCGCCCAACTGAAGATGTGCAGATCCGGGCGAGCCGCGAGCACCGCGAAGGCCGCGTGCCGAAAAACCTCCGACGGGACGATCTGTTCGACATTGAGAAAAATCTGAAACGTTCGCCATAACGCGAATTTGCGCGCCGGTTGTGTAGCGCCGGGCTTTCAGTCCGGCAGCCTATCGGACACGCCGGCCACGGATTCCAACCCATCGCACTATAAACCTAAGTAGGGCTGCAAAAGCGTGCGGCGACTGCTAGGGATGGTTCGGCTGATGCTGATGGCGGTGGGAGAAAGGAGATTTGAAGGTCAGCTTCGGGATCAGGAATTCCTGCACCAGATTGTCAGCTGCGCGCGCGCCGATGCTGATTCCGACATTTTCAAACGTAAGCGCCACGCCGGTGCGGTCCGCCGGCGGGTAATAAAGATTTGAGAGCGCGCCTGAAACCCCGTCTCCCAAAAGATTCGAATAGTCCGGCTGCCATCGGCCATTATCCCCCTTGGATATTACGGCCATGGCGAGCGCATACCAGATGCGCGAGCGCACACTTCCGCCGCTCTTGTAGAAGAAGCGCGGGTCCTGCTTAAACACGGACGGAAACACGGCATCGCCCAAAAAAGTGCCGATGCCAATATCCGCGTATGTAGCGCCGTAACGTTTAGCGTAACCCTCGAATCCATAGCCGAAGCCGCTGTACTGTCCGTCTACTTGCTGAAGTCCCGCCCCCGCTGCGACCACGAAGAACGTAACCGGATCGAATGTGGATTTCCACGCCAGCTGAAATTTCTGGCGGGCATCGAGCGGCGCCGGGTTCGGCAGGTAGGTGACATAAAAATTTGGAAATACCGCGAGTACGCGCTGCTTTTCCTCGACGTGCAACTGCTCTTGTGCGATTACGGCCTGCGGCTTCACCACGATCTGCGTCACCACCGGAACGAGCGTCAGCTTGATCTGCGGCATGGTGTGATACTCGCCGGGAGCCAGCGTGGCGGAAACCGTCTGCGGCGCGAAATCCATGGCTGTGATGGAAAGCTTAAATACACCGGGCGAAACATTGGCAAAGGAGAAGTGGCCATTCTGATCCGTCTGCGACTTGATTGGAGCGGAAGGTGCGTTGCTTGTCAGCGTCACATCCGCGCCGAATACGGGCGTTCCGCTCCGATCGACGATGTTGCCGGCGATCATTCCGGTTTCTTGTTGCGTGGAACTTTGCTCTGCAGTGTTGGCTGCGGTTGGCGGAGTTGCTGCTTGGCTGGCGCGCGGGTTAGTCGGCGGTGACGCGGGCGGTTGTGCAACTTGCGCGCGAACCGCCAACGCATTCCCCATAAGTGCAAGCGCCGCGCCTATCAGCACGCGCGCGCCCAACTCAAAACATCTGCACATCGATTCTTTGCGAACCCAAGAAGGTGCGGGCATACGAATAGGTATTGTCGCCTGAGATAGCTGCGAGCCCTTTCGAATGTGCCGATAAATGTGCCGATAGCGGATATAGGATGCTGCCATCTGCTTTCAGGTTTGCCAGACGGGCGTATCAGCGAAATCCGGATTCGTGAAGGTTCAATATTTTCGGGCAGAGTTGATGTGGGCGATCCTTTGCGGGAGCGGCGTCAGCGCGGTTTTACATGCGGCTTGCGCACGCCGGCTTGCTCGAGCAACGGCACCACGCCTCGAGTGAACCGCGCGACGCCATCGACGTGGTCGACCCAAGTGAGAATGATTCCGTCGATGCCAGCTTCGGAAACGCGGACCAGTTCTTCGGCGATGCTCTGCGCGGTTCCAACCAGCGGATGCCCCGCGCCCATGGACATCCGTTTGCGCATGAAGGCCAGCTGCGGAGAATCGGGCGGAACATTGTTCTCCTTGCTGATCGTGGCCATGATGCTGTCCATGCACTCGTTGTCGAGATATTCCTCGGTGTAGCGGCGGACGATCTCGTCGGCTTCCTTTTGCGTTTCGCCCTGGACCACCGAGCCATTGGTCCACAGCTGAATTTCGCGGCCGAATTCCTCGCGCGCCACGCGCTTATACTTTTCGATCTGCGGCTTCCAGTCAGCCGGTTTGTCGCCTTGCAGGCTGATCAGGCCGATATCCGAATTTTTTGCCGAGAAGCGAATGCCCGCGGGCGATTGCGCCGCATTCATGATGGGAATGCCGCCTTTTTGCAGCGGATGCGGGCGCGAGATGGCCTTCTTCATGCGGAAATATTTGGACTCGTAATCGAATTCGCCCGGATCGGTCCACAATTGCCGCAAAAGATTTAGCCATTCCTCCAGGTAGACGTAGCGCTGGTCGTGCTCCATCAAGTCGATGCCGAACATGTCGAACTCGCGGCGATTCCAGCCGCCGACTACGTTGAGCGAGCAGCGCCCTCCGGAGATCGCGTCGATCGTGGCGCATTGTTTGGCCACCAACACCGGGTGCATGTTGGGCGCGTGCGAAGTGGCGAATACGGCCGAGTATTTTGTGGCCTGCGCGATTCCTGCGGCCCAGGTAAACACGTCGAAAACGACGTTTGAGTAATGATCCGGTTTGTCGTCCAGGTAGCCCTTCCATCGCGCGATGGGGACGATGGCTTCGAGGCCCGCTTCATCCGCGATGCGCGCGCCGGCCACGCAGCCTTCCCACGTGGGGTCGCGGCGCTCCGGAAGGTAAGTCATGTACGGCACGGTGTTGGTGCAAAAAGTGCCGAGCTTCAGCTTGTTGCCATTAAAAATAGGGTTCATAGATTGGTTGGACACGGCGGATATTTTGCCAGAGATTGCGCGATTTGCGGAGTACGATTGATATACGCACACGCTTTCTGCGCACATTTCAGGCATGGGCATCGCGAGATTGGATAGGAGAGCACAAATGAAGTCCACCATCAAGAAGCGCGGAAATAGCGATTCATCCGCATTCCCATGCGACTACTGCGCGCTGCGCATCTGAAAATTTGCGAAGCTGTCGATGTGCGCGAGGAATCCGGACGGATTGTGATTGCGGCGGTACGTCGAGGGGAATACGCCCCGTCGGATCTGCTGAAGGGAATCACACGCGAAAACCTTCACGAAGAGGTCAATTTCGGGAGTCCTACCGGCTGCCAAGCAGCACGGCAGATCACTCGAATCTAAAGAGGACGATTTCAGGACTGGTGCCCACGCGCAGCGGCGGACCCCACGTGCCCGCGCCGTACGACGTATACACCAGCAGGTTGCCTACCCGATTCAGTCCGTAGACGAATGGTCCATAGATCCGCGACGTGAACCAGGTGAACGGGAAGAACTGGCCGCCGTGCGTGTGGCCGGAGAGCTGCAGGTCGATCTTCTCGTCGGCGGCAATTCCCAGCAAGTTGGGTTCGTGAGTGAGCAGGATGCTGGGCGTGTTCGGATCGATATGCGCACTTTGCAAGATGGCGCGGAATCGTTCCGGCTCGGCGGAATCGCGGTCGTGAACGCCAACGAGCTGCACGCCATCGAGATCTACTTTTTCGTTGTTCAGCACTCGAACACCGGCATGTTCCACCGCGTCGATATATTGCGCGCGATGATGAAATTCCTCGTGATTTCCGGTGATGAAGTACGCTCCCAGGGGAGCCGACAACTTCCGCAAAGGTTCGGCGAGCCGCCCCGCATCTGCGGCCGTGCCGTCATATAGATCGCCGCCGATCAGAACCACGTCCGGCGCCAGCCGCGATAGCTTGGCGACCAGCCGCTTCGCAAATCGCACTCCGCGCACGTGCCCAAGATGCGTGTCGGTAACCAGCGCGGCCACTCGTCCGCGCCACGATTCCGGCAGATTGGGGAGTTTCACCGCCACGCGCCGCACGCGCACCAGAGCGGAGTTAATGAGGCCATAAAATCCGGCGGCTAGAGCCAGCCCAAAGCAGGAGTAGAGAATCAGGCTCGACGGCCACGCGGGCACGAGCCAGCGCGTAGCGCCGAATACGATCCACGCCAGGCACGAGGCGAAGAAGAAGAAACTGAAAAAGCCCAGCCACACCGATGCAATCGTGTAGTAAATCCGCACGGCAACATTTGCGTAACGCCACGCCAGCAGCGAGGCAGTCAGAAATGTGAACGACAGAGCAACCGCCGCGATGAATAGCCAAGACACGCCGGGCGGGTCGGGGGCCGCACGCAGCATGGTCCACGTTTCGTACACAAACCAGTGCGTCGCCAGCAGCAGAACCTGAACCACTGCGGCGAACTTAAAAATTCGCATGCGCAAGCGAACGTACCCCCTTACTTTAGACGACTTGAGAGCAGGATTGGACTCAGAGCGCGGAACTAGGAATTCTCTGCAACTGAAATTAGTTTACGGGCATTCAGCCAAACGTTCAAGAGCGGCGCGAGAGGCGACGAGAGGCAAAAAGATATCCGCGCGCCAGTGGGAACCTTTCGTGCTTTCCATCTTCAAGCCGTCGCGACCGGCCCGTCGCAGCTACACGCTGTTTTCCGACGATCGTAGCCTTAGAAGGGCTTGATTTGACCGTTTTCGATTTGATTGCGGTTGTTTTGCTCGCAGATGTATTCGATTTGCTCCCAATCGCGATGGCGCGTGAAAGTGTGAACCGTGTGCCAAGGCTTCTGAAGCACATCCGGATCGATCAGCGTCATGTCGTCTTCGAGTTTATCGGGTCCGGTTTGATAGATGCGTTCGATCACGTGCAGATGCGGCCCATGATTCAATTCGTGGTACCCCAGCGGAGTGCGGTGGCCCAGGCCCACGGTATCGATCACCAGCGTGTCGCCCTCCCAATGCCCGATCGAATTCCCGTTGAAGGTGGGATCGAGATTCGCCGGATGGCCGCGGCCGTCGGTGAATACGCGGCGCACTTGCATGTACGCTTCCTGAATAATGGTCACGCGCCCCGGCGTGAACAAAAACTCTACGTCGTAGGGCTGAAACATGATCGTTGGCATTCCCGGCGGCAGGCAATTCGCGCTTTCCGATGGCGGCGGCTCATTCTTCGCTTCGTCGGCAAGATTGATCTTGAGCTGTGCTTCGGCGGCGGGAGTCAGTATGGGTGCTTCGTCCGCGTGCCCTGCAACCGGACCGAAGTCCAGCACCCATATCCCTGCCCAATCGGGAAGTTTTGCCAGCGAGTCGTAAGCAGCCTTGCGCTGGGCCGGTGTCGGCGCGGCGTTGTCCGTAGGAGGCGGAGTTTGCGCCCTGCACGCGGCGGCTCCGAGCAAGAGTAGACTCGAGCACAATATCAATCCGGCGGAGAATGGCTTCACTAGTTCTCCCCTCTTCGACTGAGGCCGATCGGTGCCAGAGCATACCAAACAACCGGCGCGGCTGGTATCATTCGATAATCATCGCGCAGCGATAAACAGCGCTGGCCGCGCAACGCCAATTTGTGGTATGAGACTCGGATAGGGGAAGTGTAGGACAGTGGACCGCGCGGGGTGGAATAGCAATCTTTATTGAGGAATCATGATGAGGATACCGAGGCTCGCATTCCTAGGTGTGCTGCTGATGGTTACAGCCACTCCTGCGTTGGCGCACCATTCCTTCGCCATGTTCGACCGCAACAAGGAGATGGTGCTGGTCGGCACCGTGCATGATTTTCAGTGGACCAATCCGCACAGCTGGATCGAACTCGACGTGCCCAATGCCGTCGGCGGAGTCGACAAGTGGAGCCTCGAATGCAACAGCCCCAACAATCTGACCCGCCAGGGATGGCAATCGAGCAGCCTGAAGGCGGGCGACAAGATTTCGGTGGTAGTCTGGCCCCTTCGCAATGGCGAAAAGGGCGGCCTTTTTATTTCGCTGAAGTTTGCCGACGGGCGCACCTTGGACGAGGCGGCTTTCCGTCACTTGACCAAGCTGCCCCCTGGCGGCAAGTGATCCCGGATAACATTTTCGAACGTCGGACGGCATTCGATTTCGTTTTGACGGGCCAAGTAGAACCGAGACCATTCGCGGCGGAGGCAATTATGAGGAACTCTCGATCGCCCTGGTGCATCAGCGCAATTCTTCTTGCAGCTTTCGTTTTGACCGCGGTTCCAGCGGCGGCTCATCACTCCGCCGCGATGTTCGACCACACCAAGACCGTCAAACTGGTCGGTACCGTGGTGCAATTCGGATGGACGAATCCTCACAGCTGGATCTCCATCGATGTGCCTAACGAGAAGGGCGGGACGGACCGCTGGAGCGTGGAGTGCAACAGCCCCAACAATCTGGCGCGGCAAGGCTGGAAATCGACGAGCCTGAAGCCTGGCGACAAAGTTACGATTTTGATTCACCCCTTGCGGAGCGGCGATAAGGGCGGCAGCTTTATGTCTGCGACTTTGGCGAACGGCACGGTGCTGTCCGACCCCACGTACAAGGCCGCCCCCAAGTATTAGCGCGGTGACCGGCGCATCCGCGGCAGGCGATTGCGGGCGCGAACGCCGAGTTTAATGTTGCAACTCGTCCTGCGTGCTCAGCAAGTGCGTGTTCAGGTCCGGCGTGCACTCCACCTCGGTGATGTCCTGATCGTCCTCGCGCTGCCACTTTTTCGTGCTGGTCCATTCACCTTCCCAATTTTTCGGGTCGGTCATGATGTACTTGATTTCCAGCGTTTTCCCGTCGTTGATCAGCCGCATGCGCTCGATAATGTGAAACTCGTCGCTCAGCGGCAACCCTGAATCGATCCAATGATGAGCGGTGACCATGCTGGTGGTGTCCACAACCAGCGTGTCGCCTTCCCAGTGCCCCACGGAATCGCCGTTGAACGAGCGAACCACGATGTCCGGATCGGTGTGCGCACGCCCATCGATGTAAATGATGCGCAGAGCGTTTTCAAATCCGCTGATCATGTAAATTGCGGTCGGGAGCTGAATCATCGCAATGGGCCACACGCGCGTCATGATCATCGGCATTCCCGCGGGATAGCATTGGCCGATATCGTCGCGAAATGATTTGTGCTCCTTGGCAGCTTGCTGCGCCTCTTCGTACGCCGCTTGCGCCCCGGGCTTGAATTTCGGATACGGCGGCCCAAACATAAACGAGCTGAATCCCGCGCTCAGATCCACCATCCACAAACCGGTCAAGTTAAATGGCGGCTTCGGACGCGGTTTGGCGAGGTTACTCGGCGCCAGAGCGCCTTCCGGAAATTCCGCCGACGATTTGTCTTGCTGCGCGGTCGCACCAGGAGAGAGCGCGGCCATTGCCAACGACAGCGCGAGACTCGCAACGAAAAGCTTCTTGGATCGATTCATGTGGCCTCCCGTTTGACGCATGATTTCAGCCGTCAACGACCCCCAAGTGCGTGCCACTGTACGAGCCTTTGTGCCGCGCGTCAACGAGTTCGCAATGTATACAAAGTCTTCGGGGTTAGCGGAAAGGTTGTGACCGGCTCAATCAATCTGATCGACAGACGGCTGTGGACGGAGTAGTATTCGGGCCGCGATTTCGGGGGTGGGCCCGATGCTACAAAGTTTCTGCAACTGGCTGTCGAACACGCCCGTCAGCCTGAAAATTCAGACCGTGCTGTGGATCATCCCTGCGGTGCAGACGATCCACATTCTCTGCATATCCATTGTGATTTCGACGATGGCCATGCTCGACCTGCGCCTGCTGGGGTTTACCGGACGCACGCAGCCGATTTCGCGCGCCGTCAGCCGCTGGGTGCCATGGGTTTTCTGGACTCTTCCCGTGATGTTGCTGACCGGTATCATTCTGATCATCGGCGAGCCGACGCGCGAGCTGATGAACCCTTATTTCCGCGCCAAGATGATCATGGTGTTAGTGGTATTTCTGATTACCCTGCTCGTTTACACAAGGAACAAAGACGCGGCATATTGGGACAAGCGCGCCATCGCGGCCAAATTCGCGGGATCAATTTCCTTGGTGCTGTGGGTTGGCATCATAACGGCCGGCCGCTGGATTGCTTACTACTGAACGAGCCGGTTACAGGTTTCAGCGAATATGAAGGCAAATCATTGATCGCCACGATTATTCCGCAGTTCTGTTCCTGGGTAGAAAACACGAAAATGGCAGCGGCCATTCGCACTTCCACCTGGATGTTTCCGACCATCGAAACCGTTCACGTCCTAGCCATAACGCTTGTCGTAGGCTCCGCGGCCATGTTCGATCTTCGTTTGCTGGGCCTCGCTTCGCGCGACCGCAGCATCACCGAAATGCATCGCGAAATACTGCCGTGGACATGGGCGAGCTTCGCGTGCGCTGTGATCGCGGGCTTCCTGATGTTCAGTTCCGACGCGACGAAATACTACGAGGACGTTCCATTTCGCCTCAAAATGCTGACCCTTCTGCTGGTCGGAATCAATACTGCGATTTTCGAGTTCGGCGCGTTTCGCGGCGTCGGCGGCTGGGATCGCGAGAAAAGCACCCCGCTCGCCGCCAAGCTCGCCGGCGGAATTTCGCTGGCTCTTTGGATTCTGGTGGTCGGTTTCGGCCGTTGGATCGGTTTCACCAAGCAATAAACTCAGAATTCCTCTTCCTGTGCGAATATATCCAGTCAGGCAAGGCACGCGCATCTCCAACTGTGCCCCGCATCTGTAGTCGATTCGCTGTCGGCCATGCCCTGAGGCTCAACTCGGAGGCGAAATGAAAAAGACGCGCAGAGAGTTCTTGGCGCAAACGTCGCTGGGTCTGATGGGCGTGGCGGCGGACGTGCCGGACAAATTGCAGAAGCGAAAGGATAATCCCATCGGAACGCAAACGCCGCAGAAGCCTGTGAAAACAACGCCCGGCACGCCACCAGCCTTTGGCACCTCGCCGGCCGCCGGGCCGGAAGTCTCCGCCCAAACCTTTGCGGACGCTGAAAAGCTGGTGCAAGTGGAAATGTCGGAAGTCCACCGCGCCGAAGCGGCCAGCAATTGGCGAAACTCGATGGCTGCGCTCTACGAGCGGCGCACAGGCCCGCGAAAAGTGGCGCTGGATTCGACGCTCGCGCCGGCAACGCGCTGGGATCCGATTCTGCCGGGAATGAAATTGCGGCGGCAGCAGGATCGATTCGTGCGCAGCGCAGGTGATGCATCGCCGCTGCCTTCCAGCGAAGACGACATTGCGTTCGCTGGAGTCACGCAGCTCTCGCAGTGGATCGAGAAGCGCGAGATCAGCTCCGCAAAACTGGCGCAGATTTATCTCGCGCGGCTGGAGCGCTTCAACCCGGAATTACGCTGCGTGATTACGCTGACGCGAGAATTGGCGCTGCGACAAGCCGCGCAAGCGGATCAGGAAATCGCGTCAGGACAATATCGCGGTCCGCTGCATGGCATTCCGTGGGGCGCGAAGGACTTGCTGGACACTGCGGGAATCCGAACCACGTACGGCGCGAAACCGTTCATCGATCGCGTGCCGGCGAAAAACGCTGCGGTCGTCAACAGGCTGCACGAGGCGGGCGCGGTACTGGTCGCAAAACTGAGCATGGGCGCGCTGGCCCTCAACGACATCTGGTTTGGCGGGCAGACCATGAATCCATGGCTGCTGCAGGAAGGCTCGTCGGGATCGAGCGCGGGGCCGGGCGCGGCGACAGCCGCTGGACTGGTGGGCTTTTCGATCGGCAGCGAAACAGGAGGAAGCATCATCGGCCCAAGCATGCGATGCGGAATCACAGGACTGCGCCCGACGTACGGAAGAGTGGCGCGAACCGGAGCGATGACGCTGTGCTGGTCGCTCGACAAGCTCGGTCCCATGACCCGCAGCGTCGAGGACGCCATGCTCGTGCTGCACGCAATTTCCGGGCCGGACGTGGGCGATGTGGCCAGCTTGCCAGGCAAATTGGATTTCGACGCCAACGCCAGCGTGCGCGGATTGCGCGTGGGCTATTTCCCGCAATGGATGAAAGAGCCTCCAGCGACGGACGTCGACCGCGCCGCGCTGCAGACCGTCAAAAAAGTGGGCATGACGCCGGTGGAAGTGAGCATTCCAAACTGGCCCTACGATTCGCTGAACCTGATTCTATTCGCCGAATCCGCGGCAGCATTCGAAAAAATCACGCTGGATCACGAAGTGGATGAACTCACGATGCAGGTTCCGGACGCGTGGCCGAATACTTTCCGGCAATCGCGTTTTCTCTCAGCGGTGGATTTCGTGCAAGCGGACCGGCTGCGGCGGAAGGTCGCGGAGGAGATGCGGCGCGTTTTTTCGGAGGTCGACTTGCTCCTGGTGCCGTCGCTCAGAGACGAGATGCTGGTGATTACCAACCACACCGGGCATCCTTCGCTGACGTTGCGCGCGGGATTCGTGGACGTGTCGGAGGCGCGCAGCGATTGGGCTCCCGATCTGCAGAGGCCGCTGCCGAAATTCTCGCCACCCAGGCGCGTGCCGCACGGGGTCACGCTGATCGGCCGCCTATTTGAAGAAGGCACGCTGGGCGAAGCAGGCTTGGCGCTGGAGCGCGCTTTCGGCGTGGTTGGCGAGCGGCCGGCAGGATTCTGAAGGGCGCGCCAAAGTTCGCCAATCGTGCGCGTCAGTAAATCGAATACTGCGTGTCGAATTTTGGCCGCGGCTGACTGTCGACGTACGCGGACACGTCGTATGCCTGCTGAGCCGTCAGCGAACCGGGATGAGTTTGAGGCATGGCGTGCTGCACGAACCTGGCCATCGTGGGCACTTGGCTCATTCCCGCTCCGTCGTTAAACGAAGTCGGCCCCCACACTGGCGGAAAATTCGGCGGGATCCCCGCACCGTTCGCTTGATGGCAGACGGCGCACTGCGCCGAATAGATCTTCGCACCGTTCGCTGGGTCGCCATGCAGCGAGCGAAGTTTCACCAGCCCGCGTGCCGGAAACGATTTGCCGGTCGGCCAGCCCTGCGATAGCCATTGGATGTACGCGATCAGTCCAATCAGCTCAGGGCTGCGGGAAGCGAACGGGATGCCGTTTTCGCTGCGCGTCATGCATTCGTTGATGCGATCGGCAAAGGTGACCACGCGCCCAGAACGTTCGCGGTACATGGGAAACAATCCCGGCAAGCCAACCATCGGCGAGGAATACGCAGCGGTTCCATTTTGCAGATGGCAATCGGAGCAGCTCAGTTTGTCGCCCGTGTACTTGGCGGCGTAATGCGGCGTGTCGTGAAATACATTCAGACCCAGGCGGATGCTGTCTCCGAGTGGACCGGCTGGAATGCTCGCCGGATCAGGCGCTGTCCACGCCGGCTGATTTTCTGGCGTTGAATTTTGAGCCTGCTTCGCAGGCGCGCGTCTCGTCCCAGCCGCCAGCGCTGCCGAGACGAGTCCGGCGAGAATCACCACAGCCATCGCGAAAATCAATTTCCAAGCCGACGATTTCACGGTTTGTCGTTCGCCGTAGCGGGAGGCGCGCCGAACCCGTATTCGCGATAAATCGTTTGCGCTTCTGCGGAAGCCAAGTAGGCGACCCACGCGCGCGCGGCGGCCTCGTGCGGCGCACCAGTCAAAACTCCCGCGGCGTAAATCGCCGTCGTGTTTTGATCCGCAGGAATTTCAATTCCCGTTATCGGGTTGCCGATCAATTCTTGAAATTGCACCTCGGGAGCCCAGGTGACTCCCGCGTCGGACTGGCCGCTAAGAATGCGCATGGCCGTTTGCCGATGGTGGACCTGCGTTAGATACGTGGCGCCGTCCTTCACCTTCGTGACCATCACCTTTTGCAGCAGTGCTTCGCCGCCCGCTTTGCGCAGCGAATCGGCAATCTGATTCGCCACGCCTTCCCACTGCGGGTTCGGCATCGAGAGGCGCACGTCTTTGCGTCCAAGGTCGGCAAGCGATCCGATGTGATGTGGATTTCCGGCAGCGATCATGATTTCCAGATCGTTGGTAGCGTAGGGAACGCTTTGCTCCACCTGATGCTTTTCGAGCATCACTGAAAGTACGCGAAGGCTGGCCTGGTAGACGTCCGCGTGTACTTGCAGCGTAAGGTTGCCGAGCGTCAGTGCGCCATTGTGATCGATCTGCTTGCGCAAAATTCCAGGCGGCAGCGTCTCATAGAAAATTCGACCGCGCAGCTCGGGATGTTGGTGTTCGAACCCGGCGATCAGCTTCGGCAGCGCCATGAACTGATTTCCGGCGATGAAGAGAACCAGCCGCGCCCCCGCGGGATTGCCGTGCAAATCGGGAACGCTATCGACGCCCTCCACCTGAAACACATAGCCCTTCGCCGAGGCGGGATTATTCGCGCCGCGGCTCCATGGCGGGAACTTTTGCGCGTTCGCCTGTATCGCCGACGCAAACAGCAGAGGCACCAGAACGGCACACGCGTACGCCGAGCTCCGCAGTGATCGAGTCACGCTACGACCTCATGTACGCGTAATGCCCGCGATTTTGCAACAGCGCCAAACTGGCGACCATCGACGGCACGACCAAAACGTCCGGCAACTTGTGCGCGATCATGTCCTTGACGGCCGCTTCGGGACTCTCGGAAAGGTTGAGCCGCTTAACCAGAAACCGGGCCTGCTCTTCCAGGGCGGTGTGGCAGCTTAGGAACTTCACTCCGCGAGACTGAATCGCCTGCACGCTCGCATCCTGATAGATCGAATCTTCGCTATCCGGATCTTTCGAAGCGTAGCGCATATCCGCGCCCGCTTTGCTGGGATAGAAAACGTTGCGCTCGGCCGGCTGCCCGGTTTTGGGATCGTTCACTTTAAAAATGTCGCCGATGTGGTACTTCGACCAGACGTAATCGTCATAATTCACGGCATTCGCCGGGCCGTGCAGCGCAGCGACGATCTGAATTCCACTGGCCGGAATCCCGAATCCATATTCCAAGCCATTTAGCGAATTCTTTATGGCGTTCAGAAACATTCCGTTCTCTATCGCCGTTACGTCGAAGACTTGCCGCACACTCGCCGGTGTTTTTACCAAACGATCGAAATCTTTCATCTTCCATTCGGATTCGCGATAGACGAGTTGTGCATCGGCAACAGAGCCGGCTGCGGCAATGGCCGCCACTCCCGTCGCTACGGCGCCAACAAAAGACCTGCGGGAAATATCGCTCACGTGTGCATCTCCTTTTCAGAATGAGAACCTTGAATGCAGGGAATTTCCGATATAACTGCCGATAACTCCTGATTGTCGGTGAAGTTGAGTGGCCGAAATATAGCATTCATATCTGCGGCGCTATTCTCTCGCCAATATTGCGGCGGCGTCCAAGCAGCAATCTTAATCTCCCATTAGTCATGCTTATCAAGGAATTCCAGCCGGAGCAGGCGATTTGATTTGCGCATCGGAAAGCAGCGATGAGCGAGCCAACGCAAAATCGCGAAACGCGGCGCTGGGACCATGTGGCTTCGGACCCACCCGGCAGGCTAGACACAGATGCCGCTTCACGCGAATGCCGGCTGCTCCTACGACCTTGAGTGCGCCCAATTCCAGTTCTTTCGCAATCGACCACCGCGAGACAAATCCAATCCCCAATCCTGCCTCCACAGACGATTTTATTGTTTCCGTGGAATCGAGACCTAGCACGTTCTTAAAACACCGCAGCTTCAACCCCGCTCGTTCGAGCGCATCCTCGACCACGCGTCGCGATCCGGAGCCTTGCTCACGCATCAGAAGCGTTGACTCGAGCAATTGCCGGCGAGTTAGGCTATCGCCTTCGAAATTCGGCCGCGCGACCAACACGAGTTCATCCTCCATGAAGGGCGCGGTGCGGACGCCGCGGTGGCGCGACGGACCTTCGATGAGTCCAAGCACAACCTTTCCCTGAAGGAGGAACTGCACCACCACCTCCGTATTTCCTCCCTGCAGAATAAGATGAACTCGTGGATGTTCGGCCAGAAAAGCACCGAGAAGACGGGGAAGAATGTACTGTGCGATCGTGGTCGAAACTCCCAGGCGCAGCTCTCCAGATATCTGTCCCTCCTCCGAAGCGACTTGCCGTTCGGCCTCGGCGGCTACCGTTGCGAGCTTCTGGGCATAGCGGAAGAGGATCGAGCCTTGGCGCGTTAGCGAGACTCGGGGAAAGGTGCGGTCGAAGAGGCGCACTCCCAAGTCTTCCTCGAGCGCTTTGATTTGGAGGGTGACCGCAGGCTGCGTGAGGAAAAGCTCTTCGGCGGCTTTGCGAAAACTCAGCCGCTCAGCTACGGTCCGAAATACCTTCAGCCGGTAATTTTCGAGCTGAGCCATTTAAACGAAATTTCCACGGTCGGTCGCGCGAAACGCCGTCGCGCATGAATCGCGGGCATCCGGAAGCCACCTCCGGCGTTCCGCGCAGGGGCCCAAGAAAACAAAACCCTAACCAACGCCGCTGATGCAGGAATGTCGCGGGGTACGAATCGAAACTGACTGAGTGTACTATGCGTACCGCTGGCAAGCCATTCTATCATTGCGCGACGATCGCGCATTTGCCGGTCACAAAAATCCTGGAACGAGGTCTTTTCCGATACAATTCCCCGTTTGGCTCTTCGCGAGAATTCGAACTTGGATTCCACCGATATACACGATCTGGATTCCGCATACATTGAAGCGGGCACCGGAGAATTCTGGCGCGCCAACGTGGCGCTCTTCGCCGCCGCGTTCAGCACGTTTGCGCTGCTCTATTGCGTGCAGCCGCTGCTGCCCGAACTGGCGCGCGTGTTTCGAGTCAGCCCCACCGCCAGCAGCCTGGCGCTTTCGATCCCCACGGCGGGGCTCGGAATCGGCCTTCTGCTGGGCGGCAGCATTTCCGAAATATTGGGACGCAAGTCGGTGATGTGCGCATCGCTGATCGCGTCCGCCACGCTGACCCTCGCAGCCGCCATGGCGCCCAACTGGTTGCTGTTTCTGGCGGCGCGCGCGCTCGCCGGATTTGCGCTGAGCGGATTGCCAGCCGTCGCCATGGCTTACGTCAGCGAAGAATTTCATCCCAACGCCAGCGGCCTGGCCATGGGTCTTTACATCGGCGGTACCGGGCTCGGCGGCATGACCGGACGCCTGATCGCCGGCTTTCTCACCGACGCGTTTTCCTGGCGATGGGCGCTGTGCGGCATCGGCGGAATCGCGCTGTGCTCGAGCGTGCTGTTCCTTGCACTTCTGCCGCGTTCGCGGCATTTCACCGCGCACGAGCCGTCCGTGACGGAATTGCTAGCCACGGCGAAAAGTCATTTGCACGATCGCGTCTTGCTGCGCCTCTATCTAATGGGTTTCCTGCTGATGGGCAGCAATGTTTCGGTGTTCAATTACATCGCATTTCGGCTAGTTGCGTCTCCCTACCGGCTGAGCCAATCGGACGTGGGATTGATTTACCTCGTTTACATTTTCGGCATTGGGAGCTCGCCCTTGGCCGGGCATCTGGCCGGGAAGCGCGGATCGCGCGCCGTGCTTTGGGTGATGGTCGTGGCCATGCTGAGCGGCGTAATCATCACTCTGGCGCATCCGCTCTGGGTGATTCTGGCGGGATTCAGCTTGATCTCGTTTGGATATTTTGGAGCGCACACGGTCGCGAGCGCGTGGATCGGCCGCCGCGCCGGAACGGGCAAGGCGCTCGCGGCCTCTCTCTATCTCTTCTTTTATTACGCAGGCGCCAGCATTTTGGGCACCGCCACCGGGAAAGCGTGGACCAGCGCCGGCTGGCCGGGCGTGGCCGCATCAATCATTCTAGTGTTGGGGATTGGCACGGTCGTATCCACGCGGATGCGAAAAATGCCAGAAACCCAACCGTCCGCTGCATGAAGATCACGATAACGCCCGCGCAATTCTCTTGCGTGTTCGCTGCCTTCCGGAATATAAGGTGACGCTCGCGGCTGGCACGAATTTCCGGCGCAGCCAAGCAATCGTTCTTCAAGTAATTCGGGAAGCACATCCATAACCAAATGGACTCCATCGCCAAGGCTGACAAAACCGGAAAGCAAAAACCCACCAAGCTGAACCGCCAGCAGATCATCGGATTTTGGGCGGCGTGGTCCGGCTGGACTCTCGACGGGCTTGCCTCGTTTAGTTACGCGCTGGTGCTGGCGCCGGCGTTAACGGAATTGCTGCCCAAGTCCGGCATCCGCGCCACCCCTGGAAATGTTGGCCTCGCTGGTTCAATTCTCTTTGCGCTGTTCCTGGTGGGTTGGGGATTGTCATTCGTATGGGGCCCTCTGGCGGATCGCTTTGGCCGCACGAAGACGCTGGCCGGGACGATTCTGGTGTATGCGCTGTTCACCGCCGCTGCGGCCTTCTCACAGACCGTATGGCAGTTGGCGATTTTCCGGCTGCTGGCGGGCATCGGCATCGGAGGCGAGTGGTCCCTCGCGGGAACCTACGTTGCCGAGGCGTGGCCCGAAGACCGCCGCAAGACAGGCGCGGGATACCTGCAAACTGGCTATTACTTCGGATTTTTCATCGCGGCTGCGCTGGACTACACAGTTGGTGCGCATTTCGGCTGGAGAGCGATTTTTCTGTGCAACTTGCCTCCGGTAGCGCTCGCTTTGGTAATTGCGTGGTACGTCCACGAGCCGGAGCGGTGGCAGCGAACGGAAGCCGACGAGCAAGCGAAGCACATCAAGCCCCGCCCGATGCGCGAGATATTCCGCCCGGCGTACCGACGCAAGACGATCGTCAATGCGGCGCTACTGACAGTGGCCATCATCGGGCTGTGGTCCGGATCAGTCTACGAACCTACCGCGGTTATCTCGATCGCCGCGCGAATCGGGAAAACGGCTGCACAGGCGACGAAGCTTTCATCGATCGCTACCGCGCTTCTGTCGATCGGCACGATTGCGGGCTGCCTGCTGGCGCCGTTCCTGTGTGAGTGGTGGGGACGAAAGAAGGCGCTGGCGTTTTATTTCGCGGGCATGGGCGTCAGCATCTTGTACACATTCGGCTTCGCGTTCTACCAGCGCAACGGGCTGGATGCGTTCATCACGGGGCTTGTGGTTCTGGGATTTTTCGGAGGAAATTTCGCGATCTTCACGCTCTGGCTGCCCGAGCAGTACGACACGTCCGTGCGCGCCACAGCATTCGCGTTTACAACCTCGTTTGGCCGTTTCCTCGGTGCGGGAGCGAACTTCGCGGTCGGCGCGATGGTTCACGGCATGGGCACGATTGGTACGCCCGTAGCATTCACCGCCATCGCGTTCGGACTGGGCATCCTGATCGTTCCGTTCGCAACCGAAACACGCGGGCAAACCTTGCCGAACTGAAATCCGCTGGCGCATAAACCCGCGCTCACGCCGCGAGCCGCACGGAAGGTTTTGCTAGGATTTACGCCGT
>Ga0307373_10006035_pt1 | contig 19483 bp, 16 predicted proteins | sample OX2MG_FD_202534 | JGI IMG/M metagenome (GOLD analysis project Ga0307373, IMG submission 202534) | Soil microbial communities from Risofladan, Vaasa, Finland - OX-2 | ecosystem: Environmental > Terrestrial > Soil > Coastal area > Acid sulfate soil | place: Finland: Risofladan, Vaasa | collected...
CAGGATCTTCTCCGACAGCTGGTCCTCGATCTCCCGCTGGATCGTCCGGCGCAGCGGCCTCGCCCCGAGTACCGGGTCGTAGCCCCGCTCGGATAGCAGTTCCTTGGCCGGCTGCGTGAGCTCGATGCCCATGTCGCGGTCCCTGAGCCGCTCTTCCAGCTTGGCGATCATCAGGTCGACGATCTGGAAGATCTCGTCCCTGGTGAGCTGGTGGAACACGATCATGTCGTCGACGCGGTTCAGGAACTCGGGCCGGAAGTGCTGCTTGAGCTCGTCCTGCACCCGGTTCGTCATCCGCTCGTACGACCCGGTCGACTCGCCCGCCGACCCGAATCCCACGGAGATGCCCTTGGAGATGTCCTTGGTACCCAGGTTCGTGGTCATGATGATGACGGTGTTCTTGAAGTCCACCACCCGGCCCTGAGCATCCGTCAGGCGTCCGTCCTCCAGGATCTGCAGCAGCGAGTTGAAGATGTCCTGGTGAGCCTTCTCGATCTCATCGAACAGGACCACCGAGAACGGCCTGCGGCGGACCTTCTCGGTCAGCTGGCCGCCCTCCTCGTAGCCGACGTAGCCAGGAGGCGAGCCGAACAGCCTGGAGACGGTGTGCTTCTCCATGTACTCGCTCATGTCCAGCTGGATCAGCGAGTCCTCGTCACCGAACAGGAACGCGGCGAGTGTCCGCGACAGCTCGGTCTTGCCGACGCCTGACGGCCCGGCGAAGATAAACGATCCGCCAGGACGCTTGGGGTCCTTCAGGCCGGCCCTGGTGCGGCGGATGGCCTGGGACAGCGCCCTGATCGCGTCGTTCTGGCCGATGACCCGCTTGTGCAGCTCGTCTTCCATCCGCAGCAGGCGCGCCGACTCGGCCTCGGTGAGCTTGAACACCGGGATGCCGGTGGCCGTGGCGAGTACCTCGGCAATGAGCTCCTCGTTGACCTCGGCGACGGCGTCCATGTCGCCGGCCTTCCACTCCTTCTCGCGGGCGTCCTTCTTCTCGATCAGCTGCTTCTCCTTGTCGCGGAGGGCAGCAGCCTTCTCGAAGTCCTGCGAGTCGATGGCCGACTCCTTGTCCCGGCGGACGTCGGCGATCTTCTCGTCGAACTCGCGCAGGTCGGGCGGGGCGGTCATCCTGCGGATGCGCATCCGCGAGCCGGCCTCGTCGATCAGGTCGATCGCCTTGTCAGGCAGGAACCTGTCGCTGATGTACCGGTCGGCCATCTGAGCCGCCGCCACGAGCGCGTCATCGGTGATGGACACGCGGTGGTGCGCCTCGTACCGGTCGCGCAGCCCCTTCAGGATCTCGATGGTGTGCGAGATGGTCGGCTCGGCGACCTGGATCGGCTGGAACCGGCGCTCGAGCGCGGCGTCCTTCTCCAGGTGCTTGCGGTACTCGTCGAGCGTCGTCGCGCCGATCGTCTGCAGCTCGCCGCGGGCCAGCATCGGCTTGAGGATGGAGGCCGCGTCGATCGCGCCCTCGGCAGCTCCGGCCCCGACCAGCGTGTGGATCTCGTCGATGAACAAGATGATGTCGCCGCGGGTGCGGATCTCCTTGAGCACCTTCTTCAGCCGCTCTTCGAAATCACCGCGGTAGCGCGAGCCGGCCACGAGCGCGCCCAGGTCGAGCGTGTACAGCTGCTTGTCCTTCAGGGTCTCCGGCACCTCGCCCTTGACGATGCGCTGCGCCAGCCCCTCGACGACTGCCGTCTTGCCGACACCGGGCTCGCCGACCAGCACCGGGTTGTTCTTGGTGCGCCGCGACAGCACCTGCATGACCCGCTCGACTTCCTTCTCCCGGCCGATGACCGGATCGAGCTTGCCTTCACGCGCGGCGGCCGTCAGGTTCCGGCCGAACTGGTCGAGCACCAGCGACGTCGACGGAGCACTCTCCGGTGACGTGCCAGCTGCGGCCGGCTCCTTGCCCTGGTAGCCATGGAGCAGCTGGATGACCTGCTGGCGGACCCGGTTCAGGTCCGCGCCCAGCCGGACGAGCACCTGAGCGGCGACGCCCTCGCCCTCACGGATGAGGCCGAGCAGGATGTGCTCCGTGCCGATGTAATTGTGACCAAGCTGAAGTGCCTCACGCAGCGACAGCTCAAGCACCTTCTTGGCCCGCGGCGTGAAAGGTATGTGGCCGGACGGGGCCTGCTGACCCTGCCCGATAATCTCCTCGACCTGCTGGCGCACGGCCTCCAGGCTGATGCCAAGCGACTCCAGCGCCTTGGCTGCGACGCCCTCGCCCTCGTGAATGAGCCCGAGCAGGATGTGCTCAGTACCGATGTAGTTGTGGTTCAGCATCCTGGCCTCTTCTTGAGCCAGGACCACAACCCGCCGCGCCCGGTCGGTAAACCTCTCGAACATTCTGTTCGCTCCCTCACCATGCGACCGGGACGGTGACCGTCATGGATCCCGTCCCTGCCGCGCACTAGCCCGCTTACGGGGGAAGGCTTCGCTGCGACAGACCATGCACGTTAGCGGCCCACCGCACTCCTTGAAGACCTTCCCCGCCAGACGGGCGTTCACCCTCATCCAACCCGTGGCGAGGGAACACTGTTCCCTGGTACGCCACTAGCGAACGCAGTGCGGCTGACGGCACACCCGATATCCACGTTTATGGTATGCCGTCAGCCACTTCGCTGAACTCTCGGGATCGCCCCTGCATCGGCGCTAGCGCAGAGAGGCCGGGAGAGGGACTGCCGGACCGGAACGCACGACCCAGCGGGGGTTGTCCGGCCGCCGGTGCGCCGCCGGTGCGCTGTCAGTGCGCTACTGCGGACTAACCCCGTGGCTACCGAACTGGGCCTGAACACCGAACTCGGCTAGTGAGCGGCCTCGTACTCGGCGATGATGTTGCCGGGAATGCGACCGCGCTCGCTGACCTTGTGCCCGCGCTGCCGCGCCCATTCCCTGATCTCCGAACTGCGCTCGCGGCCCGGGCCAGTCCTGGCCTTGCGCCGCCGGCCACCAGCTGTTGCCCTGCGAGCGTGGTCGGCGAATGCGCCCATCTTCTCTCGCAGTTCCTTGCTGTGCGGCCCACATAGATCGATCTCGTACGCGTTGCCATCAAAGGCGAACGAAACAGACTCTGTTCCTTCGACCTCACCATCGTGAGGAAGGTCACACACTACTGTCACCACTGTCTTCTGAGCCATGCTGGTTAGCCTTTCCCTTACTGCAGACTATTTAAGTAGCTTAACCTATACTAGGCGACTCGCCGCTGACAATTAAGCAGTAGATCGAATCGTTGCGCAGTTAGTTGTCCGGAGTCAGCTCAAGTTGAAAACTACCAGTAACGCTTCGCATTCAGGCAGTAATCAATCGCCGGGGTCGGGGCTGCGATCATCTGGGCTCTCTGTGAACGAGCGAGATACTGACCGCTGGTCAGCCTGATCCTCGGGCACCCCGGCCGCTGCATCCGGCGAGGAATCGGCCGGATCGTCGCCGGATACCGGATTCTTGGCGCGACGCATCTCGTGCCGCAGGAAAGCCCCGGCCGCGATGAGGAAGGCGGCGGCTACCAAAAACGGCGGAGTCAAAGCGGCCAGGTCGGTGAGCATCACCCCTCCTGCGTTAGCTCTTTCCCGTGAACCTGACCGGGCCGCCCCGCGATGTCGTGCCCGCCGGCCTGCCCGCGCGTGAGCGGGGCTCCCGAATGCCAGCCGGCGCAGGCCATCTGGCTCAGGTACGCTGACCGTACCGCCACGGCCACGCAGCCGCGCCGGCTGGGTGACCAGCATTCAGCTTACGCCAGGTTCCGTGGCGCCACCTCGGTCGGCTAAGCCACGTGAACAGCCATATCCACGTGATCGACACATCATCTGCACGTAAATTCCACACCAACATCCCGCCGGTGACCTCCGGATACGCAGTCGCCGGAGCACGAGGCCAATTACGTCTGCACCGGCTCGTACCGTAAAGTTGCCGGCCGCGCGCGCAGTTCGGTGCCCAGGCCGTGCTCTATCAATAGCTGCGCGGCTGCGCCGGGCAAACGCCGCCGCCGCGTGCACAAATTCTCCACCTGATTGAGCAGGCCCTGGCCGCCGGCCCGGTCAGAGTTCGCGCCTCGATTCATCCGCAGCGGCCGCCCGAGGTCGTCGTCCGCGCAGAGTCCGGAGTTAATCCCCGATCGTATCGAATCGTACGGCGATGCCGAACAATGCTCAGCAGCGGCGTTCCCAGTATTCGGTCTTCCCGAACACGCACGAGTCGTCCGGCGAATGCAGCCGGGCTCATACAGCGGCCCGGCGAGGCCCGCCCGAACCGCCATCAACAGTGAGTCACGGACCAACTACGTATTGCTTCACCGACGCCCCAGGCGCCCCCACGGGTACATCACGGCCAGATCACAGCTACTTGTCTCCGCTTAGACACGCACTCTGACCTGCGAAGACATCGCGAATGCCGACCTTGTGGCACCGGCAGTGCACGATGTACAGCGAGAACCAGATACCACGATTCGCCCGAAAGTCGGGCTACGCCCGAGGTGTCCGAGAGGGAACTTTTCTCATCAGCGGTACACGGTGTACTTCCGTGGATTAATGTCCATCGCTGATACCTCGTTCCGGCTGGCATGTCCCGCAGCGCGGGAGACGCCAGCCAAGGAAAGGAGCGCCACCGTGGAGCGCTCGCCGGCTGGTCGGCACTCCAGGCCTCGAGCAAGGACGGGCGCGGCCTGGCCAGGTCGGTCCGCGCGCCGCCTGTCGACGGCGTTCAGCGTTGCCGCTGCCATCGGACTCGCGTTGCCGAGCTCGGTCGCAGGCGCCGTGTCCGCCAGCCCGAATCCCGGCCTCAAGCAGCTGCTCGCCGAGGCGGCCAAGCTCTCCCGCCAGATCGACGATCTGAGCCAGCAGTATGACGCGCTCCGGATCCAGTACACCGAGGCCAAGGACCAGGTCAGGATCGCCCGGCTGAGCGTGCGCCGGGACCTGCGGCTGCTCGCCGCTGATCAGGCGGCGATCGCGCAGATCGCCGCGGCCGGCTACATGAGCGGCAACAGCATCAGTCCGGCCGTCTCCTTGCTGGAGAGCAGCAACCCGCAGTCGATGCTCAACCGGGCCTCGATACTCGGCGAGCTGCAGAAGGAGAACGGCGACAAGATCCACCTGGTGACCGCCGCCCGCGCGGCCGCGCAGCGCGCGAAGCTCCTGGCCGTCCAGGAAAAGGCCAGGGCCGCCAAGCTGTCCAAGGCAATGCAGGGCAAGGTGGCCACGATCCAGGCCAACGAGAGCAAGCTCAACAGCGCGGCCTTCAGCAAGGCGCTCGCGATCTACCGGCAGACAGGAAAATACCCGAACATCCAGGTGGCGGGCCGCTCGGTCGGGGTCGAGGCGCTGCGGCAGGCGCTGACGAAGGTCGGCGATCCCTACATATGGGGAGCGGCCGGACCGAGTTCCTTCGACTGCTCGGGCCTGGTCGTCTGGGCGTATGCCCAGATCGGCATCAGCCTGCCGCACTACACTGGCGACCTGTGGAACTCGGGCGTGCACGTCTCGCGTTCCCAGCTGCAGCCCGGGGACCTGGTCTTCTTCTTCCCTGACATCGGCCACGTGGGGATCTACGTCGGCCACGGCTTCATGCTGGACGCTCCCACCTACGGCATACCGGTCGGAGTCCATCCGGTCTTCTGGAGCGCCTACGTCGGCGCCGTGCGGATCGCCTGAGGGCGAAATACCCGAAGGCGGATTGCCTGAGGCTCGTCCTAGCTCGGCCGGACGATCGGGAACAGGATCGTCTCCCTGATCGAGGCGCCGGTGAGCATGATCAGCACCCGGTCGATGCCCATGCCCATCCCGCCGCTGGGCGGCATGCCGTACTCGAGCGCGCGCAGGAAGTCCTCGTCAAGCTGCATGGCCTCGGCATCCCCGCCAGCAGCGAGCAGCGACTGAGCCATCAGCCTGGCACGCTGCTCGACCGGGTCGACGAGCTCGGAGTAGCCGGTCCCGATCTCGGCACCGAACGCGACCAGATCCCATCTCTCCGCCAGCCTCGGGTCCTGCCGGTGGGCCCTGGTCAGCGGCGACACCTCGACGGGGAAGTCGCGATAGAAGGTCGGCAGCACGGTCCGCGCCTCGACCAGGTGCTCGTAGAGCTCGAGCAGTACCTGGCCAGCGTTCCACGACGGCTCCACCGCTATGGCGGCCTGGCCGGCCAGCTTGCGGAGCTGATCTTCGGCCGTGTCGGCGGTCACCTCCTCACCGAGCGCCCGCGAGACTGCCTCGTGCACGCTGATCGAGGGCCAGTCCCCGCCGATGTCGCGCTCTGACCCATCGGACCGCCGCACGACCGTGCCGCCCAGGCCTTCCCGCGCGGCGCGCAGGATGAGGTCCCTGGTCAGGTTGCCGATCGTGGTGTAGTCGCCGTACGCCTCGTACGCCTCCAGCATCGTGAACTCGGGATTGTGCGTCGCGTCCGCGCCCTCGTTGCGGAAGTTCCTGCCCAGCTCGTAGACCTTCTCCAGGCCGCCGACCATCAGCCGCTTCAGGTACAGCTCGAGCGCGATCCGCAGGTACAGCGGCATGTCGTAGGCGTTGATGTGGGTCACGAACGGCCGGGCGTTGGCGCCGCCGTGCAGGGTCTGCAGCATCGGGGTCTCGGCCTCGATGAACCCCTGGTCGTGCAGTTCCTCTCGGATGGCCCGGGTGACCGAGGCCCGGAGCTCGGCCAGCCGCCTGGCCTCCGGGTTGACAATCAGATCGACATAACGCATTCGCACCCGTGACTGCGGATCCGTCAGGCCGGCGTGCTTGTCCGGCAAGGGGCGCAGCGACTTGGCCGTGATCGCGAAGGAGTCGGCGAGCACGGAGAGCTCACCGCTGCGCGACGTGATGACCTCGCCGGTCACCCCGATGTGATCACCGAGGTCCACGTCGGACTTCCACGCGGCGAGCGCCTCCTCCCCGACCCGGTCGCGGGAGATCATCACCTGGATGTCGCCGGTGGCGTCCCTGATCGTGGCGAAGCACAGCTTACCGCCGGTCCGGTAGAGCATGACCCGGCCCGCGACGCCGACGCGCTCGCCGGTCGAGGTGTCCGGGGGAAGATCGGCGTGGCTCTGCCTGACCTCGGCGATGGTGTGCGTGCGCGGATAGCCGACCGGATAGGGCTCGATGCCCGCGGCTCTGAGCCGCTCGGCCTTGGCCAGCCTGACGCGCATCTGCTCCGACGCATCGGCGGCCAGCCATGAATCGCGATCCGGCGTGTCCTGCGCGCCGGCGCCCGCGTTCTCTTCGTCGCTCATCTGCCCGAGGTTACCGGCGCGGCCACCCCGGGAGCGACTCAGATTCCCGGCCACCTGCCGACCGCGGTCGCTGTCAGCCTGCTGTGTTGCGCTCCCAGACGAGGCGCAGGCCGATCAGGGTCAGCCAGGGCTCGTAGGCGTCGATGACCTTGACCTCGTCGATGACCAGCGGAGCGAGCCCGCCGGTCGCTATCACGGTGACGGCGTCGACGTCGGACGGCGACAATTCCTCGGTCATCCGGCGCACGATGCCCTCGATCTGGCCGGCGACGCCGAAGATGATCCCCGACTGCAGCGCCGCGACGGTGTTCTTGCCGATGACCCGGCTCGGCCTGGTCAGCTCCACCTTGAGCAGCTGGGCCGCCCGCCTGGACAGCGCGTCGACCGAGATCTCGATCCCCGGGGCGAGCGCGCCGCCGACGAACTCGCCCCTGGCGCTGACCGCGTCGAAGTTGGTCGACGTCCCGAAGTCGACCACGATGGCGGGGCCGCCGTACAAGTGAACGGCGGCGACCGTGTTCATGATCCGGTCGGTGCCGATCTCCTTCGGGTTGTCGTACCGCACCGACACGCCGGTCTTGACGCCGGCCTCGACGATCAGCGTGGGAATGTCGTCGTAGTAGCGGCCGAGCATCTCGCGCATCTCGTGCAGCACCGAGGGGACCGTCGAGCAGAGCGCGATGCCGTCCAGGCCGCCCGTGGCGACTCGCTCGCTCTGCGACAGCAGGCCGCGGAGCGTCACCGCAAGCTCGTCGGCCGTCCGGACCGGATCGGTGGCGATCCGCCAGTGATCGACCACCTCCTCGCCGTCGAAGACGCAGAGCACGGTGTTGGTGTTACCGACATCGATCGTGAGCAGCATCGTGTACCTACCGCACCCATCCAGCCCGAACCAGGTCCAGGCCAATATCGAGCACCGGCGCGGAATGAGTCAGCGCCCCCACCGCGAGGTAGTCAACCCCGGTCGCAGCGACGGCCGCGGCGTCCTCGAGCCGCAGCCCGCCGCTCGCCTCCAGCCACGCCCGCCCCGCGTTCAGCTCGACCGCCAGCCTCAGCTCCGGCACGCTGAAGTTGTCCAGCAGGATCAGCCCGGCGCCGGCCGCGATCGCCTCGTCCACCTGCTCAAGCGTGTCGCACTCGACCTCGACCGGCAGGTCAGGCGCCAGCTTCCCGACGGCATCAAGCGCTGCGGTGACGGAACCGGCCGCGGCGACATGATTGTCTTTGATCAGCGCCGCATCCGACAGCGACATCCGATGATTGACTCCGCCACCGCACCGGACCGCGTACTTCTCCAGAGCCCTGAGCCCTGGCAGCGTCTTGCGCGTGTCCCTGATGCGCGCGCGGGTGCCTGATACGGCGTCGACCCACCTGCGGGTCAGCGTGGCGATGCCGGACAGGTGGGCGAGCAGGTTCAGTGCCGTGCGCTCGGCGGTGAGGATTGCCTGCAGCGGGCCTTCGACGGTCATGAGGACCGCGCCTTCTGTGACGATTACGCCGTCGTCGATGCTGTACACGCTGGTCAGCGGAAGACCAGGCCCTGGTTCCGAGGGGAGGCCGGAGCGAACGATGGGTGCCGCCGTGCGCTGAACGCTATCGGCGGACCCATCGCCCGCACCAACCAGCTGGAATACGGCCTCAGCCACGGAAAGACCAGCTATGACACCGGGGGCACGCGCCACAACGTCTGCTGTTCCCAAGATTCCCGGCGGGATCGTCGCCACCGTAGTCACATCCGGCCCGTCAGCAAGGTCCTCCCCGAGCCCGGCCTGGATGACCCGCACGACGGAGGCGGGGTCTAGGCCGGACTGGATCAGGCGCGCGCGCAGGTCCGCGGAAAGCTCAGCCATCGCTTCGCTCCGGGGAGTCGCGGTGAGGAACGGCGGCGCGGTCAGCCTGCGGGGGGATGTCGCTGTCGCAGGCGCGCTGGGTTGGCGATGACGGCTGGATGTCGTCTTCGTGCTGTTGTGCCGGAACGAAGCGGACTGAGAGCCCGTCGCCGACAGCCTGGTCCGGATGGACACCCGTCCCGGCCGATGCGTTATGCACCGGCCGGGACTGCGTGTCCGTCCGGGCCTCTCCCACGGGAGAGGGCTTTCCGGCAGTTTCCCGATCGAGAGTCACTACTAGGTGACCGAGCCAGTGGTCTGACGCACTCGGGTAGTCCTCGCGCCAGTGGCTGCCGCGTGTCTCGGTGCGCAGGGTGGCCGAAGCGACGAGGGCAGAGGCGAGTAGGTGCAGGTTGGTGGCTTCCCAGGCCGCAAGGCTCGGCTCACGGGACTGTTGCTCGCCGATCTTGCGAAGCTCGTCGGCGGCGATGGCCAGGCCGGTGCCGGAGCGCAGGACACTGGCTCGATCGGTCATGAGCTGCTGTATCTGCGCGATAGCCGCCGGGTCGACTAGTCCCTGAGTGCGGTGGTCTTGGGCGGGGGTGGAGCGGGGCGGGAGGCCGGTGGCGAGGTCGGCGGCGATCCGCTCGGCGAAGACCAGGCCCTCCAGGAGGGAGTTGGACGCGAGCCGGTTGGCGCCGTGGACGCCGGTGCGGGCGGCCTCGCCGCAGGCGTAGAGGCCGGGGACTGTGGTGCGGCCGCGGAGGTCCGTCTTGACGCCGCCGCTGGCGTAGTGGGCGGCGGGAACGACCGGGATGGGCTGGGTTACGGGATCGATGCCGTAGGAGAGGCAGCTGGCCCTGATCGTGGGGAACCGGTGCTCCCAGGTGGCTTCGCCGAGGTAGGTACCGTCGAGGTAGACGTGGTCTGTGCCGGTCTCGGCGAGGACGTTCATGATCGCCTTGGCGACGACGTCGCGCGGGGCGAGGTCGGCGAGCGGGTGGCGGCCGGTCATGAAGCGGCGGCCGTCGGCGTCGATCAGGAAGGCGCCCTCGCCGCGCACGGCCTCGGAGATCAGCGGCTGCCTGCCGCGGGCGCCGGGACCGAGCCAGAGGACGGTCGGGTGGAACTGGACGAATTCCAGGTCGGCGGCCTCGGCACCGCCGCGCAAGGCGAGCGCCACGCCGTCGCCGGTGGAAACGGGCGGGTTGGTGGTGGCCGAGAAGACCTGGCCCGTGCCGCCGGTCGCCAGCACGACCGCCGGCGCGTGCACGGCACCCACGCCATCCTGCTGGCCTTCGCCGATCACGTGCAAGGTGAGGCCGGCGATCCGGCCGTCGCCGGCCAGCAGCACGTCGAGCGACATGGCGTGCTCGATCACGTCGATGCCGACGCCTTCCTCCGCTCCCGCGCCCGCCTCGGCGAGCGCGAACAGCAGCGCACGGGATACCTCAGCGCCCGTGGCGTCGCCGCCCGCGTGCGCGATCCTGCGCCGCAGGTGACCCCCCTCCCTGGTCAGCTCCAGCACGCCGCCGGCATTAGTGTCGAACCTGACGCCGAGGGCGATCAGCCGCCGCACGGCGCCCGGGCCGTCGGTCACCAGGGCGCGGACCGCGTCGACGTCGCATACCCCCGCACCGGCGGCCAGCGTGTCGGTCAGGTGCTGCTCGGGTGAGTCCCCTTCTCCGAGCGCGACCGCGATCCCGCCCTGGGCCCACCTCGTCGACCCGTCGTCGAGCAGCGACTTGGTCACGAGCAGGACATTGCAGCCCGGCAGCGCGCCGTGGGTACTGAGCGCAGCCGTCACGCCCGCGATACCCGAGCCGACCACGACCACATCGGCGTGCCTGACCCAGCCTGGCGACGGCGCGAGCAGCCGCCGCGCGATCATGCGGCACCACCCCCGGCGGCTGGCCGATCCCGCGCCCGGTGCCCGCCGGTCACGGCGCAGCCTCGAAGCACAGCCGCGCGTTGTCGATCAGGCGGGTCTTCCCGACGGTGCCCGCGACGAGCAGCAGCGCCGTGCCGGCATGACCCGCAGGGACGTTCGCGAAGGTGGCCGGGTCGGCCAGCGCCAGGTAATCGGTCGCCAGCGGCGGGTCGGCCCGTCCCGCGGCGCCCAGTTCCTGCTGGGCCGCGGCGAGCACCGCCGCCGCACCGCCGGCGACGGCTGCCTGCCCCGCTCGCAGCGCCCGGGACAGGGCAAGCGCGCTCACCCGCTCCTGCGGCGACAGGTAACTGTTGCGGCTGGAGATCGCCAGGCCGTCGGGCTCGCGGACGGTCGAAACTGACTCGATCTGGACCGCCAGGTTCAAGTCGGCCACCATCCTCCGTACCAGCGCGAGCTGCTGCGCGTCCTTCTCCCCGAAGACCGCCACATCTGGCCTGACCAGATTGAACAGCTTAAGCACCACGGTCAGCACGCCGTCGAAGAACCCCGGCCTGAAGGCGCCTTCGAGGATGTCTCCCATCGAACCAGGCCGCACAGTGATCATCTGCTCGGCCGGGTACATCTGGTCATGGCCTGGAGCGAAGACGACGCTCACGCCCTCTTCGGCGCAGATGGCAATGTCGGCCCGGAGCGTGCGCGGGTAACGGTCAAGGTCTTCGCCGGCTCCGAACTGCAGCGGGTTGACGAACACGGAGACCAGGACCGATCCGCTGCGCCCGGCGATCTGGCGAGCACGCCTCAGCAGAGCCCGGTGCCCGTCGTGCAGCGCGCCCATGGTCGGTACCAGGACCACGGGCGGCCGCAGGGTCGCGCGGGCCGCAGCGAGGCCATTCTTCGTCCTGGCCAGGATCGGGATCACGCGGCCGGCCCTGACAGCACGCCGAGCAGCCGCTGGGCGTCGGCCGAGGTGAGGGTCCCGGCAGCCAGCGCGCGATCCGCGGTCAGCCTCGCCAGCGCCAGGTAGGCGCCCAGCGCCTCGGGCGCGGCGGCCGCGATCACCTCGACGTGAGCGGCCACGGTCTCTGCGTCGCCACGGGCGACCGGCCCGGTCAGCGCCAGATCACCGAGCGCCAGCACGTTCTCGAGCGCTGCGCCGAGCAGCGGGCCGAGCATCCTGGCCGGGTCCGGCACTCCCGCCTTGATGAGCAGGTCGCTGGACTGCACGACCAGGGTGACGAGGTGGTTCGCCGCGCTGGCCAGGCCCGCGTGGTAAATGCCGCGCTTGTCCTCGGCGATGAAGACTGGCTCTCCGCCCATCTCGACCACGAGCGCCTCGGCAACTGGCAGCAGCGGCTCGGGTGCGGTCACCCCGAACGAGATGCCTGCCATCTTGTCCGCGTCGTCGGGCCTGCCCGTGAAGGTCATCACCGGATGCAGGGCCAGCGGGAGCGCCCCGGCACGAACCGCCGGATCGAGGACGGCGAGCCCGTGCCGGCCGCTGGCATGCGCGATCAGCCGGCCGTCCATCGGCACCCCGGTCGCGGCCAGTCCGGTCACCAGATCGGGCAGCACGTCGTCCGGGACGGTGAGCAGCACGAGGTCGGCCGCCTCCACGACCTGCTCGGGGCGGACGACGCGGGCCTCTGGCAGGCTACGGCTGATCCGGCTCAGCGATGCCTGCGACACCGCGGACGCGGCGACGACGCGGTGGCCCGCCCTGGTGAGCGCCACGGCCATCGCCGTACCCGCCCGTCCGGCACCCACCACGCCAACTGCCAGCTGAGCCGGGTGCGGCAGATCGGCGGCCGCTGAGCCCGCCGCCACCTGCTGGTCGTCATCTCGCATTGCTCGGTCCAGTCCTCACGGGGACCGGCGCCCGCGGTGGCCGTTGGACATCGGCAGGTCGTCCTCGTCATCGGGCGGCTCCGGTGCCCGGCACGCCCTTTCCAGGTACAGGGCGGCCAGTACCAGCGCGATCGCGGCCAGCATGGTGGCGGCCGAGGCGATGGCGTCGTGATCGGGCACGGGCCGGCCGAGCGAGGGGATCGTGTAGATCAGGAACCCGAGCGCGAAGCCGCCGATCGCCGCCGCGGCCGCGGAGCTCGCCTTCGCCAGGGCGACCACTCTCGGCACCGCCATCGGCTGGATCGGCTTGGCACCTGGCCGGCCATGCAGGCGCGGCCCGAGGTTCCGCCCGAATCCGAACTCGCCGATCGCCAGCAGCACGAGCGCTGGCACCGCCGTCCACGGCAGCGGCGCCAGGTTACTGAACGTGAACCGGACGACAATCCAGGCCAGCGCCGCGCTGACCGCGGCGATGGCCAGCAGCGACCACGGTTTCGTCGGCTGCATCTGACTGCCTCACCCGCCCTGATTCGCTGCTGCCTGCCGCCCGACAGCAAGACTGAGGTCGCCGCGCCGCCTGACGCCGTCCTCGCCAGCCTGAGCCAGCAGACCCGCGACGGGTCCGAAGCCGGGCAGCATGGCATCAGGATCGGCATCGTGCCACGGGACGAGGACGAACGCGCGCTGATGGGCACGCGCGTGCGGCAGTGTCAGCACGGGATCGTCGCTGACCTCGTCGCCGCAGGCGATGATGTCGATGTCAAGGGTACGCGGCCCCCATCGGAGCGTGCGCACCCTGCCGCGCGCCTGCTCGGCCGCCTGGCATCGGTCAAGCACGGCCCTGGCAGGCAGCCCGCTGGCCGCTAGCAGCACAGCGTTCAGGTAGTCGGGCTGGTCAGGCCCGCCCACCGGGCTGGTCTCGAAGACCCCGGAGACGGCCACGGCGCTGATCCCGTTGCTGGCCGCCAGGGCATCGATACCTGCCTGCAGGTTCGCCAGCCGGTCGCCGAGGTTGCTGCCGAGGGCGAGCACGACCTCGCGAGGAGCGACGGGCGCCGCTGCCGGGTCGGGCGTAGCATCGGTCATGTCCGGCTCCGCCGGATCGTCACGCTGATGTCCCGGACCGGGACGCCAACCGGGGCGTCCGGCTTGTGCACCGTGATCTCGGCGTGCCTGACCCTCGCATCGGCCAGGCATGCGGTCGCCAGGCGCTGGGCGAGCGTCTCGATGAGCGCGACGGGCTCGCCGGAAATGATCTCGGCGAGGCGTCCGGCCAGCGCGCCGTAGTCGACGGTGCGCGACAGGTCGTCGGCCGCTGCTGCCGCGCTGGTGTCGAGCCAGAGCACGGCATCGGCGATGAACTCCTGGCCTTGCTCCCGCTCGGCCGGCAGCACGCCGTGATATCCGTAGGCGCGCAGGCCGGACAGGCTGATCCGGTCGAGGAAATTCACGGCTGGCGTTCCTCTCCCAATCGCGCCGCGACCCGGACGGCGTCGGCATTGCCCGGTACCGAGTGGACCCGCACGCACCACGCGCCGGCCATGGCGGCGTACGCCGTCAGCGCGACGGTCGCGTCGTCACATTCCGGGAACGGGCGCGGCGTGTCCGGGGCGGCTCCGAGCAGCCGCGCGATGAAGCCCTTGCGTGACGCCCCGACCAGCACGGGAAAGGGTGCGGCCGGGTGGTCAAGGCAGGAGAGCTCGCGCAGCCTGGCCAGCAGGGTCCAGCTGTGCGCCGGGAGCTTGGCGAAGCCCAGGCCGGGATCCACGATCAGCTGCGCCGGATCGATCCCCGCGGCGGTCAGCGCCCGCACCCGCTCGGACAGCTCGGCGGCCACTTCCCTGACGACGTCGGCATAGATCGCCTTGTCCTGCATGTCGATGCTGTGGCCGCGCCAGTGCATGACGACGTAGGGCATCTGAGCCTCGGCGATCAGGCCGGCCATGCCGGGCTCGGCGAGGCCGCCGCTCACGTCGTTGACCAGCCGCGCTCCGGCACCGATGGCCTGCTCGGCGACCCGGACGCGCATGGTGTCGATGCTGACGGTCACGCCCGCCTGGGCGAGCGCCGCGATCACGGGGCCGACCCTGCGCAGTTCCTCGTCTTCGCTGATTCGCAGGGCACCTGGCCGGGTCGACTCGCCGCCCACATCCACGATGTCGGCACCGCTCGCGGCAAGCTCGAGCCCGTGGGCGATCGCCTCGTCAGGCCCGAACCACGTCCCCCCGTCGGAGAAGGAATCCGGGGTCACGTTGACCACGCCCATAACCAGGCATCTGGCCGCAGCGGGTAGACCCGCGGGGCTGACAGCAGGACTGGCCATGGGCGTAATCTACAAGCCGGACGCGTCGCGGCTGGAACGGGGACGCAGCCTAGTCAGCCCCGCCGGGCCGCTGCGCGTAGGCCTTTCTGGCCGGCCTCAGGGCATTGCGCAGTATCCGCCTGATTCTGCGCGCCTCGACTTTGGGCCAGACCAGGAATGCCTCGGCCTCCAGGGCGGCGAGGCCGACCCTGATCGCGTCCCTGGTCGAGGTGAAGACCATGAACCGGGGTACCCAGACGGGCGCGAACTTCGCGTTGAACCGGTAGAGCGACTCGATCTGGAACCACCTGGACATGAAGATGAGGACGCGGCGCCAGGCCCGCGTGATCGGGCCAGCGCCGATCCTCTCGCCACGCTCAAGGGCCGCCCTGAACGCCGCGAAATTCAGCGAGATGCGGGCCACGCCGAGATCGGGAGCGCTCTTGATCGTCTCGGCGATCATGAAGTCGTTCAGGCCTGGCTGAGCAGACCGGTCGCGCCGCATCAGGTCGAGCGACAGCCCGTCCTCGCCCCACGGCACGAAGTGCAGCAGCGCCCGGAGCGCGCCGTCCTGGGTCGCCGTCGCGATCACGCACCGCTCGTCGCCAGGACCGCCGATCCGGCCGAGCGCCATCGAGAAGCCGCGCTCGGTCGGGTTACCCCGCCAGGAGCCTGCCTGCCTGACCAGCCTGGCGATCTCGTCGGCCGGCACGTCGCCGACCCGGCGGACCTGGGCGACATAACCGGCCCGGCACACCCTGGTCACCATCTGCCTGACGTTGCGCATCGACCGGCCCTGGAGCGAGAAGTCGGCGACGTTCACGACCGCCTCGTCGCCCAGCTCGAGGGCGGTCAGGTCGCCGTTCCGGCACCAGGTCTCGGCGCCCTGCTCGCTGCAGCCGACGACCGCAGGAACCCAGGCGTGCCTGGCTGCCATGTCCAGGAACGCCTGGATCGCGCCGGGCCAGGCTTCCCGGTCGCCGAGCGGATCGCCGCTGGCGAGCATCACCCCGGAGAGGACCCGGTAGCCGATGCAGGATTTCCTCGTCGCCGACCAGATCACGCTCTTGTCGTTGCGCAGCGCGAAGTAGCCGAGCGAGTCCGACTCGCCGTGCCGGTCGAGCAGCGCCCTGATCTGGGTGGCGTCGTTGGTGTCGAGGCGACCCTGGGGCTTGGCCGGCCGCAGGAAGAGCTGGGCCGTCACCAGGACGGTGACGAAGCCCAGCGCACCCATCAGGATGTAGAAGAAATCGCCGCGCACGTCGTGCGGGCCGAACTGGACGGGTCCGCTCACGCCGACGAGGCCGTACACCGCGGACTCCAGCCGCTGGCCGAGCGAGTAGCCCGCGGGCACCCCGGCCGGCGCTGCCAGGTAGCCGAAGCCTATGGCGACGCTAGCCGCCAGCAGGCCGATGAGCGCGCCGAGCGCCCGCCACCGGGTACGGGGGTCACCGACGGCGTAGAACTCCCCGCGGAAGTAATACCCCCCGGCGATCAGCATCACCAGGACCACGAAGCCGATGCCGATTCCCACCGCCATGTCGCGGTGAGTGTGGATGAGGTAGAGAGAATGGGCGAGGCTGATCAATGCGCTGATCGACAGCAGCGCCATGACCTCCTGCCAGGCCCGGTGCTTACGCCGCCGCAGCCCATGCGAGAGCATCAGCAGCAGCAGGCCGATGATGATGTCGGCCGTCCTGGTCAGGGCGGCTACGGAGCCTGGGACCACGACGGGCAGCCGCTGCAGCCCGGCATGGAGATGGCTGCCGGGAGCGGTCACGCCGAGGATGATGTCGGCCAGTCCCACCAGGAACATGAGCCAGCCAGCGATGATCGGCACCCACCGCCGCTGCTGCCGGCGATCGACCGCCCGCGTACCGCCGTGGCGGTTGGCGCCCGCCCGGTCGGTGTTTGCCCGGTCGGTGTTTGCCCGGTCAGCGCCCGCCCGGTCAGCAGCTGCGCGGTCCGGAGCCGCGCGATCGGCGGCGGCCTCCGGAGTCGGCTCAGCGACAGCCGGCTTGTCTGGCCGCTGCCTCGATCCGGTTTCAGGCTCTGCCGGTCCTGGCCCGGTTAGGTCCGTCATCTCCGACATGTATGTGCGGCCCCGAGTCACGGGGCACAGCGTAGCCATAAAGGACCGCGCTCGCGGACGAATCCGTTCTAGCCGCTAACGGCGGGCCATTAGCAGGCTCATAGCCTCCGCTCTCGTTCCGTCCGAGCTGCGGAAGCAGCCCCGGACCGCCGAGGTGACGGTCTTGGCTCCGGGCTTGCGCACGCCGCGCATGGCCATGCACAAGTGCTCGGCCTCCACCACCACGATAACGCCTCGGGGCTCGAGCACCTCCATCAGCGAATCGGCGATCTGGCTTGTCATCCGCTCCTGCACCTGCGGGCGCCGCGCGTAGACATCGACGAGCCTGGCCAGCTTGGACAGGCCGGTGATCTGGCCCTGCTCGTTCGGTATGTATCCGACGTGCGCGTGGCCGAAGAACGGCGTCAGGTGATGCTCGCAGGTCGAGAACAACTCGATGTCGCGGACAAGCACCATCTCGTCGTGCTCCGCATCGAAGACCGTGCTGAGCACGTCCTTCGGATGCTGGCTCAGCCCGGCGAACTGCTCCGCATAGGCTCGCGCCACCCGGCCCGGGGTGTCCTTGATGCCATCCCTGTCGGGATCCTCACCGATCGCCAGCAGGATCTCGCGCACGGCCCGCTCGATGCGGGTGAGGTCGACTGGCCCGCTCACAGGACTGGCAGGCTCAGTGCGAGGTGCCGCGGTCGTCAGGTTCGTGACCACCGTTGCCGAACGATCCAGGCATCTGGTCGATGCCGAAAGGATCGTTCATCGCCGCGGGCATCGGTCCGGAGTAGCCGCCCTTGGCCAGGTTGGGCGCCTGGCCGTTACCGCCGATCGGCAACTCCTTGCCGTCGCTGGCAGCGGTCAGGGCAAGTTCCTTGGGCGTCAGGACCGGCGGCCGGTCGGACGGCATCCGCTTGCCGTAGCCGGTGTAGGAGCCGCGAGTCGGCCGCTCCTGCACGGGCGCGAAGATCTCGAGCACCTGGTTCCTGGACAGCGTCTCGTGCTCCATCAGCTGCAGCACCAGGTTGTCGAGCACGTCCCGGTACTGGACCAGGACTTCCCACGCCTCGTCGTGCGCCGATTCGATGAGGCGGCGCACCTCGTCGTCGATCGCCGAAGCGATCTCTTCGGAGTAATCCCGCGAGTGCGACATCTCGCGCCCGAGGAACGGCTCGGAGTCGCCGGTGCCGAACTTGCGGGCACCGAGCCGCTCGCTCATGCCGTACTCGGTGACCATGCCGCGGGCGATCTGCGACGCCTTCTCGATGTCGTTGGCCGCGCCCGTGGTCGGCTCGTGGAAGACCAGCTCTTCCGCGGTGCGCCCGCCGAGCAGCATCGCCAGCTGATCCATCATCTCCGCCCGGCTGACCAGGAACTTGTCCTCCGACGGCGCCGCGGCGGTGTAGCCGAGCGCGCGGCCGCGCGGGATGATCGTGATCTTGTGCACCGGGTCGGCGTGCGGCATCGCGTGCCCGACGAGGGCGTGACCGCCCTCGTGGTAGGCGATGATCTTCCGCTCCTTCTCCGACAGCAGGACGCTCTTGCGCTTGGGACCTGCCGTGACCCGGTCGATGGCCTCCTCGAGCGAGTACATCGTGATCTGGGTCTCGTTCCCGCGCGCGGTCAGGAGCGCGCCCTCGTTGATCACGTTGGCCAGGTCGGCACCGGTGAAACCGGGCGTGCGCCGGGCGATCACGTCAAGCTCCACGTCGGGCGCGAACGGCTTGCCCCTGGCGTGCACTCGCAGGATGCCCTTGCGGCCGGCCAGGTCAGGCTGGGCGACGACGATCTGGCGGTCGAACCGGCCCGGGCGCAGCAGCGCGGGGTCGAGGATGTCCGGCCGGTTGGTCGCGGCGATCACGATCACGCCGCCCTTGGTGTCGAAGCCGTCCAGTTCGACCAGCAGCTGGTTCAGGGTCTGCTCGCGCTCGTCGTGGCCACCGCCGAAACCGGCGCCGCGATGGCGGCCAACGGCGTCGATCTCGTCGACGAACACGATGGCCGGCGCGTTCGCCTTGGCCTGCTCGAACAGGTCGCGCACCCGGGAGGCACCGACGCCGACGAACATCTCGACGAAGTCCGAGCCTGAGATGGAGTAGAACGGGACGCCCGCCTCGCCGGCGACTGCGCGGGCGAGCAGCGTCTTGCCGGTTCCCGGCGGCCCGTAGAGCAGGACGCCCTTGGGGATCTTGGCCCCGATGGCCTGGAACTTGGCCGGCGTCTGGAGGAACTCCTTGATCTCCTCAAGCTCCTCGATCGCCTCGTCCGCACCTGCCACGTCGGCGAACGTCGTCTTCGG
>Ga0307373_10006037_pt1 | contig 19481 bp, 17 predicted proteins | sample OX2MG_FD_202534 | JGI IMG/M metagenome (GOLD analysis project Ga0307373, IMG submission 202534) | Soil microbial communities from Risofladan, Vaasa, Finland - OX-2 | ecosystem: Environmental > Terrestrial > Soil > Coastal area > Acid sulfate soil | place: Finland: Risofladan, Vaasa | collected...
CGCGCAAGCACGACGGCGCCACCGACGGCGTCGCTGTGGCCGTTCAGGTACTTGGTCATCGAGTGAACGACGATGTGGGCGCCCAGCGTGATGGGCTGCTGAAAATAGGGGCTCAGAAACGTATTGTCGACTGTCAGCGTCAGGCCCGCTTCGCCGGCCAGGCGGGCGGTCGCGGCAATGTCGGTCAGGAGCATCGTCGGGTTGGTCGGTGTTTCGATGTAGATCATCCGGGTCGAGGGGCGGATCGCCCGGGAGGTGGCGGCGAGATCGGAAGTATCCACGAAATCGAACTGGAGCCCGAATCCCTCGAGCAGCTGCGTCAACAGGCGGTAGGTGCCGCCATAGACGGCGCGCGAGACGATCAGGTGATCGCCGGGCCGAAGCAGGCGGAAAACCACGTCGATGGCGGCCATCCCCGAGGAAAAAGCGTACGCCGCCGCCCCGCCTTCCAGTTTCGCCATGCTCCGTTCGAGGGCGCGGCGGTTGGGGTGCTCGGTCCGCGCGTAGTCGTAACCGGTGGGTTTATCCAGCTCGGCTCGCACGTAGGTGGACGTCTGATAGATCGGCGCAACAATCGCGCCGGTGGCCGGATCGGGTTCCTGGCCCACATGAATGGCGTTGGTGGCGAACCCCATGATGGTTCCTCCCGGTTGGATTGAAGGCACGCAGGGATATGCCCGGCGGATGCCGCGGGGCCGCACGCGCCTTTTCCCGTTGCGGAAAACGCCGCGCCGGTATATGAGTAAAAAGGCTGCGGTGATCGTGCCCCGGGGTTGACACTACCCCACCCTCCGCCGGCGGTCAATTCCGCCCGCCAAGCGGCGGATCGCCGCGACGGAAGGCAATATCCGGAAGGATTTGCTCTCTCGGCCCGAATACGTCGAGACCGCTTTGGCCTACCATTAGATAGATGCGAAACCGGATCGGGCAGATGAACGAAAACCAGATGACGGCCGTTGCCTCCTGGTGCCCGGATCTCCTGCTCTCAAAAAGGGTTTCGCCGCAGAACACTCGCGTTCGGAGGATTGGCGATGAAAACCGTTTCCTGTGCCCGGCGGCCGGCGGTCCTGATTTTTCTCCTGGCCATGGCTCTTGGCGTTCCCTGCGCCGCGCAATCCGGCTCGGCCAAAGGCAAGGCGCAAGACAAGAAGTCCGATGACGGCACAACCCTGCTCCTGATCCACGTCGTTGGCGGGGAAAAGCCGGACGCGGTAACGAACGCCAGCGTTTATCTCCATCTCCAGGAAAAAAGCGCCATACTTTTTTTGCTTCGCAAGCACAAAAAGGTCGAATTGGATCTGAAAACCGACAATAACGGCTACGCTTCTTTCCCCGGATTGCCGCGGGGCAAAGTGCTGATTCAGGTGGTGGCCGCTGGATGGAAGCCGTTTGGGGAATATTATCTGGTGAATCAGCCGAACCAGACCATTCAGATCAAGCTCCAGCGACCGAAAACGCATTGGTACTGAGTCGCCCCGAAAAAAAACGGAAAAATCGAAAATTGGAACATGGATGGGTCGCATTCTTGCTGTCCAGGTGTTTGAATTGCCAGACGGCCGCTCGATGGCGCCTCCGCCCGCCCGCAGTGCTACAGAGGTGGTGCAATGTGCAGTAGCTTGTTTTTTTTCGGGCGCTTAGGGCTTTCCCGAAGATCATTTCCACAGAGTTTTCAACACAGATGTTGAAAACTTCTGATCCGTTCCGGAAAAAAATTCCTGAGACCTGAGCAAACCTGTTGCCGGAATCCAATCGAGTTTTGACCCGTCCTGGCGCCGATGCTAGAGTTACGCACGCGGAATTGCGGGCGCGGGAAGGCAATCACTTCGTCTATGTCGGTCGGTGAATTCAGCTACTGGCGCTTGGTGTGGAGCAACCTGCGGGTACGCCCGGTGAGAACCGGTCTGAGCATGCTCGCTGTGGCAATCCAGATCGTGTTGATCTTGCTGATTATAGGGATGATCAACGGCGTGGTCAGCGGGTGGGGCCGGAGGGTGGAAGGCGTGGGGGCCGATTTGATGGTTCAGCCTCCGAACTCGTCGATATTCTTCACGTTCTCAACGGCCTCTCTGCCGGAAAGCCTGGGCGCGGAAATTCAGAAGGTTCCCGGCGTGAAAACGGTATCGCCCGTGCTGGTGATGGTGAGGAAGCGGTCGTTCGAGATGGTTTATGCGATCGACATCGGAAACTTCCAGGCACTGAGCAACGGTTTTCGGTTTCTGTCGGGAGGGCCGTTCCACGGACCGAACGACGCGATCGTCGATGACGTCGAGGCAAAGGCCCAGCATCTGAAGGTGGGCGACCACCTGTCCTTGCTGAACCATCAATTCACGATCAGCGGAATCGTCCAGAGTGGCAAGGGCGCCAGGCTATATGTGCCCCTGGCCACGGGGCAAGAGATCAGCGGCGCGGGGAACAAGGTGTCCCTGTTCTACGTCCGCAGCACCGGCGACACCCAAAGCACCCAGCGGAGTCTGGTCCAGGCTCTTTCCCACTACCGGGTTCTATCGATGAAAGAGTATTTGACGCTGATGAATACATCGAATCTGCCCGACCTCGAACCGTTCATCCATACCATGGTCGGGTTGGGGGTGGCCATCAGCTTCCTGGTCGTTTTCCTGGCCACTTACACCATCGTGCTCGAGCGGACGCGCGAAATCGGCATTCTGAAAGCGCTTGGGGCATCGCGCACGCAGCTCGTGGTATTGATTTTGGAAGAAACGATGATCATGGCCGGTTTGGGGATTCTCGTGGGGCTCGGTGCGACCTGGATCACGCGGTTCATTCTTCACCACAATCTGCCATCGCTGACCATACTGATTCCGGGTCAATGGGTGGCCAACGCGATCATTCTGGCCTTTGCGGCGGCGGCCGCCGGCGCCTGCTATCCCGCCCTGCGGGCTGCCCGGTTCGATCCCGTCGACGCCTTGGCCCATGAGTAGCGGCCGGGCTCCACGCCTCGAACGGCTTTTCCTCGCCCTGTTGTTTCTTGTCGCGCTCGGTCTGCGCGCCTACCGGATCGGCCAGCCCAGTTTGTCGGAGGATGAAGCGGCGAAGTGGGATGCGATCCAGCAGTATCGCCACGGCCATTTCGCCGGGGTCAACTGCTCACACCCCATGCTGATGAAGATGATGGCCTGGGGGAGCCTCGATATGGGCGAGCATTACAACCGCTGGGCGCTCGCCCACGGCGCCCACGGCCTGCCCCTCGAAGCATGGCTCCGCCTGCCGATCGTCCTCTTTGGCGCGGCGACGGCCGTCGTTCTGTTTCTGCTGGCGCGCCAGATGATTGGGTTGCTGGGCGCCTGGCTGGCCGCTGTGTTCTGGGCGGTCTCGCCGCTTTCGGTGGCGCTCAACCGCGAGCTCAAGGAAGAATCCCTCTTCGTGTTTTTCACCCTGCTGTCTTTCTACTGCTACAACCGCGCCAAACAGGCTCCGAGTGACGCCGAGTCGAAACGATGGTTTACCTTCGCTGGCATCGCCTTCGGACTCGACATGGCCTCCTACTATCTGGGCATCACGCAGCTCGGTTTGATTGTCCTGATCTGGCACGTTGCCAACCGCGTCGCCATACCGAGCCGGCAAATGGGCCCGTATTTTCGCCGTCTGGTTGTAGTCATGGGGCTGACCTTCATGCTGTTCAATCCGGTGATCCTGGCGCCCAAGAACCTCGAAGCCATGCTCCGGTACAGCGAGGAGAAAACGATTCAGCATCGCGGCTACCTGATGGAGGGCCGGGTCTATTTGAACAACGCTTTGACGACCCCTTACGGCCTGCCCTGGTATTTCTATGTGTGGGTGCTGGGGGTGAAGACGCCGTTGCCGATCCTGGCGGCGGCCCTGGCGGGGATTCTGCTCCTGTTCCGCGAACGGAATTCTCTGATTTCGATATTTTTGCGGGTGACGATGACGTTTTGGTTTGTGCCGTATACGCTGGCCGGGTCGAAATGGATCCGGTATGTAGCGATTGTTTTGCCGTCGCTCTATCTGGCCGGCGGATGGGCCATAGAGAAGCTTTGGTCCTGGAGCCGCCCGCGGTTGGGGACGAGGGTGTGGCGGACGGCGATGGCGGCCACCCTTGTGACGGCGGTTGCGTGGCCGCTGGCCAGTGCGGCGACCTGGCTGCCCTACGACCGGCTCTATGTAAATGCGCTCGGAGGCGGGCGGGCGAGTGTCGGCTGGTTCTTTCCCCCGGACGAGGTCTACGATTTAGGGGTTCGCGAAGCGGTGAAATACGTCTGCCGTGTGGCGCCGCCCGGGGCGCTTTTGGCGGGAAGCGATCCCATGGGGATCGGTTTCTATACGCACCTGTTTGGGCGCAAGGATCTGAAAGTCGTGCCCCTGTTCGATCCGCAATACAAAATCCGGCCCGGGGATTATCTGCTGATCGCCGATTCCCGGCGGTATTTCGAGACGGACAGCCTCATCGATCTGATTGAGAAAATCCGGCGGCCGGCGGTTACGGTACGGGACGACGGTCTGGCGACGGCGAAGGTCTACCGGTTCTGAAGATGGATCGGCACGGCTGTCAACCCGACGCCGGGGGGCTTCGAGCGAAGCCTCGCATGGTATCATCGCCCAAGGAGCATTCTCCCCGCCGGCCATGAGGCGACTCATTGTCAACGGAGACGATTTCGGCTATACGCCGGGCGTGAACGCCGGAATCGTTCGCGCCTATCGCGATGGCATCCTCACGAGCACAACGTTGATGGCTGGCGGCGAAGCGTTCGACGATGCCGTCCGGGTTGCCGGCGAGAATCCGGGGTTGAGCGTCGGCTGCCACCTGGTGCTGGTGGGAGGGCAGGCGGTCGCACCGGCTGGAAAGATCCCCACGCTGGCCGACCCCCAGGGACGCCTACCCGCTACGCTCGGTAAACTGGTGGCTGCTTTGTCGCTCGGGCGGGTGCGGCAGGAAGACCTGGAAACGGAATTGCGTGCCCAAGTGCAGCGGATCTGCGAAGCGGGAATCCGGCCGACACACGTCGATACGCACAAGCATACCCATCTCCACCCGCGGGTGATGCAAGCCGTGGCGAGCGTGACGCAGGAATTCGGTATCGGCGCCGTCCGCAACCCCTATGAGGATATGCGAACCCTTTTCAGCGGCCCTTCGGACCAGGGCAAGGACGCTCCCATCAGCCGGTCTCTGACGGCGGCTGCGGCGAACCTGGGCCGCCGGCGCTTTGGCGCGCTGGCGAAAAAGGCCGGGTTGCGGTCCCCGGACCATTTTTGCGGCATTGGCTGGACGGGCTCGCTCGAAGGCGAGCGGTTGCTGCGCATGATCGATGGGCTGGCGGAAGGGACGACCGAGTTGATGTGTCATCCTGGTGTGCACGACGAAATCCTCGACCAAAAACAGACCCGGTTGAAGGCCGAGCGGCAGGTTGAACTCGAAGCGCTCACCACGCCGGAGGTGCGTCGCGCGATCCGGGACCGGAATGTCCGGTTGATCAGCTTTCGGGAACTCGGGGAATCCGATGCTTGAGCCCGGCGCGCCAGGGCCGCGATATTCCATCGTTGTCCCCTTCCACAACGAAGAGGAAAGCCTGCTCTCGCTCTACGAACAGCTCTGTGAGGTGATGGCGGGGCGGTACGAGCCGGTCGAATTCGTTCTGGTCGACGACCATTCGAGCGATGCCACGCCGCGCCTGTTGGCCGAAATCGCCGTGCGCGATCCGCGCGTCCGGGTCATCCGGCTGCGCAAAAACTACGGCCAGACGGCGGCGCTGGCCGCCGGTTTCGACCACGCCGATGGCGAGATCATCATCGCCATGGACGGTGACCTGCAGCACGATCCCGCCGACATCCCGGCCATGCTCGAGGCGATGGAGGAGACCGGGTGCGATCTGGTCAGCGGATGGCGGAAGAAGCGCGTGGATAATTTTTGGCTGCGGCGCCTGCCCTCGCGGACGGCGAACTGGATGATGGCGAAGCTATCGGGAGTGGACATCCACGACTTCGGCACGACGTTCAAGGTCTACCGTCGCGAGGTGATCAAGGAAATTCACCTGTACGGAGAGCTGCACCGCTTCATCCCCGCCCTGGCTTCCTGGCACGGCGCGACGGTGATCGAAGTGCCCATCCGCAATATCGAGCGGCCGCAGGGCCGCTCCCACTACGGCATATCCCGCACGGGCCGCGTCTTCTTCGACCTGATCACGATCCGGTTCCTGCTGCGCTATATGAGCCGGCCCCTGCATTTCTTCGGTCCGGCCGGGCTGGGCGGACTTGCGGCGGGAAGCGGGATTCTGGCCTGGCTGCTGTTCGAGAAAGTCTTCCACGGCTCGCATCTCTTTTTCGAACACGGTCCGATGCTGGTTCTGGGCATAATGCTCGTGCTCTTCGGCGTCGAATTGCTGGCGATCGGCCTTCTCGGCGAGCTGATCGTGCGCACCCATTCCGAAGCGCATCGTCAGCCGGTCTACCGGGTCGAAGCCGCGCGGGGCGTGCCGGCCTACAATGGCCGGCCCGGTGAGGAAGAGTTCGAGTCGCCCGAAGAGGATCCGGTCCGAAAGACGCGCAAGAATCGCTAGCCGGGCGCCTGACCGCGCCCTCGCCCGTACCCGCGCCCCGTCAACCACGCAACAATGAGAATGCCGCTCCCCGTGGCCGGAGGCCTTACCGCTCGCGCCGGCGAGCGCGCTGACGCTCGGGCGCCGGATGCGGTTCGGTTTGCGCGGTGAAAGCGGGGGACGGCGCTGCGGCGCAAGCACCGCAGGAATTCGCCGCCGATGCGGCGAAGACTCCCGAATCGGCTGGCGCGGGTGGCAGCGTCGCCTTTCCCGGGTCCCGAGAAAAAGTTAGGCAATTACGCCCGGCGTCGTATTCCACTGAGAGCAGGTCGGACTGCAGCACCTGGGAACTGGCGATGAGGTTGGCGATCGGGTAGACCAGGTGACGATTGATCGCCCGCTTCAGGTGCCGCGCCCCGTATTGGAGATCGGTCCCTTCGCGCAAGAGGAAACGCCGGGCCTCGGCGCCGACGCGCAAGCTGAATTTTCCGCGAGCGGAGGCCAACAGGCGCTGCTCGACCGCACCCAATTCGAGATCGAGGATGCTTTCGAGCTGCGGGGGATGCAGCGGCCGGAACACCACGATCTTGTCGAGCCGGTTCATGAATTCCGGAGAGAATTTCCGGCGCGCCGCTTCGATGGCCGCCCGCTCGATCTGGTCGTCCAGCCGCCCGGTGAGCCGCGGTTTCGGCGCGAATCCCAGCCGGTCTTCCATCAGGTTGCCGATTTCCGCCGATCCCAGATTGGACGTCAGAAAGATCATCGTCCGGGAGAGATCGACGCGGCGGTTATCCCCCAGGGTCAGCGTCGCCTTGTCCATGACGGCCAGAAGCAGTTGCCAAAGGGCGTCGGAGGCTTTCTCGATCTCGTCGAAGAGCAGGAAGCTCAGCTTCAAACGATCGGTGTGAAAGCGATCCAGCACCTCCTGCGTGATCAGCGGATGGGTTTCGCGATGGCCCAGGTAGCCCGGGGGCGATCCGACCAGCTTGGCGATTTCGTGCGAATGCTGGAATTCGGCGCAGTCGACTTTGATGAGAGCCCGCGGATCGCCGAAGAGAATTTCGGCGGCCGCTTCGACAACCCGCGTCTTCCCCGACCCGGTCGGCCCCAGGAAGAGCAGGTTTCCCACCGGACGCCCCGTGCTCTGCAGGTCGGCTCGATGCAATTGGAACAGGTCGGCGACGGCGCGAACCGCCTCGGTTTGCCCTACGATTTTCCCCGCCAGGAAATTTTCGAACGCCTGCGCCTCGGGTCCCCGTGTCATTGGGTTCAGTGTGATTGCTTGAGCGGCCATGGTCCCGCGTCTCCTTCTCGGAGGGCCTCGCGCCTCGCGCGAGCCCTCTCGCTTCTCTCGCCGTGGACATCCAAAATGCTTTTCCATCCGCCGCGGCATTGCATCACGCTGAGAGTTAAAGCAAAACGGATGCCACTGCGCGCCGGATCGGAAGCAGGCGCACAAGCGACCCCGGCGTACCGCTGCGGCACGTTTCGGCGATAGAGGAACGATATTGGCGGGCAAAGCGACGGGAAAAGTCGCTGCGCCGGCTCTTCAGCCCACAGAGACGGGCGATGCCGGTTTCCTTCTTTAGGGAACTATCAAAAATGCCTTGCCCGTTGGCCCGACCGTTAGATTTTTTTCATCTTCCGCCCGCTGCCGGATGAGAAATTTCTTATGAAGCGGCGTTCCGCCTGCCGGTGGCAATCCGGGAGGTATGGACTGTTCTTATGAACAAGAAGGTCATGAATCCCATTGACAGAGTGCGGAATTTCCTAGATGCTCTAGTAGCCCCTTCCTGCGAAAAGACCCTTAAAAACTGGACTGTACCACTCTGATGCGAATTCTTGTCGCTGAAGACGACCGGCCTGTTGCCTCCTTCATTTCCAAAGGCTTGGGTGCGGAAAACCACGTGGTGGATTTGGCGGGAGACGGCGAAGAGGCTCTCTTCCTATCCGAACATTACGACTACGATCTGGTCATTCTGGATATTAATCTGCCCAAGGTCGACGGTTTCACCGTTTTGCAGGGAATTCGAACGCAGAAGCCCGACTTGGCGGTGCTGTTCCTGACCGGCAGCGTGCAGGTGAGCGACCGGGTGAAAGGGCTGGACCTGGGAGCCGACGACTACCTCACGAAACCCTTTTCCCTGTCCGAGTTGCTGGCGCGGGTGCGCGCGGTGGCCCGGCGCAGCACGAGGCCGCTCGAATCGGTCTTGAAAGTCGATGACCTGGTCATGGACCGCGTGCAGCGAGTCGTGACGCGAGCCGGCCATCCCATCAATCTCACGCCCAAGGAATTCGCGCTTCTGGAATATCTGCTTCGCAACGCGGGCCGTTCCGTCAGCCGTTCGATGATCATCGAACACGTCTGGAACCTGGGCTTTGACAGTGCGACCAATGTCGTCGACGTCTACATCAATTATTTGCGCAAAAAGGTGGACGGTAATTCGCCCGTCAAGCTGATTCGCACGGTTCGCGGCGTCGGCTACCGGATCGGAACGCCGGAGGGCGAAGAAAACGACATCCATCAGGCGCTCCCGCAAGACCGAGCCGTTTCCTCAGAACCTAGAAAGATTTAATGGGGCACTAATCGAATTCTAATGAGGGGATGTTGAAATACGGCCATGGAAGGAGATGCCATGGCCGCGAAGCTCAGAAAGAGGAACGTGATCCCTGAAGGCGCATTCGTGATGGTCGCCAGCCCCCGGGAGGAGTTGCGCCGCGACCTGATCGCCAGAATCGGACGGAAAATTGGTGGCGTCCTCGAGGCGACGGGCGGCGCCGACGCCCTGGCCCAACTCGATTCCTCGCCCTGCCAGGTGCTCTTGCTCGATCGGCGCCTGCTCGATTTGAACCCCGAGGAGATGGTGGAGATTCTGCGGGTGCAGCGCCCCGATCTCGATGTGGTTTTGCTGGAATCCGCCGAGGAAGTGGAGGGCGCGGAAGAAGCGACGACGCCGGCCGAAGAGGTCTCCGGCCGGAAATTCCAGGAAGGGCTCGACGGCGAGGAATCGGTCGAAACCGTCGCGGCCGAATGCGAGTACGAGAATTCCAACGTATCCGCGGAGCCGTTGCCGGACATGCTGGGTACGACGCCGTCGATGAAGCGGGTCTTTCGCCTGGCGCGGCTGGTGGCTCCACGCCAGACCGCCGTGCTGATTACCGGCGAAACGGGCACGGGGAAGGAACTGGTGGCGCGGGCGATTCACCAGCTCAGCGGGCGCGCCAAGGGGCCGTTCGTCGTGGTCAACTGCGCGGCCATACCCGAATCCCTGATCGAGGCCGAACTGTTCGGATACGTGCGCGGGGCCTTTACGGGCGCCGTGCAGTCCAACCTGGGCCGCATCCACGCGGCACACGGCGGCACGCTGTTCCTCGATGAAGCGGGCGAGCTTCCGCTCAAACTCCAGCCCAAATTGCTGCGTTTCCTGCAGCACGGGGAGGTGCAGCGGCTGGGCAGCTCCGACGTGTTCCGCGTGGACGTGCGCGTGGTGGCGGCGACCAACGCCGAACTGGCCAAGAGGGTTGCCAGCGGGGAATTCCGCTCCGACCTTTTTTACCGGCTAGCGGTTTTCCCCATCGAGCTGCCGTCGCTGCGGGAGCGCCCCGATGACATCATCGAACTGGCCGAAAGCTTTCTGCGCTCGCTGGCCCGCGAGGTCGGCCTTCCGCTGAAAAGGTTCAGTCCCGACGCCGAGACGCTGCTGCGCCGGCACAATTGGCCGGGAAACGTCAGGCAACTCCAGCACTTCATCGAACGGGCGTTCATCCTCGCGGAAGATCGCCCGGAGATCACGCCCGAAATGCTCCATCTGAAATCCAGTCTTCCGCAAGAATGACCCTGGCCGCTCCGCCGCGAAGCGTGGCGGAGCGGCGCATGCAGAAACCTTAGAAAATTCACATCATTCGAGCCCTTCGTTTGGCATGCGCATTGCTCTTTGGAATGGCGTGAAGAATCTGCCAAGGACGGAAACCAAAGAAAGCCGCCGGGAAGCGATCGGCGGCAAACAGACGAATCGGTTTGCCGGTTTTGCGGTCGTCTTGTTCATGCGGGCGGATTCCCACGAAGCCACCCGGGCCATGTTCCCGTCTCGTGCGCGCTGCGGGCGCGCACGGAGTCTGGGCAGCAGGATGCCGCCTGGCGCCGCCGAAAAAACGCGCAGGTGTTCCGCCTCCAGGGGCGCGTTTCCGGCGTGCTGTCCCACGGCGGAGGAATGCCGGCTTCGAGGGAATCCCGCATCGCGGACGACAACGGAAAGAATCGCACCTTGGGCTGTCTGGCTGGCAAGCCCGGCCACGGGTTCTTGCCGGCTGAAATTCTCCGCCCCGATCAGGCGGGGGATTCAGCCGGCATAAGGCGCATGCGGGCAAACGCGCTCGGCGCAGGTTCAGGCCCGCGGACACTCGCGGCCAACGCAACCGAAACCGGCTGCGTTTACCGGGAGAAACGCCTGATCGCCGAGCGCGCCGCCGCCTGATTTTTCGATTTCCTTGCCACCCTCCTTGTTTGGCCCTCCGGTTCAGAAAACTTTCATGAGGACTCGCCGGGACTTGCACCGCTGATTCCTGCCGCCGGCGCGTTCGGTTTCGACCGCCGCCCAAAGAAGGAAAAGGCTGGTTTTACGGCCGTTTTCCTGAGTTTTCCCCTATCTTCGCGGCGCAAGTTTGGAGGACCGATTGCTCTTTCTCCATGCGGACGGGAAAGGACCGGGTGAACGGACAATGGCAACGGCTCTGGTGGGAAGCCAGTCCTTCGGGCGCGGACAATGGCCCGGCCACCGATCGGCCGAGGAGGTGGGCAGAAATGCGTCGCGCCGCGCATTTGGAAAACGCCTCATTCCCTACCGGCCGGCTTCCGGGGATTCGCTCTTTCGGCGCCCCCCGCGTCCGCGCATTTCGCCGGACGAACGCGAGCGTTTGTTGATGGCCCATCTGCCGCAGGTGCGGTCGATCGCCTCCCGCCTGCGCCGCCGGTTGCCGCCGCAGGCGGGCGAGGAAGATCTGTTTCATGCGGGAGTCGTCGGGCTGATCGAAGCCGTGGACCGCTACGATCCGCGGAAGGGTGCGCCATTTGCCGCCTTTGCGGATTTCAGAATCCGCGGCGCCATTTTCGACTGCCTGCGGGAGATCGACTGGGGCCCGCGCCGTCTGCGCCGCTGCGGGCGGCAACTGGGCGCGGTGAAGGAAAGCCTGCGAAAAGAACTCGGGCGTTCGCCCGACGAGTTCGAATCGGCTTGGGCGATGCGGCTCGGCGTTGAAGAATACCGGCGGTTGATCGCGGAACTGCGCGGTCTTCGCCTCGAAACCCTCGACGAGGAAGCCGCCGGGGAGCCGCGAAGATTCTCCGAACCTCATGCCCAAGGGTGCGATCCGTTCGAGCTGTGCCTGCGGGCTGGAATCGGCGCCATCGTCGCGGAGTCTGCCGCCGGGCTGGACGAGCGGGAACGCCGGGTGCTGGCTCTCTACTACGACGAGGAGCTCAAGATGAAAGAGGTTGCCGGCGCGCTTGGCGTAGGGGAGTCGCGCGTGTGCCAGCTTCATGTCGCCGCGCTCGGCAAGGTCCGGGCGCGTCTCGGAGAGCGTAATTCCCGGCGGCAAGCGCGATGAAAGAATCGGCGCGCGAGAGCCTTTTGACGAATGCGGAGTCGTTTCCCATGATCTGCGACGAGGGTTGTAAGGATATACAAACGCATAGGAAAACGGCAGTTCTGGCCATCCTCACCGAAGGATTGCCGCCCATGCCCAGCCATTTGCGCCGGCTCTCGGTCCTGCTGGCGGCCAGTCCCGTCGATCTGAAACAGGTGGCATCGGTGATCCGGGAAGATCGTCAGTTGACCGCGCGGCTGTTCCGATGGAGCGAGGCGCTTCGTGCCGGCCGGCAAAATGGGGTGAAGCGGATCGAGGAGGCTGCCATCCTTATGGGCACGGAAAGATTGAAAAATCTGATCTTCGCCAACTACCTGATTCTTCTGGCGGGCGATCGTCTGCGCAAACCCGATTTGGAAAGGTTCTGGACGCATGGCCTGGCTGTGGCGGCCCTGAGCGAAATCTCCGCGCGAGCGGTGGGCTACGACGATTCCGAACGAGCGTATCTGGGCGGCCTGATGCACGATTCGGGCAAGCTGCCGCTGCTGATAGCGGCCGCCGGCGCCGGCGGCGACGCCTACGACTGGAGCGGGCGTGACGATAGAGGCTCGCTCCGGCTCGAACGCGAACAGTTCGGGTTCGACCACTGTCAAGTGGGGCGCGGACTCGGCATCTCCTGGAATTTCGATCCCGGATTGATCGAGGTGCTCGAATGGCACCACGAACCGGAGAAGGCCCGCTTCGATCCGGACCTGGTGGGAATCGTCGCCGCGGCGGACCACTTTCTCCATATCGCCGTCGACGCTTCGGGTTCCTCGCCGTTTGCCATCGACGGCGTGTATCGCTCCTGCTTCCGGCGTGTGAGCTTCGAACAACTGGAGGATCTGGTTTTCCTGCTCGCCCGGGAATACCCGCGCGTGCTCCGCGAGACCGGACTTTGGTATCCGGAAGCGGATTTCCATCCTCCAACCGGCGCGGGGAGGGGAAGCGGATGAGAAATCTCCTCAACGCCGAATCTATCGCTTCCAGCCGGATTTTTCCCGAAACCCCATGGCGCGAACGGATCGAAAGAGCCGCCGGCGCGGTATTCGCAAAACTTCCTTCCCGCAGGATCGCAGCCGTTTCCTCCCGTGCGGCCCGCTACGGAGACCTCACTGCCGTCATCGGTCTGAGCGGCGCGATTTTTGGATCGCTGAGCGTCCGTTGCTCCTGGGCTGCGGCCGGAAACTTCGCGAGGGGCATGCTTGGCGTTCCCGAACCGACCAAAGAGCAGATCCAGATCACCCTGGGCGAGTTGGCGCATCGAATCGCCCGAACGATGGGAAAAGAGGCAGCCGGCCCGGCGCGCGAATGCCTGATAGAGGCTCCCATCGTTTTCGGCCATGCGAGCGCCGACGGCGATCCGCTGGCGAAAAGCTGCCTGGTTGCGTTCGAGTTCCAGGGCTTTCCCGTCTGGATTCGCTTCTCCATTTACGATTAGGACTTCTGCCGGTTGCCGTGCCGGGCGAGGACCCGAGCGAGCCGCCTCACCGAAGCCGCCCCAGGGAGGGTTGACAGGGGCGCGCATTACGTTACAAAATGTAACGTTGCGATGATCCACACTGAAAAACCCGGTCCGGTGAAAGGGCTCGGCCCAATCGAGCAGTCCGTTTTGGAGACCCTGTGGCAATCGGGCCCCTCGACCGCCGACGAGTGCCGCGAATCATTGGGCGCGTCTCATCCCCTGAAGGATTCCACGATTCGCACCGTCCTGCGGCGCCTGGAAGAAAAGGGCTATTTGCAGCATGAGGTCCGCGGCCGCACCTACGTGTATCGCCCGGCACAGCCGCGCCATAGCGTGGTGGCCGGGGCCGTGAGGCAGATCGTCGATCGGTTCTGCGGAGGGTCGGTCGAGCAACTGCTGCTCGGCATGGTGGACAACGAGGTGCTGGATTCGGCCGATCTGGAGCGGCTGGCGCGGCAAATTGCGCAGCGGAAGGAGCAGAAGCGATGAGCCTTCCCGCGGCGCCGGCCATGGATTCGGTATGGTTTCACTACGTGCTCGAGCCCGCGGCGCGGGCCCTGATTCTCGCCGCCGTGGTTTGGTTCTTGTTCGCCGCCTTCCGTATCAAGGGGATTTCACTTCGGCTGGCGGCCTGGACGGTCATTTTGTATGCGGCCTTGGCGATGCCCTTTTTGAGTCGCATCGTGCCCGAAGTCGCGCTTCCGGTTCTCTCCGCGCAAACGGCCCGGCCGGCCGCCGGCCATTTTGCCTTATCGAAAACGCCGGCGATCGCTCCCGTCACGCAATTCGCCGTTTACCATCCGGAGGAAGCCGCCCGGGCCGGCGCGCCCCGGACCGACGCGCAAAGCCCGGCAGATGCCGCGCCCGCAGCGACGAGCGGGAACACCGGCGCGGCGCGGAACCGATTCTGGCTGTCGATCGCCATCGTTGTCTATCTGCTGGTTATGGCGATTTTCCTCGCCCGTTTCGCTCTTGGATTGGTTTCGAGCCGGCGGCTGCGCCGGGCGAGCGCGCCCATTTTGGATGAGCGGTTGCGCCGGCTGCTTGCGCGCGAATCCCGCCAGGCCGGCCTCGAAAAACCTCCGCCGCTTGCCGAGTCCGCCGTTCTTTCGGTTCCCGCGACGCTAGGCCTGTTCCGGCATGTGATTCTTCTGCCGGTGGAATGGGACGAGTGGGACCAGGCGCAAACGACCGCCGTGCTGGCTCACGAGCTGTCCCACATCGCGCGCCGCGACGGCCTGACGCAGGCGCTTTCGCGGCTCCATCGGGCGTTTTTCTGGTTCAGTCCGCTGAGCTGGTGGCTCGACCGCACGCTGGTCGATCTGGCCGAACAGGCCAGCGACGACGCGGCCTTGCGGTCGGGCGCCGATCGCATCGGTTACGCCGAAGTGCTGCTCCATTTTTTCCGCGCGCTGCGGGCCGCCCACGGTCGGGTCCGGTGGGAAGGGGTATCGATGGCGCAGGGCTCGCTCTCGCGGCGCAGGGTCGAGAGAATTTTGGAAAACTCCCCGCTCTCGCGCGGACTGGGCCTTGCGGCGCTCGGCGCCGTCGTGCTGGCCGTGGCGCCGCTGATTTGTCTGGCGGCCGCTGTCCAGCCTTCCCGCGTGGCCGCGATACCCGCGTCTCTGCTGGCCACGGCTCCTCCCCCGCCGCCTCGTCTGGCGCTGACGCCCGCCTCTGTGCCGGCGAGGGCAACCCCCGCCGCGTCTCCGGCCGAGCGGCGTGTCTCGGTGCCCCACAGGGCGCAGGGCGAGGGCCGGCCGAATGGCATGGGCTGCCGCGGCGGCGAAGCCTTTGCCGTCGTCTCCGGCCGATTCGCCATGAGCGAATGCGCCTCGGCCTCCGAGCTGGACGGCGTATGGAATTTGCGCGGCCAAGTCCCCGGGAGCTTCGTCTGGTTTCACAGGGATGGCCGCAATTACGTCGTTGACGATCCGGCGACCGTGAAAGCCGCCTTCGTCGCTTTTGCTCCCCTGCTGACGATCGAGCAGCAGCGGGCCGTTCTGGTCTGGAAGGAAAATGGCCTCGTTCGCGATCAGGTTGCGCTCGCGATGTGGCGGATGGCCGCGGGCTTCGAGACGCCGGATTTTGGGACGCCGATCCGCGAACTCGAGGCGAGGCTCCTGGCAATCGAGTCGGCCACCACGCCGGCGGAATCGGCGCGCGCGCAGGCCGAATTCGCCCGGGCGGAATGGGACGCGATGCAGAGCGGCATTACCCAAATGGAATGGGCCCGGATGAAACGGGCTGAGGCAGAAGATCCACAGTCGGCGGGCCAGCTGGAGGCCGCGCTCGTTGCGCAGCAGGAGGCGCTGGGCCGCGCGCAGGCCGAACTCGAGCGGCAACAGGCCCAGACCGCCCGCCAGGCCTCGGAGCTGGCTCGCAAGCTGATTGGCCGGTCTCTTCTCGAGGGACTGGCGCGATCGCTATAGGCGCCCGCGGCGCCGCCCCTGCGGGCCGTTGACTGCTCCCTGCAATTCTTCAGCCGATACCCCCGCGCGAAGCCGTTTCCCCTGTCGCGGTGCGGTATGCTTTTCCGATGAGAAAAATGTTATTCATTTTCCCGGGCGCCGCGCTCCTGTTCCTGCTGGCCGGTTGTGGAAAGGCCCCGCCCAAAACGGACGCGCAGCTCGGCCTGAACGCGCAGCAGGCCAGTGGCCGGGGCGTGTTCCAAACCGACTGCGCCTCCTGCCACCACGCCTATTCTTCGGCCGGTTCCATGGGGCCGAGCCTCAAAGGGCTTTTCCGGAAGCGTTATTTGCCGAGCGGACTTCCGGCCAACAACCGGTTCGTGGAACAGACGATCGTGGTCGGCAGGGGCATGATGCCGCCGGCCGGCGGCGGGCTGAGCGAGCAGCAACTGGCCGACCTGGTGGCCTATCTGCATACGCTGTAACGGCCGCCGGGGGCGTTGGCCCCGGAGCGTTGGCAGAAAACGTTTTTTGCAGGATATGGGTTCGGGATTTCGCGATTCAAACGGAGGAATGCATGCAAGCCGACAACCGCACCGACGAGAAGTTCCGCATCGAGGACGACGCCCTGGGCGACGTGGAGGTTCCCGCCGAGCGCCTCTGGGGCGCACAGACGGAGCGGTCGCGCCTCAACTTCCCCATCGGCGTCGAACGCTATCGTTGGGGACGGCCCGTGATCCGCGCGCTCGGCATCCTGAAGAAATGCGCGGCGCAGGCCAATGGCGAGCTGGGCCAGTTGCCGCGTGAGAAAGTCGATCTGATCGTTCGGGCCGCGCAGGAGGTCATCGACGGGAAACTCGACGGAGAATTTCCGTTGGTTGTCTTTCAGACCGGGTCGGGCACCCAAACCAACATGAACGCCAACGAGGTGATCGCCAACCGGGCCATTCAGCTCGCCGGCGGCAAGGTGGGGTCGAAGCAGCCGATCCATCCGAACGACGACGTCAACCACAGCCAGTCCTCGAACGACACCTTTCCCACCGCCATGCACATCGCCACGATCGAGCAGGTCGAGGACGTGCTGGTCCCCGCCGTCGGGGCCTTGCGGGAAACCCTGGACGCCAAGGCGAAGGCGTACGCGCACGTGGTGATGTTGGGGCGGACGCACCTGCAGGACGCGACTCCCGTGATGCTCGGCCAGGTAATTTCGGGCTGGGTCGCGCAGATCGATCAGGCGCTCGAGGGGATTCGCTTCGCCTTGTCGGGCGTGCTCGAACTGGCGATCGGCGGAACGGCGGTCGGTACCGGACTGAATGCCGACCCGCGTTTTGGCGCGACGGCGGCGCGCAAGATCGCCGAGGACACCGGGAAGGGCTTCGTTTCGGCCCCGAACAAGTTCGCCGCGCTATCGGCCCACGATGCGATGGTGACTCTGAGCGGCGCGCTGCGCACGCTGGCCGGCGTCCTGCTCAAGATAGCCAATGACGTGCGCTGGTATGCCTGCGGCCCGCGAGGGGGTTTTGCCGAGCTGAATATTCCCGAAAACGAGCCGGGCTCGTCGATCATGCCCGGAAAGATCAATCCCACGCAGTGCGAGGCGCTCACGATGGTGGCCGTGCAGGTGTTCGGCAACGACCAGGCGGTGGCGTTTGCCGGCTCGCAGGGAAATTTTCAGTTGAACGTCTACAAGCCGGTCATCCTGCACAACGTTCTGGAATCGATCCGGCTACTCGCCGAGGCCGCGGCTTCCTTCAACGACCACTGCGCCAAGGGCATCGAGCCCAACGAAAAGCGCATTCGCGAGCATCTGGACAATTCGCTCATGCTCGTGACGGCCCTGAACCCGCATATCGGCTATGAGAAATCGGCGCAAATCTCCCTCAAGGCCTACCGGGAAAACCTCACTCTGCGCGAGGCCGCCTTGCAATTGGGCTTTCTGACCGCCGAACAGTTCGATGCATGGGTGCGGCCCGAGGATATGACGCATCCTCTCGCGCCGGACGCCTGATACTCGGGACCCGGTCCGGACGCGGACAAGCGGCCGCAATCATCCCGGGTCGCGGTGAAACTGGCAGGAGGATTCCCCGCGGGGGCTTCCGGGCAGGAGGAATCTCTTCGGAGAGATTCCTCGCTTCGCTCGAAATGACAGCGCCTTCTCGCGCGCCCGCTATTGGCGCCCTTGTTCCCTGAGAAAGGTTCCTTCGCGCAGCTCCTGAAATGCCTGCTGGAGCTGCTCCTGCGTGTTCATGACGATGGGCCCGTACCACGCCACCGGCTCTTCGAGCGGTTTGCCCGAAACGAGTAGAAACCGGATGCCGTTTTCTCCCGCTTGCACCACCACCTCATCGCCTCGATCGAAAAGGATGAGCGAGCGGTTCCCGGCCTCGGCGGGCGGAGTTGTATCGAGCCCGCCGACCGGCTCGGTGGGAACGGCGAGGGGGCCGGAGGCGTTGCCAAACTTCCCGCTGCCCGCGAAAACGTAAGCAAAGGCGTGGCGCGTCGTCTCGACCGGCAGGGTTTTCCTGAGACCGGCAGGGACCGAAACGTCCACGTAGATGGGATCGGCGGCGATGCCGTCGACCGGGCCCTTCTTGCCCCAAAACGTCCCGCAGACGATGCGAACTTCGGTGCCGTCGTCGTCCTTCACCACGGGAATTTCGCCCGACTTCACCTCCTGGTAGCGGGGCGGCGTCATCTTGAGCGAAGAGGGAAGATTCGCCCAGAGCTGAAAGCCGTGCATGCGGCCGGCCGGGTCCCCTTTCGGCATTTCCTGATGAATGATGCCGCTGCCGGCCGTCATCCACTGCACGTCGCCCGGGGTGATAATGCCGTTGTTGCCCATGCTGTCGCCATGCTCGACCGTGCCGGCGAGGACATAGGTGATCGTTTCAATGCCCCGGTGCGGATGCCACGGGAAACCCGCCAGATAATCGGCCGGAACTTCGTTCCGGAAATCGTCGAGGAGAAGAAAGGGATCGAAATCGGTGGTTTTGCCAAAGCCGAACGCGCGGCGCAGGTGCACGCCGGCGCCTTCGAGGGTCGGTTTGGATGTGAGCAATCGTCGAACCGGACGGAGGGACATGAGTCGTTCCTTTCCGCGTCACGCGGGACGCGCAGGCGAGCCGGCGGCCTGTCTATTGGCCTTCGAGGCCGGCATTACGCGCGATCACTTCTGTCAAGGCGGACCAATCGGCGTCTTCCCGGCCATGAGCGATGGCGCTCAGGAGGTGGTCCCGGATCAGGCTTGCGAGCGGCAAGGGAGACGCGGCGTCCTGGGCGGCCGCGAGCGCCATGTTGACGTCTTTGAGCCCGAGCTGCAGGCGGAATCCCGCCGGTTCGAACTGCCCGTCGGCGATGATCCGGCCGTAGTTGGTATAGATGGGGGAATTGAAAAATGGATTCATCACCGCGAGAAAGGCGTGCGGGTCCATGCCCGATTTACGGACCAGGGCGAAGGCCTCTCCCAAGGTCTCG
>Ga0307373_10006038_pt1 | contig 19479 bp, 16 predicted proteins | sample OX2MG_FD_202534 | JGI IMG/M metagenome (GOLD analysis project Ga0307373, IMG submission 202534) | Soil microbial communities from Risofladan, Vaasa, Finland - OX-2 | ecosystem: Environmental > Terrestrial > Soil > Coastal area > Acid sulfate soil | place: Finland: Risofladan, Vaasa | collected...
TGCTCAAATGTTTCGCAGGCGGCAATATTAGCTTCTTCCTCTATACGGGTTTTCCAAGAAACAATACCCGGTGGAATAGTAAGTGTGCCGTCAAGGTTAGGAATGTCGCGGTGCGCTTCTATTGGAAACTCACAGGCAAGCGCCACATGACGGAGCATTTGCAGCAATTGAATACGGTCATCCCATCTCATGAAGTGATCGAATTTGTTCCTGACAGTGATGGCTACTGTTGTGCCTATCTCCTGATCAGGAGATCCTGGTCGAATAACCAACATACTATCCAGCCCATTAATCTCAACAATAAGAGGTACCCCTTGTCCTTGCTTGGGGCCATAATCTCGCCGCGTCTGGATAATGATGTGGTCGCCCAGCATAAAACAGGACATAAAGCCAATACCGAACTGGGCGCAAGGATCGAAATCAGCCCCTGTATGAGCCAGGGAGTTGCGCTCTTGTTCAAATTCTGGTGATCGGTAATAGCTGCGGCCAACTCTGGTGAGGAAACGTGTAACAATGGCTTCATCCATTCCCACGCCATTATCTATACACCGGACCACCTCAAATCCATGCTCGTCTAGAAAGTGCTCGAAGCGGACCTTCCCTAGTGTCCAATCCGTGCCTAAATCTCGTTTAATCAGGGCTTGACGATGCCTGAGCGCATCGAGGGCATTCTGCAGAAGTTCTCGAATGCAAAGCGCAGGAGATCCATATAAGTCATCAGTCAAAAAGAGTTTTACGACCTCGTCACGGGAGAGGGAAAACTCCAGATCGTGATAGATATATTTGTTATCCTTTGGTTGAATGCGTGTCCGATCTACGTGAGCAGGAAGGATGAGTTGATAAGGTACAACAGGAGCAGGGAATAGCTGTCTCTGCTCGTTTGCCGCCTTCAGTTCCTCATCAATCCAATCCATAAAGCGATGGGCGGCACGTTGATACACTGGGTGTTCGCATTGCATGGTAAACCGTATCATGTTCGGCGCAATTGTCCAACCCTCAACAGACCTATGTTTCTCCCACTCTGCAAGGCTGATGCTGCTAGAGAAGTGGATAGATTTGTAAAGTTCATCAGGGGTACGCTCACGATCAAAATCTAAAATGTCAGCCAATCTGAGAACCAATCCTAGATACGGCATATTGACCTGATATGGACCAATAGATTCGTCATAGTTAAATCCATTTGCTGGGGTAAGGTTTCGTGCGGGTTCTGTATGAGATTGGCATATTTTTGCTACGTACTCTGCTAAATTGGTTTGTGCAACTGCCCAACGTTTGTCAGTGGCAGAGCGCGTTCGAACGAAGTTGGCAGAGCGATGACCATGAGTCTTGCGGACAAAGTCCGTGAGTAAAGCCGCTTCAAGTTCTTGCCCCACCTGTTGGTATTGATGGCGCTGAGTTTCACTCAAATTTTTTGCTGCCAATTGCTGGCGAACTTGCTTTAGATTAGGATGATCAAGCTCCCAATTTGCTCGAAACAGTTGAAATTCTTTTTCTGAGCTGAGTTGATCAATTTCATGGCTATCGAGAACCATTCCCTGGTCATGAAAGTGTGCTGCAAGGATCAGCATTGCGAGTTCGATAGGGTTAAGAACAGCATGTAAGACCTTATCAGGAATGATGTAGGCCATGAGCTCAGTAACGCGTAACAGGTGAGTCTGATCATGGAGGGTGTATTGAGGGTGCAACGAAGGGAACGCTTTCATCCGTTCAGATGCTTCTTCACAAATCTGCACGAGGTTTTCTGCAAGTCGGTCGGAGTAGACCTTATGCTTGGTTTCAGTAAATCCATCCTTTAGCTGCTTCCAGAGTGTGCAATCACGAAGACTGGTCAGTTCCAGGACTTCCCCCATAACCTGAATCTCCCTTATAACTAAGCAGACACTTCATCTAGCATGATAGCACTGGTTGGAGACAGAAGCCAGTTTTACGGTCGGGGTTGGTGACTTTCTTTATAAAATAAAGAATAACTCCCATTTATCGGAAGTTGTAATATCCCTACTATAACGCACTTTTGGAACATCCGTCAAGCCGCTGAACGGACCATCTGGCCGAAACAGGGGACGCGCTGAGAGGCGATTCTAGGGGCCTCTTTTGGCAGGGTGGTATGATTGGATGGGTCGGCCAACACCCATTCAGGCCCGTTTTCCGCGCTGCCTCCGCTTTTCTGCCGCACACTGGCAAGGTATTACCTGGCGACCTGCCACATTTCCGCTGTCAGACCTTATACGTGATCGACCTGGTTGTCACGTTTGCGTGGGCAAACGTAACGCACCGGCGCAGCTCGCGACGTGTTACGTAAGCTGAATCAACGTTCTCCAGTTCTGTTCTCGTTTCACGTTCCCACAGGTCTTTCCATTCACCTACTCCACCTATCCTGATGCGTCCTTTTTCTCTCTGATTGGCATTTGGCGTGTAATAATCAAGACGAGCGAGGCGGCATGAGAGGCGGCATCAGCCAGAGCAGGGTACCGTTTTCGGTACCGAATGGCAAACGGTACCTAGAGTTCGTCGGGTTCATCATCATCGACAGCCGGTACCGGCGGTATCGGCGGCTGTGGTGGTGATGGCGGAACTGCTGGCGCTGGCGTCTTTGACGCGGGCCTCGGCTGCTGCTTCTGCGCCTGGCTCTTTTTCGATGGCGCGTTCGATGCTACCAACAGCGGCGACGGTTTGGAGATGGGTGTCGATGGTGTCGGCTGCTGCACCGGCTGCGGCGGTGTCGGCTGCGCCTGGGTCTTGCGCAGCTGGGCCTGCTGCGCCAGCATGGTGCGCTGCAGGGCTTCCTGGCGGCGGATCTCGCCCCACGCTTCGTTGACCTGCGCTTGCGTGATCGGGACCTGCGCGGTCTGCACCTGCTGGGCGCGCCCTTTGTAAATCCAAAAGGCCTGTCCCTCATCCTGCTGCATCACGGCCGTCTCCGGCACACGCCAGTCGTGGCGCAGCCGGTGGTGCGGGTGGGGATTGCCCTCCTCATCCTCCGTGTACGTCGTCTCCAGCTTCCAGCGTTTGCCGGCGCGCTTGCTCACCGGCAGCGGATCGCTACAGGCGTGCAGGACGTAGGTGCTACAGGCGTCCAGGATGCGATCCGCATACTCGCGCGGCCCCAGACCGGTGTAGCCCTGGCTGCTGATAATGACGCACCCGCCGAAATCGCGCACTTGCTCAAACAGCACGCTGGGCGCTTCTCTCATACTAAGCGCGTTGAACTCATCGATGACCAGCAGCGTTTGGACGCCTGCCCGGCGGCGCTCGGCGATATAATGCATAAAATCGGAGACCAGGAAGCGCCCCAGCCGCGGGGCCTCCTTGCTCAGCACAAAGCCGCGCACTCGCAAGTACACGGCGTCGGCATCGGCATAGTCCAGCGTGCCATCGAGCGTGCCAGCCATGGCCGAGAAAAAGACCTGGTAGCGCATCTCCACCTCTTTGAGGAGCTTTTTATTCAGCTTCAAGACGCGCGGATAGTTCAAGCGATCGCCCCGGTAGAGTTGTATCAATCGATCATAATCAAGATTCGCCAGAAAGTCTCGGCTGTTCCGCGGCGTGATCCGTGCCGAGAGCGCCAAATCAAGCGCGTTGGTCGCCACATCGCCATAATAGGCCGACTCGCTGGAGTCAATCACAGAGAGCAGCCGGTTCTTCAGTTCAGCAGGGCTACCCAGCCAGCCATTGTAATAGGTCGAGGGGAAGACCTTGATGTTCTGCGCCCCGGCGGCGCGCATGGTGGCAACGAAACGCGCCGCGCTATCCTCGCTCTCCTCGTCGTCCTTTTTGGTGTTGCCCTTGGCATCGATGTGGATCACCTGGCGGCGATAGACCTTGTGCCCGCCATACTCTGCCCGGCGGATCGTCTCGCTCTTGCCCGAACCCGACGCCCCGAGCATCACCGCGCTGGTGCGCAGGGCCTTTTCCGGGAACACAAAGTGCTTCTTCCGGTGACGCTTGCGTGTCCAGGGCAGATCTCCCATATGCGGTGCCTCCTTATTCGTGTTCGTCGTCAGCATCAACCGGCACGCCCATGACCATTTGATCGGCGACCGCATCGGGCAGGCGCTCCGGGCGCAGCGTGCGCTTGCGGGCGCGCTGCTTGGCGCGGTCGATGCGGCGCTGGCGATCTTGCTCACGCTGCTCCAGCATCCGGCCCGTCTGGCCCCTCATATTGGCCGTGATCTCAAACCACAGCCCCCACAGCGGCACACCCACCAAAAAGGTGCGCAGCCACACCGGCCAGGTCTCCGACCACAGCCGCCCAAGGGGCCAGCGGCTCACGTCAAATTGGTAGTGCTTGCCACTCTGCACATACTCCCACACCTCGCGCTGCATGAGTAGCTGCAAGCCATGGTTCATGAGGCTGTAGAGCAACAGCATCCCCAGCGCCCCCAGCACCAACCAGATCGCGGCGCTCCACCGCCAGCCAAACCGGGCCAGATACCGATAGGTGAAGCGTTGGGCGAAGAACGCGGCGACAATGGCGGGCAGGCTCACCAGCACGAGACACAGGATCAGAAGCGCAGTCAGGATCAGCCAGAACGGATCGTTCCCGATGACCGACTGGCTAGACGAGGAACGTCCCCGGTAGCGGTACTCACGAGATTCCATAAGCGGTCCCTCCATGCTCGATCAGGCTATACACCCGAAACGGCTTGCGCATTTCCGGCGTGAACTCCTCCAGCCTGGCCTCGACCTGACGCCTGGTGGCGCTGCTGGCGAAATACCAGACGGACTTATAGGAGACGGCCAGCTCGCGCAGGTCATTCAGCAGCTCATCCTCGGTCTTGGAACTGCGCTCAATCTCCAGCGCGCTAATCCTGCCAGTGCTCATATTGGTCAGAGTCGCGTCAGGCAGATGGGGCAGATCCTCGCCTTTGGTCGGCGCGCCCGCGTCTCGCCGGATCTGCCGCTCGGATGTCCAGAGATCATCCGGCCGTTTTGCTTCAATGGAGAGCCGAATCTGGTTGATATAAAAAAGATGCGGCACCCGGCTCGGTGCCGGTTTGCCGCTGGAAGTGAACGGGAGTTGGCAGGCGCGCATTCCCTCACGCGACACCCAGATCCAGAGTTTGTCGCCGTGCAGGATGCCTCCTTTTTCAATGTAGCCCCAGCTGAGCCACCTGGCAATCAGTTCATAGGTGCGGTCCAGGGAAAGCCGGTCAGCGCCGGGCTTCAATTTAGAGCGGTCGGCTTCGGGGGTATGGCGAAAGAGGAGACGTTGCAGTTGATCCAGGCGGATCGCGTACTGCATGGCAATCCAGGTCAGACAGATGAGATCGCGCGGTGTCAGCCGGTGGTCAATTTCCTTTTCATGAGCAACCGAGTGCATACAGTGCAGGCCTCCACGAGCAGGTAGATGCGACGGTCTACAATGGCACAGTACGAAACAGTATAGAACATTCCACCCAATGGAATCATACCATGACCGTCAAGTTGCTTGCTAGCACCCGCATCTGATGATGTGACGAACCAGGTCGATGTGTTTCTTCCTTGCTTGGCATTTTTCAGTCGGACAGCGCAGCATGTCATGCCGCCTGTAGCGCGGGTTCGCCAGGAGAGGGGTACCGTTTTCGGTACCGAATGGCAAACGGTACCCGGCGCGCTACGCCCAACTTGACACCTGTTGTATACTAGCGGCGTAGCCGCCAGGCGTTCAAACATGAAGCGCACAAATGAAACACTTGCTCTCTTCTTTTGGGCCTCACTCTTCAATTCGGTGTGACCTGGTGGTCACGTTTGTTTCGCCACTGAGCAGAAACCTCGCCGATTTGAACTTTCGCACGCTTGAGCGTCTATTCCTGTAAGCCCCCGTTGTTGCTCCCCAGCTCCGCCAGTTTCAGTCGGCCACGTTTCACCTGCAGCTTGAGGTGCGCCGCGTCATGCGCCTGGCGCAACTGTTCGATGCTGGCATTGCCGCAAAACGCGCTCCAGCAGAACACCGTCGGCGCGAGATCAAACGTCTCGGTCGCGATCAGCGGGAAATTAAATTGCTCGCCGACCAGCATCACCTGGTCGATGAGGGCCGCGCGCTCTTCCGCCAGGCTCTTGCGAGCCTCATCGCGCACCAGCGAGAGGATACCGGCAACCTGCTCGGCGAGCGTGATCCCGTAGGTCATCCTCAAAGAGTGTAGCAAATTGAATGCCTCCGGGGGAAGATCTCCCCAGCGCTGGCGCAATTCTTCACGTTCGCGCTGCGCAAGCTCCAGCTGCAGCGCCTCGTAGCGCGCCTGGTTCGCCGCGGCGATGCGGGCGCGGTGCGCGACCATCTTGCAGGTGTCACTACAGTACTGCCGTCGCCGGTGGCCGACAAGAATTACCAGCTCGTTGCCACACACAGGATTTCCGCAGCGCGGGTGGCCTGTCAGTGCCCTGGTCAAGCCGCCCGCTTGTCGGCCGCCCCACGTCCTTGACCGCGCGTCTTAGACGGACACCCCGGCGAGCGCGATGACGACGCCGACCGCACCGGCGAGGAGCAACCCGCTCACGACACCGCGCCGGATGACGAAAAGCCAGAGCACAGCACCGGCGAATACTGGAATCTGCCAGAGATACTGAAAAGAAAGACCGAGAGGGATCGCCGACCCCGCAATAGCTCCGATGACCGCAGGTCCCGCTCCGGTGAGAAACGACTGGACCGAGGTGTTCGATCGGATCTGGTCGAATCGTGGGCCGCCGACAAGGACGAAGAGAAACGATGGGGCGAAGGCGATGAGTGCGGCGAGCAGTCCGCCGCCGATGCCCCCGGCCGCGTAGCCCACGACGGCCACCGTCTGGACGACCGGGCCCGGGGTGATCTGGCCGAGGGCGACCGCGTTGAGGAACTGAGCGCCGCTCATCCAGTGGTAGGTGACCACGGTGTCGTGCTGCATGAGGGGCACGATCACGAACCCGCCTCCGTAGGAGAGTGCGCCCACCTTGAGCGCCACCCAGGCAAGCGCACTCAGACCGCCGACGGCGACGCTGTGTATGACGACCGCCGGAATAACCGCTCGCGCCGATCCCGATGACCGCGGGCGGCGCTGCCGGCGAATGGCGATCTCAGTGAGTCCGCAGGTGAGGAGCAAGAGCACCAGGTAGGGACCCACCGTGGCTGCGGCAGTCCCTCCCACCAACGCATAGATGACCCAACGGACCTGCTGGGCTCGCCTGGTGCCGCTGCGTTTCCAACTGCCGGGGACGAGCCCCCAGGCGGCGTACAGTGCCACGGCCGGCACTGCGGCACCAGCGCCGGCCGCCGCGCCGAGAATCCACTGCGGTGGATGGCTGGCAAGGAAGACGACGGAGAGGGCGAGGATGAGGATGAGCCCCGGGATGATGAAACAGAGCCCACCGAGGATGGCACCGACCGTTCCGCGCAGCCGCCATGCACAGAAGATCGCCAACTGCGTCGATGCTGGACCTGGCAGAAGGTTGGTGGCAGCGATGCCATCCTCGAACTCCCCGGCATCCATCCAGTGTCGCTCCTCGACACACATGCGACGGAGCAGGGCGATGTGGGTGGGAGGACCGCCGAACCCGATGCAACCAAGTCGGGTCCATTCACGAGCGATGGTGACCAGCGATATGTTCTCGGAGGGTTTGCGTGCGACGGCGTTGTCATTGCTCATCGGGACTCGTCGTCCAGCATCTCTCGTGCCAGTTTGCACAGGTGCTTCCTGCTCGCCTTCAACTCACACATGATCTTGCTCATTTGCCATTCCTGGGGGTTGAGTATGAACGGTACGGAAAACCACGTGAAGCAATTGTGTGTCCTCTTCATCTCCGTATCCCCGCAAAACAGAGACAGTTTGTCTCTGTTTTATGCACTCTATCGCGTGCCAAAGTGGAGAGGTATCAACGTTCCTTTTCACCGCTACAAGCTCTTCGCGTGTTTTTCCGTACCGTTCATACTCGACCCCTGTTATCGTGAGAGGCTACAAGTCTCTTCTGGGCCACATACCGCCAGGACAACTCCACTATTTTTTGCAGTTGTGGCAACGTCATCTCTGGCACGTCTACCCTCACGCCTATCAGCTTGCCTGACTTACGAATACTTTCAATCGTTGATGGGAATGCAGCAATCAGCGCTTTCACCTCATCTTCAGCCAGGGCAAACGTGGCATGCGTCGTATCTTTCTCGATGCCGACGAAATTTTTGCCGTTCGTCTTAAATGCGCGTAAGCGAACGAAATTTTTGCCGTAATGCCTGACTTCGACTTCTGGATAGGCTACTACCGCGTCTTGTAACTCTTGGATTGTCGTCATACCTCTCGTATTATACCTCCTCAAAAAGAGGTATGACCAGGATCACTGCAAACATCTATCATAAACTCAGAGAGTCGCTCTCAAAGCCAATCTATGCAGTGATCCTGGTCATACCTCAAGCAGCGGTTCAAAAGAGCAAATTCCTTCGCGTGGTTTTTCGTTCCATTAATGGGGTCACCATATTAAACGGGGTAAAACATACGCTAAGGCCGTGAAGTTGGTTTACGATGGCGGCTTTTGCTGCAAGAAGAGAGAAAAGCGGCTTACTGGCATTCCGATCAAAGCGTCAGAGCCATTTCATCCCTTCAAGTGAAACCTCCTGAGAAGTGCATTCATAGCTTAGCGTATGTTTTACCCCGTTTAATATGGTGACCCCTAAATGAGCTTGAATTGCTGGATACTGTACAATATCACAATGCCAGCCGATATAGAGCAGATATGTATGGGAGTCATGAATCATATATCTCCTCAGATCACGTCCTCGGAGAACAGGTTTAATCACTTCTGTGCTATGGTCGTCCTCAGCAACCAGGCGCTCCTTAGTTGCTTGATTCACTAAAAAAGCATCGGTTACGCCTGTCGAGATACCACGGTACATCTTGCCGCCGCCATACTGGCCCAATGGTGTGCCTATACCCAGCAACTTTTCGACAATGGCAGAGATGGCGCTGCTACTGGCGGGGGGGTGGAAGCCCTGCGCTTGAGGCAACCTCTGCATTGTGCTGGCAAAGATGGCATCGATCTTTTCCAGATCCATTTGGGTATCTGCCGTCAGGCCACGATACATGTGGTCTAGGGTTGGCCGCCCTTTGGACACCAGCACAATGCAGGGATAGGCGGCAGCGTCAAAAACCGGCGCGTCGCCAAAATCCAAGACCAGTTGTGCCTGCGTCTGGCCGGTGAGCAGGTCACGCAGACCCTTGCCATAGCCAACGCGGAAGAACTTGTTGGAGGAGATGAAGGTCAGCGTCCCGTTTTCGTGGAGCAATTCCAGGGCGCGGGCATAGAAATACACATAGAGATCGGCCATGCCGTGCTGCACGGTGGGGTAGGCTGTCCGCAGCATGCGCAGCGTCTCCTGGGGGATGCGCTCGTGACGGACATAGGGCGGGTTGGCGATGACAATATCAAAGCCATCCTTCTCTTCAAAGACACTGGCAAAGTGCAACCGGTAGAGAAAGAGCGGCAAGGTCCGCCCAGCCTCCAGGTCGGCCATCGCCTGCTGGGTGGTCTGGATGTCACGGCGTAGCGTCTCGATCTCGGCACGTTTGGTCTGCGTAGGTAGTACGCTCACCAACGATTTGCTCAGATGGTTGAGCCGCTCCTGGCATTGCTGGTCTCGTTCCCGTAGCGCCTCCATCACGACATCGCGCTCAGTCCGCACAATCTCCTGTTTGATCGCACTGGCGGGTCTATCGCCTGCTGGTTGGAAGAATTCATCCTTCAGTTCGCGCAGGCGGTGAATCAGTCGCTGGGTTTCGCTTTCCACCAGAGCAAGCTGGTGAGTCTCGCCATCTACAGGGCGCGTCGGATAGATCGCGGTGCCATTGATCGTCTCAATGAGAGAGTCACCGGCCATCAGCTTGAAATCGAGGTTGGGCAGCGGCTCCATCTCAAAAGGATCGGCATCCACCACGAGCGAGAGCCAGAACCGCAGCCTAGCAATTTCAATGGCCTCGTGCTTGATATCCACCCCGTATAAGCAGTCGCGGATAAAATTGCGCTTCCAGCCCTCGACCAGGGGCGTCTGCTGCTCCACTGAGACGCCTCCTACCCGGAAGAGTGTCCGTCGCACGCCCACGAGGAGCGCGAGCATACCGAGCGGAAAGGCACCAGAACCCACGGCGGGATCGAGCACGCGCACCTGTTCCAGCACCCGGTCCGCCCGCTCACGCAGTGTGCGTGGCAGGCTGTGCGTGTTCAGAAGTGGCTGACCATGTGCATCACGCACAGATTCGCCGGTCTCTGCCTCGTCCAGCAACCAGCCCAGCGATTCGCCTGCGATGGATGTCTCGCGGATCAGATAGGCGGCCAGCGCCTCCCGGCACATAAAGGCCACAACCGGACGCGGGGTATAGAAGGTGCCGCTTTGACCGCGCTCCTCTTCTTCCAGGAGGTTCTCAAACACCTTACCCAGCATCTCCGGGTCGAGCGCTACCTCCACCTCAAGCGGGGTATCCTCCTCAATCGTGAAGTTATGGTTCTCCAGGAAGTAGAGCAGCCCCTCGGGATGCCGGGTATCAAAGAGGACGTCGGCGAGTACGACGCTGCCGACGTGATCATCTTCGTCCGGGGCAAACAGACCGCCGTTGAGATAAGGCACCCGGCCAAAGCGCGACTGCGCCTCCGGTCGGGGCCGATTGAGCGTGTCAAAGAAGAGCGGCTCCAAAACTCCCCGATAGAAATTCTCCTCCTGTCGTATGGCTTCCTCGTACCAGCTTTTGACAAACTGGTGGTCGCCGTTGAGTGCCCCCTTCTTCTGCAAAAAATAGAGGAACATCAGCCGACCAAAGAGCCGCTGGGTGAAGGTATGCAGCCGACTAGGATCGGAAAACGCCGCAATAACCGGGTTATCCTGTTTGAGGCGCTGCTGCGCGGCCCGGAAGCGCCGGGCGTACTCGCGGTAGAAGGTATCGGTGAGGCGCTCGACGTTGAAGGCCTCGCACTGTGCCTGGTAGAGCTGCTCCGCTGACAGGCCGCCCGGCGGGAGCGCGATGCGGTTGAGCGTGTCCAGGTCGTGGCGCGTGGGACTGCTCCGATCCACCAGCAGCTTATGCAGTTTGATGCGCACCTGGGCCCCTTCACCCAGACGGCGCGTGTTCACAAAGGCCAATTGCTCAAAGGTGTCCTGTTCGGGCTGGCCCTTGACCGCAAAGATCAGCATATGCTCGCCCAAAAAGCGGCGCGTCCAGGCTTGAGCGATACTGCGAATCAGCTCGCTTTTGCGAGTCTGATCTTTCAGTTCAAAGAGCGTCACCGAAACCAGCGGGTCGCCTGGGCGCACACCGCCCACCTGGACCACCGGATAGCGTGCCGCGATCCCATCGCGCAGACCGCCGGGCAGATCACCTTCTTCGAGCGGCACAGCAACAGGCATCTCCTCGACAGGATAGCGCAGCTTGCGGAACAGCGTAAAAACAGAGGGCGCATCAATGCATGCCTCCAGGTCACGCCTGGCAAGAGCGGGTAGGGCAGAAGCGCGAACTGACATAAGCGAAAATCCTTCTTCCATCTTCCAGCGCTGGATGCTTTGAGGAGTCACAGGTGCAGCGAAGCATAGCCGATGAGCTATCGAGTGTCAATAGGCGATGATAGCTGACCCAATTCGGTCTCACATGAGCGAACGTGACCTCTTCATCAGGGTACCAGCGATGAGAATACTAACGGTGGCACTTCTGCTATTCGAGCAAGCAGATCTGCGTACTGTCTGAGAATGCCATGCGCATTATTTAACTCCTGACGGAGCCGATCGCTGTCTTCCCACTGTTGTTCATACAGGACCGAAGCACTTGTACCTGTCTGCATGCTCTGATAGTGCAAGAGCTTGGGATGCCACTTCGTGAGCAGAGGGCGAATCACGCAATTGATGATCGCTATCGCCAGGTAACCAAACGAAAACTCACCTTCACCCTTTGGGCGTGCAACAGCAGGGCCATACTCCCGCAGAATTTTCCGGGTGCTGTCAAAGAGTGTATACAGCGAAGCTAACGCTTCATGGAGTAATCCCTCACCAGGTTGCAGCTCCACGAGCGAAACACGCGTCACCAATTCCACATACATCTCCCAGGCTGCTCGTTGCTCTGTCTCGTCAGGTTCCCAGGTCCCATTAATATCACCAAGAAATGGCAGTTTCAACGAAACGGCCACGCTCGTCAACTTTGGCATCGTTGCTCCTCCTTCCTGTGAGTCACCTTCAGCTACGACCATTCCCAGGTGCATCCCATTGCTCCAAGCGACGTCTCAGCCGCGGGGAAGGATTCATAAAGTGTGTTGTGATCCCCCCATTGAATTCTCGTAGCATTTTTATCTCTCCACTTCGATCCAAACGTTCTAGAACGTGCTCAACAACCATCAAAGGCTGCTTGATAGCCTCAACTATTGAGGCACTGTCACTTTTACCCTCGTTGACAATCTGGAGATGTACATCTCTAACGATAGCCTTGTACTCAGGGATGTAGGCCTTTGCATACTTCTCAAAACCATCAAGAGTGAGAGAAAAATCTGGAAGTCCACCTCTTACCAGTTCCCGTAGCTTAAAATCGCTCGGTTCACCACCCATAGTAGTATGGAGTTCGAGATAATACCCATCGCGGAGCATAGCCAGCGACTCATAGAACTGATAGGGCGATATCTCTTGTAGTGCTGCCTGGCTAAGCATCTCTTGAGTCCCTATGCAGACACGATAACCATTCTCAATGGCTTTGTCGCCCGCCATTTTGAGTACCAAGCTATCTATTCTGCTGAGGCCAGGGATCTGCTCGATAGGGTTCTGAATGTAGGCAGGGACAGAACCCAGAGCGGGTTTGTCGCTGTACCCGTAAATCGTACCAATGATGCGCTTCAGCTCTGCGTCGTAGTTCTGGAGATCAGGAATTCTCACATAGAGTATGGGCTTCAACGCGGTTGGTATCTCGTCGCCGACAAGGTCATCCAGGACGATGGGAATAATCCTGATGCCCTCCTCTATCCTTTTCACAATGCTGGACTCCATCTCTGCTTTTACCCAGGGCTTCTTGATGCTATTGCGCGAAAGAATAATGACCACGATTTGTGCAGCTCGAATACCCTTTTCAAATACCTTGTCCACCAGGCTATCACCAGGTTGTATCTCCCATTTGTCGAGCCAGGCGTTGATGCCGCTGGCGCGCAGCTTTGTAGAAAACGCTGTCACAAAACGATCTTTGTCCTCGCTGGCGTGGCTGACAAAAACGGGAGGATGTACTCTTTCTTCTTGCTCCATACTCAGTTTTTCACCTACTTCTTCTCTTGAGAGGGTCCGGACTTCATCTATTGGGTAACGGGTATCGCACATCACACAAGCCACTTCCTGAACCCACTGCGCATCAACCTTGATTGGCTCTCCTGCATGGCAAGGGAACGCCAGCCGTGTCATGTCGTCGAATTCCATGAGCGGCTCCGGCTCCATCAGCGCAGGAGAGGTCATCTCTAGACGAAACAGGCCGCTTTGGTTGACCTGTTCTAGCTGCTCCTGGAGTCTGTACAGGCTCGGTCCTACAATCTCTGCCATCGCCTGCTGCTGGATATACTCTAGCTGTTGTGCTGTATGCCAGTTGCTTGCCTCCGCTGAAGCGAAACAATACGGACAGTAGTATGCTTCTGTAGATTCCTGCATTGCGTCGTCTGCGCTTTGCCATTGCTTAAACTGCCTTCCACAATGAGGACATTCCCTGCGCAAGAACCCATCTTTATCGAGAGGCAACTGTAGTGATAGACTCACTTCGTCCATATTCCCCTGCTCTTTGCTTATCGCGGTAATGGTTTGACATCATTCAATTCGCGTCTACTCCTTGGAGAACAAACGACGAGTGAAGAAAACAAAAGAATGTTCATGTTGACGTCCCAGGCGTTTCGTTGTTTTCTCCCGTGCAACGGCATGCGAGCGTTCTTGTTATCCGGTAGCAAAGTGGTACAAGCAATTATCTTTCCGTTCTGTTGCAACAGACGCATGCCCTGGAGTTCCTCATGAACCCATAGTGAAATCCTCCCCTGTTGCTTCGTCACCTTGCCTCGCATGTACACGCCCTGCAAAGGGAACCACTTTCCTTTCTTTTTTGCTTGTGTGATCTTCTGCGAAGGCCGTCTTCTTCACTAAAGCCTCCTTCTCTGCATGTGCTTCCACGATTTGTTTCACAAACATGGCCGGGAGCTTCAAGTCACTCGCCATCTTCAGGTAATCAATTGGGTCGCCGTATAATTTCTCTGCCATCTGGCGCAAGGCGCGAGGTTTCTCAATCGGAATTTCTATTGGCTCTTCAGTTCTCAGCCCTTGCTTGCCAATTTGGAAGCATAAGTAACGATATTGGCGTTCCGAAATAATGCCGAGATCGTATGCTCGGCGAATGAGGGCCTGAATAGAAACGCCCCATCTTTCTTTCAACTCAAGCAAGGTGTTGATCGTCACAGGTGGAAGCAGTTCCAGCTGCATCTGTTCTGCAGGCATAAGCAGTTCTGCAGCGAATTGATATGCCTCGCGTTCGAGCGTGTCCATCGTCCCACGTATGGCCTGATGCATGACAAGGTGCCCAAGTTCGTGCGCGATACTAAAGCGAAGGCGGTCACCAGGTGCATCACCTGCTATGACGACAGCTGGTCTCTTCTCTTCAAACCCGGCCCAGACAGAAAATGCGTCAATGCCTTTCAGCGATTCTGGAATACGTAAAACACGGACTCCACTTTTTTCGGCGGCATTCACCAGATTCTCTATGGGCCTGTATGAAGACAGGCTCATTTCTGATCTGGTTATGATAGCGGCCGCAGCGGGTTCAATTCTTTGTCTGGGCAAGCGCAATGGTATATCTTTGAACCGCTTTGCCATGACATCAATCATTTCGTAAAGCGTTTGGCCATAGCGATGTGCCCTGAGTTTATCTTTGCTTGTCATAGAGGATCTTGCTCGAAACAGAAGAGAGCCTAATGGGAACTCAAGCGTCATTTCTTGTTGAAAAAAGGCAAGGGGGAACCCTGTCACTTGAGCAATTGCATCAAGGACATCATCGGGCGGCTCATAACGCCCTACCTCATAGTGTGTTAGTACTCCCCGATTAATCTCGATCCTTTCTGCTAATTCAGCTTGAGTAAGCCCACGGAGCTCACGAGCTTGCTTGATCCTATCGCCATTAATCATGATTCACGTTCTGTTCCTGTATCATCTTCCTCAAAGTCCAGATCAAGATCGTTGCTCCCGCCTACTGCCGCCTCGTTCCTCGATTGTTTCGTGTCAGTCGCCGTCCGACGTGGGATAGGAAGTTTCCAGTGTGGATTAACGCTTGTAAGGTCCCGAGTAAGAGATTTGGGACAAACCAAAAAGAGTTCAACTTCTTGCGCGGCATTGAGTTCCCATAGAATAACAAGGCGAAGTGGTGTCCCTCCTCGATACAGAGGGAGTGGATAGACATTTTGCATATCCTTAAAAGGTAAAATGCCCTGCTCAATCTTGGGTTGCGTGAGGTAGGTGCTCTTGGTTCTCGTCGCGCTCGGGTTGGAAATGGGTGATTTCCAAACTTTATACTCACTATCTGGGAATTTGAGGTGGATACCGTTGTTTAAAACATTCTCAACAGTACATCTCTTGAGGTGCATCTCTTCAACGTAATGTTTCGCTTTGTAGCGCACCATATTAGCTAGAAGGAAAGATTCTCGAGGGCTGTCTTCGCTATAGAAATAGCTCAGAGCATCTGATTTTGCAGCATCCATTACCCTATACATGGTGTTGCAGAGAAAATCCGCGTGTGACTCGATATAGGCAAGTCCATCAGCATCCGAAGGAATATTCATTATAACCAGCACTCCTTTGACAATATCTGCTAACAAGTTTAGCAGATATTGTCAAACATGTCAAGCGGTACTCTTCAATATACAGGGCTGTTACAAAGTTGTTTGCCCAAAGGATTTTCCGATCAGGGCGCCAGAGTTTGCCAGATACCTATGAGGTTGTTGGTCAGCAATTAGCTCACACTTGAGTTACTGCTCAAGTTACTGACCTATTGAGATAGGTTCTTAGCGGGGAAAAATGGGAGCTGGGGGAGAATAAAGGGTCAATTGGAACGTCACCCGCATCCGGGCCTGGCTGTTCCAACTGCATACACACGCTTCCTGTTATTCCCGTTGACAATGCTCATCGCTCAATCTTCCGATAAGCTGTCCCCACTTGTCGGGAGTAGTAAAACCGGGTTCCTCCTGGCTCGGATACACTTTGAGCAGCAATGCGGGACTATCCAGGTCGCCCGGATCGCTGGGAGGAGCGATCACATATGTCGGGAGATGTGTTTGCTGAATCAAATCTGCCGTGAGCCTCGCATAGGCTTCCAGATCAGCAGCATCAGTCGCATAGTCGCCAAAAATAAGCAAGGCAATATCTTTGTGGCAATGGACACACGGTTGTAAACTGGTGGCTACTTGACGAGGCGCTCGAAAAGGCAAGGAATATTTTTGTTCGATCTGCCGCTCTGTTTCGATGAGGCGGTCAAGCATGGTCAGTGCTTGCTTATCGGCTTTACTCAGGCGATTGCTGCTTCTTTTTCGGGATTTCTTCATGAGCAACTCTTCCTTTTTTGCAGTTCTATGGTACGTCGTACCTACCTTTCTCGTCAAAAGAACACCGGAAAGCTGTCACTTCTGTCTATGAGTCACCCCAGGATGAACCATGCTCCGATGAGCATGAGGTATGCGATGGCTACGGGTGTTGCCAGACGGCCGGTGAACCATGCGTAACAGACGATGGTTTCCATGATTGGTGCAAGATACTCATATTTCCAGAGTGGTCTACGGCTTTTCAACAGTTTCTCTTTTCATCCCTCTTGAAATATATCAACGGATATGAAGAGAGATAATAACCATATAACGGACTTTTAAATAGCCTTGTTCCTTACACTCGCCCACTTGTATTTTTTGTCGATTACTGCTAGAATGAACGTAGCGAAAAGCTCACTACAGGAAAGAGTCTTGTTAGTTAATGACACAATAGAAAGAGGTAAAAAGATATGCCATCTACGGCAACGTTCTATTCTATCAATGAAGTGACTAAACCTCCCGCTAATCGAGTACACCACAACAACAGCGCATGTCCTCCGGGTCGTGACATTCCCCAGAACGAACGGCGCTCAGGCACAAACGGCTACAAGTTGTGTAACGACTGCCAAAGACTGAACGGCCAAAATCGATAACTCTTTAGCTCAAACTTAGGAGACCCTGTGCCTTTGGAGATTGCTCTTACAAGGGCGCAGGGCAAAACTAATTCCCCTTTACTACCTTCACTCCACAATTACCACTCTTATCGGTGTCATAATGAGGCGTAAAAATGTTTACAGCGGCAGATTGGATAGCGGCGTTTTCATCTCTAGCAGGTGCTGTGGCCACAGTCGTGATAGCTTACCTTACTTTCAGGACAATTCATGCCTATCAAAAACAGATAAAACTTGCTCAGGAGCAAATAGCAGTAGGCCAGGAGCAAAAATTCAATGATGCTCGGCCGGTGCTTGTGCCTTCCAGCCAGTTAAACTCTCTCAAGATGTCCGATGATACTCCTTCTTTAGCCTTTGGAGCATCTCAAAGCTTGTTCTTCGACGGCCTGAAAAACATTGGGAAAGGCCCAGCGTTAAATATTCATGGGATCTTTTTTCCTTCCATCGATCAAAAATTTCCGCCACAGGATAAGCAAGTTTTCTGGAATCAGGCAGCCATTTCTTCTAGTGAAAGTACATCAAATCGAATCGTTCTTAGTAGAGGCGTTCATTTAAACGGAACTGAGGAAATTGTCAAAGGATACTCTCTCTATGCCCCCGGTGTCAAAGAAGAGATAGGGATCGAGGCTCGTTTGACTTTGACATATTATGATGTGTTTGGAAGGAAGCATGCGAGCATTTATGATTATTCTTCACAGCGCGGATGGATATCCAAAGGCCACTTTCCAGGAATTACTTTAGACCTTTGGGCAGCAGATTATGCAACAGACATGGCGCATCAGAATCGTGAAATGTATCTCCGAGCGAAACAAACAGCACAACCCTAATTGTGCTGTTGCTACGTGAACTAGCGTGGCTCTACAGACGCATGTGTATAGTGGGTCACACATGCGCAAAACCCACAGGCTGAATCCGCATAGTATGCCCTTTGTCAGATCCAGTTATTCTGGTAAAGGGCATACTTGTAGCCAAACTTTGGTAGGAAGCTGCCAAACTTTCGGGTAATCGGCACGTTCCATTAATACTCAATGCCATAACCGTATTGATATAGTGCCTCAGCACCACATCAATACGGTTATGGCCCAGAGCCTCGGTCACTCGTTGCGCTGCGGCACGATCATAGTCAGAGGGTTTGAGTCTCCCGGTCGCCGATGGAAGGTCGCGACCGGGAGCATGATACAAGTAGAGAGCTTGAGCAAATTCGCGACGATAGCTATGGACATCCAGATGTCCGGGTATACGAGTGAACACCGCCTCATCCGGATCGCGACCACTGCGCACGGCCAGCACATCCCCTTCACGCCCTGGCAATACTGGCACATCACGCCCACGCCCACCTTTGCCATTTGCCACATGCACCAGGACGCGCCCATCTCGCTCCAGGATGTCGCGTACATGCAGATCATGCACTTCCTGACGGCGCAGACCCGTCGCCGAGAGGAACTGCAATAATGTCGGCCAGTTCTCCGGTTGAAAATGGCGATCATGCTGTTTCGGCCCACGTGAGCGCGTAATCTTTGCCCGTTCCCGGCTTGGGAAACGCACCGTCGCGGCTAGTGTGCGATTCTCAAAGAACAGGCGCAGCGCAGCACGTTTGGCCTATTATGTGAAAGACGTTACAGCTTTGTATGGATTGACCTCTTGACTGGTTCTGTATCATAAAATCGAGATAACGTCAGTTCCGCACTAACAGAGCCGTATATATTCAGAGCCGGGAGCAAGGAGTAAATCATGGGGAAAGCAAGTCAACGGAAGAAAGCTGCCAGAAGCTTGACACATCTGGTTCAGGCCCGATTAACTGCTGTCAGCGAGAAACATGTCTGTCTGCAGTGTGGTGCTGATGCGCACGTGCTTGATGTTGCCTACGAGGTAATCAGCCAGGCGCAAGCAAACCAGTTGAACCGCGAAGTGAAGCAACAACAAACGCTCGACGATATGATGCGTACTGCTCAAATGTCGTCTACCAGCGATGCTGTCTACCTGGCAACTCTTCGCGAACAGCACAAGGGTCCACCGCAAGAACACTCACGTTCTTATCGGTGTTTCTCGTGTATGACCTCCCTCCTCTCAGCCAGTACTGGTATTCCGAACAGTGGAGAGGCGGTGGTAGGACGTCTGCTGAGTAGCCCGCCATCGCATGCAGTGTTTGTGGTGCGGAATGTGGATGACCCAACGCGCACTCTCCTGCTGAATACGCCCTTTCAGGATGCTCCGAAACTCCTTCAGATATTGCGTCATGAGGCTGCTCTTCCTCAGATGGAACTCACAACGCTTGAAGCAGAGAAGCATGAAATGGAATGAAAGAGTGACGTGGCTGAGGGCA
>Ga0307373_10006040_pt1 | contig 19473 bp, 26 predicted proteins | sample OX2MG_FD_202534 | JGI IMG/M metagenome (GOLD analysis project Ga0307373, IMG submission 202534) | Soil microbial communities from Risofladan, Vaasa, Finland - OX-2 | ecosystem: Environmental > Terrestrial > Soil > Coastal area > Acid sulfate soil | place: Finland: Risofladan, Vaasa | collected...
CATCATCGACGCGTTGTTCGACCCTCGGACTCAATTCGTGCTTCGGGAAAAAACGATGAAAACCGCTCGATCATCGCGTGGACGATGACTCAAGTCACTGTCTGCAGGCGATCTGCGGCGCGGCAGCTGCGGTTCGAAGCCAACCAACACGGAGAATTGCATTGCTGAACAGCGAGGGCCGGCCCCAGAGCAAATTGAAGAAGGTTGCGGTGTAACTCTGATCGCCATCGCCTCCATCGCCCGAACAGGATAGAGAATGCACCTATCGCTTCATTGATCAAATCCGGTATGCGGTCATCTGACCGCGCAAGAGATGGACGACGCCTATTGCGCCCCCTATCGAGATCGGGTCTCCCGGCTCCCGACGCTCGTCTGGTTTCGGGAATTGCGCATCGACGGCGATCCGGCCGACCTCGATATGCTCGTCGAGCGTCACGCGCAATGGTTGCCCCGAAGCATTTTCTCCGCGCTCCTTATCGCAGGCGACCGGGGAGGGATTCTGACCGGACGGTTTTGCGAATTCTGCCGAACCTGGTCAGGTCAGACTAGCAGGAGGTCACTGTCAAAGGCCCGCATTGCCTTCATGAGAATTCTTCAGATGCGATCGGGCGAGCGCCCGTCGTGCTCGTCGACAACGTTCGCAATTAGTTAGCGCGGCGCAACCTGTCGCCGCGCGGAGATCCACGAATCGACCGAATAGGTGTCCAGCCTGCGGAGGAGATAGAGGGCGATAAAGGCGCCAATCACCGTAAGCGGTGGGCTGAGGGCACCTTTCGGACGACGGCGTAAAAGTTGATGGTCGAAGTCTTGAGGGTACGACACATGACGATTTCAGAGCTTACGCTTAAGTCGAGCAATACAGCGCCGACGCGCCGGATCGAGATCTTCACGGGCTCGGGGAGGCCGCGAGACTGGTCGCCGGAGGACAAAGCGCGGATCGTCGCTGTCAATTCGCTTCGAACTGCGACCCCATTTCGCGTCCAATCCGATTGGACGCCGACCACCCGAAAACGGGGTCCTTATTTAATGCCTAATCACAGATACGTGCAGCATCGCTTCCGCCAGCAGCTTCTTCAGTCGGCGGTTCTCGTCCTCGAGCGCCTTCAATCTCTGGGCATCTGACGGCCCCATGCCACCGTACTTCGCCTTCCAGCGATAGAAGGTCTGCTCGCTGACCCCGTGCCGTCGGCATACTTCCGCCGTGACTGCGCCGGCCTCCTGCTCACGCAAAACCCCAATGATCTGCTCTTCGCTGAACCTGCTCTTCCTCATCGTCCGTCTCCCTATGACGGACTCTCATATCGACCCCGGGAGCCTTAGGGGAGCAGGTCAGAAGGTCAGCCGCCTCTCGAATTTCTGTCTTGAGGGTGCCCAACGGCAAAAAGAAGTAATCTGTCGTCGGCATCGCCACATCGGGCGACCCGCTTTTGCCGGCCGCCGATAGACCCTGATCCTCTGACCGAGGATTGACCGATCTCCAGGGACTTCGCGTGAGGCGGCTGAGGTGGTCACCTCGATTTCTTATTCGAGCCCGCCGTAGCTACAGCATATGCCCGATATCGGAGGCCCCCGTCGGGTAGGCAAACATCGTCGTCTTCAAATCCTTGGTTGTGAGGCCGTGTCGTATCGCGAGGCCGAAGAGATTGATCACCTCTTCGGCATGCGGCCCGACGAGATGGGCGCCCAGGATGCGGTCCGTGCCCTCTTCGACCAGCGTCTTGAAACCGTAAACCGATTCATTGAGCCGTCGGGCCGTGTACCAGTCGGGAACCTGCTCCGAGTTTAAGCGGAATTTAAGCCCCTTCGACCGCGCCTCCGCCTCGCCCAGGCCCACTGCCGCTATTGGCGGAATTGTGAACGCGACGCTCGGCACTCCTCGGTAGTCGGGCTTGTGCTGGTTGCCGTCCAGGAGGTTTTCCGCGACGGTCTTGGCATCGTGGCTCGACACCGGCGTCAGCGGCGGGCCGCTGCTTGCCGCATCGCCCGCCGCGTAGACCTTAGGATTAGATACGCTCTGGAGGAACTCGTTGAGCTTCAGTCGGCCCTTCTCGACTGCGACGCCTGCGGCGGCGAGATCGAGTGCAGCGAGATGGGGTTCGCGACCCGCGGCATGCACGACGAGATCGGCAGCCACCGTCTGCGCTTGGCCATCGGTTGAAGCATGGACAAGGTAGCCATCGGCCGTCTTCTCGATCCGCTGCACGGTCGAGCGGGTACGCACGTCAATGCCGAGCTCGCGGAACTTCTCCATGAGCCAGCCGACCAGATCCGGGTCGAACGCCGAAAGCATCCGCTCGCCGCGCTGGAGCACGGTTACCCGTACGTCGGCGCGCGCCGCGAGCTGTGAGAACTCCGCGGCAATGTAGCCGCCGCCAACCAGGACCATGTGCGCAGGCAAAGCATCGAGCTCAAGGAAGCGGTCGCTGGTGATGACGTGGTCTTCACCGGGGATGCGCAGCGGCACCGGATGCGCGCCGGTCGCGATGAAGATGTAACGGGCCTTGAGCTCTTGGCCTTCGACCGCGACTGCATCGGGGCCGGTGAAGCGGGCAAGCCCATGAAAGGCGTCGATGCCCTTCTCGGCGTAGTGTTGCTCCTGCTTGTGCGGGATCGGGTCGGTGAAGCTGCGCTTGAACGCCATCAGTTCGCGCCAATCGATCCGCGGCTCGCCCGCGACGCCATGCCCGCGCATGCGGCTCGCGGCGTCGATCGCCTCGGCGCCGCTGATCAGTATCTTTTTCGGGTCGCAGCCGCGCAGCGCGCAGGTCCCGCCGAACGGCAAGTGGTCGATCACCGCGACGGACCAACCGGCAGAGCGCACGCGTGCGCCCGCCACCTGGGCCGCGGTGCCGGAGCCGATGATCATGAGATCGTAGGTCTTCATCATGCGGTCACCTCCTCAGCGGCAATTGCGAACTCGCCGGAACGGCACGCGGTAGATCGCATCCGGCGCACTCAGAACACACAAATGATGGCGGGTTCCGAGATACAGCCCAAAGAGCGTAACCCGAGCCGATCGCCGACAGGATCGAGAGAAGGGCCGGAAGCCAAGGCAGCGGAGCGCCGCCAAGATCGATCCGCCGATTCCAACCTTGTCCAGATTCCGCTTCCAAAATTCGCCCTTCGGATTGGTGGGGCTCATGCCCGTCATGTCTCTGTCGTGAAATTGAGAGCGGCAAGCTTCGAGCTCGCCATCGTCGTCGATTGATTTCCCGTGTTTTTTTGCCTCTTATAACAAGATGGCACCTGTATGTACTACAGGTTCAAGAGAAAAAACCGACACCGACGTAGAACTCGGTAGGACAAATTTCTCGATGCTCCAAAGTAGCAGAAGGTGCCGAGCGTCAATCGCATGCTCAGAATGCCAAGGGCGGTGTAATTATCGGTCTGTGATCGTTGACTTCGCATGACAATCCCTTGTCGCCGGAGGTCGTATTTTGGGCAAGCCAACCTTCATTCCTTCGCCCGGAGCGTCGCCAAACGAAAGGATGCGGCGCCGTACGTGGCGACGCAGTATGGGACAGCGTAGGTCAGGATGATCTTCGATAGATTGAGCGGCATATTGCTGAAGAGGACATCGCCTTGGTTGATCAAATTGAGGATCGTTCCGACGATGAGTGCGACGACGAACGAACGCCGGGGAATCCCATCGGAAATGCAACACATGCACAACGTTCTAAAGTGTGATGCTTGTCTTGTTCCTGACGGGAGAACTTCAGATTGATGCGCCGGGTCCATGCTCAACGCCCGAGCATCTTTATGAGCGGCAGATAGCCGCCATCTGCCAAGCGTTCCGATGCCGGCTTGACGTAGGCAGCGTCGAGCTCGATGCCGAGGCCCTCGACAAGCCGGTTCATGAAGTTGAACAACGCAGTTACTGCGACAGTGTGATAGATCGCCGTCTCGTCCCACCCCGCCGTGAGGATGGACTGTGCGTCTTCTTTGGTGACGCCATTAGGCTGGCGCGTCAGTTTTTTCGCATAGTTCAAGACCGGCCTCATCTTTGCCGATACGGCCTCCGTCTCGAAGCCCTCCACGAGTTGGTGGATCGCCCCCTTGGGCACACCGAGCCGCTCCGCCGTTGCCGTATGGACACCGTGGCAATATCGGCAGTGGTTGAGCCCAGAGACGTAAGCCGCAATGAGTTCCCTTTCCGCCTCTGAAAAGGGCGAAGGGCCCCTCAGCAAGACTTCGTGAAACTCGATCAGCGGTTTGCTGGTTTCGGGAAAGGCCTTGAACAGGTCGAGGAGGCTTGCTCCGGCGCGCAGCGACGGCAGAAAGGGCATACGGCTCTCCGTGTCTTGCATTCGGCGTTACGTACGACCGACAGGCACCGCTACTGCTGATTCACGTTCCAGACCTCTTCGATCTCGGTGCCCGACTGGCGCAGGATTTTCGAAACGGGGCAAAACCGGCCGAGGTCCGATTTGAGCCTGGCTATCCCACCTGCGTCAGCGTCGGTTCTAAGATTGATGACCAGCTTTATGTTGGGAAAGGGTATGGCCACCTCCTCCTGCAATTGGGTGCCGCGCCGGTCGAGCATCGCCTCTGCTTCGACGGCAAGAGACCGGACGGGGATGCCGTTGTGCTCCGCGATCTTGTTGAGGATGACATTGGTGCATCCGATCAGCGAGGCGATGAGCGTTTCGAGAGGCGTCGGCGCCATATCCGTCCCGCCACGGGACTTAGGTTCGTCGATAACGATCTCATGGATCCCGGATTTCACATGAGTGCGAGCATGGGTCGGGCAGGTGCCCTGGAGCTTCATCGGCACCACGAGCTTTTCCGTTATGGCCATTCTGTTCCTCCTTCATGCAATCAGTGGGATCAGGCCCCCACGAGCGGCGGCAGGTCTGTAAGCGAGGAGATCTCACGATCCGGATTGCCCGGCAAGCGCTCGCGGCGTTGACCGTAGCGATTGCACCAAACGGCACGCATGCCGAATGCCGATGCCGCAAAGGCATCCCACGCATTTGCGGATTGGAACGCGATTGCCGCAGGCGGGATGCCCAGCCGGTCGACGGCGAGCTGATACACCTTCGGATGCGGCTTATAGATGCCGACCTCCTCAACGGACAGAACGGCGTCGAGAAGCGGACCGAGCTTTGAGTTTTCGACGGCTGCAGCAAGCATCTTGGGCGCACCGTTCGAAAGGATCGCGGTCTTCAGTCCGGCATCTTTCAGACGGCGTAATGTCACCGATACCTCCGGAAATGCCTCGAGCGTCAGATAGAGATTCATCAATCGAATGCGAAGATCTTCAGAAGCAAGGTCCAGCGTCTCGAGCGCGAAGTCGAGCGCGTCGCCGGTCACCTGCCAGAAATCGGCATGCTTGCCCTCGAGCGATCGCAACCAGGTATATTGAAGCTGCTTCTCGCGCCAAAGGGCGTTGAGCGGCCCGAGCTTGGCGCCGAGCACATCGTCACAACGGGACGCCGCCGAGGCGTAATCGAACAGCGTACCATACGCGTCAAAGACGCAGGCACGAATGCCCTGAAGTGGAGCAATCATCGGATCTCTTCCTGCTTTCGATGATGGCAGAGACGTCATTGGGATGTCACGCCAAGGTTCCGCGGATCGGATACTTTTTCTCCTGAACGAATTTCAGCCCGTTCAACACCCCTTGAAGATCGGGGCGGGCGAAGGGCGCGTTGGAAATATCGATGATCTGTGCACGGCCTTCCGGATTGATGATGAAGAGACCGGGCTCGGGGAACGGCCGGTCGGTCTCTTGGGGGGACCGCGGCTCGGAAATATAGAGGCCGAGCATCCGCATCTGATCCGGCGTCAAGCCGTAGCCCACGGGGAAACGCCAGCCTTCTTCAGAGGCCTCGCTTTCGGCTTTCTCTCGCGGGTCGCCGGAGATCGCCACCACTTCCGTGCCGATCGAGCGGAATTCGTCGAGAAGCCCATCGAGGCCTTTCAGATATTTTCGGCAGATCGGGCAATGCTTGCCACGGTAGACCACCACCAGCTGCCAACCGGCGACAGCACCGATCTTGACGTCGCCACCCCCAACCTTCGCCACACTGATCGCTGGCATCGCGCCCCCGGCTTGAAGCTTCTGTGTCGTGCTCATCGATCTTTCCTCCAAGGTTTGGATCGCTTTGCGTTTGGCATGTCGCGCATCCACATGCGACGCGACGAGCGGCCTTTCAGAACCGCGTCGTCAACTGGACAAGCCACTCGGGAGAGGCATTGACCAGAAGGGCCTCGAACGGCCTGTCGAGACCGGTGATGATCAGCAGCCCGGCCAGCCCGGCAATCGTTCCCAGTGCAGCTTTGCCCTGCTGCCCCATGACAAGCAGGGAGCCGCGCCACCGTGATGCAAAGTGACGCGAGACGACTCCCAAGCCGATCAGCGGCAGGCTCGCACCCACGCCAAAGGCTAGCATCGTCAGGGCAACCTGTGCGAGCTCACGCCCTTGAGCAGCCAATACGGATGCGGCCCCGAGCGTCGGCCCCACGCAAGGACTCCAGACGATCCCGAGGGTGAGACCCAGCAGAAATTGCCCGCGTAGTCCCTCGACAGCGAAACGGTTGGTAACCGGGCCGATCCAGGCGCTGAAACGACCCGCTGTCAGGGCATACCGATCCTGCAGCCGGGGAAGCAGCATCACCAAACCGAAGCCGATGAGAATGACCGCCGCGATGGGCCGGAAGAAGCCCGCGTCGAGGCCGAGCGAGAACCCGATCGTTGCAACGAACAGGCCTATGCCCGTGAACGACAACGCCACGCCGGCTGCGAGTACCGCCGGGCCCCAACGGTGGCGCGCCATTGCAGCACCGAACACGATGGGAAGGATCGGCAGCACACAAGGCGACAGCGACGAGAGAACCCCCGCGCCGAACGCGAAGACAACGCTTCCCAGCGCCATTGCCCAACCTCATCCTTCTGTCGAGCGGAGCAGCTTCTCGATCGACCGCTCTTCCGTATCCCCGACCGAGCGGACGGTCTCTGTCGTGCCTTTGAAGGCAATCAGCGTGCTCTGCATCTGGGCGTGAAATTCGCGCACGACATCCTTCTGCGTATCGAAATCGACCGTGAAGACAACGAGGTTCTTGAATTCAGGCTTTGCAGTCAGCCGCTCCAGAATCGGCTTCTGCGCCGCACAGGTCGGACACCAGGACGCTCTGATATCGACCAAGATCGGCCGACCTTCCTTCTGTGCCGCGACGAACTGGCTCTGCACGAACGTTACCGTCTCCGCAGCGAAAGCGGGAACCGCGAGCAAAACCAACGCCAAACCTATGAGGACCGTACGAAATGATCGCATAACGCTCTCCATGATAGATTTACGGACTGAGTTGCTTCCCACTCGCATGTCAGCGCGGCCACTCACTCGCCCGCCAACACGTATCGTTTGATAAGCCGATCCAACGAAAGCATACCCGGACCGCGGCAGAGCAGCACGAGCAGCATCGCCGCCCACTGAATATGGGTGGGCCACGCCTCGGGATAGACGAATACCTCGATGACAGTGACCATCCCGAGCAGAACCGCAGCCGCAGGACGCGTGAGAATTCCAAGCACCAGAAGGATCGGCGTGGTGACCTCGATCGATACCGCCATATAGGCTGCCGGCGTCGGCGGGACGAACGGCAGACGGTAGTCGGTCTCGAACAGCTCCATGGTGGTCTGCCAATTGGCAAGATGCGCCATTGCGGAGTTCCAAAATACCGTCGCCACGGCGAGCCGCAACGGAAGCGCGAGCAGCGTGTAGGGAACAGCGTCGAGCCAATTCAGGGCACGGCGAACGAAGCCGATCATCGGCATGCGCTCGCAGAGGGAAGCAATCATCGGACTCATGCCGGCAACTCCGAAACATTTGCTGTCAAAGTCTGATCGGCGAAAGAGAAGTCGACGAAGCGGCCGGCGGCGAGATGCTCGGCCAACAAGACGGTCGTGTCGACCTCGGGGGCATTGTCGATCGCAGTCTGGAGCGAGTGGGCGGCGCAGAGCTCGAACGCGAAGTGCCATGCGGGTTCGTCAATCCGGATGACGTCGATTTCGCTCGCGATGCGCTGCACGAGAAGCCAGACCGGACCAGCGTCCGGGTCGATCCCGGCCAATGTCGCATCATCCTGCGCCAAGACCGCACGCCAGATCACATCGACGGGATATTGTGCGTGAACGAGGCGGACCGACGGGTGTGGTGTGAACGTTATTCGGCCATGATCAGCGGGATCGATAATCGCAAGACGGGAGAGATCGAGCGCCTTGACATCGGCGGCGTGCAGCGCGCGATTGATCGCCCACTCCAATGTCGCGACAGGGGGCAGATAGGGAAGCGTCGCCGCGGGTGGGAAGTGCTCGAGAAACTCCGGAAATGCACCGCCGTACTCGTCGAGATAGGCAGTCCGGGGCGGCTGCGCCTCGATGAACATGCGCGCCGCGCTCTCGAAGAAAGCCGGACCGACCAGGCGATGGATCGCAGGGAACGATAAACGTAAGGCGTTGGTCAGACCGCCAATGAATGTGTTGCGGTAAATATTGAGCCGAGCGCCCGGTGCGAGCCCGTCCGCCACGATGTGCGCCGCAGCCGACTCGCTGTCGCCGGCCACGAGACTGCGATGGATTGCGCGCTGGATTTCAAGCAGCTTCGTCATGACCAGCCGGTTCTTGTGCATTGCTGCAACAACGTCGGTCCTTGTCGAGCAGCGTCGCGGAGCGTCTGCCGTGCGAGCCCACGATCGAATTGGCGAGTTCGTCTGCCGCCGCGTCGAGAGCGTGTGCAAAATCATCCACAGGATTGCTCGTTGCAGTGGTCCGCGTCGGCATGGCGAAAATTTCGGCCTTATGTACGACCGAACCGCAGCCAGTTGGAGGCCTGGTCTCAAGCAGCGTCGGCATCGGAGGCCCTCCATGACGCATGTTCAAGCAATGCGTCGGCTTGACTGGCTTCGTCGAGGAGGATGTCGAGCGGCGGCACATTCGTATCCCATTCGATGAGCGTTGGAGTTCGTCCGAAGCGCGCGAGCGCTTCCCGGTAGAGCGACCACACCTCGGGAATGACGCGCGAGCCGTGATCGTCGATGCGCAACGTCAAGCCGCCATCGAGCTTGCGAACGCTATGGCCCGCGAGGTGGATCTCGCCTACGGACATCGGCGGCAGCGCCGCGAGATAGGCCGATGCATTCCAGCCGTGGTTGCAGGCGCTAACGTAGATGTTGTTGACGTCGCAGAGAATCCCACAGCCAGTCCGGTCCGCGACTGCCGCGAGGAATTCCCATTCCGGGATCGCCGAATGCCGGTAGCGCAAGTAGGTGGAAGGATTCTCGACGAGTATCCGCCGGCGCAGAAACTGCTGGGTTTGGTCGACATGCCGGCACACGATCTCGAGTGCCTCGTCTGTCATCGGCAGCGGCAGAAGGTCGGCAAGGTAGTTGCCGCCGACCGCACTCCAGGAAAGATGCTCTGAGACAAGCGCGGGGTCGAACCGCTCGACGACACCGCGGATGCGCTTGAGATGCGCGCCGTCCAGATCCTCCGCGCTTCCGAGGGACAGCCCTACGCCGTGGCAAGCGATCGGATAATCACGTCGGATCGCTTCGAGATAACGGATTGGCGATCCGCCACCCATGTAATTCTCCGTATGAACCTCGAGCCAAGCGATTGCGGGTCGTGCATCGAGCACGGCCTGGTGATGCTGAAAACGCAGCCCGACTCCGGCTTTTGTCGGAATCGAGCTGCGCTCCACGCGCATAGGGGCGGAATGGGGGGACAACCGCCGCCTCGCGATCAGCTTGCCTTCAGCTTGCCGCCTTGGATCTTCCCGCAGTCGCCGGCGGGCAGAAGGACGAAGGATTTCGAGTCGCGCGCTTGCGTGGCCTGGCCGGCGCAGGAATGCGCGCCCTCGGCGCAGTCGTTCTTCGCGGCTGCGTTGATGCCGTAGCACTTGTCGAGTTTCTGCGCCATCGCGCGGGCCATGTTGTCCTTCACGATTTGCGGTGGGTTGCTCATGCCTTGGGCCTGGGCGGGCAGCCCCTGCATGGCAACGGCGAGCCCGATGGCGGTGGACAAGGCGGACGCAGCGAAGAGACGACGATTCATTGGGAAACCTCCTGATTGCTGCCTCGAATCGAGACTTACGCCATGAGGTTCGACGCGGGTCCGCTGATGGTTACGGTCGGTCCAAATAAAGATTTGTCACTTCCAAGCGCCCCAGCCCGTGGCCCGACCGCCTGTGCGTCGAGCGCACAGGTCGCGCTCAAATTTGCGGAAGACGGGCGTTATGATTCGATGGGCGACGTTCGAAGGTTACTAAGAAGAGCAAATATATTTTTGCCGACCTGGTGCAGAATTTGGTGTATCTCGCTCTCTCTCAAACGACGTGTTCCGTTCGAAAAGCTTTGGCATGTCCAGCATGAGAGCCAGGCGTCGATGTCCTCAGGTCCGCCAGGTCGTATCCCGCCGTTAACGCTCGTATCTGGCTCCTCACCGCCACCGACGGATGAGGGTAACGATCAAAGCCGTGTTCCCCATGCGGCGATCCCGGATGTTGACTGGTCGATTCTGATGGCTCGGGCGCAGGGCGGCGACAGCGTGGCCTATCGACGCCTCCTTACCGAAATTACCCCCTTTCTCCGCGCCTTCGCGGTACGGCGTCATATGGATCCAAGTGACGCCCAGGACGTCGCGCAGGATGTTCTGCTGACGGTGCACGCGATACGGCACACCTATGATCCCACCCGTCCCTTCGGGCCCTGGTTGGTTGCGATTGCCCATCGTCGCTTTGTCGATCGGCTTCGCCGTCAGGGGCGCACGAGATCGCGGGAAACGGTTTTAACGCCTGAACATGAAACTTTTTCGGTCCCGCCGACGAACTACGAAGAGGCGAGGGAGCGGCAGGCTCTGGAAAAAGCGGTTGCGACCTTGTCGCCCGGGCAGCAAACGGCAATTCGCTTACTTAAGATTAAGGAGTTGTCATTGAAGGAAGCGGCGGCAGCGAGCGGGATGTCCATAGCGGCCCTCAAAGTGGCGACCCATCGCGCGCTCAAGAAGTTACGACAGCTCCTCGCGGACCGGAGTAATGATACGTGATCACCACACCCGACCTCATCGATGCTCTTGTCGCAAGTGCGACACCCGTTCGACGGCTTCGTCCGCCGATGATGCGGGCTGGCGGTTGGCTGCTGCTTGCGCTTTTGATCCTCGTCCTTCTCGGAATCAGCCAAGGCATTCGTTCCGATCTGTTGCAGCGCCTGCGGGATCCCGGTTTCATCCTGACCGTGTCGGCCTCCCTGGCTACGGGCGCCTTGGCGGCAATCGCAGCTTTCATGCTGAGCCTTCCGGATCGCTCGCGATGGTGGGTCGTTCTCCCTGCTCCTGCACTTCTGGCGTGGCTGTCGAGCATCGGCTACCAATGCCTCACGAACTGGATCACTTTCGAACCCAACGGGCTGCAATCCGGCGAGGCCGCCCGTTGCTTCGCGACGCTCGTCCTGACAAGTCTGCCCCTGTCGCTCGCCATGCTCGTAATGTTGCGCTATGCGGCGCCGCTGCGTCCGATCGCTGCAACGCTTACCGGTAGCCTCGCGGTGGCGGCGATCACCGCTGCGGCGCTGTCGCTATTTCATGAGCTCGATGCGACCGTAATGATCCTGATGTGGAATCTTGGCACAGCCGCACTGATCGTGGGGTTGGGCGGAACGTTGGGCCAAAGAATGTTCTCACGGCTGGCCCCGCGCTCGATCTCCAAACTAGGATGAGTTCCTAGATCGTCACCATAGGAGACCAATCCAATGGTCAAGGCAATTTGGAATGGCGCCGTCGTCGCCGAGTCGGATCGCACAGAGGTCGTCGAGGGCAATCATTATTTTCCGGCCGATGCGCTACGCAATGAGTTCTTCCGGCAGAGTAATACTCAGTCCGTATGTCCGTGGAAGGGTAGGGCTCGATATTACACGCTGATCGTCGGTGGAAAGGAAAACGCCGATGCCGCTTGGTACTATCCCGAACCGAAATCGGCAGTGAACAGGATTGCCGGTTTGGTTGCCTTCTGGAAGGGGGTTCGAAACGAGACATGACGGGAGTCAAAGCGTGCCGACGCGCCCGGTTTGCTGGTCGGCGAGAGATACGCTCGCCGCATCAATGAGCTGACCGTTTACAGTGCGCTCGTGCGCCACAAGAAGAACGGTTCGACCAATCAGCTCAGACAAGGTTCAAGCTTCTGAGCACCTTCAAGGGGAGTCTAAATGACTGACATTTTGAAGCCGAAGTGGGCCGTTAAATACGATTCCGGACCGATTGTCACGAAATTATCGACCGGTCCAAAATTCGAGGTGCTGCAAGATGTTGTGCGTGCAAAGCCGCGCCCGGGCGAGCCGCTGCGCTTCGACATCAAGGTGGTTGCTGAGCCGACGAGCTTTCAAGGCAAGCGCGCGATCGTCGCCAGTCCCGGCCCAGGATGGGGCAACTTCGAGATTCGCTGCGACGAAGGCACGCCGCTCGGCGGAGACGACAGCGCTCCCGCTCCGCTCGGCTACCTGACAGCCGGCGTCGTTTTTTGTCTCATGACTCATATCTCAGGCTATCTCCGCGTGAAGAAGCTGAACCTCGACCGGATCAAGGTGGAGGTTCGCGCCAACTTCATGACCACGATGGGCAATCTTGCGACCGGCGGTCAGGCTTCCGGCGCCTGCGAGGGCTTCGAGACCCATGTCATTGTCGACAGCTCCGAGCCGCCCGAACGGGTAAAGGAACTTGTCGAGGTTTGCGAGGAGGCGTGCATGGCCATGCAGGCGCTGGTGAATTCGGTGCCGGCCACAACAAAAATCATTCTGAACGGTCGGGCAATCTGAAGCGAGGTCGAAGACCGGTGCCGGAACGCAACGGGCGCCGCGCACTGCTATCACCTCAGACGAAATCATAAGGGGGAAAGCGCGATGGTAGGAGTTTTGCTGCGGTTCATCCGTACTTGCGGGTTCGTAATGGTGGTGATGGGCGCCTCCACGGCGCTGTCGGCGGAACCAATTCGAATCGGATGCAGCGTCGCCCTCACGGGAGGCTTCGCGGCGATCGGAAAACAGCTAATGGTCGCTTACCAGATATGGCGCGACGATGTGAATGCAAAGGGCGGCCTTTTGGGTCGTCCCGTCGAGCTTCTCTGCTATGACGATCAGAGCAATCCATCGAATGCGCCGAGCATCTACACGAAGCTGATCGATCTCGACAAGGTCGACCTTATCGTTGGTCCCTACGGCACGAACATCGTCGCCGCGGCGCTTCCGGTCATCATGCAACATCAAATGACGACGATCGGGTTGCTCGCGAACGCCGCGAATAGCCAGTTCCACTATCAGCGCTATTTCGCGATGATCCCTTCGGGACCGGAACCCAAGAAGTCGTTTTCGACAGGCTTTCTCGAGCTGGCCCGCGCCCAAAATCCTCGGCCGCAGACCATTGCCCTGATCGGAGCCGATGGCGAGTTCTCGCAAAATGCGCTCGATGGAGCGCGTGCGAACGTCAAGGAGATGGGATTCACCGTCGTTCACGACAGGAATTATCCGCCCTCGACCACCGACTTTGCGCCGATCATCCGTGCGGTCAAAGCGACGAATCCCGATATTCTCTACGTTGCGGCCACTCCGCCCGATTCGGTTGGCATCGCTCGTGCGGCCGACGAGATCGGATTGAACGTCAAGATGTTTGGCGGATCCCTCCTCGGTCTGATCGTAACTGCCGTCAAGGTCCAGCTTGGGCCGGCGTTGAACGGAATCGTCAATGTCGAGACATTCCTGCCCGCACCTAAATTCATCTTTCCGGGGACGCGCGAACTGCTCGACAAATATGCTGCGATCGCGCCGGGGCAGGGGCTCGATCCCCTGGGTTATTCGTTCCCGCCCTTTGCCTATGCGGCCGGCCAGGTTCTCGCCGCTGCCGTAACGGCGACCAACAGCCTCGATCACGAGAAGATTGCAGCCTACATACACACCAATACGTTCAATACCGTCATCGGAGAGGTGACTTTCGGCAAAGACGGTGAGTGGGCAAAGGAACGTACTGTTGCCGTTCAATATCGGGATGTGCTGCCGAACAATCTCGATCAGTTCAGGGACACGGCTCACGAACCCATCCTCTGGCCCCCGGAGTTCAAGTCCGGAGACATCATCTATCCGTATTCGGAGGCGCGAAAAAAACATTAGCCGCCCGGACGAATGCTGGGCCCTTCTTCGAGATTACACATGGTTGACCAGGCCACCCTTGCGAAGGCAGGAACAATGATTCGGATAGGCTGCTTATTGAGGAACGAAGACATGGGCTTTGCGCGCATCTGTTTCCTTATCGGCCTGTTCGCTGTATTTGCGAATGCCGTATCCGCCGAGCCGTTGTCGGGGATGGAAATCATTAAAACGAAGCTCGGCTATTCGATCCTCGTCGCGCGAACCGAGGGCGCGATCAAGGCAAATGGCATGCTGCTCGTTTCCAAGGCGAGTGCGAGCGATGGCGCGGCTGCTCGTGGCATAAAGATTCCAGGCAATGCCGTCCTGATGGTCTTTCGTAATGACTATGCGGTCCGCATGTTGGAAGCGAGCGTGCCCGCCGGCATCGAGGCACCGATCCGCCTTTATGTGACCGAGAATAGCGACAGCACGGCGACGCTAACCTATCGGGAGCCGAGCGCGATCTTTGCGCCCTACGGTTCTCCAGCTCTTGATGCAATGGCACGCGAGCTCGACGGGGTGTTCGCTAAAATCGCAGCCGATGCAATCGACCATTGAGGTTTCTCGAAAGCGTGGCGCGAGAAGCGATTCGTCTGTCGCCGAGAGTTTGCCCCAGCGAGGGATGATAGGAAATCAGATGCGTCAGGACCAGATCGATTTGACTTCGCGAACACCGCGTGAACTAATCGAAGCAACCCACAATCAGAAAGGATGGACAGAATCATGAGCGACAAGCTGACCGTCGACCAACGGGCCATGCAGGGTGTCCAGATGAACCCCGAGGAACGTAAGAAGATGTGGCTTTCGATCTCTCCCGACATCACCGAGGAAGAGTTCGATCTGCATCAGGCCGAAGAGAAGGCTCGCCAATCGCAGGTGCCGCAACCCGGCATATCGGCGCCTGACTTCGAGATCGAGGTGCTTACGCGCGGCCGCAAATCGACTGGCGAACAAGTTCGACTGTCGTCTCTTCGCGGCAAGCCGGTCGGGTTGATTTTCGGATCCTATTCTTGACCGCCATTTCGTAATTGGGCCGTGCGCCTGAACGAAATTTACGAGACGTACAAGGATAAGGTCGAGTTCCTCGTAATCTACACGAGGGAAGCGCATCCGGATGACGGATGGCGCGTTCCCGAAAATCTCAAGGCGGGCATCCATTTCAGAGAGCCGAAGAGTGAAGCCGAACGCACAGCGGTGGCAACGGTGTGCCAGATCAATCTTGACCTCCAAATGCCGATGCTGATCGACTCGATCGACAACGACGTGGAGAGGAAATACGTCTCGCTCCCGATGCGGCTCTATCTCGTGGGGAAGGACGGCAGGATCGCTTATGCCGGCGACCGGGGGCCGTTCGGATTCAATCCCGACACCTGGGAAGCGGCGATCAAAACTGAGCTTGGCGTCGGTTCCACGAAGTAATAGAGGTTCACTGCCATTGCAGCGTTCCGTCGTCTTGCCAGCGCGGGGAGGGGGCCGGCTGGCACGGCGCCGGCCGGCTTCGCTTGCGCATCGATGAAACGGCTAGCGCGGCGTACGGCAGAATCCTTGTGCAGGCACGTCCAGCGCAGCGTTGAATTTGGATGACAGGTTTTGAAAAGAGATCAGCGCTGTGAGTTCGACGACCGCGTCATCATTCCAGTTATGCGTGAGGCGCCGGCGCAGTGCATCGTCGACTTGATTGAGGGTCATCGCTTCTGCGTAGTCCAGCGCCAGCCGCTCCTCGTCATCGAAGATTGTGCTGACCCGCCAGTCAGAGAGGGCATCAATCTTTTCCATCGACACGCCGCGCGCCACGAGAGTTGCCGAATTGATGTCGACGCAGAAGGCGCAGTGGTTTATCTGCGAGACGCGCACTGTGACAAGTGACCGCAAGGCGGGCGCGAGCGGCGAGGATCGGCGATCCAGTGCGCCGTAAAGCAAGGCCACGCTGGCGAACGCCCAGGGCGAGCGGCCCCATAGCAATCCGGGATCGAGGATGCGGCCGTAGGTTCGCCGTTGCTTCCAGAAAAACAGCCGAACGAACCAAGGATAATCCGCGAGCTGTTTAGCCGCGACGGTGGTCATGAAGGACTCCCCAGTTGGGGTGACGGGCCAGCGCTGCGCCATCGTCGACATCCGACAGTGATCGCAGCAACGCGACATTCTTCTCGGCGAGATTGGCCAGCGTGTCGCCGAGCGCGTGTTCGCTCGACCATCGCACATTGACAAAGGGATCGAAAAAGCGCGGACGACGACGCAGGCCGACAAGCCAGTAGCCGCCGTCGGTTGCCGGGCCGAATACGGCGTCCCGCCAACCGAGCTCATGGAAGGCTCGCGCGATGTCGCTCTTGGCGATCCCGGGAATGTCGCTGCCGATAATCACGATGGGTCCAGGCGGCAAATTACGGGCGACGGCGGCCATGCGATGCCCGAGATTGCCCTGCCCCTGCGGCAGTGTCCGAAACCTCTGCGGCCAAGGTCCCGAACGATCGGGCGTCACGGCGAGCCAAATGAGCCAGCGGCGATCGCTTCCCAATCGACGCAATATCAGCGAGAGCATGACACGCTGAAAGCGTAGAGCTCCGACCTCGCCAATGTCCCTCGCCAAGCGGCGCTTGCCGGTGCCAAGCCGCGGCTTTCTCGTGAACACGACTAGATGCCGTGCAAACCGTGTCATCAGCCGTACAACCTGGCAATGAGCCGTGGCGGCACGCCGACAAAGTAGAGCGTCAGGCAAGTGATGTTCCGGAGGCTGCGTCGCTTCCAGCCATCCTGGCGCCAGCGTTCGGCCGAGGTACGAGCCGCCGATCGAAAGACGGTCACCCTGTGATGGCCGATCCGGCGGATGAAATCGACATCCTCCATCAGCGGCCATGGTCGGAAGCCCCCAAGAGACTGGTAGAACTCGCGATGGATGAGCAGCCCCTGGTCGCCATAGGGCAATCCCAGCATTGTGACTCGCCAGGCCACCAGCGCCTCTAGCCGGCGGGCCTCACGCGACTCGTCATCGAGCGCGAAGCGGAATGTTGCCGCCCTCGTGGAATTGGCAGGGTCGGACATGAAGCCTCCGACCTCGTCGCGCCAGCCCGCTTCCAAGATAGTGTCCGCATGCAGGAACAGCAGCCACGGACCATGCGCAATCGCTTCTCCAGCGATCAGTTGCAAACCTCGACCAGCCGCCGCTCCGACGGTGCGCGCACCGAGTGCAATCGCGACCTCGAGGGTGTCATCCGTCGAGCCACCGTCCGCCACAACGATGTCGCCGGCCTCTCCGAGCGCGGCAAGCGTCGCAGGCAGCGACCGTGCGGCGTTGAGGGTTGGAATGATGACCGAAAGGCTCACGGATTCCATCGCTTCCGTGCCCAACGGACGGCGATCGGCAACAACGCAAGAATGGCAAGACCAACCCGTATGGTGATCATCTCCGGGCTGAACACCGCGCTCAAAGGGGTGCCCGATCCCGCTTCAAAATAAAGGCCAAATCCGTCGCCCACGGAGGCATAGGCCAGGGTTCCAGGGATGATGCCGATCACCGTTGCCGCCGCGAAGGACCGCAGCCGCATGCCCACGAGGGCAGGCACGAGATTGACCGCCCAGAAGGGGAAGGCCGGGACCAGACGCAAGAACAGCAGATAGGCAAATGCGTTCCGCTCGAAGCCATCGGCCATTCGATTGAGAAAGGGACCGGCACGGGCGCGCAGAGCATCGCCGACCATGAACCGCGCAATCAAGAAGAGGATCGTGGCACCCAGCGTGGCGCCGACAAGAGCAAGCGCCGCCCCTATCCAGAGACCAAAGAGCCATCCGCCAGTTACCGTCATCACCGCTCCCCCAGGCACGGACAGCGCCACCACCAGGGCATAGGCCGCAACATAGGTTGCGGGGGAAAGCAACGGGTGCCGAGTGACGAAGGCGCGGAGCGCGTCGTCGTTGTCGTGCAGGGCTTGCAACGTGAGATAACGGTTGAGACCGAAAGCGAAGAACGCCACGACCAGCCCCACGATGACGACAAGGGGGAATAGGCGCTTCAGAGCTCCCGACCTGCTCAACCGAACAAACCCAAGAGCCGCACGAGGGCGCGGGTCCGCCGGCTGAAGAGCTTCGGGGCATAAAAATCGCCGGCGGCACGCTTGCAGATTTCACTGAAGGTTGGATATGGCGCGATAGCAGTGGCCATTGCGCCGATCCCCAACCCGCGTGACAGGGAGAGTACCCATGGCAGCGCGAGTTCGCCGGCGTGCCGGCCGACGACCGTGGCTCCAAGCACGCGGCCGCGCTTGGAAACCATGACCTTGATCATTCCTTGTGTCGCACTTTCCGTTTGCGCGCGGTCGTTGTCGGTAAGTTCGGCGTGCAGGACGCGCACACGATCACCGTGGGCCTGGCGAGCTTGCGCCTCGGTCACGCCCACTTGCGCCAGCTCCGGGTCGGTATAGGTAACCCACGGCAGCGCACGAAGATCCGTCCTGGCCGGCAACCGAAACAAGGCGTTGCGCAAGATTATCCCGGCGTGATAGCTGGCGAGATGTGTGAATTGATAGCTGCCCGCGACATCGCCCGCTGCATAGACACGCCGGTTGCTCGAGCGCAGTCGTGCATCCACATCAATGCCCTTAGGACCGAAGCGGATTCCAGCGGCCTCCAGCCCGAGGCCCTCGACCGTGGGAGCGCGGCCGGCCGCGACCAGGAGATGCGAACCTTCGATCCAGCGCTCGCCACCGTCGTCGGCCAATGCCACGGCAATGCCGTGGGCGCGCTTTTCAATACGCAGGATCTTCACCCTCTCCGCCACGAGGATGCCCTCGGCAGCAAACGCAGTGCGGATCACCGCCACCGCGTCCGGATCGTCCTTGGGCAGCATCTGGCCTAGATCGAGAACCGTCACTTGCGATCCAAGCCGCCGATGAGCTTGAGCCATTTCGCAGCCGATCGGCCCGGCGCCGATGACCACGAGATGCCGAGGCAACACGGCATTGTCGAACAGCGTCTCGTTGGTCAGGTAGGGAACGTCGGAGAGCCCGGGAATCGATGGCACTGCCGCGCGGCTTCCTGTCGCGATCACGAAGCGACGGGCACGGATACGCGTGCCGCCCGCCTCGACCGTGCTGCCATCGAGAAAGCGGCCGCGGGCCTTGATGACGGTGCAGCCAAGCGCGGTGAAGCGCTCGACTGAATCATGCGGGGCTATGTTGGAGATGACCCCGTGAACGTAATCACGCACCTTCGTGAAATCCACGTCCGGCGCCGCCAGGAGAACCCCAAACCGCGTCGCTTCCTTCGCGGCGTGGGCGGCCTTTGCTGCCGCGAGAAGGGATTTCGAGGGCACGC
>Ga0307373_10006043_pt1 | contig 19466 bp, 13 predicted proteins | sample OX2MG_FD_202534 | JGI IMG/M metagenome (GOLD analysis project Ga0307373, IMG submission 202534) | Soil microbial communities from Risofladan, Vaasa, Finland - OX-2 | ecosystem: Environmental > Terrestrial > Soil > Coastal area > Acid sulfate soil | place: Finland: Risofladan, Vaasa | collected...
AGCCGGTCTTTGGCCATGGCGTAATAGACGCGCGCGCCCGCCAGGGTCATCCCGTTCATGCAGCCAAAGGTCGAAATCACGATAGCGGCGGCCATCAATCCGGCGCCCTTGGAGCCCAGCATGGCCTCAATCACCGCTGTCGCCACGCGGTCTTCCGGTGCGTGCTGAATCGCAGCGAAAGGCAGCGCCCGAACGTAGATCACGTTGGTGAAAAAGTAGATGCTGCAAACAACGACGGTTCCAATCAGCAGCGCCAGCGGCAGGTTGCGCCTGGCGTTTTTGACTTCGCCTCCCGTAAAGGTGACGTTGTTCCAGGCATCGGAGGAAAACAGAGGACCGACCAGCGCCACGGCCAGAACGGTCAGCGTGGCCGTATCCCAGTGCGCGTGCCCCCAAAAACTTACAGGGCTCACCGCCGCTGCGGCGTGGCTGGTTTCCCACCAGATCCCTCCGGCCACCAGTCCCACCAGCGCGCCCACTTTAAGCACCGTAAAGATATTCTGGATCACCGCTCCGGTTCGCAGGCCGAAAATGTTGACGCCGCCCAGCCCCAGCAAAACAACAATCGCAAGGCCCTGCTCCGTTGACAGGGTCAGCCCCACCGGATGCCCCAGAAGCGTTACGCTCCCCAGGTTCAACAAAAAGTTTTGCTCGGATATCCAGGGAAAGAAAAAGCCCAGAAACTTGCCGAAAGCGACCGCCACGGCGGCGATCGTGCCGGTCTGAATCACCAGAAAGAGCGTCCAGCCGTAAAGGAAACCGAAGAGCGGGCTGAAGGCTTCCCGCAGATAAACGTACTGCCCTCCGGCTTTCGGCATCATGGCGGCCAGCTCGCCATAGGTCACCGCCGCCGAAACCGTCATGACGCCGCTGACAACCCAGGAGAGCAGGAAGAGGCCCGGCGAGCCGACCTCGCGCGCAATCTCCGCCGCCACAATGAAGATGCCCGACCCGATCATCGAGCCCATCACAATCGTGGTGCAGTCGAACAGGCCCAGCCCCTTGACCAGTCCGGCTGAGGGAGGTTCTGTGGCGGAGTTGTTCGCTACCGTCGCAGCCATGCGGCCCGTCCTTGAGCGATGTGAGATGACCTTCCCCGAGTGCCGGCCGAAACGATGGTCCAGGCTTCAGCCGAGCGCCTGCAAAAACTTCCGCGCTTGCGCCCCGATATCCTCCGCGCCCAGCAGGTCATGGATCACCGCCACGGAATCCGCTCCGGCTTCCATCACGGACGGAGCGTTGGCAAGGGTTATTCCGCCAATAGCCACCAGGGGCTTGCGCGTCAGCCCGCGCACCTGGCGCAACCGCTCAAGGCCCACCACGGGGTCCGGACGTTCTTTGCTTGCCGTGGGAAAAACCGGCCCAAACGCAACGTAGTCGGCCGAAGAAGCCTCTGCTTCCTCCATCTGGGCCTGCGTATGGGTCGAAACGCCCAGCCACTGCCCGGAGAGCAGCACCCGGCGCGCCAGCTCAACCGGCAGATCCTCCTGACCCACGTGAACGCCGCCGGCGCCGGTTATCCGCGCCAGGTCCGCCCGGTCGTTCACAATAAACGTCCCACCGGCCTGATGCACCAGCTCCGCCATTTCGCAGCTGACATCGAACAGGCGGCGCGAGGTTTCCGTTTTGCCGCGATATTGAATCAACCGGACGCCCGCCGAGAGAAGAATCTCTGCAACAGCAACAGGCGCAAGGTTGCTCCTCTGGACGGGGTCGATTATGGCATACAGGCGGGGAATTCGAAAACCCATAAATCACGATCAGGGCCGGGGCGGTTTCGGGTCACCCGCGCGCGCCGTTGCGGCTGTAACGATTAAGAAACTGGGTGTCGAATTTGCCGGCGCGGAAATCGGCATCGGCAAGGATCTTTTCCTGCAGGGGAATGGAGGTGGAGATTCCCTCGATAATAAACATCTCAAGCGCGCGCGCCATCCGCTGCACCGCTTCCGCGCGGTCTTTTCCGTGAACGATGACTTTTGCAATAAGTGAGTCGTAATAAGGCGGGATAATCGATTCCGCGTAGGCGGCCGTGTCAACCCGGACGCCGGTGCCTCCGGGCACATGGAATCCGGTGATCTTTCCGGCTGAGGGAGCAAACGTCACGGGGTCTTCAGCGCAGATCCGGCACTCAATGGCATGGCCGCGAAGCCCGATCGTGTCGCCCTCGATGGGCAGCGGCTGCCCGGCGGCAACCTGGATCTGCAACTTCACCAGGTCAAGCCCGGTCACCATTTCCGTCACCGGATGCTCCACCTGGATTCTCGCGTTCATCTCCAGAAAATAAAGGTTGCGGTTTTCATCCATCAGGAATTCGACCGTCCCGGCGTTTGTGTAGCCAACTTCCCGCAGCGCCTGGATAACCCTGCCTCCCACTTCCCGGCGGGTTTCCGCATCGATCTGGGTGGAAGGCGATTCTTCCAGAAGTTTCTGATGGCGCCGCTGGATCGTGCATTCGCGCTCGCCCAGGTGGATGACCTTCCCCTGCCCATCCGCCATAACCTGAAACTCGATATGCCGCGGCGAGGTAATATACTTTTCCAGATAGACGTCCGACGAACCGAAGGATGCTTCGGCTTCGTTTTGCGCCATCTGCAGGAGCATGGGCATCTCATCCGCGGAGTTGACGATCCGCATCCCTTTGCCCCCGCCTCCGGCCGCCGCTTTCACCATGACGGGATACCCGATCTTGCCGGCGGCCTCCAGGGTCTCTTCCAGCGTGCCGACCACTTCCGTTCCCGGCAGCACAGGAAGACCCAGTTCCGCCATGCGCCTTCGCGCCATGTTCTTATCGCCCATCAGCCGGATCACTTCCGGCGTGGGACCGATAAAAGCCAGCTTGCAGGTCTCGCAGACCTCGGCAAACTTGGGGTTTTCCGCCAGGAATCCGTATCCGGGATGGATGGCCTCGGCACCCGTGATTTCAGCCGCTGAGATGATGGCGGCCACGTTCAGATAGCTTTCCGAGCTTCGCGCCGGGCCGATACAGACGGCTTCATCCGCAAACCGCACGTGGAGCGAATAGCGGTCGGCCTCCGAATAAACGGCGACGGTTCGAATGCCCAGCTCTTTGCAGGCGCAGATCACCCGCAGCGCAATTTCTCCCCGGTTGGCGATGAGAATTTTTTCAAACATGGGTCACGCTGGCCGGTACGATCCCGAACCCTCCGGCGGCTCGCTACCGGTCACACTTCAGCTTCACTTCTTAAGAAGGTTTGATGGTATAGAGGGGCTGTCCGTATTCGACGGGCTGGCCGTTCTCGACATGAATGCGCACAATCTCCCCGGCAAATTCGGATTCGATCTCATTCATCAGCTTCATCGCTTCCACGATGCAGAGCACCTGCCCCACCAGAACGGCATCACCCACGTTAACAAAGGGAGGCGCGTCCGGCGCGGCCGCCGCAAAAAAAGTCCCCACCATCGGCGACTTCAGGACATGCAGGTCCTCCGAAGGCGTCTCTGGCTCCGGTTCCGGCGCCGCCGCCGACTGGGGCTTAGCAGGCGGAGCGGTGGCGGCCGGCTCGGCGGGCCGCGAGGGGGAACTGGAATTCGAGCTCCCGGGCGCGTCCTGGACAGCCGCCATTCCCCCGGACGCCTGCCGCATGATGCGGATCCTCATCCCATCCTTTTCCATCTCAAATTCTGCAATTTCCCGCTCGATCAGCAGATCGATCAGTTGCTGGATCTCCTGAAGTTCCCAGCTCTTTGGCGATGCGGTTTCTCCGCTGCGGGATGATTTCTTGCCAGGCATATTCCTCTCAATGCTCCTATTCCTAGCTGGTAAACCAGGCGTCTTTTGACGCCGGAGTCAGAATTTCCGGTTCTCCGGCCGTCGCCAGTACGGTGTCCTCAATACGAACCCCGCCGAACCCCTCAAGGTAGACACCCGGCTCTACTGTTATAACACACCCCTTTTCAAGCCGCGATTTGCCGCCGCGGCCCACACGCGGGTTTTCGTGAATTTCCAGCCCCACGCCATGCCCTGTACTGTGCGTGAAATATCGATCCAAATTTCTCCGCTCTAAAGACTTCCGGGCGGCCGCATCAACCTCACCGGCCAGCCGCCCCGCGCGCACAGCCTGAATGGCGCATTCCTGAGCTTCCAGCACCCTGTGATAGAGCGTTCGGACTCGCCTTCCCGGCTGACCCAGATAAACGGTTCGGGTCATATCGGCTGCATATCCGCCCAGTATAGCACCGAGATCAATGATAACCAAATCGTTTTCCTTCAACAACTTGGAGGAAGGGCGCGCGTGCGGCCAGGCGCTTCGCCCGCCGGAGGCCACGATGGTTTCAAAGGCCGCACCCTCGGCGCCCTTTCGCTTCATCCGGTACTCGATCTCAGCCGCCAGATCGCTCTCCCTCGCCCCCGGAAGAATCTTCCCACGAACCTCCTCGAAAACCCTGGCGGTCAATTCTCCGGCCTTTCGGATGCAGTCAACTTCATCCGCGTCTTTCACGGCTCGAAGGTCTTCGACCATCCCGCCCGCCGCAACCCAGCGCAGCCTGGATCCTCCCGCCTGCTCAAGCGTGGCAAATTCACGGCAGGTAAGAACGGCATCATCATAGCCCACAGTCCCCAGCCGCCTTCTCCGAATTGCGCGCGCGGCTTCCTTGAGAAGACCGCCCTTGGCCTCGACGACTTCCACTCCCACTGCTTGTTCATTCGCCTGCAGCGTGTAGCGCGGGTCAACCCAGAGAAGACTCTCCGAACCTCCCACCAGCGCCACTCCCGCGCTTCCGCGGAAACCCGTCAGGTAAAAAATGTTGGGCAGGCTGGTAACCAGCAGCGCTGCAATCTTCTTCCGGTCGAAATGCGACTGCAGAATCCGCCGTCTTGCCTCGCAGGCATTCTGTTGGGCTTTGATATTCATCGTCTGAAAATAAAATGAGGAAGCCTTCGCCTCCTCATCAGGAAAATAGATTTTACTACGATTTACAGGCAGGGTTCCGGCTGAAGCGCCCTTACGAGGTCAAAATCTTGGGCGTCACGAAGAAAAGCAGCTCCTGGTCATTGCGTTGAACGCTGGTGCTCTTAAAGAGGTGTCCCAAAAGCGGAATATCTTCAACCCAGGGAACGCCGGTGGAAGAATTCGACGTCGTGTGGACCGTGACGCCGCCAAAAACCACCGTTCCGCCGTTCGGAACCAGCACCTGAGTGGTGGCGGATTGCGTATTGATCGTGGGCCCGGCGAACGTCAGCGCCGGCCCCGGCGAGGAATTCTGGATGTCGATGGTCAGGAAGACATGGCCATCCTGGGTCACCTGAGGCGTCACCTTCAGCTCCAGAGACGCCTGCACGTACTGGACGCTGATCGTATTATTGATGGTCGTCTGGATGGGAATCTGGGTCCCCTGGATAACCATCCCTTGCACGTTGTTCTGGGTCACAATGGACGGCCGTGAAATGGTCTTGGCCTGGTCGTGGGATTCGGCTGCTGAAATCGCGGCATTAATCGCATAATTCGCGCCCATGTTGGAAAGCACAAAAACCCCAAACCCCGTGGCGGCAGCGGTCGTGACCGTGGGTGGAGCGAGCGGGGTGCCCGAAACCGGGTTGCCTGTGGCTCCGGCCGTCACAACGCTTCCGGAACCATTCCGCTGGGCAAATGAAAGGGCCGTTGAAAGGTTGCGCGCAAAGTCCGAAGTAGCCCGGATAATCCGCGCTTCGATCGAAATCTGTTGCGCTTTCTGGTCCAGCCTGCCGATGACCGACTCAATGGCGGGAATCTGCGATGCGATATCGGAGATGATCAACGTATTGGTCCGCTCATCCACCAGAACGCTTCCCCGCCGGCTCAGCGCTCCGCCGCCAACCCAGGTCTTCAGCAAAGCGGCAAGGGTGGCGGCCTTGGCGTAATTGACCGGCCGGAAGACGGTGACGAGCGGAGCTAAATCCTCATCGGCGGCTCTCAGCTTTTGATCTTCCTGCTGCTCGCGCGTCAAGGTAGACATTTTGGCAATGCGCAGGACGTTTCCCTGCAACCGGTCGCCCAGCCCGTTGTTGCTCAAAACCAGATCCAGCGCCTGGTCCCAGGGCACGTCATCGAGAACCGCGGTAACCGACCCTGAAACATCCGGGTCCACTATAATATTCAGGCCGCTGACCTCATGAATCAGCCTGAAAAAGTCCTTGAGATCAACTCCCTTCAGGTTAAGAGAAATCAGCTTGCCGGTATACTTGGGATTTGTTTCCTCGCTCCCGTTCGAAGCAACCGGCGCCACGGCCCGGCTCATAGCCGCCTCTTGCACAGGGATCACGGTTTTCGCAGCCTGGGCAGCTTCAGGAAAAGCCTGTTTCCTATCCCGCCCTGGCCTCGCAACAGGGATTGCAGTGTCCCCGGCGGCAGCCCCGGCTGGTGTCGCTGGGTCCCGGTGAAGCGCAATCGTGCCGGCCTGATTGATCTCCGCCCTTTCTTCCGCTTGACCCGTAGACACTCCTGTGGCTTCTGCAACGATTTGGCCTGTGGCCGCCCGGCCATCGGGAGCCGGCCCTTCGGAGTAATTCCCGAGAGCCACGCTGCCTGAAACGTCACCCTGGCTGGCGCTATTCCGGGGCGTCAATTCAATGCGAAATCCTGTCGCCTGGCGGTCAACGCTGTAAGCAGGGTCTCCCTTAAGGTCTGCGACAACCCGGAGGGTCCCTCCGTATTCCCGGCTGAACCTTCCCACCCGTACACGGGCCAGCAGAGGCGAACCGGAAGCATATTCCCAGCGCCGGGTGCCGTTCCGCGCCCCTTCAAGGTCCAGCACCAGCCGGTTCGGGTTCTCCAGGTGGAGGACGCGATAGGCAACGGGGCGGCTGGTTGAAATGTCAATCGTCGTCCCCTTTCCGCCCTCAGCCGCTTGAATCAATACGGACTTCAGCCGGGTCAGAGGGGGCTCTCCCTGGGCAGTGACGGGATGGGGATTGCTCTTCACCTCAGCGTGGTGAGCGCCGGCAACATCCTTGGTCAAAGCCTCGGAGGCTTTCGCATTGCCATGAAGGACGGTTCCCCAGCCCAGGCCAAGCGCAACACACGACGCGACCAGCGCCAGAACATATTTTCGTTTCATCTTGCCTCCCACGGCTGCGAAGCCATTTTCAAAACAACCTCACGGGTTTCAACCCGGCCGCCCGCGTCCGGCTGGTTTTGCATAAAAGCGATCGAGTCTGGCGTGATTCGGGTCACCACGCCGTTGTGCACTTCATCGTGAACACGAAGAAAATAGGCCAGGTCCGTCCGACCCGTCACCACGGCGATCATGCTGTTCGTGGCATCCTCACGCACAATCCCGTCCAGCTTCAGTTGGCCAATCACCAGGCCGCGCACTCCGGGCGGCAGCGAGCCCTCCAGATCACCTCCGCCATTCAGACGCGGAGGTGGAGGAACCTTGAAGGGATCCCTTTTCCCTGCCCCTGCGTTCACTCTCGCGATTTCTTCGACCGGGCTGCGCGTCACCGGCTTCGAGGCCGGTCTGCTGGCGGAGCCGGCCCCTGCCCGGAGGTCCCTGGCCGAATCCTTCGCGCCGCGCGCGCTGCTGACCGTCGCTCCTCCTGAGACCATCAGGGCGGCGATCGCCAGGCCTGTCGCCAACCGGTTTCCCCAAAAACAACTCTTCGTTTGCTGGACCATAACGCTGCCCTCGTCCTACTTCCGCGCCTTCGTTCCCTTCGTCTTCCCTGCAGGTCGCGGCTGGTTGTAGTAAGTCGTAATCACACAGTTGGCCCCAACGGTCTCTTCGGGCGAGATCTTGTAGGATCCCATCCCACCGCCTTCCGCAGGCCCCAGGGCCAGGCCGGACACCGTAACGATCCGCTGCTCATGGGCCAGGCGGTCAAAAAACTGCAGCAGCCGGTAATAGGTTCCATCCAGGTGCAGCCGGTAGGGCATTTCCACATAAAGTTCCTTGCTCGCCAGCGTCTCCGCCACAAAGTTCCGGATGTGCACCTCACTTTTCGTTCCCGTTTCGTAGACGGATCTCACAAACATATCCGTCGCAGGCTCATCCGGAACAATCGACCGCAGCGTCAGAAGCTGCTCGCTGAGTTGCGCAATCCGGTTCACGTATTCGGTCTGCTCGCGCTTGAAGGCCTCGTTGCGGTCGTTTTCCGCCCGCAGATTTTTCACCTGTTGCTGCAGGGTATCCACTTCACTCGATTCGGGCAGTGCGAAATACCAGAAAGTGACCGCCGCAAGGATGACAGCAGCAACAACCAGAATGGCCGTTTGCACGCCAACCGAAAAATTGTTAAGACTCCTGGTCATGACGGCGTCCTCTCTTACCTTCCGCTCTCCGGCGGCAGCGCCGCCAATGGGGATGTCCCGCTGGTCGCCGACCCGGCCATCTCAGGACGGGCGTAGGAACAGTCCAGGTTGAACTTGAAGTTCGTCCGGTCGTTCTGGTTGTCCTGGTAATACTGCTTCAACTGGACGTCTCCAAACCGGGGTGAGCTCATCAGCGCCTTGATAAACTGCGCAATCGCCTGGACACTCCGCGATTCCCCCCGGATGTGCAACACGTTCCCTTCGGGGGTCACCTGCAACAGGTAGAGATCGTGGGTGGTGTTCACGGTCGCCCCCAGCCCCTCCATCAAATCGACCGGGCCCTGGCGGCTGGCCTGAAGTTTCTGGATGGTCTGAACGCGCTCCTCGAGGGTCTTGAGCTGGCGTTGATATTCCTGGTTCTGAGCCTTCACGGCGGCCAGATCTTTCTGCCGGACCTGTTCGCGGGCGAGCGCCGCCTGCTCCTGCTTGATCTGGTGGCTCCAGTAGATGTAAACAAAGCCGACCGTGCCCAGGGTGATGGCCAGAGCAACCATGAAAACCGTGGCCTGGCGCGCCGCTGCGGAAGGTCCGCCAACAACCTTGGCCTGCAGTGCTTCCTGCCCGAGCAAGTTGATTTTCATCATGGCGTGTCAAAACTCCTCAAAGCCAGTCCCATCGCCACGCACGCGCGAGGCGCCACTTCCGCCGTGTAACCCAGGTCAAACCGCGAGGGATCGATATTCACTCTGCGGAAAGGGTCCATGATTTCAATCGGAACATTGAAATCTTCCTTGAGCAGTCCCAGCAGTCCGGCCACCTTCGACGTTCCTCCCGCAAGGTAGATGGACTGAATGTTTTCAGGCGAGGTCGTCTGCCGGAAGAAATCAAGGGTTTTCTGGATCTCCAGCAGCAGGATCTCCGAGACGGAGCGTATATGCGGAGCGGCGGCATCGGCGGAAAGGTTTGGAAACGAATGCCCCTGCTTCAGAAGTTCCGCGTCTTCAAAGCTCAAGTCCAGCTCCTTCTGCAGCGTATCGGTATACTGGTTGCCTCCCACCGAAACGTCGCGCGTAAACAGGGGCGTGCCGTCCCGCACAATGTTGATGTTCATGGTGCTGGCCCCGATGTTCAGCAGGGCTACCAGCATGCCGGGTTCCGGGTCATAATTCGCCTCAAAGGCGTTTTGCAGCGCCAGAGCGTCAATATCCACGACCACCGGCGACATCCCGGCCTGGCTCAGAACGTTGGTATAATTCAGGATCTTCTCGCGCTTCGCCGCCACCAGCATGACGTCCAAGCCGTCTCCCGCCGCCGGCCCCATCACCTGGTAGCTCAAGTTGACATCGGCCACATCAAAGGGAATGTACTGTTGCGCCTCGTAGGAGATTGCAGAGGCAACCTCGGAGTCGTTCGCGGCGCTCATGGAAATCCTCTTGACGATGACCGAATGCCCCGACACCGAAGTTGCAACTTCCCGAAGTTTGATCTTGTTGTCAGTGAATATCTTCTTGATGGCGGAAGAAACCAGCAGCGCATCCATAATCGAACCGTCCACCACCACGTCCTGGCCGAGCGATTCCATGCCCAGGCTCACCAGTTCGTACTCCGTCCCTTTCCGGGCAAGCTCAACGGCCTTGACCGAGCTTGAGCCGATATCGAGCCCCACCAGTCTCTTGGGTTTCCCCCAGAACATAAGCCCTACTCCCTCTCAGCACCGGGCCCGCAGCCTTCTAAGGAGCGCTGCTGAGGGCGCACGGTCTGCGTTTCCGATCGGCGGTCCAGCGCCGCTGATCGTTCCACCCTGAAATCATTCACTCCCGGCCACCGCCTATTCCAACCACCTGCAGCGCGGCGGCTTGCACGTTCGTTAAGTCCATCGGCACATACGGGCGAGAACAAGAGAACCTTAAATGTTTTTAGTCCTGATAATGTTTTAGTCCTGATAAGATCCTGTTTCTCCGCCTTTCGGCTCCCAGCCTTCCCGGTTAATCGACCTGAAGCGAGACCTGGCCCGTATGGCTCAACGATTGCGCCGTGGCCGTAATCGTGACGGTATAGCTCCCGGCAGGCGTTCCGCTGCTCGGTCCCGGCGAAACACCGCCGCCGCCCCCGCCACAGGCCACCAGCACCAGGCAGATCAGCAGGGCCACGGAAACATTCCGGATCATCGTGGCCCGCAAAGGCTCCCGTGTCCGGACCGAAACCAGCATGAGGCCGAGCAAAGCGCCCCACGCCCCGAGCAGAAACCATCGGAGGCGCGGACCCTCTCCGGGAAAGAACAAAGTGTCGGGAGGAGGGTTCAGCAGTGCCCGCGAGGCCGTGTGCACGGCCAGCGAGACCTGGGCGGGGCCGGAAGGACCCACTGGCACGGTGGAAGAGGAGAACGAGCAAGTGGCCGCGGCTGGAACCCCGCCGCAGGAGAGCGACACCGGCACATCAAATCCGTTAAGGGGTGTCAGCGTCAGGGTATAGTTCGCCGTCTGTCCCGCCTGAATCGACGCGGCCGCCGGAGAAGACGCAAGGGTGAAATCCGCAAACTTCACCGACAGCGTGAGCGTCGCCATCGCCGTGCCGGAAAACGCCGTGCCCGACCCGGATGAGCTGCTTGATGTGGTGGATGTCTGGCTGGCCGTCGCAACCGTTCCCGTCACCGTAAAACTGAGTGACGATGAAGTCACGGCGTTCAGATTCCCCACGGTCAGCGTGCTCGATTGCCCGGGATCGATCGAGGCGGGGCCAAAGGCGCAGGTGGCGGGCGCAATGTTTTCACATCCGAGAACAATCGAGCCCGTAAACCCGTTGCTGGTTGACGCGGACAGGGTGAATTGCGCCTGGCCGGTTCCCTGGAGCACGGTCACCGAACTCGGGTTCGCCGCCAGGGTAAAGGAGATCACGCCGCTTCCGGTCAGGCTGACGGTTTGCGGACTTCCTGCCGCGTTGTCGCTGAGGGCAAGCGTTCCCGACGTGCTCCCGGTCTGTTGCGGCGTGAAAGTGACGCTGATCGCGCAGCTTGCGCCGGGCGCGAGACTTGAGCCGCAGTTGTTGCTCTCGGCGAAATTTCCGGCCGTTGTGATGCCTGCTATCGCTATTGGCGCCCCACCCGTGTTCGACAGCGTCACCGTCTGCGGCGGGCTCGTGGCGCCCACTCCCTGTGACCCGAAAGTGAGCGCGGACGGCGACAGGCTGGCGGCCGGAGGGGTTGCGCCGGTTCCGCTCAGGGTGATCGTTTGCGGGGAGCCGAGTCCCGTGTCCGTGAGGGTGAGCGTTCCCACGCTGGTTCCGAGAGCAGCGGGCGAAAAACTGACCGCGATGGCACAACTGCCGCCCGGATTCACCACGCTGCCGCAGGTGTTCGACTCCGTAAAACCTCCGCCGGCCCGGATGCTGGATAGATCGAGCGGCGACGGCGCGGGGTTCGTCAAAGTCACCGTCTGCGTGCTCGTCGTTCCAACAGTCACCAGTCCGAAATTCAGGCTGGCCGCCGAAAGGCTGACCGCCCCGCTGGTTCCAAAGCCGCTCAGCTTGACCGTGTGGGGACTGCCCTCCGCGCTGTCAGTTATCACCAGAGTTCCCGTCCGCGTGCCGGTTTCCGCCGGCGTGAAAGTACCGCTGATCGTGCACTGGGTTCCCGCAGAAACCGTCTTTCCGCACTGGCTCGTCTCCGCAAAGTCACCCGTCACCGAGATGCCGGCGATACTGAGCGCCGCGCTTCCGGCATCGCCGAGCTTGATGATTGACGGCGTGCTGGTGGTGTTGATCTCCTGGCCGGCAAAAGCCAAGGGATTGGGAACTGCGGTGAGCCCGGCGGCGTTCTGCGGACCGATTTTGGCGATCCAGGCATCATAGGACCCGCCCGTGTAACCGGTGGTCAGGGCGGGGGTGGTCACCGGGAAGTCGGTTGAAAAAGTGTCGCCGGCGACGTAGAGGTTTCCGGAAGAATCAAGCGCCAGGTCGTTCGCGGCTTCGTCGCCGGCGCCGCCCAGGTAAGTGGAAAAAAGCAGGGTGGAACCCGTGGCGTTGAACTTGCTGACGATAGCATCGTAGAAGCCGCCGCTCGCCGCCTGCAGCGGGGAGGCCACGGGAAACTTCCCGCCATAGGCGAATCCGGCGATGGTGGCGTTGCCGGAACCGTCCACGACGATGGCGTTCGCCTGGTCCGGGTTGATGCTGCCCAGATACGTCGCGTAATTGATGGCGTCCCCCGCCGCAGCGATCTTGGCCACAAAAGCTTCATTCGAACCGCCCCAGACCGTGTCATAGGCTCCCGGCGTCACGGGAAAATCCTTGGAAGTGGTCCATCCCGTCACGTAGGCGGCGCCGGAAGCATCGAGCGCAATGCCCGATCCGTAACTGGCCGCGGTGCCGCCCAGGTAGCTGGAATAAACCAGCGCCGATCCGGCTGCGTTCAGCTTGCTGACAAAACTTTCAAAACAGGGGAAATTGCTCAGCGCCGAACCGCACGCCCCCGCCGTGTATTTCGGCATAAAGCCGCCCTGCACGGGAAAATTTGCGGAGTTGGTCTGGCCGGTCAGATAAACATCGCCGGAAGAATCGAGGACGATATCGCTGACATGATCTTCCTGGCTGCCGCCGATGTAAGTGGAATAGACCAGAGCGCTTCCCGAAGGATTGATCTTGGCCACAAAACCGTCAAACGGCCCGCCGCCGTAGCCAGTCTGAAGCGCTCCGTAGGTGACGGGGAAATTGGGCCCCGCCGTCAGTCCGCCGATATAGGTGTTGCCGTTTGAATCCGCCGCGATGCTGCTGGCGAAATCATCTCCCGTCCCGCCCAGGTAGGTGGAATAAACCAGGCTGGACCCGGACGCGCTGAGCTTGGCGGCAAAAGCGTCATAGCACGGATTGGGGTAGGCGGTGGTGCCGCAGGCGCCTCCTCCGTTCGCACCCTGCACGGGGCTTACCGTGGGAAAATCCACCGAGTCAGTGAACCCTGCGACATAGGCCTGCCCTGAGGCATCGACGGCGATGCGGACCCCGCGATCGTCTCCGGTTCCTCCCAGATAAGTGGAATAGACAAGCCCCGTCCCCTGCGGATTGAGCTTGGCCACAAAGGCGTCGAAACAGGGAGCGGTGTTAACCTCGGTATTGCAGCTTCCGCCCGCGAAGAGGCCCTGAACGCCGCCGCGGACCGGGAAATCGGTGGAACTGGTGTAGCCCGTGATGTAAGTGTAACCGGACCCGTCCACCGCAATGCCGGTTGCGCCGTTGTAATCGGTCCCGCCGAGGTAGGTGGAATAGCTCAGGACCGGGTCGATCACCAGCGGCCTTGCAGGATCGTAGCGGCCCACAACAAAACCAACCTGCCCGCCGGGCTCAACCACGTAGCGGGCTTCAAGGAAATGTTTCTTCGAATCCGCGCCGGGCTGATATGCGCGCGGTGCTCGGAAGCGCACATCGCCTGCGCGCGTGCGCACCACAAGGTCGCCGCTCCGGTTAAGGCGCAGCTTCGCCGGATGATAATTTGCTCCGGCAACTTTCAGCCGCACCGAACCGGGCTTTGCGCCCGGCTCGACCTCGATGTCGAACTCAATCTCCCGCCGGCCGCCGTGATACACAACGTCGATGCCGGGATAGACGCGATGGACTTTCACTCTGGAGTAGGCCGGAACGTCCCGGACCCACTTCGCCGGGTTGTTGCCGATCAGATAGTTCGTCCTGCCGCTTTCCGGGTCCAGCCCTTCAATGCGAGGCGCGGCCGCCGCTCCCACCCAGCGCAGGCGCAGAACATCTTTCTTGGGCGAATTCCGGCGAGCGGCGCGGGCAGCGGACCCGCCGGCCGGAAAAGGATTGGGAGAATGCGCGGCGCTTCGTTCGAGCGACATCACCGCCTCTTTTTCGGTCAGGAAAATGGCATAGCCGCTTCCGCGCGCCAGAAACTTCACCGCGGGATTCGCCTGCCCGCAGTTCTGCTCAAAGGCCAGCGGCAGAGAAACGTAATGGAGGTTAGCGGCCGAGGGTGTTGGCCGTTTCGGATTCTCAGCCGAGGCAGCAACCAACACGCCCAGCGTCATGGCCAGCAAAACGGCGCGGGCGGCATTCCAGCAAGCCTCCGCGCATCCAGCAAGCTGGTCAGAAAAAGGCCCGGAATCGTTCAAAGTTTCCCCTGCGGCGGCCCGGGCTATCAAATTCTGGCGCGCAGCCCGCGCTCGGCGCATGAGGAAAATCGTCAGATCAAAGGAAGGACATGAAAAAAGGCGGAAGCCACGACGCTGGTCCGTGCGTGGGATGGTTCTTGTAGAGACGTTCCGCTGGAACGTCTCATCTTCGCAGACGCCTCACCGAGGCGTCTCTACAGGCCGGCGTTGCGGCTATTTCTTTGTGCAGCGCGTAAACAGTTGATCGAGCAGTTCGATTGCGAGGTCCATTTCCTCGCGGGTGATGGTGAAAGCGGGCGACAGCGTAAAGACGTTCTTGTAATATCCGCCCACGTCGAGCACCAGGCCCAGCTTGCGGCCGCGCGCTTCCAGGTTGCCCGCCAGGCCTTCGGCAAAGATGCGGTCGGTCAGTTCGCGGTCGGGAGTAGTGCGGTCGGATTTGGTGACCTCGATCCGCAGCGCCAGGCCCAGGCCATCCACCTGCCCGATTGATTCCGGATGCCGCCGCTCGAGTTCGCGAAGCCCGGCCAGAAAGTAGGCGCCCTTCTCGTTCACCAGCGTTTCGTAATCCTCTTCTTCGAGCATCTTCAGCGTTTCGAGCGCCACGGCGGTGCCCAGCGGATTGGCGGAAAAGGTTGAATGGGTTGCGCCCGGAGGAAACACGTCCGGCGAGATCAATTCCTCGCGCGCCCAGACGCCCGAAATCGGATTCAGGCCGTTGGTCAGCGCCTTGCCGAACACGATGATGTCCGGCGTAATACCGAAATTCTCAATCGCCCAGAATTTGCCCGTGCGGTAAAAGCCCATCTGGATTTCATCGTCCACGATCAGGAGCTTGTGCTTGTCGCAGGTCTCCTTCAACCGCTTGAAATAATCGGCCGGCGGAATGATGTAGCCGCCCGTGCCCTGCACCGCCTCGATATAAAAAGCCCCGTACTCGGACGCCTCGGCCTTGGCATCCCACACCCCGTAATATTCCGAGTCAAACAGTTTTTCAAACTGCTCCTCGCAATAAAGCCCGCAGGTGTCCGGCTTCAGCCCGTAGAGGCAGCGCTGGCAATAGGGATAGAAAACAAATTGCGCGCGGTCGCTGAAGTGGCCGAAGCGGCGGCGGTAGCGGTAGCTGGAGGTGATGGCCGAGGCCCCCAGCGTCCGCCCGTGATAGCTTCCCATAAAAGCGAACATCAGGTTCCGGCCCGTCGCGTTGCGCACCAGCTTGAGCGAATCCTCGATGGCCTGCGCGCCGCCCACGTTGAAATGGACGCGCCCTTTCACCCCAAACTGCTTTTCGCAATGCTGCGCGATGCGCGCCGCCACCTCCACCTTTTCGGCATGGAGATACTGGCAGGCCAGTTGCGGCAGCCGGTCCACCTGCCGCTTCAGCGCTTCGTTCAGGCGCGGATTCTTGTAGCCAAAGCTCGCCGCGGAATACCACATCTGCAAGTCGAGATAAGGCGTGCCCTGCTCATCGTAAAGGTAGCAGCCTTCACAGTTGGCAAAGATCTTGGGCGGTTCGAGATAGTGCACCGTGTCGCCAAACGAGCAGTAGCGGCGCTCGAGATCGAGCAATTCAGCCGTCTTGGTATTTGTTTCCGGCAATGACATGGATAAGCTTCACCTTCGTCCCGATGGGTTAACTCAATTTCTCTTCACCTGTTGCTGAAAAACGTTTTCGTACCGTGTCATTCCGAGCCCCCATTCGCTGCGCTCAGGGCAGGCTGTTCGCCCTCCACTCTGTAGCGGCGGTGTCCTCACCGCCGGCCTTGGGTGAACGGCACTGAGTGAAACGAAGGGGCTCAGGATAAACTCCGCGAGGAATCTGCTGTATCTTCTTGAAAAAAGCAGATCCCTCGCTTCGCTCGGGATGACGTCGCTCGCGGCTTTTTTCTACAGCCCGCTACGTCGCGGAACTCACAACAACTTCGCTCGCGCAGCCCCCGGCCTCCATCAGTTCGGCCAAATCCTTTTGCACATCGCCAAAAGTTTCAAAGGGCCGGCAAGCCAGGCCGCGCTCGCGGCAGTAAGCCAGCAGTTCCTGCTTGGCGAAAACAACGTCCGCTTCTTCCACCGCGAACCGGTCGGAGAGCCCGTCGCCGATAAAGACGACCGGCTGCTGCTTTTTTCGAAGCTGGCGGATCACCGCCGGCTTGCAGGTGGCGCAGCCATGCTCGCAGCCATGCTGGCTGTGGGGGAAAGTGGCGCGCAACCCACCCGCCTCCAGTTCCAGCCCGGTGGAAAACAGATGGCGGCCGTTCCGGAGTTCGCCGTTCGCTCCCACGCGCTTCAGAACGCGGCGAATGACGTAATCAAAACCGTCGCTGACAATATAGAAAGGCAGTTGCCGGTCCTTCAGAAAGCGGAAAAACGCCGGAAAGCCGGGATCAAGAGGGATCGCATCGATGAGCGCATTCAGTTGTTTCGCCGTAGCCCGCACCAGCGCCGCCTGCCTCTCAAAGCACTCACGGGAGCCGATATCGCCCCGCAGCCACTGTTCCTCCACCTCCCGCCAGGAAGGGTCCGCGTACTTTTCCAGGATCACGTCCGTTGCGTCCAGGCGCGTAATCGTCCCGTCAAAGTCGGAAAAAACAACCGGCTTCCGCGACAAAATTTGGCTGCGGGCATCCCCCGCAAATTTTCCCCTCAAGTGTTTCTCCCTTCCCTCCGAAAGCTTAAGCAGAGGGTCACAGATGGCTAGGTAGAAGGAATCACCCCCTCCTGCACGCCCTACGCGCTACCTGCCGCCTGTTACCCACCCTACTCCCCACGCTCGTCCACTAGGCGTTTGCGCTTCCGCCCATGGACGAGCGATCCTGGGGAGCAAAAACGGAAAGCCAGCCGGTACATCCCGCAAAGTTGATTGGCCCAAACGTCCGGATAGCGGGCCTCCAGATTTTTTCGGACCGCATCCTCCATCGCTGAGGCCGAAACCCCGTTGGTCAGTTCCAATCGAAATTCCAGAACGTCGTGCAGACCTTCCTGCCGCACCGCCACCTGCCAGTTGGAGGAAAGCCCGGGCACGTCGCCCAGGACCTTTTCAAAAATCTCCGGGTACATGTTGCCCGCGCCCATCACCACCATTTCGTCGCGGCGTCCCCGGATGCGCGCAAGGCGGCGGATGGGCATTCCGCAGGGGCAGGTTCCATCGAGAAAGCGCGTGATATCCCGCACCCGATAGCGGATCAGAGGCATGGTTCGGCGCGACAGCGTGGTCACCACCAGTTCGCCATAACCTTCCGGGTCGGGGTCAAGAATCTCAAACAGCAGATTGAACTCATCCACGTGGTAGCCCTGGCGCTCCCGGCACTCCATCCCGGCGCCGCCGCCCATTTCGGTTGAGCCGTAGCCGAGCATCACCGGAGCGTTCCAGATGCGCTGAACGTAATCGCGATAAGGATCGGTCATGCGGTCGCCCGCCGCAAAGATCAGCTTGACCGGAAAGCTTCCCTGCTTCTCGGCGATTTCACTCAGGCTGACCAGCCAGGTCGGGTCCGCCACAATCACGTTGTAGCGATAAAGGGACAGCCGGTCGTAAACCTCTTGCGGGGTCGGCTTGCCCACGGCCGAGCAGAAAACGTCCAACTGCTTGCAGGCCAGAAAAGTCACCCAACTGCTGATCCAGTATCCCGCGTCAAAGGTGCAGACCGCGCGGTCGCCCGCCCGCAGGCCGTTTTCATAAAACACCGCAGCCTCATAACGCGCCGCAAAGTCCAGCTCATCATAACCAAAATAAACCCGCTTGGGTCCGCCGGAGGTTCCCGTGGTTTCAAACACCGCCTGGGGTTCCCGGCACAAAAACTCTTCAGCCGGCAACCCGCGAATGTCTTCAGGAGTGGTAAAGATCCCGCCCAGGTCCTCGGGCCGGCGAACCTGTTCGGCGCGAAGGCCGGCCTCCCGAAGCTTTCGCGAAAAGAACTTCTGGTGGACGCCCGCGTAACGAACAGCACGCCGGAAACCGTCCATCTGAATCCTGCGGACGAGGCCGGGCGGAAGGACCTTGCCCCACCGGACAAGCCGGGGAATGGAGCCGCCAATCAGCCGGCGTTCAACGATCTGTCGTAAGTCAGCGATCATGAAATTCAGAACTGAACGGGGCCGAGCCCTATCAACCTTACATCAGGTAGGCGGATTCGCCCGTAGCCGGCGAAGGCGCCGCCAGCAGATCGATGTACGTGGCCTTGTCCAGCAAGGCTCGGGCAACCTGGGCGACGGCATAAGCGGCATCCGGCCGCGCCATCTCCCGCTCGCGCAGGCTCAACGTCTCAAGCTGCATGGGATCATCGAGCAAATCGGAGAGCCGCGCCGGGATTTCTTCAGGCCGCTCGACCGTCAGCCCCACACCGCGCTGAACCAGGAATTTGAGCTGGGCTTCCTCCATGCCGGGAATCGGAAAGGTCAGAATCATGGGAAGGCCCGCGGCCAAAGCCTCGGAGGCCGTAACGCTTCCCGGGTTGGTAATCAGCAAGTCCGCCGCTCCCATCAATTCAGGAATGGAATCCGGCCAGCCAAAAACGTGCAGGTCCAGGGCCAGCCTCCCTCGAAACGCCTCCAGGCGCTGCCGCATGGCGCGATTTTGTCCGGCCACTACCACCACCTGGACGGGCTGGCGGCACCTTTCCAGGCTTCGGATCATGGCCTCAAGCGGAGCGGGCTCGATGGCGCCACCCATCACCAGCACCACCGGCCGATTCACGTGCAAACCCAGAGCGCGGCGGAGCTCCTCGCGGTCAAAACGGAGAGCGAAACCCGAGTCAACCGGCACGCCGCAGTTCACGATGCGATTGGCGGAAACGCCCCAGGAAATCATCTGGCGCTTGGCTTCGTCACTGCCCACGCAATGAACGTCAATTTCAGCTTTGATCCAGGGCGGCGCCGCAAAAAAGTCCGTTTGAACCGCCAGGATCGGAGCGTCAAACCACCCTTCACGCCTGCCGAGCGTGGCAAGCTCAGCGGCCCCGGTATCCGCCACAATCACCAGGTGTGGGCGAAAGGACCGGAGACGGGCAAGAGCCTCCCGGCAGCCGCGCCGCAACAACCACTCCGGAACCGTCTTCCGAAGCTGTTTCCGCCGCCGCCAGCCCCACAGCTTGCGCCAGACCCGCGGGGC
>Ga0307373_10006044_pt1 | contig 19462 bp, 17 predicted proteins | sample OX2MG_FD_202534 | JGI IMG/M metagenome (GOLD analysis project Ga0307373, IMG submission 202534) | Soil microbial communities from Risofladan, Vaasa, Finland - OX-2 | ecosystem: Environmental > Terrestrial > Soil > Coastal area > Acid sulfate soil | place: Finland: Risofladan, Vaasa | collected...
GTGGGTCGCCCGCCTGATGGCCGCGATCGAGCCGCGCCCCGACGACACGTTCGTCGAGATCGGGCCAGGCCGGGGGGCCGTCACGCTGCCGCTGGCCGGGCTGGTGGCGCGCGTGATTGCCGTCGAGATCGATCGCGATCTGGCAGCCGGTCTCGCCTCCCGCGCGCCGGCGAACTGCAGCATCCTCGAGGGCGATGTGCTCGAGATCGATCTGGCGGCCGCGGTGGCGACGCACCGTGTGGGCCCCGCGGACGCCGGCGCGCTGCGCATCGTCGGAAACCTTCCCTACAACATCTCGTCGCCCATCCTCCGCCGGCTCGTCGAACTGTACGGCGCCGGGCTGCCGGTCCGCGATGCCACGCTCATGCTGCAGCGCGAGGTGGCGGACCGTCTCCTGGCAGCGCCCGGCTCCCGTGACTACGGACGGCTCACAATCCTGGTCCGGCTGCACGCCGACGTGGTCCCGCTCCTCAGCCTGCCGCCCGGGGCGTTCAGGCCGCCCCCGGCGGTCCAATCCTCGGTCGTCCGGCTGACGTTTCATCCCCCGGCCGTGCCGATCGCCGATCCCGGGGCGTTCGACCGGTTCGTCCGGGAGCTGTTCGCCCACCGCCGGAAGACACTGGCGGCCATTCTGCGGCCGCTGGCGGCCGCCCGCGGGCTCGATGCCGCCGGAATCCTTGCCTCGGCCGGACTGGATTCCCGGCGCCGGCCCGAGACACTGGATCTGGCGGAACTGGCTCGGCTCGCAGAGGTTTTCACTTCGACGCCCCCCGGCGCTGTGCTATAGTTTCGCCAGTACGGGCTTCACTCAGTGGCCGTCCGCTGCCGCTCCGGATCGAGGGCGCGCACGGACCGACACGCTCGCCGTTCGACAGGCTTCCCAGCAGCCTGCGCGGCGCCGGCGGCATGTATCGCCGGTTGCCGCAGCCCCGTCCGCCGGTCCCGCCCGGGACAGCACGGCGTGACGGCTCGATGCAGATTCCGAGGTTCTCCCGACCGGTGGCAGCGGCCTGGTCTTTCGAGGCCGCGGACCGGCCGATGGCTGGCGCCGTCGGCGCCGGTGCCGTGAACGGCTGGCTGATATCCCGATGACGATGATGACTGAGACCGGCGGGGCCGCCGGTGCCGGAGCCCTCGAGGTCGTGCCGCTCGGCGGCCTCGGCGAGTTCGGCATGAACATGATGGCGCTCACCTGGGGTGAGACGACCATCGTGATCGATGCCGGGGTGATGTTCGCCGAGCCGGAACTGCCGGGCGTCGACCTGATCATCCCGGACCTGAGCTACCTGGAGCAGCGGGCCGGGCAGGTCAAGGCGCTGGTCTTCACGCACGGCCACGAGGATCATATCGGTGCCGTGGCGTACGTGCTGCCGTTGGTGGACGGCCCGGTCTACGGGACGCCGCTGACGCTGGCGCTCATCGAGCCGAAACTGCAGGAGCACGGCCTGGAGTCGGGCGATCGGCTCGTCCGCGTCCGGCCCCGCGAGCAGGTCGTCGTCGGCGATTTCACGATCGAGTTCCTCCGGGTCACGCACAGCATTCCCGACTGCGTGGCCCTGGCGATCCACACCCCCGTGGGGACGATCGTGCACACGGGCGACTTCAAGATCGACCAGACGCCGATCGACGGCGAGCATACCGACCTGCACCGGTTCGCGGAGCTCGGCGCCGCGGGGGTGCTGGCGCTCTTCGCCGACAGCACGAACATCGAACGGCCCGGCTTCACCGGCTCCGAGCTGGAGGTGGTCGACGCGTTCGAGGAACTGTTCACGAGCTGTACCGGAAAACTGGTGGTGGCGGCCTTTTCGTCGAGCCTGTACCGGATGCAGATTCTGGTGAACCTCGCCGCGCAGTTCAACCGCAAGGTGGCGTTCGTCGGCCGGGGCATGATCGAGAACTCGCAAATCGGGATGCGGCTGGGCCACCTGCGGGTGCCCGAGGGCCTGGTGATTCGCGACAGCGACGTGCCGTCCTGGCCGGCGCGGGACGTCCTGTGCCTGACGACCGGCTCGCAGGGCGAGCCGCTGGCGGCGCTGTCACGGATCGCGATCGACGACCATCGGCACGTCCACCTCGGGCCCGGGGACACGGTGGTCCTGTCTGCCCGCGCGATTCCGGGCAACGAGAAGGCGATCGGCCGTGTCATGAATCATCTGGCGCGGCGGGGCGCCCGCGTCGTGCACGAAGGCATCAAGCGGGTGCACGTGTCCGGGCACGGGAGCGCCGAAGAGCTGAAACTCATGCTCTCCCTGGTCAGGCCGCGCTACTTCGTGCCGATACACGGGGAGTACCGACAGCTTGCGCTGCACGCCCGGATTGCCGCCGACGTCACGGCCGGAGCGACGTCGCCCACCGAGGTCATGCTGCTCGAGAACGGGGACGTGCTCCGCTTCGACGCGGCCGGCGCGCACCGGGCCGAACGGGCCCCGGTCGGCCGGGTCCTCATCGACGGGACGCGCGTGGGCGAAGTCGGCGACGAGGTCCTGCGCGACCGGCGCCATCTGGCGGCGGATGGTCTGCTGGTGCCGGTCGTGGCCATCAGCCGGCAGACGGGCGCCCTGGAAGGCGCGCCCGACATCATTACCAGGGGCTTCGTGCTGGACCATACGGGCGACGGGCTGCTGGCCGAGGCGATCCGGCTCCTGACGGAGGTCGTCGAAGGGACCAGCGTCGAGGAACGAACGGATCAGGGGCTCATCGCGGAACGGATTCGCGTCGAGGTCCGTCGCTTCTTCCGGAAGCGGACCGGACGCCGGCCGCTGGTGCTGCCGGTCATCATGGAGATCTGACGGTGGTCCGATCGAATGTATCGCGGCGGACGAGCGAGTTCCTGGGCATCGTGCTGTTCGCGATCGCCCTCATCTGGCTGATTGCGCTCGCGAGCTACAATCCGTCCGACCCGGTCTGGTTCTTCAGCGTCGGGTCCCGGGCGGTGCCGGCGAATTTCGCCGGGAGGGTCGGCGCGTTCCTCGCCGAGTTCTCGTTTCAGCTGTTCGGCTACGCCTCCTACCTGATTCCGGCCATCGTCGCCTTCATCGGCTGGCACCTGTTCTGGTGCACGCGCATCGACGCGGTCGGGACCAAGGCGCTGGGGGGGGCGCTGCTCTTCGGCTGCGTGAGCAGCCTGCTCAGCCTCGGGTTCGGGTCCGTGCCGCTGACCGGCCGGACGTTCCGCGCCGGCGGCTATCTGGGCCAGTGGCTGTCGGCGGAGCTGTCGGCGTCGCTCAACCGGACGGGATCGATCATCGTCATTCTCACGCTGCTGTTCCTGGCCGTGATCCTGTCGACGCAGTTCTCGCTCGGCCGGATGTTCGCCTCGGTCGCCGGGGCGGTCCGTGGCGGCGTGGATCAGGCGGCCGGCGCGATGCGCGAATTCCGCGAGGAACGCCGGCGCAACGTGCAGCGCAAGGAAGTCATTGCGAGGCACGCGAAGCGGGCGGCCGACACGGGCGGCGCCCCGCCGGTGCTGGACCCGGACCTGCCGCTGCGGCCGGCCAGGCGTCAGGGCGGCGCCGAGCCTGTGGCCGCGGCGCCCGCGCGCAGCGCGGCCACCGTCCGCCAGCCGAAAGTCGCCCCGCCGCCTTCCCCGCCCCTGCCCCTGGCCGATCCGGAGCCGGCGCTGAAGACGCCGGCCGAGCGCCGGCTCGGCGGCTATTCGCTGCCGCCGCTGGCGCTGCTCGACGCGCCGAAGACGGAGCGGAAGATCGACGAACGGGAGCTCATGGAGGGCGCGCGGCTGCTCGAGGAGAAATGCCGCGAGTTCGCGGTCGAAGGGCACGTCGTGCAGATTCATCCCGGGCCGGTGGTGACGACGTACGAGTTCAAGCCGGATGCCGGCGTCAAGTACGCGAAGATCACCGGGCTGGCCGACGACCTGTGCCTGGCCATGCAGGCCGAGTCGGTCATCATCGACCGGATTCCCGGCAAGTCGACCGTCGGCATCCAGATCCCGAACGCGACGCGCGAACAGATTTCGCTGCGCGAACTGCTCGAGTCCGAGGTGTACCGCCGGTCGCCGTCGAAGCTGGCGCTGGCGCTCGGCAAGACGATCCACGGCGAGCCGTTCGTGACGGATCTCGCCGCCATGCCCCACCTGCTCATCGCCGGCTCGACCGGCTCGGGCAAGTCGGTCTCGCTCAACGCGATGCTGACCAGCATCCTCTATCGGGCCACGCCGGACGACGTGCGGATGATCATGATCGATCCGAAGCGGCTCGAGCTCGGGATGTACGAGGACATTCCCCACCTGCTCACCCCGGTCGTCGTGGACCCGAAGCAGGCCGCGAACGCGCTGCGCTGGGCCGTGCGGGAAATGGAAGAGCGGTACAAGACCCTGGCGGCGGAGGGGGTCCGGAACATCGAGCAGTTCAACCGGAACGTGCAGCACGCGCTGGCCGACAAGGCGGCGCCGGCCGACGGCGAGAAGCCGAAGCCGCTCCCCTACGTCATCGTCATCATCGACGAGCTGGCCGACCTCATGATGGTCGCCAGTAACGAGGTGGAGGAATCGATTGCCCGCCTGGCGCAGATGGCGCGGGCCGTCGGCATTCATCTGCTCCTCGCGACGCAGCGCCCGTCGGTCGACGTCATCACCGGGCTCATCAAGGCGAACCTGCCGGCCCGGATCTCGTTCCGCGTCTCGTCCAAGACCGACTCGCGGACGATTCTCGACGGCAACGGCGCCGAACAGCTCCTCGGCCGGGGCGACATGCTGTATCTGCCGCCCGCCTCGTCGCGCTTCATCCGGATCCACGGCCCGTACATTTCGGAGCAGGAGAGCGCGCGGCTGGCCAGCTTCCTGCGCAAACAGGGCAAGCCGGTCTACGACGAGACGATCACCGCGGAAGACAAGGTGGCCGACACGATCGCAATGGACAAGGACGAACTGTACGACGAGGCGGCGCGCATCATCGTCTCCAGCGGCCAGGCATCGATTTCGTACCTGCAGCGCCGCCTGCGGATCGGCTTCAGCCGGGCCGCGCGACTGGTCGACATGATGGAGATGGAGGGGCTCGTCTCGGCCGCCGCCGGAGGCAAGCCGCGCGAAGTGCTCGTCGACAAGGGCTACTTCGACGAAGTCGACGCGCAACTCCGCTGAGGGAGATCCCCAGGGCATGCGAGTCCTCACCCTGTGTGCCGCTGCCACGCTGGCGCTGGCACTCGCGGTTCCAGCCCGCGCCGCCGACCCGGCGGCCACGATGTACCGATCCGCGCTCGCGCGCGAGCGGGCGGTGCGCGCCCGGCTGAACAGCGCCGCCGGGCACAGCGCCGCCACGCTGAACGCCATCCGGGCCGTCGTCCTCGACTACGAACGCCTCGTGCTGCGGTACCCCCGCAGCGGGTACTGCGACAACGCCCTCTGGCGCGGCGCACAGCTGGCCAGCGACGCCTTCACGTTCTTCGGACAGCCTCGCGACCGCCGCACGGCCGTCCACCTCATTCACTGGCTGCACACGCAGTATCCGTACAGCCCCTACGCGCATCGCGCCCCCGGCGCCGCCCCGCCTCCGCGGATCACGGCCCCGCGAACCGCCCGGGCCGCGCCGCCCGTCCGGCGGCCGCCGCCTCGGGCGCCGGCGCCGCCGCGCGCCGCCCCGGCGCCGCAGGCCGGGGCCCGCGACGTCACCCGCGCCTCGGACGATCGCGACGCCACGCTGCGCGGCATCACGCGATCCGTGTTTCCGGGCCGCGTCCGGGTCTCGATCGAGCTCGACCGCGAAGCCCTGTACGAAGAGCAGCGCGCGAGCGATCCCAGCCGCCTGATCTTCGACTTCGAGACGACCCGGCCGCTGCCCGATCTCACGCACGCCCGCTTCACCTACCGGCATGCGGACGCGGTCCGCGACGTCCACGTGACCGGCACCGACGACAACCGGACGCGGGTCACCATCGATCTGACCGGCGTCACGTCGTACGCCACGTTCGCGCTCTACAACCCCTATCGCCTGGTCATCGATTGCCGCACGTCGCCGCCGCATCCGGCGCCCGCGGCCCCCCCTGAGGCGAATGCGGCGCCACCGCCGGTCCCGCTCGAGGCCTCGGCGATCGTCGATTCCGCGGTCCGGTCCCTGCCGACCGTCCGAAGCGATCGTCCGCCCGCCGCCAGGCCGATGCCGGCGGCGGTGCCCCGGCGGCCGCCGGTCGCGCAGGCGGTCGCCGAGGCGGCGCCGTCGCGGCCGGCGATTGAGCTCTATCCCGTTCCGGGCCGCCGCCGGCCGCCGCCCGCGCCGCCCCGCGCGTCGTCGCCCGCTGCCGGCGATTCACACGGGCCGTACGCGGCCGACCAGGCCGCGCCGGCGCCGGATGCCGCCCCGACGACCGCGGCCGGCGGCGCCGATCCGCCGTCCTTCTCTCCGCGCCTCCCGGCCACGAATCTGGATGGCGGCTTTTCGATGGCCCGCCAGCTCGGCCTCGGCATCTCGCGCATCGTGATCGATCCCGGGCACGGCGGGCGCGACCCGGGCGCGGAGGCCAACGGCGTCACCGAAGCCGATCTCGTCCTCGACATCGCGCTGCGCCTGAGGGCGCTGCTCGAGCGCCATGGAGGCTTCCAGGTCATCCTGACGCGCGACACGAACGTCTTCGTGCCGCTGTGGAAGCGGACCGAAATCGCCAATCAGGCGGACGCCGATCTCTTCCTGTCCATCCATGCCAACGCCAGCCCGAATCACCAGGCCCGCGGGATCGAGACGTACTTCCTCAATTTCGCGTCGAATCCGGAAGAAGCGGCCGTGGCGGCCCGCGAGAACGCGACCTCCGGGCAGACCATGGGGGATCTGTCCGACCTGGTGAAGACGATCGCGATGAACAGCAAGCTGGATGAATCGCGCGACTTCGCGACGATGGTTCAGCGGGCGATGTACTCGACGCTGCGCGCGCAGGACCCCGACACGAGGAATCTGGGCGTGAAGCAGGCGCCGTTCGCCGTCCTGATCGGCGCATCGATGCCCAGCGTCCTCGCCGAAGTCTCCTTCGTCACGAACCGCCAGGATGCCCACTACCTGAAGGAAGGCAGCTACCGCGAGCGGATTGCCGACGCCCTGTACAAGGGCATCCTGCGCTACCAGCACGCCCTCAAGAACGTCCGGACCGCCGACAACCAGTGACCCGGGCGCGCCGCGCCCAGGCCGGCCGCCGTCAGATGTTCAGTCGTGTCTGCGCGGCCGTCTCGCCGTTGAAGCGGTTGCCCGGCCGCAGGCGGTGATAGGCAATGAAGAGGGCCCCGAGCGCCAGGCCGAACAGGGCGGCCCCGATCAGCAGCACGCCGGTGAAGCCGACCGCTGCGACCAGGACCTCCGCCAGGCCGGGCGCCTTCGGCGCCGGCGCATGGCCCACATCCACCATGATGGGGGCCGACGACTGGGCGATCTGAAGAAGTCCCACGCTTTGATTTTACCGCCGGCGGCTCAGGCGGGCCAGTCCCTGCTCGTAAAGGCGAGTTCCGCCAGCGTCCGGACCGCCGCGCCGGTCGGCCCCTTCGGCATCCAGGGCCGCGTCTCCTCCGTCCAGGCCGTTCCCGCAATGTCCAGGTGGGCCCACGGCAGCCCTCCGGCGAATTCCTTCAGGAACAGCGCCGCCGTGATCGATCCGCCCGGCCGGCCGCCGGAGTTCGTGAAGTCGGCGATCTCGCTCTTCAGCTGCTCCCGGTATTCCTCGACGAGCGGCATGGGCCACGGACGATCGCCGGCCCGCTCGGCCACCCGGCGCACCTGCTCGACCCACGCCGGCGGCGTGCCGAACAACCCGCAGGTCAGCTTTCCCAGCGCGACCACCACGGCACCGGTGAGCGTCGCGACATCCACCAGATGCGTCGCTCCCAGCCGCTGGGCGTACCAGAGCCCGTCGCCCAGAATGAGGCGCCCTTCGGCATCCGTATTGATCACCTCGACGGTCTTGCCGCAGGCGCTCCGCAGGATGTCACCCGGCCGGATCGCCCGGCCGCCCGGCATGTTCTCCACCGCCGGTACCACCCCGACCACCCGGATCGGCGCCTGCAGGGCGGCAATCGCCCTCATGGCGCAGACGACCGCGGCGCCGCCCGCCATGTCGTCCTTCATCCGCTCCATGCCCTCGGCCGGCTTGATGGAGATACCTCCGGTGTCGAACGTCACGCCCTTCCCCACCAGGCCCAGCACCGGTCCCGCCGGAGCGCCGGCCGGCTCGTACCTGAACGCCATGAGCCGGGGCGGCTCGTGACTCCCGCGCCCGACGCCGAGCAGCAGGCCCATGCCGAGTTCCTCGATGCGCCGCTCGTCCAGGATCTCGACCTGCACGCCCGCCTCGCCGGCGATCCGCTCGGCCCGCGCCGCGAACTCGCGCGGCGTGAGCGTATTCCCCGGCTCGTTGGCCAGGCCGCGCGACAGGTTGCTGCAGTCCCCCAGCAGCCGCCCGCGCGAGACGGCCCGCACCATGCCCTCGAGCGCCGCCGGCGGCATGCCCGGCACCGCGATCGCCACCTGCTCGAGCGCGGCCGGCGACGGGTCCTGCGTCTTGTAGGAGCCGACGTCGAACTCGGCCAGCGTGAGCCCCTCGGCCATTCCCTGTCCCGCCTCGGCTGGGTCCAGCGGGCCGGCGTACGGATCGGCCACGCCGCGAACGCCCCGGCCGACCAGCGCGACGCGCGTCACCCGGCGCTGCCGCGCCGCCAGTCCGACCGTGGCCGCCAGCCGGCGAAGCACGTCGCCTGAGAATGCGTCCCGCCGCCCGGCGCCCACCAGCGCAATGCGCTTCGCGCGCCAGCGTGCATCGGTCACCGGCGCGACGAACAGGTCGTACAGCCGGCCTCGGATTTCTCCGGACGCGAGCGCCCGGGCAATCTCCCCGCCGGTGGCCGCGCTCGAATCCGCGAGGCCATCGAGCGGCTCGTCCTCGAAGATCGGCACGGCCAGCAGCTCGGTGTCGATCGCCGGCAGGTCCGCCCCCGTGACATCAAATGCGCGCGAGAATCCCATCGAAGTCATCCGGACATTATCCCCCATTGCCTCTCGCTCCGGCACCGGCCGACCGGCGCCAGCGTGCAACCGGCGGAGGGACGCCGGCGGCGGCAGCGCCGGTCAGTTGGACGGCGCCGGGGCGGCGAGAGGGTTGCCGGCGGGGCGAAAGTGACGGTACAATGACGCCTGATGTTTTACCCGCCATTGAGCAAGGAAATGACCATGCGGTACTGTCACAGACGGCTCGCACGGCGGCTCGTTTTCGGCGCCCTGATTGCATCGTTCGGACTCTGGGGACCGGCGATCGCGGCCGGCCGCACCGCGCTCGCCGCCCCTGCCACGAAGACCGACCGGGCCAAGGAAATCAAACCACCCAGGCTCGCCGTCCGCGCAACCCCGACCATTTCGTTTTCCCCCTCCCGCATCTCCGTGTACGCCGACCTCGAGGGGGGGCCGGACGACTACGAGGCGTACTACTGCCCCACGGTCGAATGGAACTGGGGTGACGGCACGACCTCTGAAGCCAGCAACGACTGTGATCCGTACCAGGCCGGCAAGAGCCAGATCCAGCGTCACTACTCGGTCGAGCACACGTACCGGGAGCCCGGACACTATCGCATCTTCTTCATGCTGAAGAAGGACGGCAAGGTCATCGCCAAGGCGAGCAGCCTGGTGCTCGTACGTCCGGGCCTCGGCACGGGTCCCGGCGGCTGGCGCTGACGATCGCACTCGACCGCCTTCCCCTCGATCTCAGCCGGCTTCCGCCGGCGTCTGTCGCGTCTGCCACGCCGGGCGGCCGTCACTGCGGCAGGGTCGCCGTCCCCTTCCGCGGCTGAGGGCCGACGGCCTCGTCCGCCAGCGGTCTCAGCACGACTTCCCTGAACCGGCCGGCCTCGAGCCGGAACGCCCGGACGCGGCTCAACGTGCCACGCGGCGTCCGTCCGGCGATCAGATAGACGGCGTCGGGGTAGGTCGCTTCGGCCAGATCCCGGTCGGACGGAATCGGCGCGCTGGACGGATGCGAATGATAGAAGCCGACGACCGCGCGCCCGGCCTCACGGGCCGCGCGGATGGCGGCGAAATGCTGGCGGGGATCGATGAGGTAGCGGGTCCGGCTGTCCGAGAGATTGCGGGCGGCGACGGCCCGCTCGATGCCGTCCGGACGGCCCACGAGCAGGCCGCAACACTCGTCCGGCGCGGCCGCGCGGGCGTGCGCCAGAATGGCGCGGAGCGCGCCACGCGCGATCCGGACCCGCTCCTCCATGGCTCAGACCGCTTCGACCACCATGGCGATGCCCATCCCGCCGCCGATGCACAGGCCGGCCAGGCCCCGGCGGGCGCCTCTCGCCTTCATGGCGTACAGCAGGGTGGTCAGAATCCTGGCGCCGCTGGCGCCGATCGGATGCCCGAGCGCGATCGCGCCGCCGTTCACGTTGACGCGCGCGGCGTCGAGGCCGAGCTCACGGACCACCGCCACCGACTGGGCCGCGAACGCTTCGTTGAGCTCGAACAGGTCGATGTCGTTCAGCGTCAGGCCCGCGCGGCCGACCGCCTTCCGGACGGCCGACACCGGTCCCATGCCCATGATCATCGGGTCGACGCCGGTCACCGCGTGGGCGAGCACGCGGGCGAGCGGGGGACGGCCGAGCGTCTTCGCGCGCGCGTCGGAGGCGACGACGAGCGCGGCGGCGCCATCGTTGATACCCGAGGCGTTGCCGGCCGTGACCGAACCGTCCTTCCGGAACGCCGCCTTCAGCCCCGCCAGCTTCTCCGCCGTCGTCCCGGCGCGCGGGTATTCGTCCGCGTCGATCCGCACGGCCGGGCCCTTCTTCTGCGGCACCTCGACGGCGACGATTTCCGCCTTGAACGCCCCTCCGGCGATCGCCCGCTCGGCCCGCTGCTGGCTGTCCGCCGAGAACGCGTCCTGCGCCTCGCGGGTCACGCCGAAGCGGGCGGCGACCTCCTCGGCGGTCAGGCCCATGTGGCAGCTCTTCAGCGCGCAGGTCAGCCCCTCGTTCAGCATGGAATCGACGACCTGGCCGTTGCCCATCCGGTAGCCCCAGCGCGCGCCCTTCAGCAGGTAGGGCGCGCCGGTCATCGACTCGGTGCCGCCCGCGACGACCAGGTCGACGTCGCCGAGATGGATCGCTTCGACGGCATGCGCGACCGCCTGCAGCCCCGATCCGCAGACGCGATTGATCGTTTCCGCCGGCACCTCGACCGGCAGCCCGGCCTGGATGGCGGCCTGCCGCGCCACGTTCATGCCGGCGCCCGCCTGCAGCACGCAGCCCAGGATGACGTCACCGACGGCGGCCGGGTCCGCGCCGGCGCGCGCCAGCGCTTCCTTCACCACGACCGCGCCCAGATCGACGGCCGTCAGGTCCTTGAACACGCCGCCGAACGACCCGATGGCCGTGCGGCAGGCACTCACAATCACCGCGGTACTCATGAATGGCCTCTGTCTGTCTCAGGAGGAATGGCCGGACGGCCCCGCGCCTTCAGAACCGGCCGAGCGGGGCCGCGATCGTCAGCTCGGCTTCGGTGGCCTTCGTCACGTCCTCGAGGTCGACGCCGTCGGCGATCTCTCTGAGGACGAGCCCGCGATCCGTGACGTCGATCACCGCGAGCTCGGTGACGATCATGTCGACGACGTTCACGCCGGTGAGCGGCAGGCTGCACTGGCGCAGGATCTTGGCGCCCCCCTCCCGGGTGGTGTGCTCCATGGCCACGATCACCTTCTTCGCGCCGGCGACCAGATCCATGGCGCCGCCCATCCCCTTGACCATCTTGCCGGGGATCATCCAGTTGGCGAGGTTGCCGTGCTGGTCGATCTGGAGCGCGCCGAGCACGGTGAGATCGATGTGGCCGCCGCGGACCATCGCGAAGGAATCGGCGCTGCTGAAATAGGAACTGCCGGGCGTCTCGGTGACCGTCTCCTTGCCGGCGTTGATCAGATCCGGATCGACCTCCGCGTCGAACGGGTACGGGCCGACGCCGAGCAGGCCGTTCTCCGAGTGCAGCGTGATGTCGACGCCGGGCGGCACGAAGTTGGCGACGAGCGTCGGCAGGCCGATGCCGAGGTTCACGTAGTCGCCGTCCTTCAGCTCCTTCGCCACGCGCCGCACGATCCGCTCCCGCTTGTCCACGATTGCTCCCCTGCCGGCCGGCCGGCACGGCCGCCCGCGGCCGCCGTCACGCCGTCCGGACGGTCCGCTTCTCGATCCGCTTCTCGTAGCGGCCGCCCTGCAGGATGTGCCGCACGAAGATCCCCGGCGTGACGATGGCGTCGGCGTCGAGGGCGCCCGGCTCGACGAGCTCTTCGACCTCGGCGATCGTCACGGCCGCGGCGGTCGCCATCATCGGGTTGAAGTTGCGGGCGGTCCGCCGGTAGACAAGATTCCCCTTCCGATCCCCGCGCCACGCCTTGACGAACGCGAAGTCGGCGTGCAGCGGCATCTCCAGCACGCAGGGCCGGCCGTCGATCAGCCGCGTTTCCTTCCCGTCGGCGATCACGGTGCCGTAGCCGGTCGGCGTGAAGAACCCGCCGATGCCGGCGCCGCCCGCGCGAATCCGCTCGGCGAGCGTCCCCTGCGGCACCAGCTCGACGTCCAGCTCGCCGGCGATGAACTGCCGCTCGAATTCCTTGTTCTCGCCGACGTAGCTCGCGATCATCTTCTTCACCTGCCGCGAGCGCAGCAGGACGCCGATGCCGAAGTCGTCCACGCCGGCGTTGTTGCTGATGACCGTGAGATCCCGGGTGCCGCGGGCGTGCAGCGCCGCGATCAGGTGTTCGGGGATGCCGCACAGCCCGAACCCGCCCATCATGATCGTCGCGCCGTCCGGGATGAGGGCGACCGCGTCCGCGGCGCTGCTGAGGACCTTGTTCATACTCGGCGATCCACCGTCCGTCAATGCTATCACGCGCCCGCCGGCCCTCTCCAGCGCGCGCCCGCGCCCGGCGCGTGTCACGCCCCGCCGTCGCCTCCGTCTTCGAGCGCGTCGCGCCAGCGCCGCGCCTCGTCGAACAGCCGCGCCAGGGCGGCCGGCGCCCGCAGATCCTCGCGCGCCGCGCGCAGCCGCGCGATCAGGTCGTCGATCGCGGCGGTGACCTCGTCCGCGTTCGTCGCGAGGATATCCGTCCAGATCCCCGGCGGACTGGCCGCCAGCCGCGTCGTGTCCCGCAGCCCGCCGCCCGCGAGGCGCAGCCCTTCCGCCCCCGCCCGCAAGCCGGCCGTCGCCATCAGCACGCTGGCCACCAGCTGCGGCAGATGACTCACCGCGGCGAACAGCCGGTCGTGGTCCGCCGCTTCCAGCCGGGCCGGGCGGGCGCCGAGCCGCGCAATGAACGTCGCCACCCGCTCCACCGCCGACGCCCGCGCCGAGCCGGGCACCAGCACCCAGGGCCGCCCGTCGAACAGATCGGCGCGCGCCGCCCCGAGGCCGCCGCGCGAATCACCCGCGACCGGGTGGCCGCCCACGAACGCCAGCCGTTCCGGCAGCCCGGCGGCCGCCGCCATGATCGCCTGCTTGGTGCTGCCGGTGTCGGTCACCACCGCCGATCCGGGCATGAGGTCGGGCAGGCGGGCCAGCACCCGGAGAATCTCGCTGATGGGAGTGGCCAGGATGACCAGGTCGGCGTGCCGCAGCCCGTCGAGCCCGGCCGCCTCGGTCACGGCGCCGCGCGCGAGGGCGTCCTGCAGGACGTCGGGCCGATCGACGCCGATGAGTCGCGTTCCGGGCCAGCGCCGCCGGATGGCGTACGCGATCGACCCGCCGATCAGCCCGAGGCCGGTGATGGCGATGACGCCGGCCCCGGGCCCGTCCGGTCCGCGCCCCGGGGATGAGACCGGTCCGGCCATGCCCGGATCAGCGCGTGTCGACGGTCGACCGTCCCGCGCCCCAGCCGCGCCGCGCGGCCGGCTCCACGCAGATCGTCCGCCCGATCGCCGGCGCGATGATCCGCAGCTCGGCCATGAGCCGGTCGAACTGCGCCGGGAGCATCGACTGCGCGCCGTCGCTCAGCGCGTGGTCCGGGTCGCAGTGCACTTCGATCAGCAGCCCGTCGGCGCCGGCCGCCACGGCCGCCCGGGCCATCGACGCGACCTTGTCCCGGCGGCCCGTGCCGTGGCTCGGGTCGACCAGGACAGGCAGGTGGCTGAGCTGCTGCACGACCGGAATCGCCGAGATGTCCAGCGTGTTGCGCGTGTAGCTCTCGAAGGTGCGGATGCCGCGCTCGCAGAGGATGACCTGGCTGTTGCCGCCGCCGAGCACGTATTCGGCCGACAGCAGCCACTCCTCGATGGTCGCCGAGATGCCCCGCTTCAGGAGCACCGGCTTGCGCACGCGCCCCAGCTCCCGCAGCAGCGAATAGTTCTGCATGTTGCGGGCGCCCACCTGGAAGATGTCGCAGTAGCGATCGATCAGCTCGATCTGGCTCGCGTCCATCACCTCGCTGACCAGCTTCAGATTGTGGGCGCTCGCGGCCGACCGCAGCATCCGGAGCCCTTCTTCGCCGAGCCCCTGGAAGCTGTAGGGCGAGCTGCGGGGCTTGAACGCGCCGCCCCGCAGGACCTTCGCGCCGGCCCGCTTCACCGCCGCCGCGGTCGCATGGACCTGCTCCTCGGTTTCCGCCGAACAGGGCCCGGCCATGACGATCACTTCGTCGCCGCCGATCCGGACGTCATCCAGCACGATCACCGTGTTCTCCGGCTTGAACGTCCGGCTGGCGAGCTTGTACGGCTCGGAGATCCGCAGCACCTCGTGCACGCCGTCCATCATTTCGATGAGGCGCGGGTCCACCGGCCGCTGGCCGACGGCGCCGATCACCGTCCGCGTGGCGCCGGTCGACCGGTGCACGTCCATGCCGAGCTCGACCAGGTGCTCCACGACCTTGACGATCTGCGCCTCGTCGGCCCGTTCCTTCATCACGACGACCATGTCTGCAGCTCCCTCACCGGCCCAGCCCGCCTGCGCCCCGGCGCCCGATCCCTGCCCCTGTCCCGATTGCGGCATCGACGTCCTCACGGTTCCTGCGGGCGCAACGGCCCGCGGTCCTCACTGACGCTGACGCGCTCGATCCGACGCGCTTCATCGATGATACGCTCAAACAGCCGCCCGATGGCCCCCGGGCCCAGGGGCCCGCCCATGCCCGCGTCGACCGCCCGGACGTGCCGCAGGACGTCGGCCTCCCGCGCCGGCTGATACACCGCGAGCCCCCCGGCGCGCTTCAGCTCGCCGATCGCGAGCGCGCAGGCGGCCCGCTCGTTGAGCAGGCGGACCAGGTGCTCGTCCACCCCGTCAATTCGCCGGCGCAACTCGTCGATCGTCATCCCGCTCCGCCGGATCCGCCGGTCCCTTGAGCCAGCGGACGTACGCCTCGACCCGCTCGCACAGGTCCGGTGCCCGCCCCGCCTCCGCGATCACGCTCACCAGGCCGCTGCCGACCACGGCCGCATCCGCCCAGGCACCGACCTGCCGGACGTGGCCCGGGCTGGAGATGCCGAACCCGAGCGCCACCGGCATCGTCGTCTCCGCCCGGATGCGCCGGACGAGGTCGCCGGCGCCGGGCGCGATGGTGTCGCGGGCGCCCGTGACGCCGAGACGGGAGATCCCGTACAGGAACCCGCGTCCCAGCTGCGCCGCCCGCCGAATCCGCTCCGTCGTGGTCGTCGGGCTGAGCAGAAAGATCATGTCGAGCCCGGCGGCGGTGACTGTTTCCCGGACCGTGCCGGCCTCCTCGATCGGCAGGTCGAGCACCAGCACGCCGTCGACGCCCGCCTCCGCCGCCCGCGCCGCGAACCGCTCCACGCCCATGCGCATCAGCGGATTGGCGTAGCTGAAGAGGACGATGGGCGCGCCGACGCCGGCGCGCACGCGCGCGATCAGATCGAGGGAGGCCGCCAGGCTTCCCCCCGCGGCGAGCGCCCGCTCCGTCGCCCGCTGAATGACCGGGCCGTCGGCCAGCGGATCCGAGAACGGCACGCCGACCTCGAGGACATCGGCGCCGGCCCGATCCAGGGCGCGCAGGATCTCGCCCGACCGCCCGAGATCGGGATCGCCCGCGGTGACGTAGGTCACCAGGCCCGTCCGCCCGTCCTGACGCAGCCGGGCGAACGTGGTGTCAATCCGAGACATGGTCCGTGTCCTGTGCCTTTCCGCCGCCGGTCCGCCGCGCGAGCACCTTCTGCACCGTCTCGACGTCCTTGTCGCCGCGGCCCGACAGATTCACCAGAATCGTGCGGCCGCTCCCCAGTTCACGCGCCAGCCGCGTCGCGTGCGCCACCGCGTGCGACGATTCGAGCGCCGGCAGGATGCCTTCCAGCTGCGCGAGCTGCTCGAAGCCCTCGAGCGCGTCGGCGTCGGACGCCCACGTGTACTCCGTGCGGCCCGTCTGCCGCAGCCACGCGTGCTCGGGGCCGACCGCCGCGTAGTCGAGCCCGGCCGAGACCGAATGCGTCGCCTCGATGTTGCCGTCGCCATCCTGCAGGATGAACGTGCGCGTCCCCTGCAGCACGCCGGCGCTGCCGCCCGCGAACCTGGCGGCGTGCCGGCCCGGCGCGATCGCCTCCCCGCCGGCCTCGACGCCGATCAGCCGCACTTCGCGGTCGTCGATGAAGCCGTCGAAGATCCCGATCGCGTTGCTGCCGCCCCCCACGCACGCCACGACCGCATCCGGGAGCGCGCCGGTCTGCGCGAGGAACTGCGCGCGGGCCTCCCGGCCGATCACCGACTGGAACTCGCGCACCATCAGCGGGTACGGATGCGGACCGAGCGCGGATCCGAGCAGGTAGTACGTGCGGTCGACGTGGGTCACCCAGTCGCGCATCGCCTCGTTGATCGCATCCTTCAGCGTGGCGCTGCCGGCCTCCACCCGGCGGACTTCGGCGCCGAGCAGCCGCATCCTGAACACGTTCAGCGCCTGGCGCGCCATGTCGGCCGCGCCCATGTACACGTGGCACTCCAGGCCGAACAGGGCGCAGGCCGTGGCGGTCGCGACGCCGTGCTGTCCGGCACCCGTCTCGGCGACAATCCGGCACTTGCCCATCCGCACGGCGAGCAGCGCCTGGCCGAGCGCGTTGTTGATCTTGTGCGCGCCGGTGTGCGTGAGGTCCTCGCGCTTGAGGAAGATCCGGGCGCCGCCGGCGGCGGCCGACAGCCGCCGCGCCTCGTACACCGGCGTCGGCCGTCCCACGTAGTCGCGCAGCAGCCGGTCCAGTTCCGCCTGGAACGACGCGTCGGCCCGCGCCCTGAAATATTCGCGCTCCAGCGTTTCGACCGGCTCGACCAGCGTTTCCGGCACGAACCGCCCGCCGAACTCGCCGAAATAGCCGCGCGCATCCGGATCCCGCCGCCCCACGGCGGCCGGCATGACTGCTTCTGGCCTGCTCACTCGTGCACCTCTTCCATCCCCCGCACCACCGAGAGGAACGCCCGCAGCTTCTGCGGGTCCTTGACGCCCGGCCGCGCTTCGACGCCCGATGAGACATCGACGCCGAACGGCCGCACGACGCGGACGGCCTCTCCGACGTTGTCGGGCGTCAGTCCCCCGGCCAGCACCAGCCGGCGCCGCCTGGCCAGCCCGGCGGCCACCGCCCAGTCGACCGTCCGGCCGGTGCCGCCGCGCCGAGCCGGGTCGTGCACGTCGGCGAGCAGCGTGACGCGCGCCGGCCACGCGTCCACGCCGGCCGGCTCCCCACCGGACGACAGCGCCACCGCCTTCAGCACCGGCCGCGTCACGCCGCGGGCGAAATCGATCGACTCGCCGCCGTGCAGCTGCACGCCGGTCAGCCTGGCCAGCGCCGCCACGCCGTTGACGTAGCCGATCGGCTGATCGACGAACACGCCGACCGCCGCGATGCCGATCGGCAGCGACGCCACGATCCGCTTCGCCCGGTACGGATCGACGAACCGCGGACTCGCCGGCCAGAACACGAAGCCGAGCGCCGAGGCGCCGAGCGCCACCGCCAGGTCGGCGTCCTCCTGGCGCGTGATGCCGCAGATCTTGATCAGCATGGCGGCCGGCCCGGTCCGGCCGGAAGGGGCGCCGGGCTGCCGTCGAGCAGCAGCCGGAGCGCCTCCCCCGGATCGGGGCTGGTCATCAGCCGCTCGCCGAGCAGAAACGCGCGATATCCGGCCGCGCGCAGCCCCTGCAGATCCGCGGCCGACTTCAGCCCGCTTTCGCTGACGGCCACCGTGTCCCTCGGCATGCCGGCCATCAGGCGGTACGACGTGTCGAGGCTGACGCTGAGGTCGCGCAGGTTGCGGTTGTTCACCCCGATGAGGTCCGCGCCGGCGCCGACCGCCACCGCCAGCTCCTCCGCATCGTGCACCTCGACCAGGGCGGCCAGCCCCAGGCCCGCCGCCCGCGCCAGCCGCCGTTCGAGCTCCGCCCGGCCGAGCGCCGCCACGATGAGCAGCACGGCGTCCGCGCCGGCCGCCCGCGCCTCGAGCAGCTGATAGTCGTCGACGATGAAATCCTTGCGGAGCACGGGGAGCGTAACCGCCGCCCGGACCGCCTGCAGGTGCTCCAGCGCGCCGTCGAAGAACGTCGGCTCGGTCAGGACCGACACCGCCGCGGCGCCGGCCGCCTCGTACCCGCGTGCGATGGCAGCCGGATCGTAGGCCGGCCGCAGCAGCCCTCGCGCCGGCGACCGCCGCTTGCACTCCGCAATCACATTGAGCCGATCCGTCCGCGCGAGGGCGCGCCGGAAGAGGCCCGGCCGCACCGGCGCCGCCTCGGCCCGCGCCGCCAGCGCCGCGGCCGGCTCGGCGGCCGCACGCACCTCCACGGCCCGACGCGTAGCCGCCACGATCGTCGCCAGCAGGTCGCCCCCGCCCGCGCCGGCAGTCGATCCGCTCATGCCCGGGTCCCTCCCTCGGTCCCTCCCTCGTCCGCCTCGCGTGACACGGCCACGAGCCCCTCGAGCGTCTGCGCGGCATCGCCCTCGTCGATTGCCCTGGCGGCCCAGTCGATCCCCTCCCGCACGGACGGGACGGCGCCGGCCACCATCAGCGCCGCCCCCGCGTTGAGCAGCACCACGTCCCGCGCCGGGCCGCGCGAACCGGTCAGCACGTGCCGGACGATCGCCGCATTCCTCGCCGCTTCTCCGCCGACGAGCGCCTGGCGGCTGCTCTTCGGCAGGCCGAAATCGGCCGGGTGCACGTAGAACGTCTGGACGGCGCCGTCACGGCACTCCGAGACCTTCGTGTAGCCGGAGGTGGAAATCTCGTCGATGCCGTCCGCGCCGTGCACCACCCAGGCCCGCTCGGCTCCCAGCTGCATAAGCGATCGCGCGACGAGCTCGGTCAGTTCCGGACGGGGCACGCCGACGAGCTGCCGCCGGGCGCCGGCCGGATTCGTGAGCGGCCCGAGGAGGTTGAACGCCGTGCGGATCCCCAGCTCGCGCCGCGTGGCGGCCGCGTGCCTCATCGACGGATGAAAGGTCGGCGCGAAGAGGAACGCGATGCCCGCCTCGTCCAGGCAGCGCTCGACGACCGCCGGCGGGGCGTCGGTGCGCACGCCGAGCGCC
>Ga0307373_10006045_pt1 | contig 19461 bp, 19 predicted proteins | sample OX2MG_FD_202534 | JGI IMG/M metagenome (GOLD analysis project Ga0307373, IMG submission 202534) | Soil microbial communities from Risofladan, Vaasa, Finland - OX-2 | ecosystem: Environmental > Terrestrial > Soil > Coastal area > Acid sulfate soil | place: Finland: Risofladan, Vaasa | collected...
CAGGCCAGTTTACCTGTGTTAAAGGGGGTTAATCTAACGGAGCTAAAACGGGGTGTCAACGGACCGGCAAGTCTGAATTCGTGTTTTTTTCAATCACCCGCTTCAACGCGCAGGCAGCGAGAGTCGAAACCAACAGAACCACAAATAGCTCGGATAACGCGGATAACACGAATGGAGCAGAGGGTGTTTTGGAATCCTGAGTCATCCGTGCTATCCGTGGTTTCTTGGCGTTCTTTTGGCAATAAGCCCTGGTCGTCGAGGCGGTTACCGATGAAGGGTCAAGTCGTTTGTTCATAATAGATTACGCCACACGATCTGGATCCGTTTCGATCGAAATTGCCGTTTGGTCGTTGCGTTCTCGCGGCGCGTCGATTAAACTCAAAATTGTCAAAAAGCTCCGCCTTGCTGGACCTTTCGGGGACTGGCGCCTGCCAAAGGCGGGGGACGACTGCGACTTGCGCACATCCGCGGACGCTCGGCTGCCTGCAAAGGCGCGCCGGTCGCCTCGGAGGGCGTACCAGTGCCAACACGTGCATTGCGACCGCGCCCAGCGCGGAGGTCGTTTTCCGTCAGGGACGACGCTCAAAGCGCGTGTTTGCCGCGCGCGGTGGCACGAAGTGACTTGGCCAGGCGGAGACATGTCCCTTGATGACCTCGACTTCTCTGAACAACCAATCGTTCAAAGCCTTGGCCCAAATGGCCAAACGGCACGGCGTTCACGGTTGGCACGCCATGCGCAAGGACCAGCTCGTCACGGCTTTGATGCGTTCGGCGCGCAACAAGGCCGCCAAACACAAACACGCCCGGAAAGCCACCGCCAGCCGGCGCTCGGCCGCTGCCGCTAGTAATGGTTCCACCCCATTAAGCAACGGTTCATCCAAGATCAGCAACGGGTCCGCCAAGACCGGCAACGGTTCGACGAAGCCCCCATCGAGCCGTGGCGTCACCCGTCTCAAGAACAGGAACCCGCTGGCCGCCAAACGCCTCGAGGAGGCAAAAGCGAATATCGGCCGATCGAGGAACCTGACGACCCATTTCAACGGCATGGCGAACCGAAACGGCAAGACCAATGGAGCCGGCCGCGATCGGTTGGTGGTCATGGTGCGAGGCCCCTTTTGGTTGCACGCGTGTTGGGAGCTGACGCGACAGGGTGTCGAGCGGGCTCGGGCCGCCTTGGGGCAAGAGTGGCACGCGGCGAAGCCCATTCTGCGGGTCCTGGAAGTGCCCGCCGGAGCCACGACCAGCTCGGCCGAAAGTCCAGTCCGCGATATTGAAATCCACGGTGGTGTGAACAACTGGTACGTCGACGTGAACGACCCTCCCAAGAGTTACCGGCTGGACATCGGTTATCTCGGCGCCGGCGGGCACTTCTACGTCTTGGCCCGCAGCAACGTGGTTAGCACGCCGAAGTCAGGGTCGAGCGATGCGATCGACGAGAACTGGGGCGAAGTGGCCGAAAACTTTGACAAGATCTACGCCATGAGCGGCGGATACGCCGCCGAGGGGCGCAGCACCGAGTTGCAAGAGCTGTTCGAGGAACGTCTCCGCCGGCCGATGGGCTCGCCGATGGTCACCCGCTACGGGGTCGGGATTGAGGGCCTGTTGCCGAACAAGCGGCCCTTCCACTTCGAGGTCGACGCCGAGTTGCTGGTATTCGGCTGCACCGAGCCCGACGCGCACGTCACCTTGCAAGGCGAGCCGGTCAAGTTGCGGCCCGATGGCACGTTCACGGTGCGGTTCAGTTTGCCCAATTGCCGGCAGGTCATCCCCGCCGTGTCGTGCAGTCGCGACGGGTTCGAGCAACGCACCGTCGTTTTGGCCATTGAGCGGAATACGAAGACGATGGAACCGCTGATCCGTGATGGAAGTGACGTCTGACGCTGTGTTGAGAACCTGCCTCACCTGGTAGCGGGATTCGTAAGAATTCCGACCGTCGTAACGGGAGGATCGGAACTCCAACGAGTTCCGCTACATGCGTAATCTAGCGAATTTGGGCAGGAAAACTTGACCCAGGGCTACCCTGCGAATTAGACTGAATCGTTCAGGGTCAATTTCTCTTTTTGGCGAGATGTTTTTTCATGCGCGCCCTTCGTCCCTCGTGGTGGTCGTTTCCCGTCATCGTCTGGATCGGCCTTGCCGTCGTGGCTTGCACTCCTTCGCAGGCGCAGTCGCGGACGCCTGGCAAGGTGGTCCCAAAACCCGGCAATAGCGCCAAATCCGGCGGTAATGTCGCTTCCGGAGGCCGGTTTCGCGCCACGGCGCCTGGAGTCGAGGTGACGATTCCCGTGGAAAGCGATGCCGGCGCCACCTTCAGCCGCCATGACATGGTTGAGGTGCTGGCGGTCGACCCGACGTTCGGCGAAAGGCTGGCCTCGAAGGCGCTTGCCGTCGCTAAGGACGTCGTCTTCGAACACGAAGTCTACATGTTGGAAATCACGCTCAAGCCGATGCGGATGATTTTCGTCGACATTCCCACGACGGAGGGCCGTTTCGACCGGAAACAAATTTGGTACCTGCTCTACCGGGTCAAGAACACAGGCAAAGTCTGGAAACATAGCGTCGAGGGCGGGAATGCCAAGCCCGTCGAAGTCGTCTCCGACAAGCCGATCCGGTTCATCCCCCGGTTTACGTTGGAAAGCTGGAAACCGAAGAAGATCTATCCCGATCAGATCATCCCGGTGGCGATTCCCGAAATCGAAAAGCGCGAGGACGCCGGCCGACGGCTGAAGAACGTGGCCGACGTGGTGCCCGAGCCGGCCGCAAAGCTGCACAACACGATCGAGATGATGCGCGACATTCCTCCCAGCCCCGAGGGTCTGGACCTGAGCGTGTGGGGCGTGGCAACCTGGGAAGACATCGACCCGACGATCGACCATTTCTCCGTCTTCATCCAGGGACTGACCAACGCTTATCACTGGGAGGACGCGAAGGCGGGCGATCCGCCGGCGTACGTCTACAAGCCGGGCAATCCATTGGGAACAGGCCGGAAACGGACGCAAAAGACACTGCGGATCAACTTTTGGCGGCCCAGCGATCGCTATGACGAGCACGAAGAGGAGATCCGTTTCGGTTTCTGGGAGCACCAGGGGGAAGATCGCTTCGGCATCAAGCCGGAAGAGAAGGTTGACTATCTTTGGCTTTACCGCTAGAAATATGGTTTGCGCTTCGAAGCCGAATTCGTGGTAGTGGTAGCGGAACTCGTAAGAGTTCCGATTTGATCCCAACGCTCGGAATTCTCACGAATTCCGCTACGGGTGGCGCCCCCGAAACAACGGCGCCCCGAAACGGAGACCAGCGGACATGGCACACAAGAAGGGACAAGGCTCCAGCCGCAACGGACGCGATTCGCAATCGCAACGTCGAGGGGTCAAGCGGTTCGGCGGCGAGCAGGTAACGGCCGGAAACATCCTGGTCCGCCAGGTGGGCAACCGCTTTTTCCCAGGCAAGGGCGTTGGTCAAGGGAGCGACTTCACGCTCTTCGCTCTGATCGATGGGTACGTCAAGTTCGACCGGGAGGGCCGCCGCGTGAACATCGTGGATACGCGGTAGGTGGGGCAGGTTTCCAACTTGCCATAAACTCAACCTTGGTATGGCAGGTTGAAAACCTGCCCCACGCCCCATGTTCGTCGACCGCGTTCAGATTCACGTGTTGGCAGGCAGGGGGGGCAATGGTTGTGTCAGCTTTCGTCGCGAAAAATACATCCCGCGCGGCGGTCCCGACGGCGGCGACGGTGGCGACGGCGGCAGCGTGATCATCGTCGCCGAGCCCGGCGTCGACAGCCTCGCGGGACTCTCGCAACGCAAGCATTGGCGGGCCGACAAGGGTGAGCCTGGGCGCGGGGCGAACTGTCATGGCCGCAGCGCTTGCGATCTGGTCATCCATGTGCCGCCGGGTACGATGGTGCTCGATGCCGCGGCGGGACACGTGCTCAAGGACCTTTCGCAGCCGGGCGGCCGCGTCGTGGCGGCCCGCGGCGGGCGAGGCGGCAAAGGTAACTTGCGTTTCAAGTCGTCCACGAACCGCGCTCCACGGCAAAGCACGCCCGGCGAGGAAGGCGAGGTCCGCGAGCTCGTGCTCGAGCTCAAGGTGATTGCCGACGTTGGGCTGATCGGCAAGCCGAACGCCGGGAAGAGCACGCTCCTCAGCCGGCTGTCGCGCGCCCGGCCCGAGATCGCCGCTTACCCCTTCACCACGAAGTTCCCCAACCTGGGCCTGGTTCAGCTCGACGCCGAGAGGTCATTCGTGCTGGCCGACATCCCGGGGCTGATCGAAGGCGCGCACGCCGGGCACGGCTTGGGGCACGAGTTCCTGCGGCACATCCAGCGGGCCGGAATTCTCGTACACCTCGTCGAGCCGGAGCCGGCCGACGGCGCTGATCCGACGGCGAATTACCACGTGGTTCGCGACGAGTTGCGGCGCTTCGACGCGGCGCTGGTCGAGCGGCCCGAGATCGTCGCCGTTTCGAAGGCCGAGCTTCCCTCGGCCGCTTTGACGCGAGACCGCCTGGCCGCCGACTTGGGCCGCGACGTGCTGGCCGTCTCGGCCGTGACGGGCCAGGGCCTCGACAAGCTGCTTTACGCCGTCGCCGCCGCCTTGAGCGCTCGTCGCGAAATCGGAGCGGCGACGTGAACGAGGATCCCCACGCAACTGAATTCGAAAGAGCTCCGGCCGCCGCGGCCCAATCGCTCCCGAATTCTTGCGAATCCGGCTGCCCGCTGTTGGCCGTTGACGTCGGCAACAGCCGCGTCAAGTTCGGCCTCTTCGACGGTGCGGTATCCCGGGCGTCCGTCTCGCCGGCCGCGGCGATGCCGGCACCACTCGACACTCACCACTCACCACTCACCACGTCGGCACCACTCACCACTCACCACTCACCACTCACCACCATTGGTTTGCCTGCGCCCGCTCGCTCGCTCGATATGACGCCGGGCGAGGACAGTTTTGACCTACTGTCGCCCTGGCTTGCGCCTTGGACAGCGCGCGACGTGCCGTGGTGGATCGGCAGCGTCGAGCGGCAGGTGTCGTCGCGGTTGGTGGCCTGGCTGCGCGGCGCCGGCGCCGAGCGGATCACGCTTTTGGCCGCGATCGACTTGCCGTTGGTGGTATCGCTGCCGCGGCCCGACATGGTTGGTATCGATCGCCTGCTTGCCGGCGTGGCGGCCAACCGGCTGCGGCCGCCCGACGCGCCCGCGATCGTCGTCGACTTGGGAACGGCGATCACGGTCGACCTGATCTCATCCGCCGGAGCGTTCCTTGGTGGCGCGATCCTTCCTGGAACCGGACTTTCCGCCCGTGCGCTGCACGAATTCACCGACTTGCTGCCCTGGTTGGACATGCCGGACCTGGCCGATCCGCCGCCCGCCCTGGGAAGGGGCACGGTCGAAGCGTTGCGATCGGGCATCTACTGGGGCGCGGTGGGCGGCGTGAAACAGTTGATCGAGCTGCTCTCGGCGAGCGTCGAGGTCGCGCCGCGAGTCTATCTCACGGGCGGCGCCGCGCCCTCCGTCGCAGGGTTGCTGACGGAATCGGCCCAGTACGTGCCGCACCTGACGCTGGCCGGGATCGCGATTTCGGCGGAGGAAGGCACGGAATGGGGAGGGACTATTCCCGGTGCCGCACATCCGATTGGAGCTTCCCGTCGCGGAGTCGTATAATGCGCCGGGCGCGGGCGGCGACGTCTTCTTCGTGGGTGACGATGATGATCGTCTTGCCGGCCTCGTTCAGCTTGTCAAGCAGGCCGAGGATTTCGCCGGTCGTGACCGAATCGAGGTTGCCCGTCGGCTCGTCGGCGAGTACGAAATAGGGGTCGTTCGCCAGGCTCCGCGCGATGCCGGCCCGCTGCTGCTGACCCCCGGAGAGCTGCATCGGGCGGTGCAGGAGCCGGTCGCCCAGGCCGACCATCTGCGCCAATTCGCTGCAGCGCTGACGGCTTTCGGGCGTGAGCTGACCCATGTAATAGAGCGGCACCTCGATGTTTTCCTGCACGGTCAATTGTGGAATCAGGTTGTACGACTGGAACACGAAACCGATCCGCGAAGCGCGGATTTCCGACAATTCATCGTCGTCGAGCTGGGCCACGTCCTCATCGCCCAGGAAAAAGCTGCCCGAGGTGGGGCGGTCGAGGCAGCCCAGCAGGTTCAAGAGCGTGCTCTTGCCCGAACCCGATGGTCCCATGATCGCCACATAATCGCCTTCCGGGATGTCGAGCGAGACGCCATTGAGCGCGTACACCACCTCGTCGCCGAGATGATAGTGCTTGTGCAGCTCGACGATTCGGGCGGCCATCGTCGAACGCTGCCATTCCTGGGGTTTGGCGGCCGGAGGTATTGGAAACGTTCCACTCATGGGAAGTCATGTCTCGTTTGGCGGGGTCGGCTTCGCGCCTACCGACGGGACTGTGCTGGTGGGAGCGTCCTTACATCGTAACCAGTCGAAGGTCACATGTCACGGTTCATCTTGCCATATATAATGCGAGGCGATGCGAACGAGTGCCATCCTTTTCGGAGAATTGCGGTGAAAAAGAAACGCGACCAGGTTCAAGATCTGAAGATTCAACGGCCGAAGCGAGCCAAGCTTTCGGCGAAAGAATCGCTCAAACGATTGGAGGGGTTTTCCAAGCGAAAGGAGAAGTTCATTGCCATTGTCCGAGAAGGTAAGGGTCTACCATGCTGACTGACCGGCCAACCCAGAAACGTGGCCGGTCGCGGACGCGGTCACGTAGGTACCGAAACCGTTCCCGCCTCAATGGTCGGACTGGGGATGGGTTCGCCGTGCAGCCGCAGCCCTTCGATATGGAACTCGATGGCCTCCCGAATCCGCTGTTCGAGTTGTTTTTGGGTCTTCGCGGTCGCTATGCATCCCGGAAGGTCGGGCACATAGGCGGACCAGTTGCGCTTGCCGCGTTCGTATATCACCGTGTAGCTTTTCATATTTGTCAGCCCAAGCCTGCTTGTCGCAGGACGCTTTTCAAGGTCTTTGGATGAACGTCGTCGGTTGGATGGCCTGAAACAGTGACGGTTCCCGGTTTGGCCGGGTGGACAAGCTGGCGATGGTCCCCGCGAGTTCGATCAATGGTCCATCCGTCGTTCTTCAGTATTTTCAAGAGCGCCCTGACTTTCAATCCCAGTTCTCCCGCCTATCCTCGCCATCTTCCTGGATTTTGTTCCCGCGTACCGCGCTACCGCCGCACATAACGATCGAGCGCGTGGTCGCCGAACACCCGCCACTCGCCCTTTTCGTCCTTGCGTCGGGCGCCCGGACCAGGGTCGCCGCCCGACTCCGGCTGCAGAGGCACGAGCTCGGCCGTGAAGCTCACCCGCGGCGCGGCGCCGGAGAATTGAATCCAATCAGGTAACAGCCGCAGCAGTTTACGGCGCTCCGGCATGAGGATGCGGTCCCCTTTTTGCAACACCAGTTCGTGCGCGCCATTGAAGCCGAACCACGAATAGCAGGCGGTGTGGGCCGGGATCCATTGCCCCTCGCCGTCGTGATCGACGAGGTAGAATTCGGCCCAAGTATGGTTCGGCACCCACACCAGCCGCGCGGGGATGTTCGACGCGCGGCACAACGCGACGAAAATGCCCGCCATCTCCTCGCAGTCGCCGCGGCGGTCGTCGAGCGCCGCCGTGACGCTGGTGTATTCGCCGATCTGCGGCTTGATGTTTGCCGGCACCCACTCGGCGAAGACCTTGGCCAGGTCCCAGGGGTGCTTGAGCGGCGGCCGTTTCGCTGACAACTCGGCGGCCAGCTCGCGGACGGGCTTCGAACGGGTCTGGATGCCGGGACTGTCTTGCAGGTAACTTTTGCGAACCTCGGCGGGCACTTTCTGCTTGACGGGAAACCGCTCGCGATCATAAGCCTGGTACTGCTTGAACAGGGTCAGGTGGTACTCGGCCACGGCCGAGACGACTTGTCCGCGCTCGATCCCAGGCGCCAAAAGGAGCAATTGTCCGGCGCCTTCCGACAACGTGCGGAGCCTGGCCTCGCAGCCGCTGGTCTTGAGTTGGACGTCGTCGATCTTCTGCTCGGGGTATTCGATCGGAACGGTCGTGGTGCTGGTCAAATCCGACGCCGGCCCTGAGCCTTCGAGTCGGATGCCGACCGAGAGTTTATAGGGCCGCGGTTCGAGATAGCCTGTCTCGTTCTCCGGCGGCTCGCGCCAGATCCAGCGTCCGTCGCCCACGACGGGGATTACGCTGTACGCGCTCGGCCGATGCGTAAGGTGTCCGCGCGTCGCCTTTCCGGCGGCGCGCCAGTCGAGCCCGGCCAGCCCGGCAGCCATCCCGGAACGCAGCAAACTACGACGCGAGAAATGTCGGAATCGCAGCATCAAAGGTCCTCCAGCGAATACCTCAATTGCATTCTAACCTCATGGCCGCGTCCTGCGCGCGAGAATTCTCGGACATTCTTCCATGAGCCGGAATCACCGCTGGGAGCCGCGGGATAACCGCACCAACTCGGCGCCTGTGAACCTGCCGGCCATGCCGTTGAACAAAAGAACCGGATAAGTATGGGCGGGCCAGGGATTGTTCTCGACCTGCAACTCCGGTCGCAGAGCGGCGATGACCGTGGGCGAGGTAGTTGGGGAGAGCATGACGATTGCCGGCTTTCGATCTTTCAGCAGGTTCTCAAGTTCCCCAACATCTTTGACCTGGATCGCCAGCGGCATTCGGGGGCAATAATAGAGGTCCTCGAAATTGGGGACGCCTCTTCCCGTTGAGGAAGTTTCTCCCGAAACGGGAAAACCGAGCAGCGCCAAATGGCAATGCCCTAGCTCGAGTTCAGGCGCAAGCCGCTCGTAGATCCCCACGGGTGGATGCACCCAAGCAGGATGCCTCAAGATGCGAATGGTCCTCACACAGTCGGCGACGACCAAGGCAGCTACGAGGCCCACACCGATGTGGGTGGCGGCGCGGGCCCATCGGCCCGATCCGCACCGGCGCCAGAGATAGGGGGCCGAATCCAGGAACAGCCCGGCCAGAATCACGGACAAGAGTGGAAAGACGTAGAAGATGTACTGAAAGCACTTGCCGATCACCGTCAGGGTGAAAAGGTAGCTGCCCGCGAGAATCAGCAACAGGCCCCATTGCCGGCGCCGATGGTTAGCGAGCCAACATCCAACGGCGCACACCAGCGCCGGAGCCATGAGTTTGAATGCCGCCGACGCACGCCAGACGGAACGGTAACAAACGAGGTAGTCGCGAATCGAAGGGTCGAGGGCGCGGTCCACGGAGTTATGGACGAAGAGCGCATAGAGCGACGGATTGCCCAGCCTCAACCACAACGTCAGGTACCATGGCGCAGCGATGATGAACCCGACCACGAAGGCCAGCGACGGGCCCACGACACGGGAGGCCAACGGCTCACAGCGCCGAATCCAGAGGTGGTGCAGGCTGATGAAGAGAATGAAGAAGCAGCCAAAAACCGGCGGCTTGCTCAGCCAGGCGAGCCCAATGCAGAGTCCGAGCGAGGCCCATACCGGCCACGAGCGGGCCGGATTTCTCTGAAGCCACGCGTAACAGAATATGGCGGTGCTGATGAAGAACGTGAGCATCGCATCCATGCCCCCGAACCGAATACCGTGGGCAAAGAGAAAGGAGCGGTTGAAACATAGAAACAGGCCCGCCAGCAACCCGACCTCGGCACGAAACAAGAGCGTCCCCAGAGCGTAAGTAATCAGCACGCAGCCAACGCCGAACGCCGCGGACCAAAACCGATACCAGATCGGGGCTTCGTCGAACCACGGCGCGATCGCCAACGTCAGCCAGTTGTAAAGCGGGGTCGCATTCAGGTGGGGCTCGTCGGTGATGTAAGGGACGATCCAGTCGCCGGTGGCGCGCATGCGGTCGGTCGTGCAGGCGAATGCCGCTTCGTCTCCGAAGAGTGTGCCTTCGGACAAGCGATAAAAGCAAGTGCCCCCGGCAAGAAACACCAGGAGGAGAGCATACGAGACGGCGCGCCCCGGCGGAGCTGGGAGCGACCATGGGCGACGAGACGGCGCCCCTGCGCCGGCCTCATCGGTGTTGTGCGCGCGACAAGCCCCGGGCGCGAGCATTCTTCCTCCTTCTTGTTCTTGCCGCCGCAAGTTGCCAAAAACGTCGCGTGATATACAGGATTCCAGTCCGTACCACAAGGCGAATGCCTGAGGCATGCTCTAGAAATGCAAGAACTCACCGCTCAATGAACGCCCGCCGCGTCGGGCACGGCGATGGGCGGGCCGTCGAGCCGCCGCACATTGGACAGCATGAACTCGACGAAGGCGCGGTTGACGTCCTGAAGGGCTTCATTGGTTACGGCGCCGTTCCGTAGCGCGGTTCGAATCCGCTCGTCGTTGACGTCGATCCCCAACTTCCGAGCAATTTCAAGCACCTTCGCCACTTGAGGATCAGTGGCCAGTTGCTCCTCTTCGTTCGCCCGCGGGATAGTGGTGTCGATCGTCGAATCGTGTTCCCAGATCGGCTGCCAGGCGCCGTCGGGCATCCTCGCCAGGAACTTTGCTTGGACCGTCACCTTGTGATTAAGCGGATCCTGCGACAGGTAACTGACCCGCAGGCCGTTCAGCCCCTCGGCAGCCACCTCAGCCGCGGCGCCGGAAATGGCTGTTTTCAGCTTGTCTTCATCCCTTCGATTACGGTTACCACCGCTTGGCGCAAGCAACTCGCCAAGGAGATCGCCGAACTGGTCCTGAAACTGCTCAATGAGGATTTCCGTCACGTCGGGTGGGGCCTGGCCGGTGTCGTCGCGATGTAGCTTGGAACCGCTACCTGCATAGTGCGGCTTGCCGAGGATCTCGTACTCGACGAGCGCCACCTTCGCCGCCCATTGCCGGTCGTCCTGGGCCATAGCGCCGAGCCGATCGGACAGATCGGGCGACGCCAGTGCAGCATCGATTCCCTTGGCCTCGAGTTGCTCGATCAAAGCGGTGGCCGTCTGCTCCTCGGCGTTTGGCAATCGCTCCTGCCAAGCCAAGGCCAACACGCGCCGTGTCGCCACCGGCTGCACGTACTGCTTGCGGACCCGGGCCTGCGGCACTTGCACCAGAACAAGCTGCGACGGTTCGGGCGGCGCTTCCTCGGCATCAAGCGCATGCAACTTGCGCTCGGTTTCAGTCAAGCTCCGTTCGATGAAATTGGCCAGCAGCTTCGGCTCTTCGCGGCGCTGCCGCCATGCGATCAACCGGTCGCGTAACTGCTCCAGCACCTGCCGGCGACGGCCGTCATCGTCGGCCGTCGTTTTGCGGTACAAGTCGGGCTGGTGCTTACGAAACCACTTCCGGTCGACGACGATGCCGATGTTTCCGCCGTGAGGGGGGCCGGTGAGAAGGCCGAACAACCGCTCGCCCCCCACCAACGCCAACATATCGGTGGCGCGATCCTGCACGACGGGCGCGCCGCCGGCCACGTGCCGGCCGACGACCGCCCACGCGAAACAGACAGTCAAGATCGCGGTCGAGCGATTCATTCTTCTGTGGTTTCTATTCCTTGGATTCCTGTTCCTTGGGTTCCTCTTGGTCCGGCTCACCGTCAGGAAACGGATCGTCGTCGGGCGCGGGCTGCTTTGCAGCGGGACTCGTGGATTTCGGGGCCTCGCCCAAGGTTTTCGAGGCGGCGCGGTTCAAGGCGTTGCCCAGCCCGCGCAACCATTTGCTCGACTTCGTCTTGGCTGGCTTTTCGGCGGTGGTGCCCGGATCGGGGGGGCCCGGCTCAGCCGTCGCCGCCGGTTCGTCCAGACCGTTTTCATCCGATGCCACGGAAGGGGGTGCTTCCGGATTGTCAATGTCCGCGGTCTCCGCCGGAACGCTTGCCGGCTTGTCTTCATCGGTCATCTCCTCGTTCGAATCCGCTTCAGCCGGCGATTTGTCGGCGGCGACGGCGTTCTCCGCGGCGCCAGCCGGCGCCCGATTGCGGGCACCATTCTTGGCGGCGTTTTCAATCAAAACGTCGCTGGCCGGCTTGAACGGCGGAGGTGGCGCGGCGGCCGGGGGCTTGGGGTCGTTCCCGCACCCGAGGCAACCGGACACGATCAACGAAACCACCAAGATTCGTAACACGTTCATGGATTTCACTCCTTGATTTCACGTAATCCGCGTTTAAAAGTTGCGGCCGAAAATGAAACGGTTCACCGCCTTTTCGCGGCAAAACGCCTCATTGTCAGCCATGTGAAGTACAGTATAAGGCCAGCGGCCCCTGGACTGGAAGGGCGCGCTACGTCTTGGAGAATTCACGCATGAAATCGGCCAGGGCCCGCACCCCCTCCAGCGGCATCGCATTGTAGATCGAGGCTCGAATGCCGCCCACCGAGCGATGGCCTTTCAACTCGACCAGTCCGCGCGCCTTGGCGCCCTGGAGGAACCGGGCCTGCGATTCATCATCCGGAAGGCGAAAAGTAACGTTCATCAGCGAGCGACTGTCGGGCTGAGCATGGCCGCGATAGAAGCCCGCGCCGGCGTCGATCGCGTCGTACAGCAGCTTCGCCTTGAGGCGGTTCAATTCGAGCATCTTGGCCAGCCCGCCAACGTCGTTCAGCAACCAGCGAGTGATCAAGTTGACCAGGTAGATCGCGAACACCGGCGGCGTGTTCTGCAGCGAATTCTCCTTGACGTAGCTCCGGTAATCGAGCATCGGCGGCAGACCGTCGTGTATGCCGGCGAGCAAGTCGTCGCGCACGATCACGATCGTCACGCCGGCCGGTCCGGCATTCTTCTGGGCGCAAGCGTAAATCAGGCCGTACCGCGCGATCGGCAACGGCCGGCAAAGAAAATCACTCGACGCGTCGCAGACCAAGGGTACGTCGCCGACGGCCGGCTCATCGAGAAACTGCACTCCCTGGATCGTCTCGTTCGAAGTAAAGTAGGCGTAGGCGGCCTGGGGGTCGATCTCGAGCTGGCCGGGCCGGGGCAAGCGGTCGAAGGCGTGGGGCTTGCCGTCATAGGCCACGCGGACTTTTCCCTCGCGGACGGCGTCTTGCACGGCCATCTGGCTCCAGGAACCGGTGACGATGTAGTCGGCGGGGCGTCCGCGGCCGCGCAGGAGGTTCATCGGCACCATCGAGAACTGCAACCGCGACCCGCCTTGCAGGAAGACGACGCGGTAGTTGGCGGGTATGCCGAGTAGCTTCCGCAAATTGGCTTCGGTTTCGGCGAGGACGCCATCGAACCACGGTGAGCGATGGCTGATTTCCAGCGGCGAGATGCCGATTCCAGGCAGGGCCAACAGGTTTCGCTGGGCCTCTTCGAGCACCTTCAGCGGCAGTACGGCAGGCCCCGGGGAAAAATTATAGACGCGGTGTTCCATGGTTCGCTAATTTGGAGTGCGACGATTTGTCGCCGCTTTTTTTCAACGATCAGCTCAATAGTGCAGGATGATCCCGTGGGCAGGTTTCCAACCTGCCAGAAAAGCTCTATGGCAGGCCAGGATGCGAGAAGCCTAGATGATAAACTTTGCCGCTTGCGCCGGCAACATCTTGTTCCCACGCTCCGCCGACCCACTGAGCGGGTGCCCCGAACCCATCTTCGGCCGCTCCACGGCCCCGCGACAACCCATTCGCTGCTGGACGTCGGGACGCGGAGCGTCCGCGGAGCCGTTCCCACGCAGAGCGTGGGAACGAGTACTTTCCATTGCAGTCTTGTGCGCAGGCTCCTTCCACCGTGAGCCTTCTCGCCGTAGGATTAGCGATTGTTTCACCATCCCTCCCTTTTTGCCCACCCGATGAACACCCTGCTCCGCTTCGCCGCCCTGCCCGCCGAGGCTGTCGTCTACGGCCCGTCGTTCGGCATTGTGAATTGGATGATTCGTTCGCCCGTCCCTCTCGATCCCGAAACCGTCTGGCGGCAAGTGAATCGACGGACCATCGCGCCGGTCGAATGGTTCTGCGCGAACTATCCGCCGCGCTTTCTGCGCGGGCCGTTGCTGGCGGCCAAGCGGCGGCAGGACCACCTGTTGGGCATCTCGGCCCACTACGATGTCTCCAACGAATTCTACGAGCTGTTTCTCGACCGCCGCTACATGTTTTATTCCTGCGCGGATTTTCGCGGAGCGCAAGACACGCTCGAAGACGCCCAACAGCGCAAGGCCGATTACATTTTGCGGCTCATCGACCCCAAACCGGGTGAGCGGATCCTCGAGCTGGGCTGCGGCTGGGGCGCCATGCTCAAGCGAATTCATGAAGCCACCGGCGACAAGGAGCACCTGCTGGGCTATACGCTCTCGAAGGAACAGGTGGCCTACAACGACCAGCACAACGGATTCAAGGTCGAGTACAAGAACTTCATCACCTGCGAATATCCGGATCAGGCGTTCGACAAAATCTTTTCGATCGGCGCGTGGGAACACGTTCGGCCGCACGAAGTGCCGGTGCTGTTGGGCAAGCTCCATCGGGCCCTGGTCCCCGGCGGTCGACTGGTGCAACACTTTCTCTGCCGCTTGCAGGATCCGTTGCCCGCCGCGGCCGTCATCAGCCAGATATTCTTTCCCGGCTCGATCAACTCGTCGTTCCGCTACCACGTTCGGGCCTGCGAGGCGGCGGGCTTTCGTGTTGCGCACACGTCGGTGCATGATTACCGGCCCACGTTGCGGGCATGGTTCGACAACCTGTCGAGAAACCGAAAGCGGGCCATCGAACTGGTCGGGGTGCGAACCTACAACCGGTACCTGGTGTTTTTCGCCGCTTCGTGGCGGTATTTCGACCAGATGACGGGATTCGTCGTGCGGTTGATCCTGGAGAAGGATGACGGGAAGGGGTAGGGACGACGTTGGCTGAAGCGTTTTCCCCTCCTGTCTCCGGAACACCGCGAAGACGTGGGTGCCAAAGTAACGGAGGAAGATCCACGAATCACACGAATTACGCGAATGTCGCATGACACCGGCCGGGGACGCCGACTGAAGCCCGCTGGAGAAAGAGGACCTTTTGGAAGACGCGGCCACCAGCAAAAAGAGATCGCCGCGCTCGCAGCCCCGAAGGGGCACGATTCCACAGCCTAGGGCGCAGCCCTAGGAACCATTCCGCAAACAACCCATGCAAAGCCCCAACGGGGCGTGACCAGCGGGGTCGTACGCACCGCCGGCAGGTGTCACCCCGTTGGGGTGAATTGTTCGGGACGGTCGCATTCCTAGGGCTGCGCCGGCGCAGCCCTAGGCTGTGGAATGTGACCCTGTTGGGGTCGACGTGTGCGTGCGACCGTCAGTTCTTTGGCCGCACCCGGTACGGCTTGCCTTCCTGATAGAGTTTCAGCCGGGATCGATATTCCTCCTTTTCGTCCTCGGGCGCGAGTTCGATCGCCTTCTCCTGCGATTCGACGGCCTTGTCGAATTGGCCCGATTCCGCGTAGGCGGCAGCAAGCGTATCGAGCATGTCGGAATCCTTCCGATCGGCCAACTCCGAGGCTTTCGTGGCGTCTTCGACCGACTTTGCCCCGCCTCGGTACGCTTCGTCCGGGCAGGTCGCTCGAAGCCAAGCGCGCGCGCCGTGCGCCTCCATAGATTTTGGATCAATGTCGATCGCCTTGTCGTAATCGGCGAGCGCTTCTTTGAAATCGCCCTTCCGATACCATGTATCGTCGCGCTTGATAAGAGCCCATACATTCCTCGGATCGAGACGGATGGCCTCAGCGTAATCGGCGAGTGCCTTATCGAGCTCGCCCTTGGCGTCCCAGGCAGCGGCACGGTTGGCAAAGGCGTTAGAATACTTTGGGTCCAGACGGATGGCTTCGTCGAAATCCGCAATTGCCTTGTCGAAGTCGCCTCTCTGGCATAACGTCCCACCCCGGTTGTTATGAGCCTGCACGTTTGTCGAATCGAGCCGGATCGCCTCATCGTAGTCGGCAATTGCCTTGTCGAGTTCGCCCTTGTCGTGCAAGGCAGCGCCACGGTTGTTGATCGCCAGCACGTACTTCGGATCGAGACGGATCGCCGCATCGTAATCCGCAATTGCCTTGTCGAGTTCGTCCTTGCCGTGCCACGAAGCGCGGCCAGGCCGGCGGGCAACGGGTTGCGCCGGCACCAGTGCCAGGTGCGCTCAGTCCGACTGACACGGCGTGCGGCGATCGGATCGCCGCGCAAAAACCGCCGCAGGTCGTCACGGAAATCCGCCGCCGTGAGGTAGCGCCGCCCCGGTTCCTTGGCCATCGCCTTCAGGCAAATCGTCTCCAAATCGCGCGGGATCTGGTCGTTCAACGTCCGCGGCGCGCGAGGTTCGTCGTTGAGCACCTGGTGCAACAGCATTCGACGGCTGCCGCGGAAAGGAAGCTCGCCGCTCAACAACTCGTACAGCACCACCCCCAGGCTGTAGACGTCACTGCGGCCATCGACGCGCGCGTGATCGCCGGCGGCTTGTTCGGGCGACATATAGGCCGGTGTCCCCAGCACCTGGCCGTCGAGCGTGACGGTGATCTCCCCTTCATCCCGCCGGGCCAGCCCGAAGTCTGCCAAGAAAGGCGCGTACTGCGTGTCGAGCGCGGCACCGACGCCGGTCCCACCACTCACCCCCCTACCACTCACCCGTCCACCAGTTCCCCCTCCACCACTCACCCCTCCACCAATGGCCAGCAGAATGTTGCTGGGCTTGATGTCGCGGTGGATGACCCTATGCTGGTGCGCGTAGTCGAGCGCGTCGGCCAGTTGCGCCACCAACTCGGCCGATTCGCGGAAGGCGGGCCGGCCACCGCTGATCAGGTCGGCCAGCGTCAGCCCGGCGATGTAGTCGCTCACGATGTACGGCGATCCATGCTCGTGGGCGATCTCATACACTTGCACGATGCTCGGATGGCGCAAGCCGGCCGCGCTGCGGGCCTCGCGCAGAAACCGCTGTTCATCTTCGGGTGTGGCGAAATAATCGGCGCGGGGAATCTTCAGGGCCACGAAGCGATCGAGCTCGGGATCGTGGGCTTTGTACACCTCGCCGAACGCGCCCCGCCCGAGCAGCTCCAGGATCAGGAAGCGGCCGATCGTGCCTCCCGGTCCGACGTTGCGGTACGTGGCGGTGGTGCCGGGCTCGAGGCGAAACGAGCTACCGCAGTTGACGCACGTCACCTCCTTGGGGTGCGGCTCGACCAACTGGATGCGGTTGCCGCAGTGAGGACACTTCAGCCGTTGCGCGCGTTCGGCGAGCACACGTGGGCCGCCAACCTCTTTGGCGTTTTGTCCGGCGCGGAACAGCCGTTCGACGAGCGCCAGTCGCCGCTTGAGGGGCTCGCCAAGGTCGGGGTGCGCCGCCAGCACGTCCGCCGGGTTGGGTCGCTCGCCCGCCTGCAAGCCGGCCAGGAACTCTTCGGCGATGGCTTCAATCCGCCGCTGGCGGTCGTCGTGTGCGGGGCTTGGCAAGTCGGTCACAGCAAAGGCTCCAATTCACGTTCGAGGAAGCGCAGGCCGGCATGGTAGCGCTCGCGAACCTTGTCGTAAGTGAGATCCAGCCGCCCAGCGACCGCACGCAACGACATTGCCTCGAAGAAGCACAACTCGATGATTTGCCGATCGGTTGGGTCGGGCACCGCCGCTAGGGCTGCCCGCACGCGCGCATCGACTTCAGCGGCACAAGCAATGGCGCTGGGGGTCGGCCCGCCTTCCGCCGGTTCCAAGCCGAGGTGCTTCGGCCGTGAATCGGTTCCCGCAGGCGCTCCGAACGAAAACACCGGCCGCTCAGGCCGCCGTTTGGCGGCGTGCCGCGCTTCGCGGCGGTTGGTTGCCAGCCGCCGAACGAGTTTTTCGAGCCAATCGTGCAACATGGCCGCCGTCCGTTCGTCGTTGTTACCCCCTTCAAACTGCCCCAGCTTCTCCCACAAACGCAGCGCCGCCTCTTGCGCCAGGTCCGAAGCGCTTTCGTCCCCAGTCGATACGTCGCCGAAATGCTCCGCGAAGCGAGCCAAGTCGGGCCGGAGGCGCGCGAGCAACTCGGCCACCGCCGCCGGGTCGGATGATTGAGCGCGTCGAACCAGTTGGGAAAGTCCGTCGTGAGCGATCATCAACCCTATACCCTAAGACAGGAAACCATCCCGCGCGCGGGAAAAAAACCGACCAGCCGAACCGGAATTGTGGTGCCGGCGCCGAACCTGCCAGTCCGGCAGTCCGGCAGCGACCGAAACGCCTGCATCCCTCGGCACAGGTCATTCATCTTCGTCGAAACCGGACACAGGATGCAAGGGTTCGTCACGATCGACCGTCCCTGGGGGCGACACCTTGTTCCGGCAAGCAATAGAGGACTGTCCTGAAGCCGCTTGCTTGGCTCTTGGCCGGAATCGAGTCAATCCGTCCAGCGTCCGCAGGAGCTTCAACCCGGGCCAAACCGCGGTAGAATGGCCCGGCATTCTTTGCGATGGGAGTACCGCGATGCACGATCCTCGTTTCAAGAGACTTCTGCAAGAGTTTTTTGCCGAGTTCTTTTGGCTGTTCTTCCCGACTTGGGCCGCCCGCTTCGACTTTGGGCAAATTGAATGGCTCGACAAGGAGATCCTCAGCGACGCGCTGCAGGGCGAGAGCCGTTTCGTCGACGTGGTCGCCAAGCTGCCCACGCTTCAAGCGGTGCCGGGCCCCGATGGCCGGTCGGCGCAGAGTTGGTTGGCGTTGGTCCACGTCGAGGTGGAAGCCGCCGACAAGGTTGCGCCGCTGCGGCGGCGCATGTTCGAGTACTACGAGCCGCTGCGTCGCCGGTACGACTTGCCCGTCCTGCCGATTGGGCTCTACCTCCGCGTCGGCCTCGACGGAATCGGTTGGGACGCTTACGAGGAGTACTTCTGGGAGCACCAACTCGTGCGTTTCAACTACCCCTACGTCGGGCTACCGGCCCTGGATGGGGAAAAATACGTGCGGCAAGATATTTGGCTGGGCGTTGCGCTGGCGGCCTTGATGCGTGTGAGCAAAGAGCGGAGAATAGCATTAGCGGGCGAGGCGCTCGAGCGGTTGGTGCATTGTCCCGAAAACGACTACCGCAAGACGTTGTTGTGCGAGTGCGTCAGCGCATATTTGCCGCTGGAGGACGACGCCCAGCGAGAAGAACTCGCGGCGTTTTTACGGAATCATCCCGATTCAGGAGTGCAAGCCATGGGCATGGGTCTTTTGGATCATGTGGAGCAGAGGGGGGAGCAACGCGGGGAACTGAAGGGCGTTGAGATAGGGCAGCGGAAGCTGCTGGGCGAGCTACTCGAAAGCCGGTTCGGTCCGTTATCGCCGGCGGCCCAAGCGCGCTTGGCGAGTTGGCCGGCCGAACGGCTGACGGAGTTGGGGCGCGCGCTGTTATCGGCGGCGTCGCTGGAACAACTCGGGCTCGACGCGTGACGCTTCTGGGCTGGATTACTCAAATCCGCCGTGAACCCCGCGGCGACGAATGCCTCGAACCATGCCGCAAACAACCATTGAAAGCCCCAACAGGGCGTGACCAGCGGGGTCGTACGCACCGGCGGCAGGTGTCACCCCGTTGGGGTGATTTGTTCGGGACGGTCACATTCCTAGAGCTGCGCCCTAGGCTGTGGAATG